>Ga0183099_1001348_pt1 | contig 14533 bp, 15 predicted proteins | sample Biomet1_FD_127788 | JGI IMG/M metagenome (GOLD analysis project Ga0183099, IMG submission 127788) | Microbial communities from bioreactor (seeded with anoxic lake sediment) at LBNL, California, USA - Biofuel metagenome 1 | ecosystem: Engineered > Bioreactor > Anaerobic > Unclassified ... | reverse complement strand
ACCTTGCATAACATGCAGACCCGCGGTATCGCCTCCGGGTTTGATTTTCTCTCTAATCGAGCTGGATTTGGCATTATCCAGTCGCTGATCCCGTACGATGAATCCTACAGTTATGGACGGACCTTTCTGGTCGGGTTAGTCAATACGCTGGTGGTCTCTGCCTTGGGCATCATACTGGCAACCATGCTGGGATTTTCTATTGGTGTCGCCCGCTTGTCGCGTAATTGGCTAGTCGCACGAGTCGCGACTCTTTATGTCGAGACCTTCCGTAATATCCCCCTGCTGTTGCAGATTTTTTTCTGGTATTTCGCCGTATTACGTACCTTACCTTCGCCTCGTCAGAGTATGAATTGGGGCGATGCGGTATTTTTAAATATTCGAGGTCTATCACTCCCGGCGCCCCTATTCAGCGACGGAATTAGCGGAGTCGTGATTGCACTACTGGCCGGAATTTTAGGCAGTTGGCTATTAGTCCGCTGGGCTAAAAAACGGCGAATTGCTACGGGTCAACAAGTCCGGACCGGGTGGATTGTTCTGGGGTTGGTGATCGGATTACCGACGCTGGCATTCTTTGTTTGCGGACGTCCCATTGCGATTGATGTTCCGCATTTGCAAGGCTTTAACTTTAAAGGCGGGATGACCATAATTCCCGAACTTGCCGCACTATTGATCGCTCTGACTATCTACACGGCGGCATTTATTGCCGAAATAGTCCGTTCAGGTATTAATGCGGTGAGCAAAGGTCAGACTGAAGCGGCTGACGCATTGAGTCTGAGCCGCAGTCAATCGTTACGCCTCATCGTCATACCCCAGGCGTTGCGGGTTATTATTCCACCGCTTACCAGCCAATACCTGAATTTGACCAAAAATTCATCGCTGGCGACAGCTATTGGCTACCCGGATCTGGTCTCGGTATTTATGGGGACTACCTTGAATCAAACGGGGCAGGCGATTGAAGTGACCGCAATGACAATGGCCGTCTATTTAACCATCAGTATTTCTACTTCGTTCCTGATGAATGCGTACAACCGCAAAATGGCTTTGGTGGAGCGTTAATTATGGCTGTTTATCCTGAACAAATTGCGCAGTCATTGCCAGAGCACAAAATTGGTCCACTGGCCTGGTGCCGGAAAAATCTTTTTTCCAGCTGGACCAATAGTCTGCTGACTCTGGCATTGCTCTATATCTTGATACCGCCTTTCTGGCATCTGGTGCAGTGGGCTTTTATCCAGGCGGATTGGGTCGGTGATCAGCGAGAACAATGTGATTCCGGTGGTGCCTGCTGGGTTTTTATTAACGTTCGCTTCTCTCAGTTCATTTACGGATTTTATCCGGATGGTGAGCGGTGGCGCGTCGATCTGATGTTTGCACTGTGCGCATTGCAGATGGCAGCCTTAATGATCAAGGGGATACCCGGTAAAAAATGGTTCGCCCTGAGTTTCTTCGGATTGTTTCCATGGCTGGCTCTGTGGTTGTTGCGCGGTGGCATCTTGGGCCTGGCTTCTGTAGAAACCCACTACTGGGGCGGTTTGATGCTGACGCTGGTACTGGCTTTGGTCGGCATAGTGGCAGCATTACCCATCGGGATTATTCTGGCGTTGGGGCGTCGCTCCAGCATGCCGGTGGTGAATAGTATCAGCGTTGTATTTATTGAATTCTGGCGTGCGGTTCCCTTAATTACCGTACTGTTTATGGCTTCGGTCATGTTGCCATTATTCCTTTCAGCTCAGGTTGAACTGGATAAATTATTACGCGCCCTGATCGGTATCATTTTGTTCCAGTCTGCTTATATGGCTGAAGTGATCCGCGGCGGATTGCAGGCAATACCGAAAGGTCAATATGAAGCCGCGGAAGCATTGGGTTTAAGCTACTGGCGATCTATGGGGCTGGTCATTCTGCCCCAGGCATTGAAAATCACGATTCCATCGATTGTGAATACGTTCATTGCGCTGTTTAAAGATACCAGTTTGGTGACGATTATCGGTTTATTCGACTTGTTGGCGGTAGGTAAAGCGGGTCTATCAGATCCGAACTGGCTGGGTTATTCCGTCGAAGCTTACGTATTTATTGCCCTGATTTTCTGGATTTTCTGTTTCGGCATGTCGCGCTATTCCCAGTATCTGGAACACCAGCTGCACACCGGACACAAGCATTAAGGAACCAAGCATGAACAACAAACAGGAAGTCGTGGTTGAGCTGAACGACGTGAACAAATGGTACGGTGAATTTCATGTCCTGAAAAATGTTAATTTGAAGGTCGGGAAAGGGGAGAAAATTGTTATTTGTGGTCCTTCTGGATCAGGGAAATCGACAATGATCCGCTGTATTAATCGCCTCGAAGAGCATCAAAAAGGGGATATTATTGTCAAAGGTACCCCGTTAACGCATGACATCAAGAATATTGAATCTGTGCGTCGTGATGTAGGTATGGTGTTCCAACATTTCAACTTGTTCCCTCACCTGACGGTGCTGGAAAATTGTTGTCTGGCGCCCATTTGGGTGAAGAAAATTCCCCGTGCCGAGGCCGAAGCCACCGCGATGAAATATCTGCAGCGCGTTAAAATTCCAGAGCAGGCCTTGAAATACCCCGGCCAACTCTCCGGTGGACAGCAACAACGTGTCGCCATCGCGCGTAGCTTGTGCATGAATCCACAGATCATGTTATTTGATGAGCCGACCTCGGCACTGGATCCGGAAATGGTTCGTGAAGTATTGGATGTTATGGTCGAGCTGGCGGGCGAGGGGATGACCATGTTGTGTGTGACCCATGAGATGGGCTTTGCTAAACAGGTCGCCGATCGCGTGATATTTATGGACCGTGGACAAATTGTTGAAGAAAATACGCCCGATGAATTCTTTAATAATCCACAATCTGAACGCAGTAAACTATTCCTTAGCCAGATCCTGCAGCATTAATTAATAAAAAAAGGCGCCATTGGGCGCCTTTTTTGTTGCGATAATAGGAGTTATGCCCAAGGAAATGACGATTGCCTGATCTATTTAGCCTTGTGTTGGCTGATCGTCTTCGGCCTTCAGCATATGCCCAAGTTTGCCGGCTTTGGTTTCCAGATAGAATTCGTTGAAGGGGTTTTTCCCCTCTTGCAGAGGCACGCGTTCAGCAATATGGATGCCCATTTTTTCCATGGCGTTGAGTTTTCTGGGATTGTTGGTCATCAAGCGTAATGACGACACACCCAGCAACTTGAGCATATCCGCGCAGATGGTGTAATCCCGCATATCGGCCGCAAATCCAAGGGCCACGTTGGCATCCACGGTATCTGCACCTTGATCCTGGAGATTGTACGCGTGGATCTTGTTCAGCAGACCAATCCCACGCCCTTCCTGGCGGACATAGAGCAAGACGCCGCGTTGTTCTTGCGCAATTCGTTGCATGGCGGCTTGAAGTTGAAACCCGCAATCACAACGCAAGCTGAAGAGTGCGTCTCCGGTCAGGCATTCGGAATGAATGCGACCCAGAACTGGCTCGGGTGTTGTGATATCGCCCATGACCAGAGCGGCATGATCTTTACCCGAAGCGGTTTCTTTAAATCCGACCAGTGTGAATGTACCCCAGGGTGTGGGGAGCTTGGACGATGCAATCAGGGAAACACTGCTCATTTATTTCCTCTTACACACAACTCAATGCGTTGGTTTGAAGCATAGGCTTGATTAGCCAGCCATAAAAATTTGATCCACTTCGCGATTTTCGCCTGATTTCTCCCTGATTGGCAACCGCTGTCGGCTAGAAGCATCCAGAAATAGCTGACTTTGTTACTCGGAATTGGCTTCGGGTATCTTGCCGAGGGCGAATTGGGTATAATTCGACACCAGAAATTGTGCCGTAACCCCGAGATACCTGTGATGCCATATACGCGGGGTTGTGGTTGTTAACCTTTTAAAAAGTGGAGAGTTTTGATGGCGGAGATGATCACTCCCGTGATTACGATTGATGGCCCAAGCGGTGCCGGTAAGGGGACTGTCTGTCAACGTCTTGCCGAGCGATTGGGCTGGCCATTGCTGGATTCTGGTGCCATTTACCGTGTCTTGGCGTTAGCTGCATTACACCATGATGTCGCTCTGGATCATGAGGATGACCTGGTTCCGCTGGCCAGTCATCTGGATGTCAGTTTTTTGCCCGGACCTGACGGCGTTCGCGTCATTCTGGAAGGTGAAGAGGTTGCAGGCGCCATTCGGACCGAAGAGATTGGTAATGCAGCCAGTAAAGTCGCGGCCTTTCCTCGGGTTCGTGAGGCGTTGTTACGCCGCCAACGCGCCTTTCGTCAAGCTCCTGGCCTGATTGCCGATGGTCGCGATATGGGCACTGTGGTTTTCCCTGATGCAGAGGCTAAAATTTTCCTGGATGCCAGCGCAGAAGAAAGGGCTCACAGACGGCTCAAGCAGTTGCAGGAAAAGGGATTTGATGTTAATTTTGATCGCCTTTTAGTCGAGATCCAAGAGCGTGACGACCGCGATCGTAACAGAGCTGTGGCGCCTTTGCGGCCTGCTCCTGATGCGCTGGTTGTGGATTCTACTGCGATGGATATCGACACGGTTGTAGAGACTATTCTGCAACACGTGATGCAAAGAATTGAAATCCGTGCGTAAAGCGCGGATGGAGATACGTCTGTACCAAGGAATGGCATAGGCGAATTTGAACAACCCCGCTCTGGCCGGATTGCCGGGTGGATGTTATTTACTCTCAAGTTATCAAACACATGACTGAATCTTTTGCTCAACTCTTTGAAGAGTCTCTGAAACAACTCGAAACCCGTCCTGGTGCCATTGTTAAGGGTACTGTCGTTTCCATCGCGAACGGCTTTGTCCTGGTTGACGCTGGTCTGAAGTCTGAATCTGCTATTCCAGTTGAACAGTTCAAGAACGCTGTTGGCGAACTGGAAATCAACGTTGGTGACATCGTTGACGTAGCTCTGGACTCCGTAGAAGACGGTTTCGGTGAGACTCAGCTGTCCCGTGAGAAGGCTAAGCGTCACGAAGCTTGGCTGCAACTGGAAAAGGCCTACGAAGAACAGGCCACCGTAATTGGTCTGATCAACGGCAAGGTAAAGGGTGGCTTCACGGTCGAAGTGAACACCATTCGTGCCTTCCTGCCTGGTTCTCTGGTAGACGTGCGCCCGGTACGCGACACCGCTCACCTGGAAGGCAAAGAGCTTGAGTTCAAAGTTATCAAGCTGGACCAGAAGCGCAACAACGTTGTTGTTTCCCGTCGTGCTGTGATCGAAACCGAGAACACCTCTGAGCGTGATAGCCTGTTGGCCAATCTGCAAGAAGGCCAAGAAGTTAAGGGTATCGTCAAGAACCTGACCGACTACGGTGCATTCGTAGATCTGGGTGGTGTTGACGGCCTGCTGCACATCACTGACATGGCTTGGAAGCGCGTTAAGCATCCTTCCGAAATCGTCAATGTTGGCGACGAAATCGCTGTTAAGGTCCTGAAGTTTGACCGTGAGCGTACTCGTGTATCTCTGGGTCTGAAGCAACTGGGTGAAGATCCGTGGGTTGCTATCGCCAAGCGTTACCCAGAAGGCGCCCGCCTGACTGGTCGCGTAACCAATCTGACCGATTATGGCTGCTTCGTTGAAATCGAAGAAGGCGTGGAAGGTCTGGTTCACGTATCCGAAATGGATTGGACCAACAAGAACATTCACCCGTCTAAGGTTGTGAACGTTGGCGACACCGTTGAAGTCATGGTTCTGGATATTGACGAAGAACGTCGTCGTATCTCCCTGGGTCTGAAGCAGTGCAAGTCCAACCCGTGGCAGCTGTTTGCTGAAACTCATGCCAAGGGTGACCGCGTCTCCGGTAAGATCAAGTCTATCACTGACTTCGGTATCTTCATCGGCCTGGACGGCGGCATTGACGGTCTGGTTCACCTGTCTGACATCTCCTGGAATGCTTCTGGTGAAGACGCAGTTCGCGAGTTCAAGAAGGGTGACGAGATCTCCGCCGTTGTTCTGCAAGTCGATCCAGAGCGTGAGCGCATCTCCCTGGGTGTGAAGCAGATCGAAGAAGATCCTTTCAATAAGTACCTGTCTGATAACAAGAAAGGTGCTATCGTTAAGGGCAAAGTGACTGCCGTTGATGCCAAGGGTGCCACCATTGACCTGGAAGAAGGCGTAGAAGGCTACATTCGTGCCTCCGATGCCTCGCGTGACCGTATTGAAGACGCCACTCTGGTGATGTCTGTCGGTGACGAAGTTGAAGCCAAGTTCATGGGTGTTGACCGTAAGAACCGTACCGTTAGCCTGTCTGTCCGTGCCAAGGACGAAGCTGATGAGAAGGCTGTTATGGAAAACCTGAACCAACAAGAAGAAGTTGGTTTCAGCAGCGCCATGGCTGAAGCGTTCAAGGCTGCCAAGGGCGAGTAATCTCCCTTAGGAAGCAAAGAAGGGCGGTCTAGACCGCCCTTTTTATATGTTTGAAATAGCATGGATCCCTCAAGGAGTGCCTTATGACTAAGTCCGATCTGATTGAACGACTCTCTGCCAAGTACCTGCATCTCTCATCAAAAGATGTGGAAGTCGCTATTCGGGAAATTCTGGAGCAGATGGCTATTACCTTGCAAAGTGGCGATCGGATTGAAATTCGGGGTTTTGGCAGTTTTTCATTGCACTATCGTGCACCGCGAGTAGGCCGCAACCCGAAGACCGGTGAAAAAGTGGAATTATTAGGAAAATCTGTTCCCCATTTCAAACCAGGGAAAGAGCTTCGTGAGCGCGTCAATGAAAGTATTGCGTGAGCATGCATGACCCGCTTCGGGTGCCACTTGTTTGTCCGTCTTGGGGGTATCAGTGCGAGCCTTATTTAGCGTGATCGCTCTTGCCATTGTTGTTGCCTTGGCATTGACCTTGGGGGCTGAGAATGGCCTCTATGTGAAATTCAATTATCTAATTGCCCAAGATGAGTTTCGGCTCTCTTCCTTGATGGTGGCCTGGTTCTCCGCCGGTTTTGCCGTCTGTGCGCTGTTATGTTCGTGGGGGCTGATCCGAAGTCGTATACAAATCCGCCAACTCAAAAAGCAAGTTACCCGTCTGGGAGCTGAACGTGATCGACTCGAAGCCACTACCGGTGTTGCTGAGTCGTCAGTGAATAATTAATGCTCGAGCTTCTTTTTCTCTTATTACCCGTTGCCGCTGCTTATGGCTGGTATATGGGACAACGTGGTGCGCGGCTGGATAATCAGCAATCGAGCCACAAATTGTCGCGCAATTACGTTGCCGGTATTAACTTTCTCCTCTCTGAACAACCCGATAAGGCAGTTGATTTATTTATTGAACTGCTGCAAGTCGACGATGAGACACTGGAAACTCATCTGGCATTAGGCAATCTGTTTCGTCAGCGAGGCGAAGTGGATCGCGCCATTCGTATTCACCAAAATCTAATTGCCAGACCTAGTCTGACGTTTGACCAACGCAATCTATCCATGCTGGAACTTGCCCGTGATTTTATCGCTGCCGGTCTACTCGACCGCGCGGAAAATATTCTGAGTGAGTTAGTTCGTCACGATGAGCATGAAGAAGAAGCGGCGGCGTTACTGATTGGTGTTTATCAGCAGATGCGGGATTGGGAAAAGGCAATTTCTGTCGCCACCCGTAGTCGTAAGAAGCTAGGGGATAAGATCCTGCCGCCGCTGGCCAATTTCTACTGTGAATTAGCCGCACAAGAGTCACCAGATGCGGGGGATAAACGCTCAATTGGCTACTTGAAAAAAGCCATCAGCGTCGATGAAAATTGTATTCGAGCCTCGCTTGCTCTTGCCGATATTTACCTCAAACAGAACGACAAGAGTCTCGCTGCGGATATATTGGTACTGATCGGAGATAAAGACCCTGATTTTGTCTCCGAGGCGCTCCCACTGCTGCAACGTTGTTTCCCGATCTCAGATCCGCGTTATAAAGCCATCTTATTGAAGTGGCTTGAACAATCTTCATCAACCAGTATTGCCTTGGCGTTGGCCGATTTAACGCACGCGGAGCAAGGTGTTGTTGAAGCAGAGCAGTTAATTTTAAAAGAGCTCAAGCGTAATCCCACCATGCGTGCATTTTCCCGCTTGATGGATTATCGATTAGCAGAGCTGGATAGTACGCAGGCCAAAGAAAGTATTTCGCTGCTGAAAAATTTGGTGGAAAAACAGATATCGATGAAACCCAATTATCGATGTCAGCGCTGTGGATTTTCCACAAAGGTCATCTTCTGGCAGTGCCCATCGTGTAAACAGTGGGCCAGTATTAAACCCATCCGCGGTTTGGATGGAGAGTAGTGGGAGTTTTCATGCAAGAACGTCAAGGATCTAAAGTCATCGTCGCTCTGGATTATGCCAATAAAGCGGATGCCATGGCATTTGTCGCGCGGGTCTCTCCCGCCTTATGTCGCCTGAAAGTCGGCAAAGAGATGTTTACCTTATTTGGGCCTGAGTTCGTCAGGAGTTTGGTCGCCCAGGGGTTTGACGTATTTTTGGATCTAAAATTTCATGATATTCCCAATACCGTGGCCAAAGCGGTTGCGGCCAGTGCCGAGTTAGGGGTCTGGATGGTGAATGTTCATGCCTGTGGTGGTTTACGCATGATGGCAGCGGCAAAGCAAGCGTTAGCCGACTACGGTGACAAGGCGCCGCTGCTGATCGCCGTGACGGTTCTGACCAGCATGGAGCAGGATGAACTCCAACAAGCCGGGGTTCCCGGCTCCTTGCAGGAGCAGGTTCTGCGCCTAGCGACATTGACGCAGCAAGCCGGACTGGATGGTGTCGTCTGCTCGGCTCAGGAAGCCTCATTGCTCAAGCAGCATCTGGGCGCAGAGTTCAAGCTGGTCACGCCGGGCATCCGTCCTGTGGGTTCGGAACTGGGCGATCAACGCCGCGTGTTAACCCCCGCTGAGGCCTGCGCGCAAGGCTCCGATTATCTGGTGATTGGCCGTCCCATCACCCAAGCGGTTGATCCGGCCGCGACCTTGGCGGCTATCAATCAATCGCTTGTTGCTGCGTAATACCGCTAAAGAGCCGACGGTTTTGTCGGCTCTTTAGCACCTCGACGATACCATAGTAAAAGCAACAACCCGGTCAGCACGCCACTGATGGCACCTATGATATGAGACTCGACATGTACTCGGGTGCCAATCAGCTCAGTGGTTAAACTGTCCGTACGCAACAGATCCCATCCCAGTTTGGCCAACAGCCCGAGTAACCACCACCAGCCCTGACGGTCCCGTTGTTGAATCATCAGCAGTGCACCGATGGCAAACAGCCCATGCAAAGCACCGGAAAGACCCCAGTAGAAATGGGTCGTGGGCACTAGCACCAACAGAAAGTATCGACTAGCGCTACCTGCAGGATCAGAACCCATACACTTCGGTAACCCGCTAGGCGTTGCGGCAGCAGCAAGTAGATCAAGCCCCAGGCGAGCAGATTCATCAGCAGGTGATTCAGATTATGATGCAACCAGCCCCCCGTGAGCAGACGCCACCATTCGCCTTGAAGGATGGCCACTCTGTCATAGGCGAAGGGCAGTGCTGCCGCGACAAGTTGCGCGATGGATGCCAATAGACAAACGGTAAACAGGGGGAACAGCGGAATTATTTTGCGGAGATATTGGTGTGTCATCGCTAGCCCATGAGAAATAAAATAGGGGGCCGCGCCCCCTGTTTTATTGTGGCAGGATTAGATCAGGAAATCGTCCAGTGTTTTGCCTTGTTCTGCAATCGCTTTACGGATCGCGACGGGTTGACGGCCTTGGCCAGTCCAGGTGCGATGTTCGCCATTTTCATCGATATATTGATACTTGGCCGGGCGTGGTGCCCGCTTGTTAACTTTTTCGCCAGCGGTAGATGCTCCGACCGGGAACAGTTCGGCAGGGTCAATACCATCCGCGCGCAGCATGTTCATATATTCAGAAATTTTGCGCTCGCGTTCCTCACGGGATTTACGATCTTCGGCTTCATTTGCCCGGCGCTCTTCAACCACCGAGGTCAATTTGGCAAGACCTTCTTCGAGTTGCTCCAGTGTCAAGTCACGAGCCACGGCCCGCAAGCTACGAATATTAAGTAAAACTTTCAGGAAATCGGTCATGTTTGTTCTCGGTTGACGGGATTTGAAGTAATTATTGTGGGGTTAAAATAATAATGCAATATATATATGGATAATATTTTACGCGGTGAGACATGCGGTTGCTGTTGATACATAATCAATTGCGTTGTTTCATCGGGTTTCACTATAAGTGCCAATTCACCTGCTGGATATGGATGTTAACTGATCATCCTGGGACATAAGCTGGATATGGGCAGCGCTTGCATGTTTATTGGCCGTGCTGACGGTTTATAGATTGCAATCGACGGTCTCTTTACTGCCATTCACTATATAGCTTCCCATTAACGGCACTCCTTTATCTTCGATATCGATGAATTGAACCCATCTACATTTCTTTGTTGGCATTGTTTCTTCTTGATGGTACGAGTCTGATTATCTCTGCGTATTGGGGTCTCTCAAAAAATCTTCTGCTTGATATGATGCGACTGGGGTTGAGCTGACTGAGGTTGAGCTGTTGGGGTACCTTGGCCAGCAGATGGCGGATGCTATGGCTATAGAAGCAGCGGCAATGATTGAGCCTCAACAAGACTAATCAGCTATTGGTACTTCGCTCATGCCAAGCAATCTGGCATCATAGCCGCCACGTTAACAGGGGGAATTATGGCGTCACTGCATTATAAGTTTGCAGCTATGAATTCAGGGAAATCGACCCAACTGATTCAAGCGCATTTCAATTATTGTGAACGGGGAATGGTACCCTATGCCATGACTCCGGCTATTGATGATCGTTACGGCGTCGGGGTTATTACGGCACGGGTTGGATTAGAGCTGTGTGCCGATGTATTCACGGCCACCAGCGATCTATTCGATATAGTGCAGCAGCGAATAGAACAACAAATTCTGGATGTCTTTATCGTCGATGAGGCGCAATTTTTAACGCGCACCCAGGTTTATCAACTGGCAAGGATCGTGGATGAATTGAATATTCCGGTGATTGCCTACGGCCTCAAGAGTGATTTTCGTGGTGAACTGTTTGAAGGTTCCTATCATCTACTCTGTTTAGCCGATAAGGTGGAGGAGCTTAAGAGCATTTGCTGGTGTGGCAACAAGGCTCATATGAATGCCAGGGTTGCGGATGATGGTCGTGTGCTCCGGGATGGTAATCAGGTCGAGATCGGCGGGCATGATAAATATGTTTCGTTATGCCGCAAACATTACCTGCAAGGACTCGCCTATAAGCCCGCCGGATAATATCGGCTGATTAATGGGCAGACATGACCTGGTCTGCCCATTGCGTGGATTCCAGAAACAATTCGATGGTTTGTTTTTCCTGCAAATGCATTTTCCCGGCGCGTAATTTAACTCGCTCCCAATTGAGCTGTTCATAATCGGCTACGAATGCCAGATAAAACGCCAACTCGCCTTTTTTATCCAATAATGCCTGCTTAATGGCTGCGGACAAGGGTATTTGTGCCAGAATTTCGGCAAACGGTTGATCAAGAATTGCCTCCAGCAAGGAGAATAAACCGCACAGGAAGGCTTCCGCTGGATCAGTCCAGCCTTGGCGGTGCAACGACAATAATTCACAGAACCGCCCACGGATCAAACTCATCCGATAGAGCTCGGTCGACTTGTTTTCACCGCCACTGGTGGCACTGACCAGCGAGACGAATCGTCGCATCTCCTGTTGGCCTAAAAATATCGTGGCGTGCCGAAATGAGGTAATGGGCTGGGCGGCCTTATAACGCAGGTTATTGACGTAGCGCATCAGTTTATAGGCCAGGGTCAGATCCCGGTTCAGCAATGCTTCTATGCGTTCGTAATCCAGCTCCGGAGAGTTGACCTCTTTGAGCAGTTGCATGACCGTCAATTGACTATCGGAGAGTGTCTTGCGCTGTACAATTTCGGGTCGACTAAAGAAATAGCCCTGAAACAGGGTAAAGCCCATCTTCTTCGCTGCGGTGAACTCTTGTTGGGTTTCGACTTTTTCGGCCAGATAAATGAGATGACTGCCTGTATGCTGGTTGATAAAACGGCTGATATCGGCATGGGCTGTCAGCCGGAAATCAAATTTGATGATGTCGATGAAGGGGAGAAATGCTTCCCAGCGGGGATCCAGCGTGAAGTCGTCCAGCGCCAAACGGTAGCCTTTATGTTTCAACCGTTTGACACATTCCAGCAACTGTTCATCTGGCTCGGCATCTTCCAAGATCTCGATCACCACCTGTTCAACCGGTAGCGAGTCGGCGAGGCCATTTAAAATCAGACTGTAGGGAAAATTGATATAGCAGGCATGCTCGCCTACCAGTTGCTGAATGGGTTGACTCAAAAATTGTTCGGCGATCAGACAGGTCGTGGCATGTTCCGCACTGACGTCGGGGAATTGATTATTCAACCCTTCGCGGAACAGCAGCTCATAAGCCACTGGACTTTGGTGGTGATCCAGGATCGGTTGTCTGGCGACGAATGAATACATCGTGGTCGTCCTATTGCTCGCTAACTACAGCTGTCGGGGTGAAAAGTGACATGCTATTTACCTGTACTGAGGCAAATTTTGCAGTACTTGATGCCCTGTGGCAACAGGGGGGAGCTAATTTAGCGACATCACCGGCACTTCGTTGGTGTAACTGGCGGAAAATCGAACGGCGGTAACGAATAAGGGCCCACACGGGCCCTTGAATTGGTTAACGAAGCTTGGGGATCAGAAGCGGTAGTTTGCCTGCGCGGAGGCGAGGAATGCCGAAGCGGAGGATTGATACTCGGCATTGGGCAAACCGGCCGAGAGTTGTTCACTGATGGTGACATCCTTACCCTGCAGATAGGCAACCCCGACGTCCAGACTCAATGCCGGTGTGGCCTGATAACTGGTGCCCAAGCTGTACCACAGACGTTCGGTATCCGGAATGCTGATCACGTTGTGGGCGGCTTGACGATCCAGCGCCAGGCCGGCACGCAGGGTCCACAGGTTGTTCAGGTAATAAGTCCCCCCAATGGCATAGCGCCAGCTATCGGAGAACTCTTCTGGCTTACTGAAGCACTCGCCGGCGGTACCGTCATTGCAATCCGGGCTGTTGGCGGTCAACTCCTTGAACACGCTCCAGTCGGTCCATTGCACGGAATAGTGCACGGCAAACTGCTGGGATAGCAGGTGATACCCGGAGAATTCGGCAATGGCCGGTAATTCCAGATCCAGAGTGCCGTCGACTTCATTGAAGGTCAGCGGTGACATGGAGGAAACACCGGATGCACTGCCTGAAAACTTGCCCTTGAAGGTCAAGGTGGTGCCGGAGCGGTAACTCAGGCCCCAGCGATTGGCTTCATTGAGCTCGAATAACGAGCTGACATTCCAACCCCAATCCAGAGTATCACCGCTCAAATCCACTAATGCCGTATCGTCGCTCATCAAGGGGTTACTGGCTGATGCGGCACCGGCGCGACGGATCAGTGTGGCGTCGGCATAGACCGCTGAAATCCCGCCGCCGAAACTCCACTGATCATTCAGACGGTAGGAGATGTTCGGATTGAAGTTGTAGGTCATCAGCTCGGTTTTGCCGCCAATCAGGCCTGCCGCATAATTGTTATCAAACTCGGTCGATAAACCAAAATTGGTGAATAGGGCCAGACCCCACGCCCATTGCTCATTCAACGGCTGGATCAGGTAAAAGGTCGGCACGAAGGCACTAGGGGCTATGTCTTGGGCATCCAGATCCGAGGCGCTAACGCCCAATGCCGAAATATCACTCTGTCCTTGCAGATCGATATTCGGTTGCACGTAGGTGCCTGCCACGCTGAGTTCCATCGATTTAAAACGGCTCATGGCGGCAGGATTGCGAGACAGCACGCTGGCATTATCGGCAATGGCGGCTTCACCGGCAAACGCCCGACCCAGACCTGAGGCTGAGTGTTCGTTCAGGTTGAATGCGGCGGCGTGCGCCTGTTGCATGGCCATCGCGGCCAGGACAGAGGTCAGTGTTAATGCGAGAGTATGCTGTTTCATGCTAATTCCTGTTAACGGGCGTTAACCCAATGGCGCGGCGATCTTACTTGGCGCCATCAGATGCACAAATCAGACCAGCGGGGAAAGCATAGTGATCTGTCGCAAAAATGCAGGATAAATAGCATTTATAGTGCTTATTCTCGGCGGTTATGGTGATTGGGTACTAGCAAAGACCGTGCGGATTGAGTCTTTCCTGCTGTTTCTGCTCCGTTTCTCGCCAGTTTAATAGACCTCGTCGCAATGCCGTCGCTGACCATGGGCCAGGGGTTTCACGATAACAAGCGGCCAATAATAGCTCCATCTCGGGCTGCAGAGCCGGATAACAGGGGAGGTTTTCCAGACAAGTCGGTTGTAGTTGGGGCCAGCGTTGGGCGCCCCAAACCAGCAAGGCTTGATGTACCAACTGTGGATCTTCGGTCTGCAAGGCGCGTTTGAGCTGACGCCAGCTCAATTTATCGTCGATATACCTCAGGCGAGGTACCGAGGGCAATCGCCGCCCG
>Ga0183099_1001347_pt1 | contig 14537 bp, 14 predicted proteins | sample Biomet1_FD_127788 | JGI IMG/M metagenome (GOLD analysis project Ga0183099, IMG submission 127788) | Microbial communities from bioreactor (seeded with anoxic lake sediment) at LBNL, California, USA - Biofuel metagenome 1 | ecosystem: Engineered > Bioreactor > Anaerobic > Unclassified ... | reverse complement strand
AGGAAATATAAAAGACCTTGAAAACGACCTATTTACGTACACTTTCTAAGGCTAGATTATTATTTTTTCTTCCAGCAGGGCTACGCACTCAACGTGAGCCGTCTGCGGAAACATATCCACCGGCTGCACTTTACTATTTTATATTTAGCTTTGGTAAGAACAACCAAATCTCTAGCTAAAGTAGCGGGATTACAGGATACATAAACGATACGTTTTGGTTTAACGCTAGCTATTGCTTCCAGCACTCTTACTTCGCAACCTGCTCTAGGTGGATCTAAGACGATAACGTCCGGCTTAATCCCCGCCTCAAGCAAATTAGGTAGTTCTTTGGCAGCGTCACCAAGGATAAAATTGGCATTAGCAATTTTGTTTTCTTTAGCATTAATCTTGGCATCTTTAATAGCAGAGGCGACGATTTCAATACCGAAAACATTCTTAGCTTTTTTGGCCAAGAACAGGGTAATCGTACCTGTTCCACAGTAAACGTCTACTACAGTTTCCTTGCCTGTAAGTTTGGCGTATTCCAGTGCTGTATCATAGAGCTTTTGTGCTTGCTCGCTGTTTACTTGAAAGAAAGATTGTGCGGAAATATTAAAACTTAAATCATCTAGTTTATCTTTAATAGACCCCGGGCCAAAAATCGTTTTGTTTTTCTCACCCAAGATAACATTAGTATGACGAGTATTTATATTCTGTACCAAAGTTTTAAACCCTGGCACTTCTTTTTGCAGCATATATACTAATTCTTTTGCATGAGGTACTGTAGGCGTAGCAGTAACTAACACTACCATAACTTCACCGGTGCGCACTCCCACTCGTCCCATAATGTGGCGAACTATGCCCCGCTGTTTATCTTCCATATACCCAGGTATCTTGTATTCTTTCATCCATTTACGCACAACGGCAGCAATAACGTTATTCTTTTCTTTTTGAATAAAACATTCTTCTACGTCTATAATTTTATGTGTAGCTTGAGCAAAGCAGCCTATTTCTATTTTTTTGCCTTCCATAGCTACCGGCACTTGCATCTTGTTACGATAATGCCACGGTATTTCATCACCAATAGTAGGCAATACTTTTATATCATGAAAATGGCCAATGCGTTCCAATGCGTCTATAACTTGTTGTTGTTTAGCTTTTAGCTGACCATCATAACTTAGGTGCTGCAGCTGACAGCCGCCACATTCTTTGTACACTGGGCATAGCGGTGTCACTCTTTCTTTGCTGGTGTTAACAACTTTAATAACTTGCCCAGTTGCATAGCTTTTCTTTACTTGGTTAAGTTTTACCCTTACAGTTTCTCCTGGTAGTGCTCCTACGGCAAAAACCGCAAAGCCATCGATTTTACCAACGCCTTCCCCACCGCTACCCAAACTTGTTATGGTTAAATCTATTATTTGTTTTGCTAAAAGTTCTTTTGTCATTGTACACTCCTATATTTTTTCTCTGTTCTGCCTTCTATTATAGCTTAATTTTTCCAATAAAAAAAGAAAAGGTGCTATTGCTTAGCACCTTTTCAAAAGTTTAACTTATTTTTTCTACTCCGGCTATTGTGCTGCCATCAGCATTTAACAGTCTGGCTTCATTGCGGCCATAAGAACTTACAGTTGCTTTAGCTGCAGAATCATTTACTGAATAGGTATTTCCATTAGCGTATTTAATATAGCTCACGGTACCTATGGAATAATAAACTCCGGTTATAGTCTTTTCAGTATCGCCAGTTGTATAATAGACCTTAAAATCAGAAATTCCACTATTAAAAAAGGTTGTAAGAGCATCAGTTATTGAACTATCATTCAAATAAGCGATTAAATTACTCATTTCTTGGGCTTCATTCAACACATTTTTATTCCTGTTCAAAGTCAACAAATATTCTCCAAATCCCGAATATATATCTAGCAGCGAGTCTAACGTAGCCTGCTGCTGACTTTTATCAAAGATGTAACTAGTACTGCTTTGATTTTCTTCTAGGAGAGACCCATGTTCAGAACATATAATATCTAAAGGATCTTGGGTACATGTATATGTACCTCCGGATGGGCACAGAGTTGTTGCACCATTATAGTATGTCGCCAAATACCACTTTACGTAATTGTCCAAAGAAGATGCTGACGCGTCTCCTCTGGCTTCAGCGATAGTATATTGACGAAGTATGGTCCTCCGATTAGCAATGCAGGCTTTTTTTTGGGTATCAGCTAGAGTATCGCCAAAATGTGCTACAGCGATACCTGTTAGAATACCTAAGATTGCAATAACGATGACAAGTTCAATCAACGTAAACCCTTTGCTATGCCTATTCATTGGCTATTCAGCAACCTTCCCTTCGTTATCGTAAAACTGATATTCATAATAATACTCTATATCCTTTGCTTTTGCAAATATTGTTCTTCATTTAATAAATAAAAAAGTGTGCATCCAAAGATGCACACTTTTAAGTAACTTTTATAATTAGAAGTTCTCAGCTTTAATTTGGAAATAAGCTTTAGCATGATCGCAAACCGGGCATTTTTCAGGTGCTGATTCAGCAAAAACGATATGTCCACAATTGGAGCAAACCCAGACTTGTTTTTCTGGGCGCTTAAAGCAAGCATCACCTTCAACATTAGCCAGTAATTTAAGATACCTATCTTCATGAGTTTTCTCGATTTTAGCAACAGCAGCAAATAATGCCGATAATCTTGTGAAACCCTCTTCTTTAGCTGTTTTAGCAAATCCTGCATACATATCAGTCCACTCATAGTGCTCACCGGCTGCAGCATCTTTCAAATTTGCAATGGTATCAGGAATTGCGTCGCCATGCAAAGCCTTGAACCAAAGTTCAGCATGCTCTTTTTCATTGCCTGCAGTTTCAAGAAAAATATTGGAAATCTGTACATACCCTTCTTTTTTAGCTTTGCTTGCATAATAAGTATACTTGTTCCTTGCCTGTGATTCACCGGCAAATGCAGTTTGAAGATTCGCTTCTGTTTTACTACCTTTTAGACTTGTCATGTTGTATCTCCTCCAAATAATAAATTTATAAAACCGTCACAATGACAGTTTCTAGCTGAATTAATGACCTTGCTTTTGGAGCTTAGCTTGGCATTTTGGGCACAAACCCCTAAAAACAATATCATGATTATCCATTTTGTAATTTGTTGCCTTTGCAATCTTGAGATCTATATCCTCTAGATATTCAGTGTCAACATCAGAAAAAGCACCACAATCCGTACACTCTATGTGATAATGCCTTGTTAAAATGTGGTCAAAGCGATCAGCTCCACTAGGAACCGCTACTTTATTAAGCAACCCTGTTTCTACTAAAGAATTTAAATTACGGTATACAGTTCCCTTACTGATATCAGGGTATTCAGTTACAATGCAATTATAAACTTCTTCGGCAGTAGGATGATTTTCCAATGTGCGCACAGCAGCTATAACCAATTGGCGTTGAATTGTGTTCCTTTTTCCCATCGCGCTCGCCTCTTTCGGATAATTATTCTTAATTAGAATTATACATCATATTTTCATTTCGTCAAGTAGTATCTGGCAAAATCTACTACCATCTGACTCTTAGTATAACATATTATTAAGGTTTTGGCGAAATAATTCCTAATAAGAATTGAAATATCTTTTTTTCTGAAGTATAATTACCGGTAGAAGTTCATAGGATTCCTAACAAAGAGCAAAGAAGCTCCGATAGCATGCAAAGGCATATCTCGGAGCTTTTTATATTTTTTATTTCACCTGTTTTTCAGGCTCCATAAATATTCTTATTGGCAAATTAGAAGCCCCGGGTGGTGAGAAGAATATTTTACCTGCAGATTTTCCTTTAGCTCTGCCGATAATCATACTTTCTGTTGGCAGCTTGTCGCCAAAATACAAACGACCGCTTGGAATATTTACCCTAGTTGTTTTGTCTTCTGTTTGCAGCAAACAAGCACCGGCAAAAGTTCCACCCCAAGGATTAAACCGAAAAATTGTTTCTCCGGACCCTTTGGTTTTATAAGATAAATCATAGACAACACCATAGTTACCATAATTTACGACCGGATTCCCTGTGGTTGCGTCTATTCCCTTAACATAAGAGTTCTTATTGTTATCTGCTAATGTAATTCCCCATATGTCTTTTCCCTTATTGTCAAAAATGTTGGCGAACGTCATATGGTAATCAACATTTTTAAATGTACCCCTTAACACATATTTTGCATGGTCAGGAGGTAATACATCATAAGTATCTACTGCCGAATTGAAGTCTGTACCCACAGGAATCATCATGAAGGAAATTTCTACAGGATGGCTAAATTGAAAATCCACGATTCCCGTAATTATTTCCTGCGGTTTAAATTCTACCCCTTTTTTGTCAGTAAGGAACTCATGTTTTCCCCCTAGTCCAATGGTAAACTCATTTTCTTCACTACCGCTAAAGTAATCTATTTGTGCCTGTTTACCTGCATTCAGCCAATCAAGACTGGGTTTTGACACGCCCCTGCGCCCTACTTTGACCTCAACTGGGCGAAACCCTCTATTTCGTAAAACTACTGCTAATCTTTTATTGCTGTCGGTATCATTGACATGGTGGAAAAAAACACGCACCTTGCCGCTTACCGTGTCGCGGTACATAACACCGCAAGTCTTTACCATCTCCGGGCTATCAGAAAACAACAATACCGGTCCATCTTCCGTAACGTTTATCCTGGGTTCCTTATACGCAGGAATTTGTTTTTGCCAGTTGTCTAAACTGTCAGCTCCCCAAACCGGGCTCGGTAACAAACAACTTGCCAGCAACGCTGTGCTAAAAATTCCTTTTAAAAAAATTTTCAAAACATCTACACTCCTTTTTTCTATCTTTACCATTTTAACAACATTTGTAACCTCTGTCAAAAGAAAGGACGTAAAATTATGAAAACTAATGAGTTGAAACCCGCATCAAATCAAGATAGTTTCTTTAAGAAATATGGTTTTCTTATTGCCCTGCTAGTTCTTGCCATCATCATTTTTCTACCAACACCGGCAGGATTATCCATACAGGGTCAACGCATGCTTGGAATCATGGCTTTTTCTGTAATCGTTTGGGCAACGACCGCAATTAGTTACCCGGTTAGTGCCGGGGTTATCATCAGCCTCATAGCCGTTCTAATTGGTTTTTCGCCAGACCCTGCTACCGGTAAAATGGTTGGTACTGATCCAGCATTAGCAATGGCTCTAAAAGGTTTTTCTGCAACGGCATTTAGTTTAGTAGCTGCGGCTATGTTTTTAGCAACTGCTATGACTAAAACTGGCTTAGACAAACGTATTGCCCTAAATATTCTTTCCAAAATAGGGACTAAACCAAATCGTGTGCTAATCGGTGTTATTTTATGCGGTTTTGTACTTAGTTTCTTCGTGCCTTCTACTACGGCTCGTGTTGCCTGCCTAGTCCCCATTGTTATGGGTATGATTAAAGCCTTCAATGTCCCTCTTAAAAGCCGTTTTGCCGGAATGTTGCTCATTTCTGTTGCCCAAGTAGATAGTGTTTGGAACGTAGGTATTAAAACCGCTGCCGCACAAAACATGGTAGCCGTTAATTTTATCCGCACTCAACTTGGTGTAGAAATTTCTTGGCTGGATTGGTTTATTGCAGCTGCTCCTTTTGCTATTATTATGTCCTTTATCCTCTACAAATTAATGCTTTATCTAATGCCTCCTGAAATTGACGATATCGTGGGTGGGCAGGAAACAGTACGTAATTTGCTGCAAGAAATGGGCAAAATCACAAAAGATGAAATTAAGCTGCTAATTATTTCTATTTGCCTGCTATTTTTATGGACTACTGAGAAAAAACTTCATGTTTTAGATACTTCAACAACCACAATGTTCGCTGTTACATTATTGCTTTTGCCTAAAATCGGTGTCATGAATTGGAAAGAAACTGTTAACAAAATCAATTGGGGCACAATATTACTATTTGGCGTAGGCATTTCCCTAGGCTCCGCTCTTTTGTCTACAAAAGCTGCAACCTGGTTAGCCAATGTTATTGTTACAACCTTTGGTTTGGCAAATTCCACAACAATAATAGTTCTAGCCGTTATGTCTCTTTTCCTTATCTTCATCCACATGGGTTTTGCTAGTGCTACAGGGCTCGCTTCCGCGATAATTCCAATTATAATCTCAGTCTTACAACAGCTTAAAACCCCAGGAGTTAATATTGTCGGAATGACCATGATTCTACAATATGTAGTAAGTTTTGGTTTCATTCTTCCGGTTAATGCTCCGCAAAATATGATAGCTTATAGTACCGATACTTTTGAAGTACATGACTTCGTAAGGACAGGCATCCCACTAACTATAATAGCGTTTACACTTATTATGGTATTGGGTGCGACTTATTGGAAATGGCTTGGTTTAGTATAAATAATCCAACGCTATAAAAAATGACTCCACATAGTTTTGTGGAGTCATTTTTTTATTTTTGGCTAGCCGCATAATCTTCTAAAAACTTTTTAAGTCCTGCATCCGTCAGTTGATGCAAAAGCATTTGCCTAAGCACTTTGGTTGGAATAGTAGCAATATCAGCGCCGGCAAGCATCACATCATTAACATGATCCATACCACGAATACTAGCGGCAATTATTTCCGTTGGTAAAGCATATTGTTTAAATACTTTGACCATATCTTGCACTAATTTTACGCCATTTTCCCCAATATCATCCAGCCTACCAATAAATGGGCTGACATAGTCTGCACCGGCCCTAGATGCCAACAAAGCTTGTGATAGGCTGAATACTAGAGTAACATTGGTGCGAATACCCTCTGCATGCAATATCTTTACGGCTTTTAGCCCCTCTGCAATACAGGGTATTTTTACCACGATATTTGAGGATATTTCCGCTAATTTTCTTGCCTCCGCTACCATACCGGCACATTCAACACTAATTACTTCGGCGCTAACCGGACCTTCCACTAATTTAGCTATTTCCGGAATAACCTCAGCTTGAGTGCGTCCTGTTTTAGCAATCAAACTAGGATTAGTCGTTACGCCATAAATAATTCCTAAATTCGCAAATTCTTTAATCTCTGCAACATCTGCTGTATCCATAAAAATTTTCATATTCTACTCCCCTTATTTTATATTTTCCCCGTTAGCAGCAATTTTGCAAATGGACTTATGCCTTTATTTAAAATTCTTAATATGTAATTTACTACTTAATACTAACTTTTTCATCCATGACATTATTGAAAAACTCTAGTGGAACAACTGTTTTTCCCTCAACAATCCTTGGTACATTTTCCAACACTATGCGTTCCTTATCTTTCCAATAACCTTTACTGCCAATTTGCAGGCTAACACTTTTTGACTCTTTTTGTAATTCAATGCCTTTAGTGAAAGCATTCCATGTCAACTTGTATTCCAAAACATCCGCTATACTACGCAAAGGTAAATAGGTTACACCATTAATGTTGTAAATCTTATTATTATCGTTGTGCGCTAATTCCTTATTGTTTACCAAAATTGTACCTGGCGCAGCATTCACAACAACTGCTTCTGCAATATCTCGATTTAACAACATAGCATATGTAGCATTAAAAGCTGTAGGAACAGAAGCAGTGGACAAATTATACCACCCCAAAACTTCATCTCCTTGGCGAATGCTTTTATAATTGCCCATAGCTTTTTCACTGATATTCATGCTCTTATTGTCATAATAAACTTTTACGAAATCACCATTATCTTCGATTTTTGAAACTCTCATATACTCTATACTAGAATCCCCTTTACCCAAAACAAGCAAAATTGCCTTTGCCTGTGGAGGAATACTCTTAGTCATATTAGCGCCATAAAAAGCATAGGCATATTGTCCAACTTTTATCTTACTGCTATCTACTTTTTGCATGGTTGCATTGTCTACAAAATATACCTTACCAAGCAAAGTCAGCTCCACATTACTAATATTTCCTGTCCCTTGCACAACCAATCTGTTTTCTCCCACTGTAACTATAGTCCCATTGGTATTCAAAACATGAGAATTTTCTGCTGAAACAGTACTTATAACGACAAGCATAAAACAGCAAATTAATAATAATTTTTTCCACATATTAACATCTCCTGTTTTCTCCATTGTATTTTCTATTCTACAAAAGTTTATACTTCCCTTCTTTTTCGTTATGTGCTAGAGTTAAAATAGTACATATGAAAGGGTGATTAATTTGAAAAAGAATTTTATTGTTTTTATTTTTTCCATATTTTTACTTTGCAGCACTAGCGTGGTTTCTGCCGCTTCTTTTGGTAACTTTACTGCCTCTGATATGAATGGGAACATGGTATCACAAGACATATTTAGCAAAGCTGATTTAACCATGGTTAACATTTGGGGAACCTTCTGTGGTCCCTGCATTAGAGAAATGCCTATTTTAGCAGAACTTTCCCAAGAATATGCGGATAAGGGCGTACAAATCATAGGTATTGTCATTGATGCTGCCGACAATAACGGTAATGTTCAACAAGAACAAATGACGGCCGCCAATAAGATTTTAGCTAATGCCAACGTGAACTATGTAAATCTAGTTCCTTCCTATGGAATGCTTAGCACCCAATTGCGAGTTGTTATGGCAATACCTACCACCACGTTTGTTAACAAACAAGGTGAAATCGTAGGCGCTACTATCGTTGGCAGCAAGGATAAGGAAAGTTGGATAAAAATCATAGACTCCTTAAGATAATTGCCTTATTGCAACAGCAACAATAAACCATTTTAAGTTAAGACACGCCAAGATTAGAATAGTTCTTAATCTTGGCGTGTCTTGTTTTTGCTTATAAAGCCGGATCTTTTACTCCATTTGCTTTAAAGGCATTTGCACGATCAATACAAGTGCCGCAATTACCACAGGGCTTTTCTCCGCCCTCGTAACAACTCCAAGTATATTTGTAAGGAGCGTTAAGCTCCAGACCTGTTTTAACAACTTCAGCCTTATTCATATATAGGAACGGAGCCTTGAGCACGCACAAATCACCGGTACCTTGCTTCACTGCTTCGCTCATGCTAGCGAAAAATTCCACTGTACAGTCAGGATATGCCCTGCCTGCCCTGTCATCTGCATGTGCCCCATAATATACTTCTCCTGCCTCTAAAGAAAGAGCTATAGCGCTAGCAATGGATAGCATAACACCATTTCGGAAGGGGACATAAGTTTCCACTGTACCCTGGCCGCCCAATTCTTCTAGCTGTTTAGCATAGCTTTCGTGTTTAATTTCTTTTGCACTTGTTGCCAATAATGAACAATCACTATATTTAAAAGCACTGGAAATATCGTGCTCATAATATTTTACTTTATAGTAATCAGCTATTTTTTTAGCGCAAAGGCATTCTTTTTCATGCTTTTGGCCATAATGCATATTTAAAGCTATAACGTTATCAGCCCCAAATTCTTTTACCGCCATAGCTAAACAGGTCGTACTATCTATTCCGCCACTTAATAAAACTGCTGCCTTCATGCTATCTCTCCAATCTCTTATTGTGATGTTTTGCACATAGTGCCTAGTATTATTATAGCACTAATACCACAAATTCTTAAACTCAAAAAATCCCCTATTGAAATTTCGGAAGCATATAACTAAAAGGAATGTCCACAGTTAAATGCCTTGAACATTCCCACCATAATCCCTATTATATATCCCTTATTTTGGCTATAAAACAGTTAGCTTGTGCTGTTTTTTCTAAGTATAATATTCTTACTTTACGCGGCTTACTAAAGCTTCCACGAGTATCTTTGTTCCAGGAATAATAACTTCCGTATTAAAAAACATATGTGGATCATGTAGCCCCGGCTGCGCATCAGAACCCAAAGCCAAAAACGCTGTCTTTAATTGAGGGTCTGCTACTTTATATTCATGGAAATCATCGCTGCCTGGTGTAATAATTGGTTTTGCCAAATTCTCCTTGCCCAATACCGTGGTAATAGCAGCTGCTAGATAGTCAATAGCACTTTGGTCGTAATCAGCGGCCGGCACGGAATCACCAATACTAAATTCCGCTGTACACCCCGCACCAATTGCGGCTCCTGCAACAACAGCTTTAATTTTAGTCAATAACTCTTCCATTAAGCTGTTTGTAGCCGCACGTATATCCAAAGACAGCACGGCTCTATCGGGTATTAAGTTTACAATCGCCCCACCACTATGCATACGTGTCACTTTCGCAGACCAGGGTTCTGCGGGATTAAGCCATATAGAATTGATTGCCAAAATAGCTAGGGCTGCCCCATCAATAGCATTTGCGCCTAAATGCGGCCTTGCACCGTGAGCAGCATGTCCATGGACTACAACCTCAGCCATGGTACTTCCTCCATGCCACAAAGCAGGAGCCGCCTGGCCACTTCGCAGCTCTTGAATTGGGCGAATATGTACACCATACAACTCATCCAACCCCCTGCCGGCACCAGCTTTAATCATAGAAAGAGCCCCCGTTAACTTTTCTTCAGCCGGTTGAAAAATTCCTCTTACTTTGCCGTGCTTTACCAAGCCTAACTCCTTCAGCGCAATAAGAGTCCACATAGCCATAGTTGCATGACTATCATGCCCACAAGCATGAATATAGCAAGTTTCGCCTTGTGCATTGGTAAATGGAAGCGCATCAATATCAGCACGTAATCCTATACACGGTCCTGCTTCTGTGCCCTCTATTTCGGCAATAAAACCTGTTTCCGTACATTTTATAACAGTAATACCATGTGCTTTTAATTTCTCCTGTAAATAAGCTGATGTTTTAAACTCTTCATAGCCCCATTCAGGAATTTTGTGTAAGTCTGCATAAGTTTGCAATATCTCGTTTTTGTGCTCATTAATAAATTCAGAAATCATTTTATAAGTACCTCCTTAAGTAATCTATTTATACCAAGATAATATTAAAAGAAGGCTACAAGCGCCTTCATAACCCACATAGCCAGCAAAGCATTAATAATGCATATGGCAATAATAGGTATATAATAACGGGTATTTACTTCTGCCGTTCCCAAGCAGCGCCCTAAATATTGCACTAAAGAACCAATTAAATAAATTGCTGGCATTAGTATGGTAATGTCAGATCTGCTTAACATGTTACTTGTCAATAAACCGGCCGCCGCACCAACGCCTCCACCCATACTTAGGAAGGCAGAAACCAAAACTGTTACGGATTCACCAGGAAGTCCCCACAGGCCCATAACAGGCTTAAAAATAATCCCGAATAACTTTAAAAGTCCTGTAACGTCTAATGCTTTAATAATAACAAAAGCCATAATCACGTTAGGCATCATATTGGTCGTCCCAATAGTAAAACCACGGCGGGCTCCAGCCACGAACATATCTAGTACATTTGGTTTACTTACATGTGCTTTTATATTTTGTGCCTCTGTAGTTGTCATCACTATTTCCCCCCTATTCCCCTGCATTTATAGCATTTTGCTCTTTTTTATTAACGTATTTAATATATAGCCGCAATAGGTTAGCACCAACTATTTTAAAAATTATCATCACGGCAAAAGGAACGATAATTGGCGTCAAAAGCGCTCCAAACAAAGCTACACCCGAGGAAAAATAATTGGTAATAGTTCCATCAGCGGAAATTTGAAACATACAAAAAATAGTTTTCTCATCATCTGTAATCATATTTTCCTGATACAACTCTTTGGCCATGCCAGCCCCGGCATCTGTACTTTGAAAGCTAGCAATCATACCCAACCCACAAATACCAGGAATGCCTAATAAAGGTTTAAGTAGAGGCGTCATAAGTTTTTGGGCTGCCCGTAACCCGCCAAGTCCTTCAACCACTGATACAACGCCCAAGGCCAAGATAACTGCAGGCATGAGGGACAAGGCAAATAAGAAACCATCAGCCCCACCACTACCTCCGGCACCGCGAAATGTCATGGCCTTAGCTCCCGCAACAGGAAGCTTGCCAAAAGCACCATTTAGTACCGTAAAATCAAAAACACTCCACCACTCTTTGCTAGTAGCAAAAACGCCAGAGAAAAAAACTATGGCTAAAATCAATGCTACATAGCTGTACCACTTAACACTTTCTTCCGAAGACTTTTCCTTTTCTTCCATTCTGATTCCTCCCTTATTTTTTTAAATTAAATGGCTAAGGGTATCTGAATCCTGCATTTATTCTGTTAATTTGCCTCTCACCGAATCCCTTTGCCAATAATTTCATATCCGTCGCTTATTGTATACTGTATATTATATACTCAAACATAACCATTGTACATAAATTCAACAAGTCAAAAGTTAAAGAATAAAAACGCCCATGGCAGCAGATCACTGCTGTCATGGGCGTTTTTATTCTTTAACTCTATTTAGTTTTTTGAGTCATAACATCAATTAGTGCCAAGGCAAATTCACTGCATTTAACCATGTCATCGATATAGATGTATTCGTCTTTAGTATGATTTTTAAAATACCCGGGAGCAACGCCAATAGCTTTAATTCCGTGTTCATTAAAATGATTGCCATCCATACCGCCGCCACCTCTGGCAAGCGTACATTCCACGCCTAATTTAGCCATGGCCGCTTTGGCGATTTCAACTATTTCATCTGTTTCTTCAACTTTAAAAGTATGATACAAAACTTCAACGTTACATTCAATTTTAACTTTATATTTATCTTCAATTACTTGAATAGGAGTTTGGAACGCTTGCAATGCTTCTTCGAATTCAACTCCATCGGTACTTCTTGCTTCCGCCATAATCTCAGCATAATCACACACTACGTTGGTTGTCTTACCCCCTGCCAAAATAGTAGAAACATTAGCTGTGGTAAAAGGCGAAAGTCTGCTATCCGGAAGCTCCATTACTAGAGCCGCCGCAGCCTTAGCAGCATTTATACCCTTTTCAGGTTCATTGCCCGCATGTGCGCTTAAACCATATACCTTATAGGTGATTTTTGCTTTAGAAGGGGCTTGTAACACCAGCTTGCCAATTCTTCCCGGAGCATCAAAAACAAAAGCTTTTTTAGCTTTGAATTTCGCGAAATCATAATATTTAGCTCCCAAAACTCCAGCCTCTTCGCAAACTGAGAAAGCTACTTCAATATCACCATGCCGCCAGCCATTTGCAACAATGTTTCTTAATGCTTCTAAAACTACACAAATTCCGGAAACATCATCTGCTGCCAAAATGGTTTTACCGTCAGCTTTGATTTTCCCTTCTTCTTCATCAATTATAGGTGTAATAGCACCATTATTTTTTACCCGATCTAAATGTGCTGAAAACATAATGGGTTCAATAGAGCTATCGCCTTTTAAGATGGCATAAATATTACCGGTATTGCCGCCAACAAGCTTAGCCGTTTCGTCTTCACAAACTTCCAAACCCAGTATTTCAAGTTTTGCAATTATGCTATCAGCCAATTGTCGTTCATTACGTGATTCTACCGGAATTTGTACGAATTCCAAAAAATCTTTAATAATTTCTTGCATAGTAAATTCATCTCCTATAATAAATTTTTACTTAAAACATTAAAAAAGCGGCTGAGGTTAGCAAGGCTGCTACCATAGCTACGCTATTATATTTAATAATATCCAAAGGCTGTACCTTAGCTATTCCCGCACATAAAATCATTGCTGCGGAAAAAACGGCCATTGAACGACCAATACCACCTGATAATACTACCATAGCTCCCATATTAAGTATACTCATGCCAAATTTGTCAGCATGAATACTTACGGCTTCATTAAATGCAATGGAAGCTGATTCACCGCTACCGCAAATTAAAGTCATAATAAACGGACCGAAAACTGCCGCAATTTTGGCAATCGCAGGCGAGCCAATCATGGAATCAATCAAAATTTTTATGAACCCAATTTTAGTTAATCCGGCTACAAAAATATTAACACAAATAAGCAGACCAAAAACATCACCAAAAGCCGTCCCCATAGATTTGAAAAATTCTTTAGTGACTGACTGTGGACTAGTTCTTGTTATTAGCATACACAAAAGCGCACCTATTACCATAGCGTGTGGAACCGGCATTTTGAAAAGAGGAACTATTTTAAAATTTCCTAGCAACAAAATTACTATGGGAATCAAAGGAACAATTGCATAAAATAAATTCGGCTTAACCATTTCTATCTTCCCAAAAGCTGCTGCCTGTGCTGCCAATTCCTCTTTATTACCATTTTTCTTTAAATAAAAAGCGAACATTGTCAGAACCAAGGAACTGGCGAATACTGAAGCGATAAGGGCAGGGGCTATTACTCTTACAAATTCCATACCCTCAACACCTGCAAGATGCGCTACTATTGTTGGATGTACGTGTCCCGGATTTAAATTGCCACCATAAAGACCGCACATAATGGCACCGGCGGCCAAGGGTACAGGAATACCAGAGGCTACCATAAGAGGAATGAAAACAGTCCCCATGGCTGCGGTAACACCTGCGGCACTGGTAATGGAAGTATTAACAATCATAGTTGCAAAAGCTACCCCTATAATTAAAAAGGGACCTGCTTTCTTTAAAAGTTTAGCAAACAAAGAAACCAAATGTTTGTCAGCTCCGCAAACTTTAACAACAGCGGCAAAACCCATGGAAGTAATAATAGTTT
>Ga0183099_1001346_pt1 | contig 14554 bp, 11 predicted proteins | sample Biomet1_FD_127788 | JGI IMG/M metagenome (GOLD analysis project Ga0183099, IMG submission 127788) | Microbial communities from bioreactor (seeded with anoxic lake sediment) at LBNL, California, USA - Biofuel metagenome 1 | ecosystem: Engineered > Bioreactor > Anaerobic > Unclassified ... | reverse complement strand
ACTACAATGCGGTCGACCTCGTGAACCGGCGCCCATTTTGAGCTTACGACCTATGAAGGATACGTCGAGCTCTCGGTCGACCATTCCCGTCGCTTCGTGGCCAATTTGTCTGCTTTCGGCGGAACCCAATATCAGGGCTACCCCCGGTCGAACATCACCAAGGGCAAGCTGACCGCGGTCGGCTTCCACGTGGTGGAACCCAACTCCGTTTTGATGGACAACATCGAAATCACGGAAGCCAAGCGCAACGAGAACTATTACTCCGAAACCAACGATTCGGGTGCCAAGTATTCGATTCTTGGAGCCTCCTCGACGAATTTCGGCTATGACAATTTCCGCGTGGGCGTCAACCTCACCTGCAACGACATCACGAAGAGCGGGACTTTCCCGGCCATCAAGCTTGAAGGTTTGAACGGTTCTCTCTTTAACCACAACGTCGAATCGTCCCTCAACTTCCAATTCTACGATGATGGGGCTTACCTCACTCCGCAGCTCTACACGCAGAACAGCGCCGGAACCGATTGGGCCGAGGCTCACGCTGGTGCCGTCACGAGCGAAGTTGGCAAGACCTACGAATATGTCATCGAAGTAGTGGGTGACGCGATCACCACCTACTGGGATGGCGTCAAGGCAATCGAGACCACCTTCAGCACCCTTGGCATCACCAAAGGTCATCTCCAATACGTCATGGTCCGCCCGGCCGAATCCGGCTATTCCTGGGTTTCCGCCGATTATAAAGGCTTTGACAAAACTTCCGGCGCCATCGTCAAATCCGCTAAGGCCGAATACACCCGCGGAGCGAGCGTCGAAGCGGTAGCTTCTCTCTTTGGAGACAGAACTCAGAACTACTTATGGTACGTTGACGGCGTGGCTACCTCGGAGAGCGGACTGACCTATGCGACGTCCGAACTCGGAGTTGGAAATCACACCCTTGAATACAAAAACGACTCCTTTGGCTCGAATGTCCTCAATGTCCTCGTCAGCGATGGCATTGTGACCATTTCCGCTGATGCCAAGGAAATCTACAGCAACGGCACCGTCACCGCGACGGCTACCTACCAAGGCGACTTCTCGGGCATTTCTACCGAATGGTACCTTGATGACGTGAAGACCGCGACGGTCGGCGAAACTGCTTCTTTCTCCGGACTAGCTAAAGGCGATCACGAGATTTACGCCCTCGCCGGTACCATCAAGAGCAACGTCTTGGCGGTCAAGGTCCTCGAACCGAAGATCGTCGTCGCTTCTCCGAAGAGTGCCTACGCCCTTACCGACGTGGCGGTAGTCAAAGCTACCGCTTACGGCTTTGATGAGAGCGCCGCCTATGTTTGGTACGTCAACGGTTCCGTCGTCGATGGCGTTGCCATCTCGACCCTCTCCGTCGATATGTCGAGATTCGTCAAGGGTCAGCAGATCATCGTGAAGTGCGCGATCGGCGACACCCTCAGCAACGAATTCGTCCTGACGGTCTATTACGACATCGCCGAAGCCGTCACGACCGATCCGAACTATCAGATTCTTTCGCAGATGGACATCGCCGAAGGACAGACCTACGGCTCTTATCTCGTCGGCAAAGACGATGATGGCACCTATCTCTATGCTGATCCCGCGACCGTCGGCCCGAACTGCCCGATCACCGGGAAGTTACCGACCTCGAGTTCCTACACCTACGAATACAAGCTCTTCGTTCCGAGTGATCTTAGCGATGAGTACTACGTCTATCCGTGCCTTATCGGCGCCGATTCGAAGTATCCTAACATGTCGATGGAAGTGGCTTTTGCCATCAATGCGACCGGCATGCGTCCTTACATCAAGGATCAAGGCTCCAACACCGTCTATGACGACGAGTCGGGAGCTGTGATCGCCGATTACACCTATGAAAACGGCTGCGCGAGAAAAGGCGCTTGGAACCAAGTGGTCTTCGCCGTGCAGAATAAGTCGATCAGCGTTTCGCTCAACGGGACACCCGTCTTGTTCTTCACGCTTCCTAGCGTCACCGTTCCGACCGGTTTGTCGATGAACTGGTGGAGCAATGCCGGTTCCGGAAGCCACATCCCGCTCAAAGCCAAAGACATCAAGGTCGGCGGTTTGGTCATGCCGGCCCCGACTCTTGAAAGCATCTCGCTTAGCTCGAGCGCCGTCGCCTGCAACGTCGGAGATTCTGTGACTCTTTCCGCCCTCATCAATCCTTACAACGCCGAGGTGTCCAGCTTCGATTGGTACATCAATGACGTTCTCCAGGGAACCCACGAAAGCACTTTGACTTTCGTTCCTAATGCTGCAGGAACCTATAGCGTCGTCTGCAAAGTCGGGACCATTGCGTCCGCGGCCAAGACGATCACCGTTAGCGGTGGCTCTACATCTTCAAGCTCGGGAACTTCTTCTTCGAGCGGAACCTCGGGCCACGGCTGCGCCGGAAGCATCGTCGGAACGAGCGGGGCGTTAGCCGCCTTGGCTCTCGTCACCGTTATCGGCTTTGCAATCCGTCGCAAAAAGGTCCAAGACTAATTAAGCCATGAGAAAAGGAAGTATCCTCGTTATGGTTGGCTCGCTTCTATTTGGTGTTGCCTCGTGCTCCACGAAAGGGAGCAGCGCCCCAAGCCCGGATACTTTCGACTACTCATCGCTTTACGAACACGTTCGTCAGCCTTACCAAGAAAAAGCCTACGGAGCCCTCTCCGCTTCCTATGGCTACGTTGGGAACTCCGCTCAAGGCTACAATTCTTGGTACTATCTTGAAAAAAACGCCGCTACTGGCGTCTATTCGGAAATGTCGTTCGATTCCGTTTCCTCGTCCTTTCGAGGCAATGGGTCGTCCTTTTCCCTAGAGACGGCGGTGGCGGCGCTTTCCTATTACCCCGTTCGCCGGTATGTTTGCACCAGAGCTGGCTCCGTTAAAATCTATGGCAATATCGACGTTGAAGATGGGTCTGGCAAGCTTTCCGTGTTTTGTAACGGCACCCTACTCACCCAGGTCTCCGTCCAAAAAGGCGACTATCGCTATTATGAGGCGGTGGTTACCGTCTCCATCGGCGATCAGCTCGATTTTTCTCTCGAAGGCGACATCAGGGCCTCTTTCAATCCCTCGCTTGTCTACGATAGTGAAGCCGCCTATTCCCTCTATCACCTCACGCCGGAAGGCAAATACTATGGCGATCTTTTTCCCTACTACGACACCGCGGAGAAAAAGCTGTATCTCTATTACCTTCATTCGGATGACGCCCGCAACGGGGCTTATCTGAATTCACTCGACGTTTCCTCGGATTTCCTAACCTACACGAACGTGCCGGAAGAAAACCAGTATGCCATCTGGAACCATTACAAAGAGAATGGCAACTTAGCCCTCGTTCGGGACTGCTCCCGCTACATCGACCAAAGCAAGTACGCTTTTGGCATTCGGGACCATTCCCTCATTTTCGACGCCGAAAAGAAACGCTATCTCCTCATCGCCGGTTGCTATCACGAATTCGACAGCGAAGGGCAAACTAGCGATTTGGTGGTGTACGAAAGTAACGATGAATTGGGATTCGATTGGAATCCGGTCGGAAACGTCATCGCTTCCTATTCCCGTAACCTTCCTGAATGCCCCGGCCTCATGAAGCTCGGAAAGCGGTGGTATGCCTTTACCTCGGTGGCTTATAACACGGCCCACCAAGTCGGCCCGCTCCAATATTGGATGGGCGACGAAAACGAAGACATCATGGACATCGACTTTTCAAAGAAATCATTTTCCTTCGTCGATGGAGAGGACTTATGCGCCGCGAGGGTCTTTGGGGTCGGAGAGAAAAACTACGCTTTTGGCTGGATTCCGAGGACTTACAACACGATGCCTTGGGTTCCTTGGGGCGGTTATTTGAATCTTCCGCGCCAAATCGTCCAGCACGCGGATGGGACTCTCGGCGGTCGCATGGATCCGGGCCTCAAAGAAAAACTCGATTACGGAAACATCGCTACTTTCTCCACTCTGAAGGTGGGCTCTACCGAAACCCCGCTAACAAAGAATCTGGAAAGAAATCTTGTTTCTCTTCATCTTTCGCTTAACGGATCCTCCAAATTCTCTTATCTCTTCCGGCAAAATGACCGCGATTTTCTCCTTTCCATCGAGAAAAGGGATAATAAGGCCTATTTGAACGTTACCTCGCCAGAGGACCCCTCACACGTCAACAATAGCGAAATCGAAATCCCCCTGAAGGATTCCTATGACCTCTCTTTCGCAAACGATGGTGAATTCATCGAGGCGTTCGTCAATGACGAGTACGGCCTTTCGGCCCACACGGCGATGAAAAACGAGCCCTATGATGGCTATCTTGTGAGCGACAACGAGGCTCAAGTGACCAATGTCTCGATCGAAAAACTAACGCCTTATTGGAATCTATATTAACTAACGGATAGAGAGTTTTTCTTTGATGACGATGGATTCGCTGCCACGATCCTTTTTTTGGATGAAAGAGGAGACGGCTTCCCCTAGGGTTGCCAAGTCTTGATGGACGGCGGATACCTCAAGGCACTCCAGCCAACGGTTATCATCGTAGACAATGAGCTTCGTCGGAAGACGATGCTTTTTTAAATAACGGAGCACGCTATAGCCGAAATCGTTGCTGGCGGCCAGGATGGCATCGGGTTTGAATTCCTCGAGAGCCCGATAAATTGCCTCTTCATCGTAATGGCCAATTTTGAGTCGGAGAATCTTCGAAAGAACCGTCCCGTCGGCATTTTCGAGAGCCTTCCGAAAGCCAAGGCTGCGGTTTGGGGTCACGATATCGTGATCCAAATAGGCGTAATCGACGTCAAGGAGCAGGAGTCTTTTGCATCCTTCGGAAAGCAGGTGCTGGGCGGCGAGATAGGCCCCGCCTTCATCGTCGTTGATGATGCTAGGAAGGTTCGGGTAAATCTTACGGAAAAGCTGAATGACCTCAATCCCGTTTTTGCGGGCTATGTCGATGATCTCGCCATTGGTGCTGCAGGTCGGGGTGAAAAAGATGTAGGCCGCCCCAAGGCCAATCAAAGTCTGGAAGCTCTTCTTTTCGTCGACTGGGTTCTCGCTCGAAAACGTGATGGTCAGTTGGTAGTTCATGCTTTTGAGGGCATCTTGGATGGAAGCTTCGAAAGTGTGGTAATAGTCGTTGTTCACATCGGCGACGATGAGGCCGACGCGGTTGCGAGTGGAGGTTTTGAGCGATTGGGCGGTGGTGTTGATGATGAAGCCTAACTCTTCCGCGGCTTTCTCGACTTTTTGGATGGTGGAGGGCCGGATGCTACCGATCTTGCGTAAAGCCCGCGAGGCGGTGGCGTTGCTGACGCCGGCGTACCTGGCCACATCGTTGATTGTTACCATAAAAGACCCCCCGCCAATGGCGATTATTTCTCTAGTTGTTTTAAAAACGGATAGATTTTATGAAAGGTTTCGTACTGCTTTGCGTATAGAGCCACTCTTTCTGGATCGGGAAGGATCGTGTTTTTGGTTTTCACGATCGCTTTCGTGGCTTCGGAGGCGTTAACGTATTGTCCCGCTCCCACCATGGCGAGGATGGCGGCTCCGAAAGAAGGGCCTTCCTCCGTTTTGAGAGTGACGACCGAAACGTTGAGAACATCGGCTAAGATATGGAGCATGGTCACGTTGCGAGAACCTCCGCCCGAGACGCGAACCGCCTTAACGGAAAGCCCGAGTTTTTTTGCAGCCATAAGGCAGTCGTTGAATGCAAAACCAATACCTTCGAGAATGGCTTGGCTCATTTCCGCTTTAGTGGTGGAGAGGCTAAGGTTTACGAAGGCGCCGCGAACTTTCACGTCGTTATAGGGGGACCGTTCTCCCATGAGATAGGGGGCAAAGAAAACGTCGTTGTGCCCGAGTTTCTCTAGAGGAATGGCAAATTCGGAGAAATCGTCTTCGCAAAGGACCTTTCCGAGCCACCATTTGTTGCAGCTGCTGGCGGAAAGAATGCATCCCATAAGGTGGTAGTTATCGTTGGCGTCGTCGAAGGAATGAATGCAGCTTTCTTTGGGAAGGCGGAAAGCGGAAGTGGGAAGAAAGATTGTTCCGCTGGTGCCGAGGGAAATCATCGCCTCGCCATCATCAAGGATTCCAGTTCCGATAGCGGCGCAAGCGTTGTCGCCTCCGCCAATCGTCATGAGACAATGGGGTAATCCGAATTCGGGCTTTAGGTATCCGATAGGGGAGTGGCTCGTCAAAGGTTTCGGCAGAACTTTTTCCGTGACGCCGGCGATTTCGAGCATCTTCGCCGAATAACGTTTATGCTCGCAGTCGAAGAAAAGAGTTCCGCTGAGATCGGAGTAGTCGCTCGCGAAAACGCCGGTCAGCCGATAGGCAATGTAATCTTTTGGTAGCATTATCTTCGCAATCCGAGCATATATTTCCGATTCGTGGGCCTTAACCCAGAGCAGTTTCGGGAGAGTGAATCCCGGGAAGGCGATGTTGCCGGTGTTCTTCAAAAGGACATCTTCGCCGATGACGTTGTTTAGGTAGTTTGTTTCTTCCACGCTCCGCCCGTCATTCCACAAAATGCAGGGTCGAAGAACGTTATCGTTTTCGTCAAGGATGACAAGGCCGTGCATTTGCCCGGCGATCGAAAGGCCAATAATGTCTTTTTCGCGGTCTTTGCTTAATTTCCTTATGGCCTCTTTGGCGGCATCTAGCCACATCGAAGGGTCTTGTTCGGAATAGCCTGGCTCCGGCATCGAAAGGGAGTAGGGTATCGTGATCTTGTCGACCACCGTCCCCTTCTCATCCAACATGGTTCCTTTAAGACCACTCGTCCCTAAGTCCAATCCGATAAAAAGCATAACTGTGACTTCCAAAATTCTTTCATGCTTATGTTACCATAGAATGTAATCGTTTGCTTGCGTTGATTTTTGGATTTTTGGTTAGATGAAGAAAAGAAATCTTTTCTTCTAGGTCCTAGCATTTTGGTAACGTCTAATCTCTTTTTGGTGCCCGTAACCATTTGGTGATAGATTTGTTGTGTTATGGAAGAGCCAAGCAAAAAGAAAACCATCGATCTTGTAATTTTCGTGGCGGTTTTTCTCTTGACCAGTTCCCTTCCTTTTTCCCTCTTCATTCCTGATCCCGAACTGGTCTACTGGCTAAATATCGTTCTTCGTTTGGCCTTTTTCCTGTTTGCCTTATTTTTTCTTCGGAAAAGTTGTTTGGCTAGACCTGCCTTCACTAAACCCGAAAAACGAACCCTCTTGCTCAGTCCTTTTCTTCTTCTCTGCCTATCGAATTTTGTGGTGGCATGGATTCAAGGGTCGCCAGCAACGGGAACGGTCTCGCTGATCCCTCTTCTGAAAGCCGCTTTGTTCTACCTTTTGGTGGCAGTAGGCGAAGAATTGGTTTTTCGGGCCGTGGTCTACTCGGAATTCAGAAAGAGGTGGCCTTTATGGAAAGCGGTGGTCATAAGCTCTTTGATATTCGCTCTGCCGCATCTACTTAACGCCACGTCATGGGCCGGCCTTGGGGCTTCCGCCATCCAAGTGGGTTATAGTTTTTTCCTCGGTCTTCTGTTGGCGGCGGTCTATGAGGCAAGCGGAAACATCATTTGGGCAATTGCCATTCATTTTCTCTTCGATTTCCTTAATGGTTACCTCGCGAGCCAGCTTTTTCCTCTACCTTGGGACCTGACATTCTACGTCACCAACGTTCTCGTTTACGTTAGCTTGGCTTTGTACTTTCTTCTCATTCGTCTGGCCATATTCCGAAAAGAAAAACCTTTGCCTTAGAAGGTTTTAACTTAAAGACGCTTACAAAGAAATAGTTAGGCTATGACGGCCTTTTTCTTTCGAATAAGAAGAAAAACGAAATAACCGATTCCGGCGAGAAAAAGCATAATAGACCAAAACTGCGAAGGGGATAGAGACCCGACGAAAGAGCCGCGGTGGTCGCCTCGAATGAACTCGATGCCAAACCGCCAAGCCCCATAAGCCATCAAATAAATGGGCATGTTGAAAGCGAAATCCTTTTTCAGCGCTAAGAAAAGCAAAACCCCCGAAAGAATAAGCAAGAAAATCGCCTCGAAAAGGTTGGTCGGAAAGACTTTGTGGGCCATCCCCGGAAACTTGACGCCGAGCCAGCTATCTGTTTCAATGCCATAGCAGCATCCGGCGCAGAAGCATCCGATTCTTCCGAAGCCGTGAGCCACGGCAATGGAAGCGGGCGCGATGACGAGCAGATCCCGCATCTGAGGACCAAATTTCTTCCTGATAACCAAGAAGTAGCCTAAAAGGAAGGAAAGAACGCCTCCGATGAGGCCGCCAAAAAAGGTCAAAGACCAGCTCCAGGCGAACGCAGAAGGATTTTCGATGAAGTCGTAGAGGTTTTGGAAGAGATTGGCGAAAACGAAACCCATGACGATGGCGATGATCCCGTTGATTTCGAAAGCGCTGATGAGGAGGCGCGGGGCTTTCTTCTTCCCGTAATAGATCTCTAGGTAGGCGAAACAAGCCACGATTCCAAGGAAAATCATGAGCGAGTACATGTCGATAAAACCAAGGGTTGGTAGCATAGTGATAATTCTATCATTCACTAGATGGAAAGGCCCAAAAAAACAAACATTTTCGGATGAGTGGATTCCTTTCTTGCTTTTCGTCATCCTCGCTTTCGTGTTGGTCGTAAAAACAGCTTGGGGGACCGACTCTTGCGCCTCGGCGAGGATAGGATGTTGATCGGCACTGAATAGAAGACCCTGCATGAAGGGTTACTAATTCTGACAAGAGGGTCTAAAAAGCCGTATTCTATTCACGGACGAAAAGAGGAAATCCCATGAAAAATTACTCAATGGAAGATAAATACCGCCTTATTATGGCTAAGGCATTGAAGGCTACCTCAAAGAACCCAGTCGAAATCGCAAGATCGATGATGGACGAAGAGGTGATTAGCATGCATGGTCCGGAACACCATTTCCTCGATGGGGCGGCCTTTTTGGCCGCTTACAAAAATGCCGGTGGGCAGATTGACTTAGCCAGTTCTCTGGAGGCGTTGGCTGAACGAGCTTTCACGATGCCGGGGGCGATGTGCGGCTACTGGGGCGTCTGCGGTTCCGTGGCCTCAGTCGGAGCGGCTATGTCCATCATCGACAAGACCGGACCCCTTTCGTCGGACGACCATTACAAAGAGCATATGGAATATGCCTCTTCCGTTCTTGCCCTCATGAGCAAAATCGGGGGTCCGCGATGCTGCAAACGGAACGCTTTCCTTTCTCTATCTCAAGGCGTTTCGTTCATGAAAAACAAATATGGTGTCCCAATGGAACTAGGTCCCATTGTTTGCGATTACCATTCCAAAAATTCTCAATGCCTCGAGGAAAACTGCCCCTTTTTCAGGCCCTAAGCAACCTCTTCGGTCCTTGTTTACAGTTTTCCTTCTTTATTAACATAGGGATGCCAATCTAAGCGGCGGAATGTCTTCAAAAAAATAGGTGCCTCCTCCAAACGTCCTTTGCGCCAATCCTTTTTGTGTTAAGAAGAATCTTGTCTTACAATTGACCCAACATCAGTAAGGAGTGGAGCCCATGAAAAAGACCATAGAGCAGAAGCTTTACGAAAGGAAATTTCACCGTCCCAACCGTTTCCTCTATTGGCTCTATCACCTCCTCGCTCGAATCTTGATTCTCAATAAATACCGCCCAAACATCGTCATCAAAGACGACATCAACCAATGCCAAGGCCCTTGTTTCCTCATATGGAACCATCTTTCTCGTATTGACCATGCCTACCTCGTCGAGGCGGCTTACCCTAAGAGAATGAACATCCTAGCCGGCTACAACGAATTCTTCCGCAGCCATCTGGCTTTTCCTTTCAAAATAATGAGCATCCTTCCGAAGAAGAACTATGCGAAGGACATCCTCGGTATCAAAGCCATGATGAGCATTCTCAAGGAGGGCGGCTGCGTCGCCTTCTCCCCCGAGGGCATGAGCTCCATCTATGGCACGAACCAGCCTATCGTAGGCGGGACCGGGCACTTGCTCAAGCACTGCGGGGTCCCCGTCTATTTCCTTAAGATGAGAGGCGAATACCTCGCTAACACCAAAGTCTGCCTCGATGAGAGGGTGGGCCGCTGCGACGCCGAAATGTCGCTTCTCTTTTCGAGCCAAGATCTTGCCGCCCTCAGCAAAGAAGAGATCGAGGACCGCATCAACCTCGCCTTCAAAAACGACGATTACGAATGGGGCCACGAAAACCACGTTCGGTGGGAAACCGGCGGCCGCATCTGCGAACATCTGAATGACATCTGCTTCCGTTGCCCCAAATGCGGGAGCGACCTGACGATGGTGGCCGCGGGAAACGAGATCCGTTGCAGCCATTGCGGCAATGGGGCCAAGATGAACGACTATTACGAATTCGAACCTTTCGATAAGGATTGCGTACTCCCCGTTTCTCCATCGGCCTGGGTGAAAGAAGAACGATACGCCATCATCAAAGAGATTCGGAAAGACCCCCATTACTCCTACGCCGTCAAGGTTCAACTTGGTTTTCTTCCGACCTATCGCTACCTCAAACATAAAAAAACGACCGAACTTCGGGGCGAAGGCCTCTTCTCCATCGACCACGAAGGGGTTCACTTCCGGGGTCAGAAAGATGGCCAGCCCTACTCGTTCGATCTCAATTATTTCGAAGTCTTCTCCCTCGTGATAGTAACTGACACCTCATATTTCGGCCTCTACGTCGGAGAGGAATACATGGAGTTTTTCCCTGACACGCCCTGTGTCGGCAAACTCCTCTTTCTCACCGAGGAAATGCATCGATTACACGCCAACACCTGGAAGTGTTTCCCATGGGATGCCTCGATGTACGAGGGTTTGGACGAGATTAAGCATTGATTGTTTTTTCGTAATTTGGGCTTTTAATAACTTCGAATGAACGGTTAACACCCATTTTTCGTAAAACCAATCCACGAATTTTCAAAAGTGACCGCAAAAATGAGTTTTCTTCATTTTTAGAAAAGTTAGTAATAGTTTTCTTTCCGAATGAACCATCAGCAAGAATTCTTTTCCTTAATATTTGGCTATAAACAATGTTAAATACGAACAATTTTTAGTCAGTAAAAAGTAACCACTCTTTAGATAAGGAACGGAAAAGGTCCTTTGCGGAGCCCGCAGAGAAGGCTTAGTCACTTAATTAACATTAATTAATAAGGCGGAAGTCATTGACTGGACGGCCGCTTTGCTCTACTCTAAATGAGAAAACGAAGAAGGGATGAGGGGATCTCTGCAACTATGGCCGACATCAAAGACAAAAAACTAGATTTTTTGGCCAAAAACGTTCTTGGCGAGCACGCCCTAGAAGGGGCAGTGTACTTTCTATTGCCTGACAGCGCTTCGCTCTTTATTGATCCGTTTCAGTTTCTCTCCGGCGATATCACCGAGCTAGGATTGAAAAAAGGGTCGATTTCCTTTTCGACCTTTGCCTATCAAGATTTGAGCGGCGTGGATCCAGTGGGGGCTTTCTCCAACCGGCGGTGCCTCGCTATGACGAAAGCTTTGCGGCAAGGGCAAAAAGACTTTTTCGAATTTGAGTTGACCTTCTTCGCCGGCAAAGCCTATCTTCTATATTCTTGCTTCCTTTCTTACGTGCCAGATGAGCGCGTGTTCCTTATCGCCCTTAAGCGGTTACGGATTTTGGAATCCTTTGTCACGGGCTTGGCCCAAAAAGCTTCGGTCGATAGCACGACAGGCCTTGAGAACAAAGACGTGTGCCTCCGGGAAATCAACTCTTTGCCTCTCGACGACAAATCCTTCGTGATCTTCATTGACCTCAATAACTTCAAACTGGTCAACGACGTCTATGGTCACAATGTCGGCGACATCATTCTCAAGCGTTTTTCCGACGTCCTAAAGAAAGACCGTTTTAAGTCCTTTGATCCTTATCGCTTCGGCGGGGACGAATTCGTGGTCATTGCCCGCGATTGCAGCGAATCCTTCGTGCGAAAATACCTTGACGAAGTCCAGGCGCATTTCGCTTTGGCCGTGAGCGAAAAGACCGGCATGAGTTTCTCGGCCGGTGTCATCAAGGCCAGTTGGTGCCTCACTTCCCCATTGTTCCTGATAAGTCTTTCCGACCGTGCTATGTACCTCGCCAAAAAGGCCCGTTCGTCCTATTACATCCTGAGTGATCAGGAGATCAAGGACTTCATCGCTCACCCGATGATGGAATCTCCCTTCTAAGGTTTCGGCAAACTTTTATTTCTTCCTAACATCCTAAAAAATGAAGAACTGATAAATCCTACCGGGGTTAAAAACAATTAGACCAGATAGATTTTGATAAGTTTTATAGCAAAAAAACGCCTCGATCCGATCTTTTGAATTGGCAGGAAAGTTGTGAAAAGAGGCCCATATCGAAAGGTTTTTTCTTTTTGGCTTTAGGGGGCAATTATTATCAAACTTGCTCAGAACCGACTGACAATTTATCCGGACTTCGAAAAGCGGCGTCTCAAAGAAAGAATTAATCTGACCGAAGCCTTCGACTATTCAACCTTTTATGAGATCGCCGAGGAATGAAATGGGGGGAACGTACTTACGGTTATCGATTTTCTGCTGGAGAATCCTAGATTGTGTTAATTTTGGGCTTTTATCAAAAGAAGATGGCTTCGATAGGGTATGGGTTCGCAAGGAAATCCTGAGTTTGGAAATCAACGAGCCGGTTGGCCGACCACAAAAATTCTAGGATAAGAAACTTAATGGTTTCTTCTATACGGGTCGAGCCTCTAGAGACTTTTCAAAACAATCTGCCTGACTTCGGAGATGTGGTCGTTTAATGAAAAAAAGGATGGCCATTCCTGACCATCCTTAATCTCACAAAAGATAAGAGAGCCTTTTAGAAAACAGAATTAGAAGGCGGCTTTTTCGTAGGCTTCTAAGGAGAGCGTCAACGCGACATCGCCGCCGATGCAATCATCGGTTGCGAGACTTAACGTTCCTTCGATCCACATGGAAATCGTGAGGTGTTTGGTTTGGTTTTGCGTGTCAAACGTCACGACTTCTTGACCGCTAGCGGCAACGGCATCGTAACTAGCGACCGAGGCAAAGTCACCTTCGTGGAATGTGGCAGCGTCCGGGGTCGAGAGTTGGAAGGCGTCGACACCATAAGCAGAGGTGCCGGTTGAAGCGGCTGAAACGTATTTGTATCCAGCCGCGTGGTCGGTATTGTCCCTTTGCCAAATGGTTTTTAAAGTTGTCAATTGGCCGGCCGTAGTATCATCGCTCCAGATTGCCACGCGAGTGGCATTGGCGGATCTTACATCGCGAGTGGCGCCAGTTTTCCCAGCTACCGACGAGGCGTGGCCGAGGAACACTTTAGTATCAGCGGCACCTTTGTTGGTAACCGCGACGCCAAATGTGACCCAATAGGTCTTTGTCGCCGAAAAATCGTTTAACGTTAATGAAGAAAAACCTTTTGCCGTCGTCTGATAAACGTCCCATCCAGTCGGGCGGTAGAAATGATTTCCGTCTCCGGAAACGTCCCTAACATTAATGGAAGCCCCGGCGACAGTGACAGCGCTTCCGGCGATGTCTTTTCCGGCCGTGACTAGTTCAGGAGCAATGCCGTTATTAAGAAGGCCTTCGTATTGGACGACAATAGATGCGTTATCAGAAACGACGTGGGCATCGGCGAAGTTTACGCTGGCAAGGTTGTTTGTGGTGAACCAAGCAAAGGTGGAAACACCAGCGACGCCGACTGTGCCAGCCAAAACGGCGGTTAATCCAAGAACGACTTTTGTTTTGTTTTTCATAAAAAATAAATCCTCTCTATTTTGAAACAAGTTCGTGATAGCGATGGATTCTAATGGTTTTCGGAACACCGCATTGCGAGTGAGCAATGTGCCTACGATTCTCGGTGGGGGCAATCACCTTCGAACCATAAACATCACTATAATACACCTACATGTATGCAAGGCAAGGCTGACTTTTTGAGTCAATTGTCACACTTGTGCGCTTTGGCTTGCGGAAAAAGACTTATTGAAAAGTACGTTTTTAGTAGAATATAATCATAAAAGTCTAATGCGCGTTTCCTTCGATGTTTCATGAAGACCTTCATGAATTACGAATAAGTATCGACTTCGGGGAAACTGTGCTAGAATAACCGGGAAGAAGACTTAACAATATGGATAAAGAACAAAAGAAAATCCTCATTATCGTCGGTGCAATTGAAGCCCTGGTCCTCGCATTCTGCCTCACCATCTCGATCATAGTTCTCGTCACCTGGGTCCAGAACGCCTCTCCGGCGCAACGGATCGCTACAAACGGAGCGTTCATCGCCTGGTTCCAAAACAATCCGACTCCGTTCTTCCTTACGATCGTCCTTCCGGTCTTCATTATCTTCTTAGTTGATGCGGTGTACCTTATCGTCTACGCCTCCAAGAAACCGAGTGCCCTCACCGAAGAGGAACGCCAGGCCATTCAAGCGGGGGAAACTGTGCTAGAATAACCGGGAAGAAGACTTAACAATATGGATAAAGAACAAAGAAAATCCTCATTATCGTCGGTGCAATTGAAGCCCTGGTCCTCGCATTCTGCCTCACCATCTCGATCATAGTTCTCGTCACCTG
>Ga0183099_1001344_pt1 | contig 14570 bp, 14 predicted proteins | sample Biomet1_FD_127788 | JGI IMG/M metagenome (GOLD analysis project Ga0183099, IMG submission 127788) | Microbial communities from bioreactor (seeded with anoxic lake sediment) at LBNL, California, USA - Biofuel metagenome 1 | ecosystem: Engineered > Bioreactor > Anaerobic > Unclassified ... | reverse complement strand
TTTCTCCTCCGGCCGGGCACGCCTCGCTTAAGTCGAGAAAACTCTGTGGGAATTTAATTTCCAACTGGAAATAGGGGACGCCGTCCTTTGCTCTCGTCCTCCGGGTAGAATGTCGGAAACGGTATAGGTATTTGCTTTTCCGGATACGGCGTTACCGTAGCTTTCATCAAACAGGCAATCAGTCATTCCTCCACCCAGATATTCCCAGGAACCGTTATCTATACTCCAGTAGTAGTCTATCCAGGTTTCTCCTCCGGCCGGGCACGCCTCGCTTAAGTCGAGAAAACTCTGTGGGAATTTAATTTCCAACTGGAAATAGGGGACGCCGTCCTCGTCCTTTAATACCTGAACCTGATTGATTGTTGCCGTTTCCAAAGAACTCGGCACGCCTTCCGGCAAAGTTGCAGCCGCGCCGGCGCAGGGAGCCAGAGCTGAAACCATAGTCAGCGCGAGGATAAAACCTAGAATCTTCTGTTTCATTGTGCTTCCTCCTTACATGACAGCCTTTGATAACCGATTAGATTCTTTTATTTTACGCCGCCTGGCTCTGGGTTCGCATTCTTGAAATTGCGGATTATTTTTTCAGAACTGCTCTTTTTAAGACGCACCTAAGCAAGAATCGTTGAACTGCCGGGTGGAGGGTGATAAAATGAAGCCATCAATCTCGCAGGGGGTGAGCATGTGGAACCGATTCCGGATTTTATCAGCCAGGTTCCGGAGGGAATTCTGGAGAAAACGAAGGTTTATTCGTGCAGCAATGTTGTGCTTTTCAAGCCTGCGGTCTATATGGAAGGCACTTCCTTTGACGTTACGGATTATCATGTGGTTGTTCCTTCCGAAGACACTCCCGAGGCGCTTTTTAACAGCAAAGTGATGCGCATCGAACCGCGGAACATCTTGACTGTCAATCCGGGGGACCGGGTTGTCTGCTTTGCCGGAGCATCTGCAAAGCCCTACTATTCTCTGCTGATTCATCCGGACTTTGTACATAAAATTGCCGGGGAGATGGATTTTGCCGGTGCGGTCAGATTCGAAAACTTTCTAAATCCATTCTCGTCCGCGCTTTATCAATTGCTGAAAAGCCTGGAGTGCGAATACAAACGCCCGGACAGAATGAATCTGCTGCTTGACAGCCTGGAAATCCAGATAACAGCGCTTCTTTTACGCGAATATAAAACCAATATGAACAGACCGCTTTCGCCTTCCGAAGATACCGGTTCTTATATCCGCGCAGCGATCGAATACATGCAGGGAAATTTCAGCTCCAATCTGTTTTTGGAAGATATCTGCAGGGAAATTCACATTTCTCAATATCACTTTATACGGATGTTTGTGAGGGAGACGGGCTTAACACCTCATAAATACCTGCTGGCCCTCCGCATTAAAAAAGCCAAGGAATTGCTGGAAGCAAGGAAGTATTCCGTGATGGAAACCGCCGGCCTTTGCGGGTTTGAGAGCGTTTCGCATTTTTCCACAACATTCAAAAAAATAACCGGATTCTCGCCGACTGATTTTTTAAGCCGATAGATCGTCCCTCTGGCCAAAAGTCTGCCTTTTAAAAATGGCGGGCAATTTCTTGAATTGTCATTTTGGCGTATGTCGGATCTCGATTATATAGGTGATGGATCCGGTGGCAGAGCCTTCCTCCGGGTAGGCGATCGAACCGTCTTTCGTGAAACTTTCCTTACCCATTATCACATTTTTGTTTTGAAAAGGCACTTCAAAAACATATCCGCCCGATTCCGATTGATAATCCCGAAACAGTTCTTCGGCGATAAAGTTTACAAAGCTGTATTCATTCGCGCTACGCTCATCCAACTCTGGATTGTACCAGACTTCCTGCGCCGCACCTATGGTATCAACCTGCACCTTAATTTTTTCACTGTCACAGGGAGAGAAATCAACGAACTTAGTTTTGACTGGGTATGCATTCGGAAAATCAATTTTTGTTGTCCAAGGTCCGCTGTGCGTATAAGTCAGATATTTGCCCGTACCCGTCCCGATAAAAGGATTTTCGTTATTTTCATCCAGAAAACTGACTTCCGTCTCGCCTTCCAGCGTCATCTTCTGTTCGGCAATTCCCGAACACACCGAAATATTAAATTTTACCTGGAACGTCATAGCCTTTTTGATCTTTTCCAGATACTCATGCGTAAACGCCGTTGAGGCGGAAAAATCGGACGACATGATCGCACTGCCCTTGACCAACGCAATCGCGGGCCCGAGTGCTTTGTAATCGTGTTCCTCTTTGATTTTTCGAAGCTGCTCGTCGGCAGCGCGTTTCATCCATTCGGAGAATTCTTCCATATAGCCTGAAGGAACGTCCATGCCGAGTGCGCCCATCTCCTTGAGGATTTTGAAGGTCAGGTTCATCACGGGAATCAGCTTTTCGTTGTCGTTTTGATAGGCCATAATCAGCTTGTCAGCTTTTTTCAGATCACGCCGCAGAAGAAGTCCGGCATAGTGAAAGGCATCCGTCTCACCGCCCAGCAGCGCCACCTGATTTCCGGCCCCCAACAACCGCTCCGCAAGCTCAAATTCAGGAGCAAGCGCGCTGCGTATATACGCGTTAAGCGCCCTGTTTCTGTTCTGCGATGCATTTTCACCCTCTTTTTCCTCGCACTCGAATGTGTAATCATCTGGGATCGGCGGCGCAGTGATCGGCGTTTTCAAAAACGCCTTCACCTCCTTCAAAACGGCCTCATAGGCTTCTCCCGCCAAAGCCTGCGCCTGACTGATTTCCGAGGGGCCGGTGGGAGTATAGACGATGTATGCCGAAAAATGCGCGACTGGAACTGTAACGCTGCTCTCGTCCGAAGTGTGTCTGGCAAAGCACAGGTTTTCATCCGCTTCGCCGGCGTAAAAAACACAGGTTTCCTTCGCAACGGCGGGGCCTGTCACCGTAAGCGCTGCCGGAAGGGTGAACTGCAGCCCTGCCGGCTGAAAAACTACGCCGGTGATCTGCTTTCCGGAAACCACCTCCGTTTTGATGCTTGGGCATATGCACATTGTGATGGCCTCACCGTACGGAAGGGCGTTTTCCGGTATATCCAACCGCCATGTATTACCCACGTCGTCTTCAAGCTCAAGCGATACAGCACCGGCAAACGGGGAGTAAAACACAGAACTGAGGTTGTCTTCGGAAGGTGTGATGACGGCGTTCCCCGCCGAATAGCCTGGAGATTGAGACAGTTTCTCCGTCAAAAGAACCTCCTGCGTAGCTATGACATTCTCGGAGGGTTCTGAAACGGTATTCGTTGTGCTGCCCGCACAGGCACATAAGCATAGGAGCAATGCGGGAATTAAAAGAGCACATATGCAGGATATCTTTTTCATCCGATCAACTCTCCTTTCACGCCCAGGCGCAGATTAACCTGGTTGATACACGCATATGGGCGGCGGAGTGCGTTTTTTCGCGCTCCGCCTTATTGCGTTTCGGGCTTACGGGTCAATCCATGGTTTCGTAAGTCCTGACGGTCATGAGGATTGCCGCCTCGCGGGTTGCCATGCCGTAGCCGGTCGCGGTCTGGGCTGTGGTCGTGGCCTTCGGCATGAAGTTTCCGGACGTGTCACCTTTAATAATGCCGAGCTTTGACATATACTTGGTCGCGTCGGCTGCCCAGGAGGAAATATTTTTTTGGTCAGGGAAATCCTTGACACCCGTGACGCTGTAATCGGAGGTAGGCGCGATGGCTTTGATTGCGCGGAAAAGCATAGCCGCGCACTGCTCGCGGTTGATCAGTGTTTTCGGGGAGAAGGTAGTGGCCGAAGTGCCTGTTGTAATGCCCAGCGCATAAGCTTTCAATATTTGATTGTTTGTCGTGTCGGTAAACGGATTTGGGGACGCGGGTGAGGCGGTGCTTTCCGTTACCTTTTCGTAAAGCAACACGGCCAGCTCGCAGAATTCTTCCCGGGTAATGGGCTTTGTCATATCGGCGCCCTTCAGGATGTCGGGTATAAGTCCTACTTCATTTGCTTTTTTGAGTTCCGGCTCCGCCCAGGTGCTCGCGTCGGAGTAAAAGCTGCCCGACCCGATCGTAACCATATTGGAAACAGGAGAATAAATGGGCTGTACATCCGGCCAGCCTTCGTAGTAATCGTAGTAGACGCGGAGCTGGTAGGAGTAGATATGACTTTTAATATCGACGGAGGTCAGGCTGCCTTCGTCGATGGGGTCAAATGTAATTGCAAAATTACCGGCGCTGATGGGGGGTTCGCCGTCCTCTCCGCCGGTGTAAACGTTGATATATCCGCCGCCGCCAAACTCGCTCCAGGAGCCGTTATCAATCTTCAACGAATAGTCCCAGAAGACAGAGCCGCCACCGGGTGCCTCGCTGTCCAAATCGAGAACGCTCTGGGGGAAATATACCTGAGCCTCGAAATAAGGTGCGCCGTCTTCGTAGTGCTTGAGCTCGATGCTCTTAATCGTGGGAGCCTCAAGCGACGATGGAACTCCTTCGGGCAGAGCGGCAAAAACGCTCACTGGCGACACGCCTAAAATCAACAAAATAGATAATAGACAGGATAATAGCTTCTTTTTCATAACAATTGACCTCCTAAATTTATTGTTTAATAACTTTTAAAACGGATATCCGTAAGGATCTGATCATAATCCGCCGATAGGGAATCAAACGTATCCGACGGACCTCCGAATGTAATTGCATAAACTGATCCGCCTGCAAAAAGATAAACGTACTCATATTTCATCTGCATATTGCTCACCTCACAGGTAAATATGATTTTTCTTGCATCATTTCCGTCAATCATAATACTCTCAGGTTCGCCGATATACGTGATCTTGCCAAATGCGCTTTCGAAGGTTTCCTTTGCTTTCGACACGACATCGTCTATTGCCTTACTTTGAAAGTCTTCCTTTTTTACCATAAAGCTTGAGGTACTTTTCATGTACTGTACCGGAAGAACGGAGCCCTCGACCGGTTCCCAGCCGGAAGGTGGTAGAATTTCAATTTTTATTTCTTTTTGCGTTTGCCCGTTGGATGAAGACGATCCGTCCGCAGCCGCTTGTTCCTCTTGTGTTTTTGGCTGCGCAGAGGTTGCAGTATTTTCTTTAGAGACGTTCTTTGTGCCGCAGGCACAAAGCGTTATAAGAAGAATCACGCAGAGACTTATAATGAACTTATTCATGTTTCCCTCCTATATCACGGTATTTAATAATCAGTTCAGCTCTTGAATTAACATTCAGTTTTTTGTAGATGCCTGTCATGTGTGTATTTGCCGTTGAGTATTTGACTGATAGCTGCTTTGCAGATTCCTTCAAGGTAAAGCCCTCCAGAAGCAGGAGATAAAGGTCATGCTCACGAGGAGTTAAGGACATAACTTTTTTTTGTCTGCCATCTTCCGTAAGGCTTATCTGTTTTTCATCAGCGGGTATTTCTCCGTTGCACATATTACCTTGGCCGGATATTTTTTTATTTCCTTCAGAAATCCAAATTTGTTTCAGCCTGTCAAACAACGCTATTTGTTCACCTCCAACCGTTAAAATACTGTTTGTCGTTAATCAATTCACAGTCTAATTTTGGTATATGATTTGGGCTTCGTCTATTCATTAGTTCGTACGAAATCAAAAAACAGCACCTCATTAGTTTTAATGAGGTGCTGTTTTTGATTGTCTTTATACTATTTTACAACATAATCCTTAAACATTAGTAATAACTCTGCCCGGCTGTTAATTTCAAGTTTTCGATATACGGAGGTACAATAGGTGTTAACTGTAGAGTAGGCGATTGACAGGATACCGGATATCTGCCGCATGGTATAGCCCTGCAAAAGCAATTTGCAGACCTCAATTTCACGTTTGCTCAGCTCATATTTGCTAAATATGTAAAGTTGTTCATTGTCTATATCCGTATGTTGAGAATCTTTTGCCCAATCATTCTCATATTGAGTCTGCGCAATAATGGGTGATGCAATCATAAACAAAGTCATTACTGCCACCGAAACAATAGAGGCAATAATGGAGATTTCAAATGTGTCAGTATTGCTTATAATATCTCCTATCATTATGCCGGATATCCCACCGCAGCCCCCGATAAATAGAATTGACAGTCTCAGATAGCGCAAACTGTTATATTTTTTCCCGACTACGCCAATTATGTAGCACATGTTAATCATGCCGACTGTATTGCCAATTCCAAGCAAAATAGCAAAGGCCAAAGTAAGTCTCTGTTCCTCTTCGGCAAAAGCATTACATAAAATGCCCATTGCCACGCTTGAAAATGTGATGTTCCCAAGCCAGAGAAAGGCCTTTTTCGAAAAAGCATATATTACAATAAACAAAATACATCCGATAAGGCCGCCGATATAATACCATGTGAAGACCGGCATACCGTAACCGACTATCGCGGCATTGAGCATGCCTTTACCTGCTCCCTTGCATAAAATTACGATGGCGCAATTGAAAAAAATAGTCAGATAAATTCTCCGATGAAATTTCGGTATACTTAGCTTTTGATCATCCGCATGATCCGCAATGTCAATCTTTTTAAAAAATAAAGTAGTGCCCAACGAAGCCGCAAGGATAGTAAAAGATAAAATAAACTCCATACTGCCATACAGTTTGCTGCCCGTATTGTGTTCCTGAAAAAGCGAAATCAACTGTATCAAAACATTACTGCCTACAACCGCATACAACTTCTCGGTATTGTTTAATGTAAAAACAAACGGAATTAAAATGCTTATGCTGACGCAGCCGATAGCAATCGAACTTATAATGACAGACAATATCTGAATGTGCGTATCCGGCACTGCAAAAAACAGACTTATACCTGCGATGATCAGCACAGCCCCAATTCGGGAAGTTTTTACAAACCATTCTTTTCGAATCATGAACACAAAGACGGCGGAGGAAATCAAATTAACGGAGAGCAATAGTCCATGAAGCTGTGTACTGAAAAGATTTTCGATAAGCGGTGAAGCTGTCCACCAGGTTGCAAACGCAATCACCCAGGCATAGTAGAGTATCCATATAAAAATATAAGACTTATTCTGCCTGCGAAGGCCATTTATATTAACTACATTATCGCATAAGAATATATCAGTCATCGTTTTGTTTTTCAGATGCATGTGTAAACCTCATGTTTAAAATTTAATTTGCTTATCAGGCTGTCAAGAAAAAGCTGCAAAATAAAATATAATATACCAATATTAACACAAATAGGACGCAAAGTCATCCAATATACGTTTTTTCGATTTTCACAATTTGCTAAATAAGGATTAAACCATTGTTTTTCTGAACTTCACAGGGTTTCTCCCCCAGTAGTGCAAAAGAGAGGCAATACCATTATGGCATTACCTCTCTCATTTATTATCCATATCGTCTGGGTATGGTTCAGAATTCAAAATCCCTTGCAGCTTTCAGACCGTAAGCAGGTTCTGCCATTCTCGCAGCCCTGTTGATTGCCCTCGCCATAACATCGGTTGCAAGAGCACCCACTGCATCCGGCATAACCTCGACTTCACCGGTAGCCATGACAAAGATCGTATCTCCGTCAGCCATAGTATGTACAGGTCTGATGGCCCGCGCAAATCCATTATGCGCTATGGAAGCCAGCTTGTTCGCCTGGTTTTTTGTCAACTTTGCGTTAGTAACGACACATCCGATGGTTGTATTACCGCTGAATACATTTTTGTTCTGAGCATACTGGGCATACATTGTCTCTTCCGTATTGGACAGCTTGGTGTTATCCTCATTCAGAAGACCTGCGATTCTCTTGCCCGTATCTACATCAACGACATCCCCAAGGGCATTGACCGCTACGATCGCCGCGACCTTCAGATCACCAATCTGTACAGCGTAAGTTCCGAGTCCGCTTTTCATCATATGGTCGATTCCCAGGAATTTTCCAACGGATGCACCAGTTCCGGCACCTACATTACCCTCTGCTACCGGATCTGTGCTTGCATTTTTACACGCCTGATATCCCATATCCTTATCCGGTCTGCATTTTGGATCTCCAACGACCAGATCGAACAGCGAAGCCCCGCAAACGATTGGAACAACACCAACACCGACATCAAAGCCAACATTGTTTTCTTCCAGAAATGCCATTGCTCCGGAGCCCGCATCAAGTCCGTATGCACTGCCGCCGCTAAGCATTACCGCATGGATCTGTTCCACCATGTTGATCGGCTTTAAAAGTTCGGTTTCTCTGGAAGCCGGTCCGCCGCCTCTGACATCAACTCCGGCAAATGCTCCCTTTTCACAAAGGATCACCGTACAGCCGGAAGCACCCTTTACATCCTGTGAATGGCCGACCTTAATTCCTTTGATATCTGTTATTTTAATTTCTTTCATCGTCAATTTCCTCCGTCCCGTCAAATAGGGACTTACATAGCGCTCATACCCTGGATTGCCTGGATTAGAGCTATGATTACGCCGACTACGGCTTCGCCTCCCAATAAACCGGAAGCGATGATCATTCCGTCTCCCTTCTTTTCCCATTCAGGAGCTGCCTTTTGAACGATGAACCTTATGGCTCCGCCGATAAAGGCTGTTGCTGACAGATAGAATGGAAGGTAAACGCCAAGTCCGAGAGTCATTACAGGGAAGTTGAAACAATATAATACACAAGCTAATATTAGACCAATCACAAAGAAAGGTACATTTGGAATTCCGCCTACCATAGCTGCGACAGCACCCGCCTGAGGTGCGATAAACATTCCCGTAGGTCCGAAAGAATTCGGTCCGTATGCAGTCAGGATGATATAGAATACACCAACCGTTACAAAAGAGCCAACAAGACCGCCGATACATTCACCAAGCCACTGTGCTTTTGGATCGGAATGCAGGATATGACCTGCTTTAAAGTCATTCATTACATCGCCCGCCAGACCACATGCGATGGCAACCACAGCAGCAACCATGAATGCTTCCGTCTGTCCAATGCTTGAAACAGCTTTTGCAGCAAGAAGAACGATGATACCGAATACTTCCATTGGGTTGATACCGGTCTGCCCGACGATCTGTGCGGACATGGAGGTTGCAAGCCACACACCAAGTATTGTGATGATACTTGCGATAACTCCCATTTTACATACAATGGTAAAGATAAATGCAAGGATGACAAAAGCAAACGGAGCCCATCTGAGATTGATAAAACTGTTTGACATGGCCCCCTTGCTGAACATAGGTCCAAAGATTTCCTTTGCCTTTGGAATAATACCTTTTACAATGATTCCGACGCCGGTACCGACCATCAGTCCAATACCGAGTGAAGATTTAATGGCTGCTGCAGTTGCCGCATCCCATAAGCCGGCATTTGTTCCGCCGAGGACGATACCAAAATCACCGATAATCGCGCCCAGAAACCATACGCCAATGAACAGAGGGCCAATAATATAGCCTACTGCAATCAGCATTGGAGACAGCCAAATCCCTGCATAGATACCCTTCGCTGCTAACGCTTTATTCATAAAGGTAGCTGGAATTTTCCCAAAACCATCTCTGAAAATCGTAAATATTGCAGCTACGCCGAGTGATGAGAATAAAGTAAGTGATTTCTTTCCGCCTTCGTCTCCGACGATAAGAGTTTCAGCAGCCGCCTGCCCCATTGGATATGGCAGTTCTTTCGTTACAACAAAATATTTTCGGATAAGTGCAGTAAAAATCAGTCCAAGAATAACTCCGCCCAAAACCACCACAAACAAAGCGATCATACTCAGATGCGCCTTTGGGTTCAGTATGTAAATCCCTGGAATGGTAAATGCGAGACCTCCCGCAGTCATGGCTCCGGCTGACATGGCCGTATGGGTAACATTGATTTCATTGATATTCGTATTACCAAACAGCTTGAGACAGAACATGGATACCAACGCTACGAAAATGATCGGCCAAGGCAGAGCACCTAATTTCAAAGCTACGTACATCGAGCTCATCGTTAGGATCGCTGCACCGACAGAGCCAATAATCATTCCCCGAACGGTAAACTGTTCTCTGAAAGATGTGGCGTATTTTACGCCCTTTGGATTCTCTGACATAAATTTCCCTCCTTTTTATTTTTATAACTTAAAATAATTAAGCTTTAAAGGTTATCTATGCTTATTCATTTAAAAAATACATCGATGTCAGCGCATAGATCTTAGCTGTCTCAATCAATTCGGGAATATCCACATACTCATCCGCATGGTGCGGAATATATGTGTTTCCTGCACCGATAACGATGACAGGGATACCCTTCATGGTATGTAAAAAGGTTCCGTCAGTTGCACCGGGTACACCCTGCCAAACAGGTTCTTTTCCGGTGGCTTCCTTGACAGCCTGATAAATTACCTTTGTGATCGGTGCATCCTTCGGAGTGGCAGTCCACGGACGCTCCTCGATAATATCCAGCGTTGCTTTAAAATCAGGATCATCCTTGGCAAGTCTATCATAAATAGCAAGGATCTTTTTCTTCAGATCATCATGATCCTGTCCCGGAATCGTTCTGATATCCAAAGTCATAAAGACTTCTCCCGGAACGACATTGATCTGAGCTTCTCCTTTGGCAGGAGATGAAATAATAGTAGGGGTAATACTTGGCCATTTCAGATACTCATGACAGCCAACTCTTTCTTTTTCTTCTTTTTCAAGTTTTTCCAGTTCACAGATGATTTTTGCCAGTCTCCAGTTCGGATTGATTCCGGTAAGCGGCATCGCTCCGTGGCACTGTTTTCCGTAAACCCTGATTTCTGCACGCATTGCGCCTTTTTCAAAAATACAGATATGGTTTTCCTCCGGCTCACAGATGACAGCTGCATCTACATTGTCCGCCCATCCCCGCTTTATGAAATCTTTGATTCCGATCATCATGCCTTCCTCATCACATGGAATGCATAATAAGATATTTCCTTTAAAGGATTCTCCAGAATCCTTGACTGCTTTTGCCGCAAAGATTGCAGCAGCAACATTTCCTTTCGTATCGCAGGTTCCTCTGCCATACATTCTGTCTCCAACGATTTCCGCACCAAAAGGATCATAGTTCCATTGGCTGAGATCTCCCGCAGTCACAACATCGGTGTGTCCTTCAAACAAAATGGTTTTACCCGGTTCGCTTCCCTTTAAGAATGCGATCACATTCGGTCTTCCCGGAACGACTTCTTCCATAGATACTTCAAAGCCTTCCTTTTTCAGATAATCAGCGATAAAAGCTGCTGTTGCATGCTCGTTCGCCTCATCTTTTTCCGAATCAAAAACACTGTTTATTCTGACGATATCCTGTGTAAATCGTATCAACTCATCCGTTTTTACACAATCTGCCACATGTTTGTAATTTTTCACTGTCAGGGTTCTCCTTTCTTCATTCTCGTAGTTAAAAGAATTTCAATATTTACTTTTTCTTTTGAAAATATTTGATCAGATTAGTCAGCACCATGTTTACCGGTGCATCGATTCCCAGCTCTGTACCCTCTCGTACGATCGCCCCATTTATCATATCGATTTCCGTTTGCTTATAATTTAGCACATCCTGAAGCATGGAAGATTTATTTTGAGCCGTTGCAGCGCAAACCTCCTTCGTATGCTTTACCGGATCGGAAAAGCTTAGAGAAATTCCTTTCGCTTTTGCTACTGCTTCACCTTCTTTTACAGCAGCCTCCAGAAGTGCTACAATTTCAGGATGTTTCAGAAGCTCTCCATTTTGCAGCCGAGTGATTCCGGTCAGGGCATTGATTCCCACATTGACCAGAAGCTTATCCCAGACCAATCCCAGAACATTATCTGAGATATCCGTATCCAATCCGGCATCCGCCAAATATTCTGCGAGCTTTTTCTACTCTGGAAGAATGGATTCCGTCCAGTTCCCCAATAATCGTCTTTCCGCTTCCTGCATGCCTCATTTTACCCGGTCCTAGCATCGTTGCTCCGTGAGCTGTCGTTCCTGCGATCACATTTTCTGCTCCGATTTCATTGCAAATGATATCGATATTCCCCAAGCCGTTCTGCAAGGTCAGTGCAGTTGTCTGAGGTCCGAAAATAGCACGGTTGCTTTTTACTGCCTGTTCAGTCAGCGTTGATTTTACAAAAACAATTGCAAGATCACATGTACCAACGCTTTCTGCATCACAGGCAGCTGTTACATTTTTATAGGTCAAAAGTTCTCCGTTTTCCTCCATTTGAAGTCCGTTTTTACAGATCATATCGATATGTTCCTTCCAGACGTCAATCAGAAAAACTTCATTGGCAGGTACTGCCGACAGCTTTGCTCCGTAAAGGCATCCCATGGCACCAGCGCCCACAATGGCAATTTTCATCTTTATTCACCTCTTATATCAGACAGGCGGAGCATTAATACAATCTCTTCAAGTCCTCTTCAGTAACGCCGCCAAAGCAGTGTTTTTCTTCAGGAAATGCTCCCGACTTCACTTCTTCCTTGTATGTTTCCAGTGCTTTTACGATTTCAGGACTGAGATTCAGATACTGTTTTACAAATTTCGGCACGAATTTTTCGAACAGGCCGACCATGTCGTGGAAAACCATAACCTGTCCGTCGGTATATCTTCCTCCGCCGATTCCGATGGTAGGTATCGATAATTTTTGTGTAATCAATTTGCCAAGCTCATCTGGAATGCATTCCAGAACGATGCTGAAAGCTCCTGCTGCTTCCAATGCCAAAGCATCATCCAATACTTTTTTCGCCGCATCGCCTTTGCCCTGGATACGAAAACCTCCCAGCTTGGATACCGTCTGCGGAGTCAATCCGATATGTCCCATGACAGGAATTCCTGCGTCGACAATCGCTTTTACTGTATCAGCAACCTCAATGCCGCCTTCCAGTTTGATCACATCACATCGGCCTTCCTTCAGCATTCTTGTTGCATTGATGATCGCTTGTTCCTTTGAAACATTATAGGAACCAAAAGGCATATCTCCAACGATCAATGGTGTTGGAGCACCCAATACGACCGGCTTGATATGATGGATCATCTGATCCATCGTACATGCTACCGTTGAATCGTCTCCCAGTACAGTCATCATAAGGGAATCCCCGACAAGAATGATTTCGATCCCCGCTTTTTCTACCAGTACAGCAGTCGGGTAATCATAGGCAGTCGTCATACTGATCTTTTCGCCCTTTTCCTTCATTTCCTGAAGTTTTAACGTTGTGATTTTAGCCATTTTCTTTCCTCCATTTCGTTAAAAGGATCCATTGGATACCTTCAATCTATTGAAACAATTATTTTACACGTTTTTTATAGCCAAGCTGCTTCGATATTTTCTGCGCCGCATCAATGACCAGTCCGGAGAAAAGCGTTAAATGCTTTTCCACATTGTATCTGTATTTCGGACAGGAAATTGTGATTGCAGCAACCGGCAGTCCATGATAGTCAAAAATAGGTGCCCCAATGCAAATAAGTCCCTCCACATATTCCTCGTCATCAACGGAATATCCTGCTTTTCTGATTTCTCTCAAAGAATCGATCAGTTCTTCCCGATCAACGATTGTATGATTGGTAAACTTTTCAAACGCAATGGTGTCAAGCATCGATTTCACATCCTTTTCCGGTATAAAGGCAAGGATCGCCTTCCCCAAACCGGAACAATAGATCGGAACACTGGTCCCGATGCCGAGACCCACCTTGATTGTTGAAGTGCTCTCCAGCTTGTCGATATAGATAATCTTATTTCCGACGCATACACCTAGATTGATGGTTTCCCCGCTCTGCGCTGAAAGGGTTTCCATATATACCCGGGAAATATGCTTCACGCCTGTCTTCTCCATGACCCTGTTTCCCATTGCAAGAAGCTTCAGGCTGTTGGAATACTTTTTATTGTCAAGATTCTGATTTGCGTATCCTGCTTCTTTAATTGTGTTGATCAAACGGTGTACGGTTGCTTTATCCATAGACAGTCGTTCACTTAAATCCCCAATGCTCAGCTCACCGCCCTTGTCTAATTCCTCCATGATCAGGAAAGCCTTCAGGACAGACTTTACATTATTAGAATTTTCTTCTGTTACTTGACTTCGCATTTATTGCCTCCACTTCCACACTATTGCATTTTCATGGCTTTGATTACATTTCTTAAAAGTATCATCGAGGTAACGGTACCTACACCGCCAGGTACCGGAGTGATTGCATTTACCTTTTCCTTCACCTGATCAAAATCCACATCTCCGCACATGCTCCCATCCAGATAGTTGATTCCTACATCTATGACAATGGAGTTCTTTGAAAAGTAGTCACTGCCGAACAGCTTTCCTCTTCCCACACCTGTAACTACAATGTCAGCCTTCTTTGTAATATCCATCATGTTTTTTGTCTTAGAATGGCAAATCGTAACAGTTGCATTCTCGTTCAGGAACAGCATGGAAAGCGGTTTGCCGAGAACCATGCTTCTGTTTGCTATCACGACATTTTTACCGCTCAGTTCAACATTATAATATTTCAAAATTTCTATGACCGCTTCCGGTGTACACGGAAGCATTCCTCCGCAGTCACCGTAGAAAAGTCTTTCCATATTCCTCGGGCTCATGCAATCGATATCTTTATCGATCCGAATCAACCTGCTGATTCTTTCTATTTTTAGCTGCTCAGGCAAAGGTCTGAAAAGAAGGATACCGTGGTTTTTTTCATTA
>Ga0183099_1001343_pt1 | contig 14574 bp, 17 predicted proteins | sample Biomet1_FD_127788 | JGI IMG/M metagenome (GOLD analysis project Ga0183099, IMG submission 127788) | Microbial communities from bioreactor (seeded with anoxic lake sediment) at LBNL, California, USA - Biofuel metagenome 1 | ecosystem: Engineered > Bioreactor > Anaerobic > Unclassified ... | reverse complement strand
CAGGAGCTTCCCTTGACCCCACAGCCCTGATGGGCTAGGTGAGAAACTTCCGGCAGTATTTCACCAACGCCAAGGTTTTGACAAAAACAACATGTTAGTTCGGCCGCTTCCGGCCCGCGCTGTTTTTGGAAAAGTCCTTCATGCGCACGGCCGCACGCCAATGGGAGCTGCCCATTTGGAAGAACGACTGCCCGTCATCCGGCAGCACGCGCCGCACAGAGATCCACGACTGGCTGCAACTGGAGATGGGCCGCGACAAGCGCATCCGCAACAATGTCTTCAACGCCCTGACCCGATACCAGCTGGACCGCCAGGAGCTTCCCTTGACCCCACAGCCCTGATGGGCTAGGTGAGAAACTTCCGGCAGTATTTCACCAACGCCAAGGTTTTGACAAAAAACAACATGTTGTTCGGCCGCTTCCATATCGTCATGTTCCGCGAAAAGCGCGGCACCACCCGCAAGATCCAGATGCGGGGCTGGATGCTCCTGGGCATCGGCCTCGTGCTGGCGCTCATGGTCTACGGCAACCTGGTGCTGCTCAAGAACATGGCCTCCAGCGGCACGCTGGAACGCAGCCTGAACCTCACCGAAAAATCCGCCAACGAGCAGAAGTCGCAACTGCTCAACCTGAGCCAGAAGCTCATCAGCCTGCAGAAGGACGTCTCGCGCATCCGCGACTTCGACTCCAAGCTGCGCGTGATGATCAACCTGGAGCAGGAGAACACCATGAGCGTGGCCTCGCGCGGGGGACCGGGACAGGACGCCACCAAAGGCTATCTGCCCATATACCGGCAGGAGCTGCTGGCCCGCAAGATGAACGAGTTCCTGCGCCAACTCTCGGTGGAGGCCAGGCTTGAGGAAGTGCGCCAGCAGGAAGTCATCCAACGCCTGCGCGCCAACAAGGACGTGCTGGAGTCCACGCCTTCGGTGTGGCCCGCCGGCGGCTGGGTCACCTCCGGTTTCGGCTGGCGCAGCTCACCCTTTACGGCCAAGAAGGAATTCCACAAGGGGCTCGACATCTCCGCCCCGGCCGGCACCCCCATCTATGCGCCGTCCCGCGGGGTCGTGTCCTTCATCGAACGCGACGCCTCATATGGCCTTGTGGTCAACATCACCCACGGCACAGGGCTTGTAACCCGCTACGCCCACCTGCAACGCGCCAACGTGAAGCAGGGCCAGGTGGTGCAGCGCGGCGAGGTCATCGCCTTCATCGGCGATTCCGGCCGCAGCACGGGCCCGCACCTGCACTACGAGGTGCGCATCGGCGGCGTTCCCGTGAACCCCATGCGCTACATTCTGAACTAACCCCAAGCCCCGCACCACGTCGATCAGCGCTTCCGGGCGCTCTTTGCGTCAGCGCACGTTTGCCGCGCGGCCTTGCCACTTTACGCCCCGCACAAGGTGGGCTAGTCTGCGCTCGCTATGCCCGAACCGGTCCGCGCGACGTGCGCGAGACCGCTGTGAAGCAAAGCCGGACGGACGGGCAATGGACATCTTCAATTTCGACCCGAACATGGTCATGAGCTTTTACCTCACGCTGTTCCGCATCAGCGTGGTGCTCTTCGTCATGCCCTTTTTCGGCGATACGCTGCCCAACGTCGTCAAGGCCGCGCTGCTGCTCGTCATCACCCTGGCCGTGTGGCCCAAGCTGGCCTTTCCGGGCAGCTACTTTCCCGCCAATCCCATGAACATCGCCGTCATGTTCGCGGGCGAGATCGTCCTCGGCCTCACCCTCGGCTGCATTGTGCGCATGATCATCGCGGCCGTGCAAATCGGCGGCGCCATCATCAACTTCCAAATGGGCTTCTCCATGGTCAACTCCATCGACCCCCTGACCGGCCAGGAAGAGCCCATGACCACACACTTCATCTACATGTGCACCATGCTCACGTTCCTTTCGCTGAACGGGCATCTGCACCTGATAAAAGCCCTGGGCAGCAGCTTCGACATCGTGCCGCCAGGGGGGCTGTTCCTCACGCCGGAGCTCATGTCCGAGGTCATGCTCTTCTCCAAGCAGATGTTCATCCTGGGCGTGCGCATCGCCGCGCCGGTCATCATGGCCCTGTTCCTGGTCGATCTGGCCCTGGCGCTTATTTCACGCACGGCCCCGCAGATGAACATCCTGGTCATGGGCTTTCCCCTCAAGATCGCCGTTGGATTCCTGTTCATGTCCTATGTCATGGAGATGATGAGCGACTACGTGACGAACTTCATTCAGGCCATGGACCAGGTGATGCTGCATCTCATGCATCTGGGCGTTCCACACACGTAACGCGCAAACCGTCACAGAGCACGTAATGTCGAGAGACGATCCAAGCAGAACAGAAAAAGCGACCGGCAAGCGGGTCAAAAAAGCACGCGATGAAGGCAGCGTCGCCAAGTCTCCGGAAGTGAGCAAGGCGGTGGTGCTGCTGGTCGGCGTCATCGCCATGCGCTATATGATCCCGTACTTCTACAAAAATCTGACCGAAGTGTTCCAGTGGTACTTCACCGAGGGGCTGCGCCAGAACCTGGACCAGCAGACCGTGTACCACCTCTTCGTCTGGTCTCTTGGCAAAATCGCCCTCATGGTCATTCCGCTCATGGTGGTCATCGCCATTACCGCGTACGCCGCGGTCCGGCTTCAGGTGGGCAAGCTGTGGAGCTTCAAGTGGGACTGGTCGCGCATCAACTTCGACATCCCCAAGGCGCTGCAGCAGCTCATAATCAGCCCGGAGACGCTGGTGCGCCTAGGGCGCAGCATCGGCCAGGCCGCGGTGGTCGGCATCGCCCCCTATATCGTCATCAAGCAGGAGCTGCCGAACCTGGTGCCCCTGTTCCACCAGAACGTCATGGGCATTACCAGCTACATGCTGATCGTGGCCTACAAAATGTGCTGCTACGCCCTTGTGCCCATGGTTCTCATCGCCATTGCCGACCTGTGGTACACGCGCTTCCGCTACGACGACAACCTGATGATGACCAAGGAGGAAGTGAAGGACGAACGCCGCCAGGCCGAAGGTGACCCGGTCATCAAGCAGAAGCAGCTGCGCAAAATGTACGAGGTCATAGGCCGTCGGCTCAAAAGCACGGTTCCCAAGGCCGATGTGGTCATCACCAACCCCACCCACTTCGCCATCGCCCTGCGGTATGATCTCTCCGAGGCGCCCGCCCCCATGGTCATCGCCAAAGGCGCGGACGGAATTGCCAAAAAGATCAGAGAGATCGCCATGGAATACGACATCCCCATCCACGAAAATCCACCGCTGGCACAGGCTTTGTATAAGCAGGTTGAAATCGGTGAGACAATCCCCGAGGAGATGTATCAGGCCGTGGCCGCCATATTGGCCAAGCTCTCGAAATTCAAGAGACGCCAGGCCTGATCTCCCCTGCGAACGGTTGACGGTCCCGCCGGTTTGAAACCGTGAGGAGCGTCAACAATATGTCTAGCGCCAAATTCGCCGCCGTCGACATCGATTACGCAAAGTTCGCCAAACAGGGCGACATCATGCTCGCCATCGGCGTTGTCGTCATCCTCATGATGATGCTCGTGCCCGTTCCCACGATCCTGCTCGACCTCATGCTCACCTTGAGCATTTCCATAAGCCTGGTGGTGCTCATCACCTGCATGTTCATGGAATCGCCCATGGAGTTCACCATCTTCCCGTCCCTTTTGCTCGTCACCACCCTGATGCGCCTTTCGCTGAACGTCGCGGCGACCCGCCTTGTTCTGCTCCACGGCGACGAGGGCACCAGCGCGGCGGGCTCGGTCATCCAGAGCTTCGGCGAATTCGTCGTCGGCGGCAACTACGCCATCGGCATCGTCGTCTACTTCATCCTCTTCACCATCAACAAGACCGTCATCGTTTCCGGTATGACGCGCATCGCCGAAGTCGCCGCCCGCTTCACCTTGGACTCCATGCCCGGCAAGCAGATGGCCGTTGAGGCCGACCTGAACGCCGGGCTCATCGACGAACCCGAGGCCACCAAGCGCCGCAACAAGATCCGCAAGGAGTCCGACTTCTACGGCGCCATGGACGGTGCGGGCAAGTTCGTTCAAGGTGACGTGAAGGCTGGCATGATCTTGCTGCTCATCAACGTCATCGGCGGATTCTTCGTCGGCGTGTTCCAGAAGGGCATGCCCTGGCAGGAGGCGGCCCGCACATACACCCTGCTCTCCATCGGCGACGGTCTGGTCTCCACCATCCCCTCGCTCATCATCGCCACGGGTTCGGGCATCATCGTTTCGCGCGCGGCGGCAGAGGCCAAGATGGGCGAGGAATTCCTGGGCCAGTTGACCTTCCACCACAGGGCCCTCAAGCTCGTGTCGGGCATCCTGGTCGTTTTCGCCCTTGTTCCCGGCCTGCCAACCATCCCCTTCCTCATGTTCGCCGCGATCATCTTCTGGGTGGCCCGCATGGCCGAGCGCACCCGCCCGGCCCACGACGCCCAGCAGCAGGCCGAGAAGGACAAGGCCAACGGCACCGGACCCAAGCTCGACACGCCGGAGGAAGTGCAGTCGCTGCTGCCCCTCGACCAGCTGGAGCTGGAGGTCGGCTACGGGCTCATTCCCCTGGTGGACGAGGAACAGAACGGCAACCTGCTCTCGCGCATCCGCAGCATCCGCCGCCAGTTCGCCCTGGACATGGGCGTGGTCATCCCCTCGCTGCACCTGCGCGACAACCTGCAGCTCAAGCCCGGCGAATACCGGGTGCTGGTGAAGGGCAACCCCATCGCCTCGGCGGAGATCCTCATCGACCACTTTTTGGCCATGGACCCGGGCGACGCCAAGCACCGCATCGAGGGCGTGGCAACGGTGGAGCCGGCCTTCAACCTGCCCGCCGTGTGGATTCCGGAAGCCCGGCGCGAAGCGGCCATGCTCGCCGGCTACACCGTGGTGGACCCCTCCACTGTCGTGGCGACGCACCTGACCGAAGTCTTCCGCCGCAATCTGCACGAGTTTTTGGGCCGCCAGGAAGTGCAGGAGCTGATGAACAACCTGGCCAAGCGCGCGCCAAAGGCCGTGGAGAACCTGGTGCCCGGCGTGCTGCCCCTGGGCACGGTGCAGAAGGTTCTGCAGAACCTTGTGCGCGAGGGCATCTCCATCCGCGATATGCTTTCCATAGCGGAAGCCTTGGCCGACTATGGTCCGGCCGTGCAGGAACCCGCCGTGCTCACCGAGTATATCCGCTCGCGCATGGGCCGCACCATCGTCAAGGGCTTCCTCGCCAGCGACAACTCGCTGCCCATTCTCACACTCGCCAACGACATCGACACCGTGCTGATCAACAGCCTGCGCAACACGGATCAGGGCGGCTACCTGGCCCTGGAGCCAGCCAAGGCTCAGCAGATCATCAAGGCCATATCCACCGCGCAGGACGCCGCCGTGGGCACCGACGGCCAGCCGGTTCTGCTCACCACGCCCCAGGTGCGGCCGCACTTGGCCCAATTGTTGCTTCGCTTCCTGCCAACGTTGCCTGTGATTTCGCAGGCGGAAATACCGGCAGATATTCGCATCCAATCCTTGGCCACTGTGAAACTGAGCTAGAGCAGCCATGCACGTAAAAACTTTCAAGGGATCGGATATGCAGGCGGCCCTCGCGAGGGTCAAGGCCGAGCTGGGCGATGAGGCGATCATCCTGGGCACCAAGACCGTGCGGGGCGCGTCGGGCAAGGGCTGTGAAATCACGGCCGCCATCGACCCCAGAAACGCGGCAACGCTTTCACGGAACACGCCGCTTATGCCCGCACGCGACGCCAGCGGCATCATGCCGCAGATGGATACAAACCCCGCGGACTGGGCCTGCGAGTGGCGGCAGATCAAGGACCAGCTCATGGCCCTGGTGAAGCCGCAGCTCAACATGGATGAACTGACGCCCCGCCAGCGCGTGGCGATCAAGTACCTGGAACGCGAGGAAGCCGACATGCAGGTGCTCCTGCGCGTTTACCTGGAGCTCAAGGCCGACCCGGACCGGCCCATCCTGCCGGTGCTGGAGTCTGTGGCGCCGTGTTACGGCTTCGAGTCAAAAAAGTGGCGTCAGAAGTTCCATGTCTTCGCCGGTCCCCACGGCGTGGGCAAGACCCTGACGCTCATCCGCTTGGCCCTGCGCGAAAAGCAGGCCCGACCCAAGGCGCGCATCTGCGTGGTTGCCGCCGACCAGGGCCAGGGCAAGGGGCGGCTTGTGCTGCGCCACTACGCCGACCTTTCCGGCCTGGCTTTCCGCGAGGCGGGCAGCGCCGAGGAGATGCAGGAGCTCATCAAGGAAGCGCCGAAGTTCGACATGATCTTTGTGGACCTGCCGGGGCTGACCGGAAAATCCGCACTGAGCGAGCATTTGACCGATCTTGGCCTGGACGACGGCGTGGACATGGCCGCGCATCTGGTCCTTGCGCCTTATTTTGCAGCGAGCCAGTATGCGGAAATAGCCCGACGCTACATGTGCCCGCAGTTGCAAAGTCTCATCTGGACGAAACTGGACGAAGCCTGTAGTTTCGGGGCGCTGCTCAATATGGCGCGGCTCACGGAACTGCCCGTATCCGCCTTGTCTTTCGGCTCTGGGCTCAAAAACAGCATCGCCCCGGCCCAAAGCGACATGTTGTGGCGGTTGATCTTCAAGCATACGCTGCCCGGCCAGAACGCCGAGCAGGCGGCATAAAGGCGAGGCACAATGACTGCGACGGCACTCCCACTGGTCTTCTCCGTCACCTCCGGCAAGGGCGGCGTCGGCAAGACGAACATTTCGGTGAACCTCGCCTGCGCGCTGACCAAGATGGGCAAGCGCGTGGTCATCCTCGACGCCGACCTCGGCTTGGCGAACGTGGACGTCATTTTGGGCCTTGCGCCCAAACTGAACCTCTTCCACCTGTTCAACGAAGGCATGACGCTGGAGAAAATCCTGTGCGACACGCCTTACGGCTTCCGCATTCTTCCCGCGGCTTCAGGCGTCAGCGACATGGTGAACTTAAGCACCGGGCAAAAGCTGGACCTTCTTGAGGCCATGGACTACTTAGAGGGCGGGATCGATCATTTGATCGTGGACACGGGAGCGGGCATCAACGACAACGTGCTCTATTTCAACATTGCCGCACAAGAGCGGCTTGTTGTTTTGACCACAGAACCGACCTCGCTCACCGACGCCTACGCACTTATCAAGGTGCTGAAGCTGAACCACGGCGTGGACCGCTTCCGCGTTTTGGTGAACATGGCCAAGGACGAGAAGACGGCGAAAGAAATTTTCATTAAATTGTATAACGCCTGCGATCATTTTCTCTCCGGCGTGTCCCTTGATCTGGTGGGCTTCATCCCCCTCGACCCTGCGGTGCGCAAAGCGGTCATCAACCAGACCCCCTTTGCGCATATGAGCCCCAATTGCCCGGCCAGCGTGGCCATCAGACAGGCGGCAGAGAGAATTAATACCTGGAAGGTCACGGCAAAAGCAGATGGAAACATCAAGTTCTTTTGGAAAAAGCTCCTCTTCCAGGAGCAGTCCGTGGCGTGAGCTGGAAGGCGGACAAAAGGCCTGGGCGCATTTTCCCCCACGCGACCAGGAACAGATAGTCCGCCACTACGCCCCGAAGATTCGCATCCTGGCATTGCGGATGAAGAACAAGCTTCCGCAGAGTGTGGAGCTTGGCGAACTCATCAGCGCCGGAAGCATCGGGCTTCTTGACGCCCTGGGCAAGTTCCGCCCGGAGCTCGGCATCAAGTTCGACACGTATTCCGAGAACCGCATCAAGGGCGCCATGCTCGATGAATTGCGGCGCATGGACTGGTTCTCGCGCGGGATGCGCCAAAAGGTGAAGATGCTCGACGAGGCCATGCGCCAGATTGAGCACGAAACCGGCGCTACGCCCACGCATGAGCAACTGGCCACCAAGACCGGCATGTCGCCGCGCGAGGTTCAAAACGGCCTGGAGGCGTTGCAGAACCAGCTGTGCGTCAGCCTCGACGCCTTTCAGGAGAATTTCGTCGGCACCAGCGAATCCTTATCGGAAAACGAGCCATACCAGTCTGCGGCCTTTCAGGAAATGGTTGACAAGATTGCGGGGCTCATAGAAGAATTGACGCCCAGAGAGAAGCTTGTCATATCTCTGTATTACGGTGAAGAGTTGAACATGAAGGAAACCGCCCAGGTCATGGACATCACCGAAGGGCGGGTCTCCCAACTGCATTCCCAGGCCCTTGCCAAGCTGCGTGACAGTTTCCGCAGGCGTTATGAAAACGAAGGCTGACAGGAGAAAGAAATCATGCCCGCAGACAGGAATATGCGCATCCTCGTTGTTGACGACTTTTCGACCATGCGCAAAATCATCAAGAATATTCTCCGCCAGCTCGGGTTCAACAACGTCGTCGAATCTGACGATGGAACCACAGCCTGGGAGACGCTGAACCGCGACAACATCGACTTCATCATCTCCGACTGGAACATGCCGCAGATGACCGGCATTGAACTGCTACGCAAGGTGCGCTCCAGCGAAGAGTACGCCGCCACGCCGTTCCTCATGGTCACGGCCGAAGCCCAGCAGGAGAACATCATTGAGGCCGTGCAGGCCAAGGTTTCCAACTACATCGTCAAACCGTTCACGCCCGAGACTCTGGGCCAGAAGATCGACAAGATCTTCGGCAACTAAAGCCCGGGCCCTTGACCGGGGGGCATCACGTTCATGGCTGACAAGACGGAGGAGACCGGGGGAGCGCCCGCAAGCGGGACCAAGCAGTCCGATGCCATGATCGACACCAGCGAGGCCTCTCGCGGTGCGCAGAAGGTTGAGCTTGATCTGGAGGACGCCCCTTTCCTCGAAGAGGAAGAAGAGGTCAAGCCGGAGCCTCCCAAGCCAACCGAGCCGGTTGCGCTTGATACGGAAGAGAAAAAGCCGTCCGGACTCGACCGCAAAAAAAAGCTCATCATTCTTGGAATCGCCGCTCTGGTGTTGTTGGTCATAGCGGGAGTGTCCATCAAGATGTTTTTCTTCAAAGGCAAGGCGGCGGCGCCTCCAGTGGCGGAGGCCCCCAAAGAAACCGCCAACGCCACGGAAGCCAAGCCAGAGCCGCAAGAATTGCAAGTCCGCCTTGACCCATTCTGGGTGGAGCAAAAGGGCGAAGGCGACGAGATCCGTTTCCTCATCGTGCGCATTCTGCTCACCACGACGGAGCAGGCGAGCGTGCGGGATTTCCAGCAGAAGCTCATGCCCGCCCGCAACGCCATCTTCTACTACCTGAAGAATAAAGACGTTCAGTTTTTAGCCGATGAGCATAATGCGGAGAAGTTGCGGAGCGAACTGCTGCTGGTCATCAACCAATACGTTGCGGACGGCAAGTTCGATAACCTGATGTTCGAGGAGTACGTGGTGAAGTAGATGTCTTCCAGCCCGCTGGACCTGCCCATCCTCATTTCGCAGCTGCCCAACGTGCAACAGGTTTTGGGGCCTCAGCACATTCCGCACGAGGCGCAGCAGGTTCTCTTCGGCCAAATGGTGGCCGAGAACCAGCGCAAGGAAGAGCACAACGTACAGGAAGTGGAGAAGGATGAAGGCCTTGCCGCCATGGGGCGCGATTCGGGCGGCAACAATAAGCAGGCGCAGCAGCAGGCGCAGCGCCAAGCCAAGCCCAAGCACGCCTCCGACTCCGAGCAGATCATCGGCTCGACATCCTCGTCCAATGCCTCGCCCTGGTCCGGAAACATCATCAACGTCAAAATTTAGTCAACAAACCTAGCCGTCTTTTCCCCCCTTGCCATCCTTCTCGTCATCCGACAATTCCTTGTCTGTCGGAAAACGTCCAATGTACCAGAAATAGAGCCACTTCGACCGTTCCCTTCGCGGCCGCAGCTCCCCAGCCCCGCTACCAGGCCTGTTTTTCATGCGGTCCACGTAGATGGCAAGCCCCAAGCCTATTCCCAACACCACGAGCGCGAACAGCCAATTCGGCATGCCAGATCCTCCCCTGAGGGCATATGGGACCGCTCAGCATGAAAAGCGTATGCCTTTATATTTTAAAACGCGAGCCATAATCTTGAGCCCTGGCGGCATTGCCTCCGGGCACGGGAATGTGCATAATGGACTAACGGCGGGTTGCGGAGCAGCGCCGTTAAAAACACCACGACAAGGAGACCTTATGTCCGGAGCCAGCGAGTTCACCCTGTTCAGCGGCGGCGCCCAGGGCGCGGAAGCGGAATTCGGCAAACAGGCCGAACTGTTCGGCGTTCAAGAGGTCAATTATTCCTTTGAAGGCCACAAGATAGAGCGCAACCGGGGCCTGCGGATGCTGACCCAGGAAGAACTCATGCGCAAGGACGTGAGCCTCACCTACGTCTCCAAACTGCTCGACCGGAACTTCAGCAACGGCCCGCTCATCCGCATGGTTCTGCGCACCATCATGTATCAGGTGGACGCCGGGCTTGAGGTTTTCGTCATCGGCGCCATTCTGGACAACGGCACCGTCAACGGCGGCACCGGCTGGGGCGCGGAATTCGCCAAGATCTGCAACAAGCCCCTGTTCGTCTTCGATCAGGTGAAAAACGGCTGGTTCACTTGGACCGACAACGCCTGGCATCCGGTAGCCACCCCGGTCATCACCAAAACGCACTTCACCGGCACCGGCACCCGTTTTTTGGAGGACAACGGCCGCGCGGCCATCGCCGCTCTGTTCGCCCAATCCTTCGGCGCCCCCAAATAGTCCCCGCGAGTATGAAACGGCGCGCGGCGGCTCCCCACGGAACCGCCCGCGCCTTTTTTATTGCAGCACACACCCCGGCGCATTGCATTTCCAGGCAAAACCGGGCATCTGACCGGCAGCGGCAACTCCCCTGCCGGGTGTTCCACAGCTAAACAACAGGTGCCGACATGCAGATATCCGCCCTCATGCTTTTGGCCCTCACCATCACCGAGCTGGCCTTGCTGTTCGTTGTCATCGCCTTCTACCTGCGCCTGCGCAAGTCAGAGGCGCTCATCGCCCGCATGCAGACCAAACAGGAGGAGTTCCTCGTTAAACTGCGCGCCAACGCCCAGTTGGAGCAGGAGCTTGTGGACAGCTTCGGCCGCAGGCAAGAGGAACTCGCCCGGCTCGACACCGACCTGACCGAGCGCGTGATCATGCTGAACAAGCTGCTCAAGCAGGCCGACGAATACGCCCGCTCGCCCCAGTTCCTGCGCCAAATCATCATCACCGGGCACCGCCAAGGCAAAAGCGTCAAGGAGCTCTCCAAGGCCACCGGCATCGGCACCGACGAGGTGGAGCTGATCATCGACCAGTCGGGCCTGTAGCCCGGCGCGTCCCCATGCGCATCGGCGGCTACGGCGGCGGCTTCGGCCAGCCCAGCGGCGAACGCGACCGCGCGGCCGCCTTCCGCGCGCGCCACAGCATCGGACAGCGGGTCAAGGGGCGCATCATGCGCCGCGAGGCCAACGGGCTCTATTGGGTGCAAGTCGGCGGCGAGGAACTATTAGCCCGGCTTGAGGTCAACGCCAGCCCAGGCGACCAGCTCATGTTCATCGTGCGGGCGCTGACCCCGGAGATCATGCTCCAGGCGCTTTCCGCCGGTGTGGAAGCGGGCGACTTGACGGGCCTTGTGCAACGCTTCCGCGCCGCGCGCGAGGTGTTCGAAACCCAGGGCGCCGCGGTCCTGGCGCTTGTGGCCGCCATCCCCCCGCAGGCCGTTCTCCGGCGCGAAACGTTCTTCACCACCCTCGACGCGCACCCGGAATCGGCCCAGAATCTGGCCAAGGCGCAGGAGTATCTCGCGCAGATCAACGCCGGTGTTGCCGCAGCGCAACACGTCCAGGCGCTTTACGAGCCATGGCTCCTGCCGGGTTTGCGCCGCCAAGAGACCCTGCGCCGCACCCGGGCCGACGGCTGTACCGAGACCGGTTTAAGCGCCACAGACGCGGCTTGCGGCGGCATTGAGGCGCGGATCTTCTCCGGCGCATCTGCCAGAATTGTGGTGCTGGCCGAGCATCCTTCCCAGGCTGGCGGTGCGCTTGTGGAGCTTAGCGCCATGGCCCGCGAAATGCTCGGCCAAGAACCGCAGATGCATGGCCCGAACCAGCTACGGCCTTCCGCATTGGGCGGCATTCTCGGGGAGCTGTTCGGCGATGTGCCTATGTGGTCGTCGGGCGGGCTGAACACCCGCGTTTAGGCGCTTGCCTTTTCCCTCACGCTTATTGGCCCCGCGCACTGCCACACCGAACACCAGCGCCTGTTTCCCCTTTAAAAAGTCTTTGGAAAGGGGCCTGGGGGAGAACCTTTCTCCAGAAAGGTTTCCCCCGGATTCCCCGCCCCCAATCCCCACGTTACTTTTCACAACGCAAAAAAAAACGCCCCGAAGGGCGTTTCCATTGTTCTACGTTCAAACGTCTAAGCCATGGCAGGCTGGCCGCGCAGGCCTGCTGGCACAGGCTGCTTCGCGGGTGCTTTGGCAGGCGAAACCGCAGGAGCGACGACAGGAAGTTCAAGGGTCCGCTCTTCCAGATACTCCGCGGCGTTATCTTCAAGGTAGCGCAGGAAGGAGTTGTTCAGCGCATGACCGGAGGCGAAGACTTCGAAGCGGCCCTGCAGGGGCAGGCCCATGACGGCCATGTCGCCCACGAAGTCGAGGAGCTTGTGGCGCACGAACTCATCGGGGTAGCGCAGGCCGTCGGTGTTCAACACGCCGAACTCGTCAAGCACCACGGCGTTGTCCAGGTTGCCGCCAAGAGCAAGACCGTTGGCGTGCATGTACTCCACTTCTCGCAGGAACCCGAAGGTACGCGCCTTGGCGAGGTCAGTGCTGAAGAGATCGGGGGTGACTTCCATGGAGAGGTTCTGCCGACCGATGAGCGGGTGGGCGAACTGGATCGTGTAGTCGACCGCGAAACCGTCGTGCGGGGTGGCCTTGATGAATTTGCCGTCACGCTCGAACACGATGGGCTTGGTGATGGCCAGGACCTTGCGCGCCTTGTTCTGGCGGCGCAGACCGGCCTGATTCAGCAGGTAGACGAAGGAGGCGGCGCTGCCGTCCATGATGGGCAGCTCGCGGCCCTGCACTTCGATGCGGATATTGTCGATGCCAAGCCCGCGCACGGAGGCCAGCAGGTGCTCGACGGTGGCGATGTGGTCGTGCCCGTTGCCCAGGCTGGTGGCCAGGCCGGTATCGACGACGAGGCGCGGTTTGGGGCTCAGAAAGGAAGTGCCAGACCCGCTGCGCAGAGCGAACAGAATGCCCGTGTCCTCGGGGGCGGGACGCAGCACCATTTCAACCTGCTTGCCGCTATGCAAGCCGATTCCCGTGCAGCGTACCGTGTTGCGAATGGTGGTCTGATGCATAATTCCTCCAACGCACGGGACTATGCACATGGGATGCCAAGCTGAAACAATGTTTCAACCATGCGGATTCACATGTTTTTCATGATCGCGTCGCGCGGGGGGAGTGTGTTGTTTCTGCCACAGCGTCGCATGGGCGCGACATTCTTGTTTTAAACTGGCGCGTTTTCGCAAAGGCGCACGGCTTTGAGGATGCGGTCAAGCCCGGCGTAATCCTTGAGGATGGCGGTTTCGCCCAGGCCAAGGCCGGAAGCGGCGGCTAGTTCCAGAGCGGCCGGTCCCTGGCCGCTGCCGATCTCGCAAAGCAGCGCACCGCGGGCCGCAGAGCAGCCGCGGCGATAGGCAGCAGCCCGCGCAGATGCGCAAGCCCCTGCTCCGGGCTCACCAGGGCCAGCTCCGGCTCGAAGTTCCGCACCTCTGGCGACAGCACGGCATATTCCTCTTGGGTGACATAAGGCGGATTGGCCACCACGAGGTCCAGGGACGCAGGCGGCAGTTCAAGGCTGGTGAAGTCGGCGCAGCGGAACTCCAGCCGCTCGGCAACGCCGTGGGCTCTGGCGTTTTGCCTGGCGACTTCCAGCGCCGCGCCGGAGAGGTCCACAGCCAGGCCATGGGCAGCGGGAAATTCATGGGCGAGAGTGACGGCGAGCGCGCCGGACCCGGTGCCGAAGTCGGCAAAGGTTAGCGGCGCTTTGGCGGAGAAAAGCCGCTGCGCCTCCTCGACGAGGCATTCCGTCTCCGGCCGGGGAATGAGCACATCCGGCGTGACGCGGAAGGCCAAGCCGAAGAACTCGCGCTCGCCCAGGATGTAGGCGACGGGTTCGCCTGCGGCGCGGCGGGCGACCAGCGCGCGCAGGGCGTCCAGCTGTTCGGGTTCAAGCTTGTCTGTGTGGCGCACGATGAGGCCGAGGCGGGAGAGCTCGAAGGCCTTGCCAGCCAGCAGCTCGGCGGAGAGCCGCGGGGCGTCTATCCCGGCAGCGGAGAATTGCTTTTCGGCCCAGGCGACGGCCTCGCGCACGGTGCCGGGCGTCTCGCCAAGGCGCGTCCGAGGATCGTGCTTGGCCAAAAGCGCGGCAAGGGCGCCCAGCTTGCGCGGGCCTTCCACGGCCTTAGGAGCCGGAGGCTTGCAGCTTCAGAGCCTCGGTCTGGTAGTGGCTGGTCAGGGCCTGGATGAGATCGCCGCAATCGCCTTCCATCACCGCGTCCAGCTTGTAGAGCGTGAGGTTGATGCGGTGGTCGGTCACGCGGCCCTGGGGGAAATTGTACGTGCGGATGCGCTCGGACCGGTCGCCGGAGC
>Ga0183099_1001342_pt1 | contig 14582 bp, 8 predicted proteins | sample Biomet1_FD_127788 | JGI IMG/M metagenome (GOLD analysis project Ga0183099, IMG submission 127788) | Microbial communities from bioreactor (seeded with anoxic lake sediment) at LBNL, California, USA - Biofuel metagenome 1 | ecosystem: Engineered > Bioreactor > Anaerobic > Unclassified ... | reverse complement strand
AATTTTATACATATTTGGGATCATTAATAATAATCCCTGAGAAGCTGTGTAAGTTGTGGTAAGTGCACCTGCCTGAAGTGAACCGTGTAATGCACCTGCTGCACCTCCCTCAGATTGCATTTCTTGTACTAAAACTGTTTCGCCGAAAATGTTTTTACGTCCAGCTGCAGCCCATTCGTCTACGTATTCTGCCATAGTCGAAGAAGGGGTGATAGGATAAATCGCGGCAACTTCTGAGAACATATACGAGATATGTGCAGCAGCCTGATTACCATCACATGTGATGAATTTCTTCTGTTTAGTCATAACCATTAATATATTAAGTAAATAAACTCAGTTAATAAAGAAAACCGAATAACCATAAAGGTATTTGATTACCGCGTCCTATTTCTGCCCTATGAATGGCATAAGTAATAGCGGAATTATTTTTAACCTTAAATCCTTCGGTACATATTTTAAATGGGAGCTTCTCATCAACAAGAAAAGAAGTTCCTTTATCTCCTTTATTCAGAATGTGGTCTTTGTATAGAGTATTAAGAAAGAAAGTCTCTACCACATCTTGTTCTTCTACTTTTACCGGATAGATAGAATACATCAGGTTGGTATTGTGCAGCATAATCTTTGATGGCTTTTTGGGAAAAGATTCACCTTTCGGATAAACCATATTGATTAGCCTTGCATCTGCCAGATACTTAATGTAATTCATAACTGTAGCACGTGAGGTTTCAATTTCTGTAGCCAACTGACTGACATTGGGAGCTGAAGGACCATCAACGGCTAGCAAATATAAAAGTTTCTTTATCTTAGAAAGATATTTCAGTTCTATTTGCTTAACAAGTAGAATGTCTACCTCTATCATCATGTTCATGGTTTTAAGCAAATTCTCGGAAAAATTTCTTTTTTCTAGAAAAAATGGATAGAAACCGTGATGAAGATAGTCTTGAAAATAGTCTGTGGGACGAACTTTAGATAGAACTGTTTTGGCTATCTGTTCATGATTTGACAGTATCTCTTCCAATGAATAGGATGGAAAACTGTTGCCTGTTTGCAGGTTTAGAAATTCCCGGAAAGAGAATCCACGAAGATTGTAGGATTTTACTATGCCTGATAGTTCTGCGTTTTCTTCTTTTAGTCGCATGACTGATGAACCTGAAAACACAATTTTTAATCCGGGGAAGCGGTCGTAGCAAATTCTTAGTTCGTGGCTCCAGTTTGGATATTTGAAAACCTGGTCTATTAGTAACACCTTACCACCGTTCTTTTGGAACTCATCTGCAAATTCAACAATTGAATGTCCCGAGAAATAAAAGTTATTCATGTTGATAAACAGGCATGAACGGTCTGTTCCGAAGCACTCTTTTGCATATTGCAACAGGAAAGTAGTTTTACCTACTCCTCGAGTCCCTTTGATACCAATAAGACGATCGTTCCAATCGATTTCGTCCATTAAATCACGTCGAACGGAGGCATTGGTATGTTCCACCAAATAACTGTGTGTTCTGTAAAAGACTTCCATAAACTTCTTTTTATTCGAGGCAAAGATAACGATTAATCTCTAGTTTGCAAAGTAGAGATTGCAAAATATTCATGATTTTAAGCTTGTTTATAGTTTTATTTTTGCAATATGAGTATACAACTTATAAATATTCCGTTTATACTTTTAAGGTTGTTTTGTATAATTATAATAGCCTTGTACAAAAGAATGTAATGTTTTGTACAGAACATTTTAATCTTCTGTACAGAAGAAATCATTCTTTTGTACAAGATGTTTTTTATTATTCTTCAATGATTGTTGGCTTCTCCTTTTTGTTTACTTTTGCATGCTCAATACTTTAAAAAACGATGCTGGAAGTATATTTGTTTAATCCTGACAATGATTTGGCTTTAGCCAATGGCGATGAGAATTATATGCCACCTCTTTCTGCCAGAAAGATGGCGGACGATCTTTCTTTGCTGCCTGCCTGGTATGCTTCACCCGGTGCTTTGGTTATGAGCAATGAGAATGTAGATGAGGCTTGGATACAACAGATAAAGGATACTTTCAACTTATCCATTCAAGTGGTAAGGGAAGATGAAGTTGCTTCTTTTTCTTCCTTAAAACTTTGTCCGTGGGGATGGAATGCTACGCTGATAAAACATGTCCGTGCACTTGGGTTTTCAGATGATTGCTTGCCAGATAAGGAGCAGATGGAAGCAGTGCGTGAATTGTCTCACCGTTCACTGGCTGTGTCTCTGCTTAAGGAGCTAACTGTCTCTCCTTTGTTTTGTGGATTATCTGAAGAGTTAACTTCAGATGAGGCTGTGCGTGATTTTGTAGAACGTTATCCCAAGGTGTTGTTAAAAGCTCCATGGTCGGGGAGTGGTAAGGGGTTGCGGCCAGGGAAAGGAGAGTACACCACTCATATTCAGGGATGGAGCAAACGGATCATTAAAAATCAGCGTTGTGTGGTGGGTGAACCTTTAATGGATAAGGTGAAAGACTTTGCTATGGAGTTTTTTTGTGATAATTCCGGGCGGGTTCGTTTTGCGGGTTATTCGTATTTTGAAACGGATGTGCGAGGGGCTTATAAAGGAAACTTGCTTGCTTCCGATGAAGTAGTGGAAAAGCGTCTTACTGAATTTGTTGCATTGTCGGATTTGTATTTTTTACGCGGCCAACTGGAAGAGAAACTTTCGCATGCACTGGATAATAAATACCGTGGATATTTGGGAGTGGATATGATGATCTGCCGTTTTTCTGAACAGCCGGTGTATAGAATTCATCCTTGCGTGGAGGTGAATCTTCGTATGAATATGGGACTTTTCTCCAGACTCTTTCATGATCGTTTTATTGTTTCGGAACGGACTGGATGTTTTAACGTTGAATATTTTCACGAACCTTCTTTGCTTTTGGAAGATCATAAGCAAAAGCAGGCAGACTATCCGCTTTTCACCGAAAATGGACGGATTATTTCGGGATATTTATCGTTAACTCCTATCGGACAGCAGACTAACTACCGTGCAAGCATTTTAGTTGAAGGGTGAATTTTTCCTTTAGTGTCAGTGAAAATTACTCTATAAAGCCCTTTCTGTAATTGACTTAATGGAATTTTTTCTTCATATTTTGAATATAACACGCATCTTCCTGAAATATCAGTAATTGTGATATTCTCAAACTCTTGAGAAGGTGGTAACAGCAATAGTGTGCTATCTTCAGATATTTGGAAAATATTTTTTGGAGATGTTAGTTGTGTGGCTGCACTCTCGTTGCCAAAACGATCTGTTGCAGTGACAGCAAAATAACGCTGCGTTTCTTTACCCGAATCTTCTTTATAGGCATAATGATTCTCCCGAATGTCATGAGCAATAATATTGTAGGGCTTGGATATGTCAACCGGAAAATGGTCCGATGCATATACAATATAATAAGGTGCTGTGCGGGAATCATTATCTGTGGACTTCTTCCAGTTGAGTTGTACAGTTGATCCTTCCCTGTCGCATGTTAATTCTTGAGGAAGAGTGGGAGGAATATTGTCTATCCAATCCATTTTAGGCTGAAGAGCAGGGCTGGCATAATGAAATCCGTTAAGTTCATCGAACAGACGCTTCGTGTTATTTAATATATATTTGGTGCGATAAAAAGCTTGTCCCGCCAGTCCATGACGGCGAGTGAAGTAAATCTGGCGTTCTATCTCGTCTAACGGCCAGTCTTTTTCCTTGGGATCAAGGAAATAAATGCCTAATCCCGGAACAACACAACGGCCGAAACTTTTTTCTTGCCAATCCAGTGCAAATGGATAAAAATTATTTCCGTTAAAATACATCATAGGAAACAGTATGTCCTGAATTCCTTCCTTGAGCCATCCCTGTGCATCCTGATAAACAGTATGATAAGCATTCCATCCACCAGAAGGGTAATGGGAAGTATCTTTAAATTTTCCTATAGGAGAGCTACTCATCTTAACCCATGGTTTGAGCTTTTTTACCTCCTTATACAAGTGGCGTACAATGGCAGTAATGTTTTCTCTTCGCCAGGTATCCAACGTTTTTCCATTGCCGTATTTACGATACATTTCTTTATCTGGAAAATCTTTTGGCTGGTCGGGGTAGCGAATGTAATCCAGGTGAATGCCATCTACATCATAACGAGCAACGACTTCTTTAACCAACGAAAGCAGATATTCCTTAGTAGCTGGATTTCCGGGATCAAGAAACCATTCACCCTGATAGCGTTTGCAAATTTGGGGTTGCTTCCGGCTAATGGAATTTTTGCCCAATGCTTTTACATGGTTTTCTTTTCCCAATGGTATGGATACCATCCAGGCATGGCACTCCATACCGCGTTTGTGACATTCTTCAATGGCAAAAGCCAGTGCATCGTAACTAGGAGAATTACCTTCCTTTCCGGTCATTGTTTCATTATAGGTCTCTATGGAGGAGGGGTAAATAACATCGCCGCGTAAGCGAGTTTGAAGCAACACTGTATTAAAGTTTGCGGCTTTTAGCTCATCCAGTATTTTGCATAATTCTGCTTTCTGTTTTTTAATACTAGCAGGAGAGGTTGCTTTAACTGTAGGCCAGTCAAGTCCGTATATTGTAGTGAGCCATGTGGCTCTTATCTCATTTTTTGGTTGCGCCTGTGTGTTGAAAGAAAAAGAACAAAGGAGCAATATAATAAGGTATGTATATTTCATCTTTCTAGGTGTAATGTTGCAAAGGTAGATAAAAGAACGTAAAAAAGCGTTAGAAAGTACTCCTTTTTCAAGCAAAAGAGGGAGTGAACAAATAATATTAGTTACTTTTGTATCAAGCTGAAATAGGGAAAAAGATAGACAGGATGAAATAGAGTATCTCCCCCTTTAATTGGAATTATCTTCCTGTTTTTTGTTCTTTTTTTGTTTATAAAATGAAAGAAACCAAATGAAAAAGTATAAAAAATCGACTTGGCTTTGCATAGCTCTCTTAATTTATGTAACTGCTATGGCTATTTATCTTGTACCTCGTAACCAGAATATGAGTGAATTGGAAAAATATATTACGGTTGCAGTTTCGTATGTTATAGTTTTCTTGCTGTGGTTTGTGTTGTATAAAAAAGAAAAACTTGCAGATGAACGCCGCAAAGATATGGAACAGAGAAAAAATAATCCGAAGAATTTAAACGACTAAAAAATGAAGAAATTACTTATTTGCATGGCACTCTTGCTATGCACATTTACAGCACAAGCACAATTTGAACAAAATAAATGGTTAATAACTCCCTCTATTACAGGACTTGGAATGTCCTATAGTGGCCATGATAAATTTTCATTAGGACTTGAAGCTGAGGGCGGTGTTTTTCTAATTGATAATATGGCTTTGTTGATTAGTGCGGGAGCAGATATAAAGGATAGGGGAGACGATAGAACCTCTATTGGAGCCGGCATTCGTTATTATTTTGAACAGACAGGAATTTATATTGGTTCAAAGTTTAAGTATGATAACTATAACTTTTATGCTGGTGGAAACAAAAATGATGCAACTCTTGGTGCAGAAGTTGGCTATGCCTTCTTTTTGAGCCGTACGGTTACTGTGGAGCCGGCAATCTATTATAATCAAAGCCTCACTGATCAGGACTTTAGCAAATTTGGTGTAAAATTAGGATTTGGATTTTACTTCTAAAAAAACAGAAAGAGGATTAATGTAAAGAATCAAGATTCTTGCATTAATCCTCTTTCTGTAATATATAATTTTAGATAATCTTCTCTGCTAAAAACTGACCGGTATAGGATGCCGCGCATTTGGCTACTTCTTCCGGAGTGCCACAACAAACCAGATTACCTCCCATATTTCCCCCTTCAGGACCTAAGTCAATAATATAGTCAGCACATTTTATTACGTCCATATTATGTTCGATAATGATAACTGTGTGTCCGCGGGAAATTAATGCATCAAAAGCTTCCAGTAATTTCTTAATGTCGTGAAAATGTAGTCCGGTAGTTGGTTCATCGAAGACAAAGATAGTAGGAGCTACTTTTTCCTGACTGAGGTAAAAAGCTAGTTTTACACGTTGATTTTCTCCGCCGGAAAGAGTTGATGATGATTGTCCCAGTTTGATATATCCTAATCCTACTTCTTGAAGAGATGAAAGCTTCTTAACAATCTTCTTCTGTCCGTTTTCTGCAAAGAATTCAGTTGCTTGGTCAACGGTCATCTCAAGTACATCATAAATATTCTTCTCTTTATATTTAACTTCCAGTGTTTCCGTTTTAAAACGTTTACCATGACAGCTTTCACACTCAAGTATTAGGTCGGCCATGAATTGCATTTCAACCGTAATGGTTCCGTCTCCTTTACATTCCTCACATCGTCCACCTTCCGTGTTGAAAGAGAAAAAAGAAGCAGTGTATCCCATTAGCTTAGCCAAAGGTTGCTCAGCCCATAATTTCCGGATTTCATCATAAGCTTTAATGTAAGTTACCGGATTGGAACGCGAAGATTTTCCAATAGGATTTTGATCAACAAACTCAATATTTTTAACCATATTGATATCGCCATCAAGTGAAGCAAATTCTCCCGGGCGTTCGCTTGTTTCACTATACTCTCGTTTTAATGCCCGATAAAAGATGTCTCGTACCAACGTTGATTTACCCGAACCGCTCACTCCGGTAACCACTGTCATTACATTTAAAGGAAAAATAACGTTAATTCCTTTCAGATTATTTTCTCTTGCACCTCTGATCTCAATATAATTGTTCCACGAACGATGGTTTATTGGGCGTTCTATTATTTCTTCTCCAAGCAGATATTTTACGGTATAGCTATTGCTCCCTTTTTTCAGGTTCTTCATGTCACCATGATATACAATCTCTCCACCTAGTCTGCCGGCTTTTGGGCCAACATCAATAATGTAATCGGCTGCGCGGATTATTTCTTCATCATGTTCAACCACTACAACGGTATTGCCTAGCTGTTGCAGTTGACGAAGTACTTTAATAAGCCGGTCGGTATCTCGTGAGTGTAGTCCTATACTTGGTTCATCAAGAATATAGAGCGACCCAACTAAACTGCTCCCCAGGGATGTAGCCAGATTAATTCGCTGGCTTTCTCCACCTGATAACGAGTTACTTAAACGGTTGAGTGAAAGATAACCTAAACCAACATCCATAAGGAAATTGATACGACTATTGATTTCTGTAAGGATTCGTTTGGCAATAGCAAATTCATTCTTGTCAAGAGAGAGGTTATCAAAGAATGTTTTTAAGTCGTGTATTGGAAGATCAACTAACTGAGAAATAGAACGCTCATTGACCTTCACATAACCGGCTTCTTTTTTTAATCGGGTACCGTGACATTCCGGACAGTAAGTTTTTCCCCGATAGCGGGCCAGCATTACCCGATATTGAATTTTATATTGATTCTTTTCAAGCATATGGAAGAATTCATCAATGCCATGCACATCCTTAACCCCTTTCCATAATAACCCTTTCTGCTCTTCAGTCAGATCATAATAAGGAGTAAAAATAGGGAAATCATATTTAGAAGCTGCGCGAATAAATTCGTCCTTCCATTCTCCCATTTTCTCTCCTCGCCAACAAACTACAGCACCGTCATAAATGCTGAGTGAACGATTAGGAATAACCAGACTTTCATCAATTCCGATCACTTTTCCGAAACCTTCACATCTTGGGCAAGCGCCAATAGGAGAGTTAAAGCTGAACATATGATCGGTTGGTTCTTCAAAGACTATTCCATCTGTTTCAAACTTCTTACTGAAAGAGTGTATGATTGCACCTTCTTCCGGATAAAATCGCAACAGACAAGTTCCGTTGCCTTCATAGAAGGCTGTTTCAACAGAATCAGTTAAACGACTGATACTATCCTTGGAACTATCGCACACCATTCTGTCTACAAGCAAAAGAATTTTTTCTTCTGTCTCCAGTTCTTCTTTTTTTAGTAAATCTTCAATACGTGTTGCTTCTCCATTTACTTCAACCCGATTAAACCCTTGTTTTAAGTCCATCTCAAGTTGCTCTTTCATTGTTCTTCCTTTGCGTAAAAGGATAGGGGTTAGAATTACATAACGAGTCCCTTCCGGATAAGAAAGCATGCAACTAATGATATCTTCAGTCTGATGTTTTTTTACAAGTGTACCGGATATCGGTGAATAGGTTCTTCCTATACGAGTATAAAGTAACCGTAGATATTCATAAATTTCTGTTGAAGTTCCTACAGTAGAACGAGGATTACGGCTATTTACTTTTTGTTCAATAGCTATTGCAGGAGGTATTCCTTTTATGAAGTCACACTCAGGTTTTGTCATTCTTCCCAAAAACTGGCGGGCATAACTGTTGAGACTTTCAACATACCGGCGTTGTCCTTCTGCATAAAGCGTATCAAAAGCAAGGGAAGACTTTCCCGAACCGGATAATCCGGTAATAACAACTAATTTGTTCCGAGGAATTTCGACATCAATATTTTTTAAGTTATTGACGCGTGCACCCTTGATAGATATATATTTTTCTTGAGACATAAGCTGGGTTTGAAATAATCTGCAAAAGTAATTAAAAAAACTGCATTGTGCAATAAAAATGCTTATTGGAATGACAATATATACATTTATTAAGTTAACAGTCAGCTTGATAAATTCAAAATAATATATACCTTTGTGCATGTAAAACATAACAAAACTGAAGAATGAAGATGAATACTTTTTTGGCAACCTTTTTGATGGTTTGCTTTTCTATCTGCTCTATTGCGCATAATTTACCTAAACGTGAGTTTAGAGGAGTTTGGTTGCACACTATCAATGGAGATTACACAGGAAAATCACCAGAAGATTTTAAAACTTATCTGATTAGTCAGCTGAATAGTTTGCAGAAAGCAGGAATTAATGCTGTACTGTTTCAGGTGCGTCCAGAGGCAGATGCTTTCTATCCATCTAAATTAGAACCTTGGAGTCGTTTTCTTACCGGCACTCAGGGAGTAGCCCCTTCCGATAATTTTGATCCAATGGCTTTTGTGATAGATGAATGTCACAAAAGAGGTATGGAGTTTCACGCTTGGGTTAATCCTTATCGGGTACAGATGAATATTAATTCTAAATTAGATTCTTCTCATGTTTATTATCAACATCCCGAATGGTTTGTAGTTTATGGTAACCAACGATTCTTTAATCCTGGTTTGCCTCAATGCCGTGATTTTATTAATAAAGTAATTAAAGATATTGTTTCCCGCTATGATGTGGATGCCATTCATATGGATGATTATTTCTATCCCTATCCGATAGCTGGCAAGGAGTTTCCTGATGAAGAAGCTTTTCAAACTTATGGCGTACCTGGCGGTTTTGCAGATCAGAAAGATAACTGGCGTCGTAGCAATGTGAATTCTTTGATCAGTGAATTGCACGAAACAATTCGTGAGACAAAACCTTGGGTGAAATTTGGTGTTTCTCCTTTTGGTATCTATCGTAATAAGAAGAATACATTAGATGGCATTGGTAGTGAAACAAATGGGTTGCAAAATTATGATCAGTTATATGCTGATGTACTCTTATGGATTCGCAATGGATGGGTGGATTATAATATCCCTCAGATTTATTGGGAAATAGGTAATAAAGCTGCTGATCATGAAATTTTAGTAAACTGGTGGGCTACTTATTCTTATGATCGTCCATTTTTTATTGGGCAGGATGTGGAACGTACCGTGAAATATGCTGATCTGAATAATCCTGAAATAAGTCAGCTTCCCCGAAAAATGCAATTATCCCGCATTACTCCAAATGTTTTAGGTAACTGTTTCTGGAGTGGAAAAGCATTACTTGGTAATCCCGGTAATTCATTGACTGCTTTAGCAAATAATTATCAATGTTATCCAGCTCTTCCGCCGGTTTTTACATTTATGGATGATAAAGCTCCAAAAGCAATCCGAGGATTGAAAACAATCTGGACTGAAGATGGTAATATTTTGATGTGGAAAGCTCCAAAGGCAAAACAAGAGATGGACAAAGCATTCAATTATTGTGTTTACCGGTTTGAAAATAAAGAAAAAGTAAACTTGAATGATCCTTCAAAGATTGTAGCTGTTACAAGAACTTGCTTTTATAAACTACCTTATGAGTTAGGGAAGGTAAAATATCGCTATGTGGTTACAGCGTTAGATAGACTTCACAATGAATCAAAAATGAAGAGTAAGAAAGTGAAACTCTAAAGATGTCTTCTTTAATTCAGGCTTGTACTTAAAGTCTATGAGGAAAGAGATGATATTTATATTCAAATTCAAAAAGTAAATGTAATTATTCTAAAAAGGATTTTGGTTTTGGTAAAGAAGTACAAACGCTGTCATGTAGAGAGTATAGTCTTTGCTTGCTAAATAAGTACTGGTTGTAGTATTAGAGAATTATCTGAAATAATAAAAACAACAAAAGCACAGAAATAGAATCTGTGCTTTTGTTGTTCTGAGTTGTTAAGTGATATACTTAAAAGGGGAAGTCCTTTTGATTTAAAAAGATCATAGTATCTTTGCGTATGCATTTAGCTCTATTTATTCTTCTTTCATGTACTTGCTGGGGCTCATTTTATACCGCTTTTTGAATACTTCTCTAAAATATTTAGCGTCACTAAAACCTGTCATATCAGCTACTTCACTGATATTATATCTTTTGCTTTTTAGTAATTCTGCAGCTCGCGTAAGTCTTAGTGATCTTATAAAGTCTGCAGGAGCTTGGTCTGTAAGGATTTTGATTTTATTATAGAAGCTAGAACGACTCATATTGAGAGCACTGCATAAAATGTCTACGTTGAAGTTTGGATCCTGTATGTTTTTTTCTATGACTTCTTTTACTTTATTCATGAATTCACGATCCAACTCCGAAACGCAGTTTATACATTCGTCATTGTTCTTGATGTCTAATTGAGCAAAGCGAACCTTTAGAACTTCACGATTGGTTAAGATAGTTATGATTGTAGCTTTTAAAATTGATATGTCAAACGGTTTTGTAATATAGTCATCGGCTCCGGTTCTTAGTCCCCGGATAATATTATCCTTATCATTGAGAGCTGTTAACAGTATTACTGGGATGTGTGATGTATTAATATCGCTTTTTATCTTTGAACATAATTCATCCCCGTTCATATTTGGCATCATTATGTCTGAAATAACTAAGTCAGGCTTTATATTTTGTACAATATCCCATCCTTCTTGTCCATCACTAGCCATAAAAATATAGTAATGCTCTGATAGTGAGCGTTGCAGATAGCTTCGCATATCATCGTTATCTTCTACAAGCAATATACGCTTAGATGAAGAATCTATGTTTTTCAGGTTTATGGATGGAGGTAAAGTTTCAGCGGCCTTTGATTTTGATATTTTGAATATTTGTTCTGAGTCTGATTCTTGTATTTGATTCCATTCCAATTGTTGCTTTTTAAAGTGTTTGTGTCCCTGTGGAAAAGTAATTCTGAATGTAGAGCCAGAATCTACTTTACTCTTTAAACTGATTGTCCCACTATGTAATTTAACTAATTTACGAACCAATAACAGCCCAATTCCACTGCCGGAAATTTTTGAATTTACGGCATTACTACCCCGGAAGAATAATTTAAACAGTTTGATTTGTTCTTCATCCGGGATACCTATTCCATTGTCATTTATTTCGAATCCCCAATAGTCAGAACTACTGAATGCAATTACTTTAATCTCTCCGCCATTTGGTGTGTATTTTATTGCATTTGATAATAAATTTTTAAGAATAGATTCCATTTTTTCCTTATCAAACCAAACATTCAGGAAGCGGAAGTTACTCTCGTATGTCAGCTTTATGTTTTTTAATTCAACGAAAGACTGGAAGGTGTTAAGAACTTCATCTAAGAAAGTAAATAATTCATATTCACTAACATGCATCTTTGACGAATAGATTTCTGCTTTCTCAAAATTAATCAGGTTTGTAATTAACCGGAATAAAGAGTTTGTGTTTCTTACTGCGGTATCAAGATTGGCTTTTCCTTTAGGAGATAAACTCTCTTTCTCTGCCAATTCGTCCAGAGGTGCTTTAATCAAAGAAAGCGGAGTACGGATATCATGTGCTGTGTTAACGAAGAAACGTATTTTATCATTGGATGCTTTTTGTTCTTTATTCATATTATACCGGCGCATTGAGTCCCATATTATTAGTGCTAAAATGATAATATACAATAAAATAGCCCAGATTGTTCCCCAAAATGGAGGATGAATCACAATGTCAATGCTCCTTTCTTCTATAATCTGTGAGCTCTCTTCTGATATTGCACGTACGAAAAGCTTATATTTACCTGGACTAAGATTCGTATAACGGATAACATTGTCGTTAGTTGCTTTACTCCATTGGTTGTAAAAGCCATCTAATTTCCAGGAATAAAGAATATTTGCAGGGTAATCGTAATTTATAGATGTAAGATGAATGGAAAATATGTTTTGATTATAGCTAAGGTCTATTTTTTCTGTTTCATCAATGCTTTGCTTTAAAGGAGAGCCTGAATTGCCAGCAAGTGCAGTTTCATAGAAAAGACTTAAGTCGCTGAACACTAATTTTGATGAATATTTCTGTGGGAGACTTATTTTTTCATTAAATTCAACAGCACCATCAGCACTGCCAAAGATAAACGTGCCGTTTCGTCTATGAACGCCAGATGAAGAATTAAAATGATTTGACATCAACCCTTGCTCTTTTGTCCAGTTCTGAAAATCACCTTTGATAGTGTTAAAACGAACCAGGCTATTTTCGGTACTTAAAAAGAGTGTCCCTTTCTGATCAGATAATATAGTATATACATTATTTGAGATAAGTCCACTGTTTTCCTTGTCATAGCAAATGAACTTATTTGTTTTAGCATTGTATACTAACATTCCAGAACCGCAGGTACCAATATAAAGTAATCCATTTTTTCCCTGATGAAGGGCGTATATATAAACATCTTTAGGCATTTTAATTCGTCTGAGTGTGGTGTTGTCTTTGTTTACAATGTAAAGGCCGTTGGAACTACCAACCCAAAGGTGCTCATTATCTTTTTCAAGAATTATATTCACGGAGTTTATTCCCGGATAGAACCTAATGTTTTTACTTTTTAAATCAATTCGTTTTAGGTTATAATAACCGCCAGCCCAAATACATCCATCCTTGTCTTTAATAATAGACTGAATATACTTATCTGGATGCAAGTTATGATTTTTGTATTGAGAAGGTGTAAAATAGTTTACCTTCATGTTATGTTTATCTATGTAATACATGCCGGAAGTATATCCTCCAATCCATACAACTCCAGGGGTTACTTCACAGAGAGTTATGAAAACATGATTCTTGCTGATTGAATGAGCATCAGAATCGGTTAGTACATGTGCCCATCTCCCTGTTTTAGAATAATAAATACTTATGCCGTTATTGGTGGCAAACCAAAGATCTCCTTCGTTGTCTTCTATAACAGAATTAACTTGGTCGTTTATCAATGAATTTGTATTTCCGATAGCATGTTTAAACCATTTGTACTTAGGAAACCTATTATACTGAACTGTTATCCCAATGGGATAATTAGCTAGCCAAATACGCCGTTCATTATCAATGTATATATCATTTATAGTATTACCATTCATGGCATTAGGCTGATTATAATCGGCAACGATATAAGGAGATGATTGGTAATTGTCTGTGTTCATTTTGTATACACCTGCACCGTTGGTGGCAATTAGAACTTCATTTTTATTCAGCGCTTTAATACTGTTTACACGGATATCATTAAGTCCGGATGGGGCTAACAGCAATTGCTGCTTTTTATTATCGTAAACATAGATACCTTTTTGGAAGCTTCCTATGAATAACTTGTTGTTGTCCTCATGATAATATAGTCTGTTAATCTGTATAGACAGATTGTCTAAACCTTTTTGAGGTATTTTAATCAGAGTATTGTTTTGTTTTTTTGCGGCATAAACTCCTTTGTTAGTTGCAAAATAATATGTGCCATTATTAATCTGGACAATGTTATTGATTGGCTGTTTATTAAAATTCCTCAGTGGTATAAGTTTTTTAGAATCTATATTGTACAGATATTGATTATATGCTGTGCATAGCCATATATTATTATTTTGATCGATATAGGAATAAATAATAGGGCTTACTTTTTTAAGTTGGTATATTAACCAAAAACTGTCAGTGTTAATATCGTATCTGAAAATATCTCCATTTTTACTAACTTTCCAAAGAACTCTACCTTTATCCATGACAAGATGATTCATGTCTGTGAAAGAATTTATCTTTTCATTATCCGCAATCAGATTGTAATGTTTAAACAATGTTCCGTCATATCTGTCAATTCCTTCTTGTGTAAGAAACCACATATATCCTTTTTTATCTTTATGGATACTGTATACTCGTCTGCTGCTTAACCCATCTTCTACTCCGATATATTTATAGGTTTGTGAGAAGCTTAGAGGGCTTATAAAAAGTAACAGTGTGATCAGTATATTCCTCATTTTGGAAGATTTTACGCATGCTAATTTACAAATTTCAAAAAAATAAAGGACATATCAAAGTATAATACATAATTTTTGTAAAAATAGTCAAAAATATTAAATATATAATTGTTACAATAATTATATAT
>Ga0183099_1001341_pt1 | contig 14583 bp, 12 predicted proteins | sample Biomet1_FD_127788 | JGI IMG/M metagenome (GOLD analysis project Ga0183099, IMG submission 127788) | Microbial communities from bioreactor (seeded with anoxic lake sediment) at LBNL, California, USA - Biofuel metagenome 1 | ecosystem: Engineered > Bioreactor > Anaerobic > Unclassified ... | reverse complement strand
CGGGACATTAACGCTGCAATTAATATTAAGAAATTTGCACTCTTGGGACAAGAGGTAGAGCCTGTGGACTCGCTGGCAGTAGCCGGGGGTATGAAGCAGGAAGCTCCGTCCTCAAAAACTTGAGCCGTCAGGCGAGAGTTTTAGGGAGGGGTAGTTCACGTGACTAATAAGGTATGCCTTAGATGACCAGAAAGGAAAAGGTGAAAGAAAATGATATTTAAAAGGTTTATGTCACTTTCTCAGGAGAAAAGTCCCTGGCTGGCTAAATAACTCCATTTGAACCTGCCAGGTACTTATAAATCCACTCCCAAACTCGCTTTTTGGGACTGTTATGCTTCTGAAGATCGTGAGTTATCAGGGAAATTGTAATAACCTGTGAGTTTTTACCCCCCGCACAAGCAGGAGCTGTACAATCTACTCCCAAACCCACAACTTTTGAAAATGTCAATCGATGCCCTTCAACCGATACCCTTGAGATTAAATAAGAGTAGGCAATCGAAGGTTAGACAAACTGTAAGGACAGGGTGAAATCAATAACGCGATCTTCCAGGTTATAGCAGTCCGACTTACATCCCAATTTTTTTAACTTACATATTGTACACTCTCTTAACATATATATATAAAGAGTTGTGAACCGATGTCATTTGTTTCTGGTCATTTGTCAAGCCTTTCGCGTAACATTATAAGAAAAACCCAATTAAGGTTCGAAAGTAAGACAATATATAAAAATACGCATCCAAGTGAATTGACGGAGTTTATAAGCACGCCAATATTATACAATTTTCAAGATTACTTTGGAGGCTCGAGGGAGTGTGTATTAACTCTAATCGTCAAGAAGTAGTACTAAATAGAAAGATTTAATATTCGGTAGTACTTACCAGTACCATAAATAGGGTTCTAAGTAAAAACTTTAAGTATTTACAAAGTACTTCATTATAAAAACATTTTTTTCTAAATTTATAACTCGGAAGCCATAAAAAGTCCTGATTTTACGGGCATCAAAACGGATCATAGCATAAAGAGCCAGGAAACCAGATAGTATCGGGTGGAAATATGCTGATCAGAAAGAATATATCCCTGGATGATAAATACCTTAAAAAGTTACAGCCCCTTCTGGATGCCAATAACGGAAATTTGAGTGCTGCAGTCAGGGATACAATTGAAGTTGCGGATACAGCTCTTACAAATCATAAAAGTATTGATGAAGCAATCCAATTTTTAAAAGAAACTCCTGCAAAAGAAGAGTTAAATGATACAATCCAGAATGGAGAAAATATCGTAATAAATAAAACGATGCTTGAATGGTTGTTCAGGTGTACCAGGGGCAGGCTTACTGATGAAGAGCTTGTTAATGAGCTTATCGATCCGTTTGAGATTCAGGATATGAAACAACTCGAAGATTACCTGAATAGGGTTTCCAGAAGCTATCAATGGACAATTCGAACTTCAGTAAAGTGCGAAGATATTAATAATCCTGAGTCTGCACTGGTACTTATTTCCAACTCTACTGTACACAGCAGAGACTTTTTTGCCCAGTTGGTGGCTCATTTCCTTTCCAGATGGAGACAACTTGATGTTGAGCATGTTTTCAGGAGATCAAACTCAACCCAGATTTCTTTCAGAAGGAACACATCTATCTCTTCGAACGAAATTATGCCCGGAATCCGAAAGCATTTTGGATATCTTGATCTTTTATGTAAAGAGCTGGATGACAATACTGAATTCTGGACTCAGCTCATGTATATTTATAATGCTGAGAGGTTCAATCTCGTGACTCTTCATCGGAGCCAGTTTGAAGTTTTTGCAACCGGAGAAGTCCCAAACCCGACAAAAATCCTTGAGCGCCTGTGCAAGCAGTCGGTAAGTGATATGACACTTCCGGATTTACTGGTTCATTTCAGAAGAATCTACCTACCAACCCAACTTGTTAAAAATATAGAAATCTCCCTTGAACCCGGAAACGAGTTAGTAACCATTTTCCATGACTTCAAAGATGAAAGAGTTGTTCGTAACCTTGTTGAGTATTTTTCAAATATATTCAGGGAAAATGACACGCCTTTCGAGACATTCTCGTATTCAAGCATGATTGAATTCCGATTTTTCCAAGGGCGAGAACCTGACAGTTCTGATTTATATTTGATGGAAGAGCCTGAATAACTAGAAAGAAATACAAAGGTCTAGATAACATGCCAAAAAACTAAAAGAAAAATATTAAAGAGCAATATTAAAGACAAAATACCAAAGAGAGAAATAAATTAAAGAAGATATTGAGAAAAATTAATGGTTAAAAACTTCAGCCCGCAGACTAAAGTTCTCCCGAAATCTTTGATACCTAATGCCTATCATTTAAAGGCATGACCTGTTTTTCATCATCTCAATTAACCTTTTGTAACTCCTAAAGGAAGAACTCTTGCTACCTTACGGGCAATACCGAGCTCGTGCACGACATTTACTACTTCGCTGCTGGATTTGTATACGCCCGGAGCTTCCTCTGCAATTACTGAAGGATGCGTGGCTCTTACTGTAATGCCCTGAGCTTCGAGGTTTTCTTTTATGCTCTGTCCACGGAATTCTTTCTTTGCATGTGCCCTGCTCATGACCCTTCCGGCCCCGTGGCAGGCACTGCCGAAAGAAACATTCATAGCTTCCTTTGAGCCGCATAATATAAATGAAGGAGTCCCCATGCTTCCAGGAATCAAAACCGGTTGCCCTACATCCCTGTACACGGCCGGAACTTCAGGATGCCCTGGAGGAAAAGCTCTTGTTGCCCCTTTCCTGTGCACATACACCTCTTTTTTCTTGCCGTCCACGACGTGTTTTTCAAGTTTTGCCACGTTGTGAGCAACGTCATAAAGCAGGTCCATGCCCAGGTCGTCAGCGTCTCTACCAAATACCTTTTCAAATGATTCCCTTGTCCATTGAGTAATGATCTGACGGTTTGCCCACGCATAATTTGCAGCACAGAGCATGGCTTTAAAATAGTTCTGAGCTTCCCTTGACTGGGCAGGGGCACAGGCAAGCTGTTTGTCCGGAATTTCAATTTTATAGTTCTTTACAGCCTGAGAGAGTTCCTTCAGGTGATCAGTACAGATCTGGTGCCCTGCACCCCTTGACCCGCAGTGGATCATTACCGTGACCTGGCCTTCTTCAAGCCCGAAAGTTGAAGCCACTTCCTGATCATATATCTTATCAACATACTGAACCTCAAGGAAGTGGTTGCCGCTCCCGAGAGTTCCTAACTGAGGTTTTCCCCGTTTTCTGGCTTTCGTACTTACCTGAGAAGGATCAGCTCCTTCCATATACCCGTTTGCCTCACAGTGTTCAACATCGGCCTCCACGCCATACCCGGCCTCTACAGCCCATCTTGCACCCTCAAGAAAAGCGCTGTCCAGCTCCTGGTCAGAAGCCCTGATCCGGCTTTTGGAACCAACACCTGCGGGCACATTATTAAAAAGCTCGTCAGTTAGCCTCTTAATATTCGGAACCACCTCTTCCTTCTGAAGGTTGGTACGAATGAGCCTTACCCCGCAGTTGATATCAAAGCCCACTCCGCCTGGGCTGATAATTCCTTCTTCAGCATCAAAAGCCGCAACACCCCCTATAGCAAAACCATAGCCAAGATGAGCATCAGGCATTGCCATGGAGTACTTCTGAATGCCAGGGAGGGTTGCCACATTTGCAATCTGGTCAATAGTCCCGGGATCAATGCCTTCAAGTAATTTTTCGGATACAAACAGGCGGCCCGGAACCCGCATGTTGGGGATATGCCCGACAGGAATTTCCCAGTCATTTTCGGAAAGCTTCCTTACCATACTCTTTACATCCCCCTGTACATTTTCCGTGCTTAATTCCTCAATAGCTGTATCTTCACTCTCTACCATGATTGATGCTCCCTGCTCCTTTATGCTTTATGGATATAAATGTGGAACTACTAATCTACCTATGTTTCCCAAAGGTTCTGCAAATAACTTCGGAAACGCAATCAAGAGATACACTGTATCAGGCTGGATTAAAGTCACAATGAATTTTGGAAACGCCTGATAATAAGATCAGTTCGATATAACAAAGTTGATCTAAATATGACTGAATCAGTTCAGGACTAGGTAATTTAACTTGAGATATTGTAGTGCAGGATAGGATAATAATTCATATACATGAAGATATGCATGGCGCAAAATGGTTTAGAGATAAAAACAGCCAGTATCCGGGGATAGGGAAAAAAAGTTATGCTCCCTTAAATATCCACAACGATCTGAGCCTTCCAGCCGTCGGCAGTCTTCGTTATTTCTAACTGGTTATAGGTAACAGCCTTGATTTCAGTCTCAAAGGGATGGCTTTCAGGATAGTAATTTTCACCCAGTGCCTGAGCTGTTATTGAGTATTCACCTTCTTCTTCCTTGATATTCTCAACCCTAAATTTCCTGAAAACGATTTCATCAACTTCAAAAATATACAGAATTTCGGAAAGCCAGTCCACAAGAAGGGATTCCAGATCAGGCGACTTAAGAAAAATTGCTCTTGCGGTATCTCCCGAGACTTTTTCTGTATTAATTATAACATTGAACATAGCAAGAGCTGCATTTTCAAATACTTCTTCCAGAGTTTTTCCATAAGCCAGGAACTTGATATCGGCAGTGTGATCCAGATACTCATACTGTTTTGCTTGAGATGACATAGTCAGGTATTGAGTTTTGTGTTACATTAATCTATTCGCTGCAGAAACCTGCATTCAAGTCTGAAAGAACTTATTCCTGAACTGAGACAAAATAAACTTTGCAGATTATTGAAAAAAGAGGATGATGGTCAGTCCAGATTCTTCCATATATAATGAATTCTCTGGACTGCCGTTATATGGCTGGTTACAGCAATAAGGATGACAGCCCAGCCCAGAATTGAAAAACCTGCAATTAGCATTGGAAAGGCAAAATTGCCGAAAGCTGCGAGAATTATAACTACAAGCCTATCAGCCCTGCCCATGACTCCTCCATAGTATCTCCCCAAGTTAAGCGCCTGAGCCTGGGTTCCTAGATAGCTGGTAAGCAACACACCTACAATTGCCGCAACCCCGACCTGCCAGGAGACATAACCTGCAAAAAAGATGCTGCATATAATAAAGACATCCGAATAACGATCTATGACGTGATCCAGAAAATCACCCCTGGGGGTGGCTCTATTTGATTTCCGTGCGATTACCCCGTCAAGGGCGTCAAAAATCGAGTTAAGTATTACCAGGATGCCTGCCAGCAGGACAAATTCCCTGGATGCAGGCGAGTAATAAAAACTGAGCCCTGCAAAAAATGCACAGATCAGGGAAGCTATGGAAACTGTATCGGGTGAGACTTCATATCTGACGAAAACATCTGCCAGTGGTTCGATAACTTTTGAGGCAAAAGGTCTCAGGGTATTAAATGTCATGGTACTCGAGATTCTTCCTTTAGATGATATCCGTAATAGAAAGCCACCCCAGAAAAAGGCACCTTATCTTGTTCGATATCTCGTTTTGGATCTGCTTATTTATAATATCGTTTCTGTGTTTACCTGGTTTTTATATTTATACTTAAGGCTGTATGATTATCCGCTCACTCAATAGATAAGTTTACTTATTTTCCTTTCCTGCTGCCGCATACTCGTACAGGTACTTAACTTTGCAGGAGTGCTCAAGCTGCGTGGTCACTATATACGCATCTCCAAGCGTTCTCCCGATTGCAAAAGTCCCATGACTATAGACTATAGCGCCTCTATGCCTTGAGAGTGCATTTGCAAGATTTCCTGCAAGCTCGCGGCTGCCTATTCCTCCTCCGACGACTGGAATATCCCCAAGGAAATACTGCCCTTCACTGTCTACAGGTGCAATTCTCCCTTCAGGGCCCGCAAGCAGGGACTCAACAACCGCATACGGAGAGTGAGCGTGAATAATTGCAAGCGCTGAAGTCTGCCTGTAAATTTCCCTGTGTACGACGGCTTCGGAAGATGCAATTATATCCAGGGAGGAGGTGTCCTGGATGTCAACTTCAACAACATTATTTCCTGCGATTTCATCAAGTGCAGCCCCTGTCCGGGTGATAAGCATCTTATCACCAGCCCTGATGCTGATATTTCCAAAGTTGGATTCGACAAGCCCGTGTTCAACCAGCTTGCTCCCGTATTTTGCGATTTCCTGCCACATCTTAATCGAGATATAGACAAAGGACTCCATAAGGTTTATGTACTATATCCTAAGGAATCCGGCAAAAAAGAGAAAAGAAAACAGGTAAAACACGACGGCTGGCTTTCGGAAAAATAAATCTGCCATAAAGTTTATCTGTGAGTATTGTATTTAGATAAGTCGCAGTATTTCCAATTTGCCTCGTTGGCTCAGCCCGGTAGAGCGAGTGACTTGTAATCACTAGGTCGCGTGTTCAAATCACGCACGAGGCTTCATTCGTTATCGATTTAAAGCCCACTTATCCATTGAAAAAAGTTATATAGTAAATGTGGGTCTATAAATTCAATCTTCAAAAAAGGTTAGAATCGCTAAATACTGTACCGATTTTTGATACAAACAAGAAACAGCAGTGTCTGTGAGTTATTGAAAATCAAATATATAAGAATTTCTCTACACTTTCCCCAAAAATAGGAATACACTCGTTTTTTAGGATTGACAATTCACGGACATGACCTCAGAAAGATTGATTTTATTATTTTTAAATGGTGTTTAACAATGTCCAAAGCAACTTCTAAACCGAAATCCCGTAAAGAACACGATCAAATGAAACGCGATAAAATGAATAATAACAAGCCAGTATCAGATAATAAAAGTATAATTGAAAAATGCAAGAACCTTCTCAGGAGAAACTCTGAAATTTAAGTATAAATAGAGTTAAAAATTACTTTTACTAGATTTCTACTTTTTACTATTGAAGTTATTCTTAAAACTTTATTTTTTTGCATGAAATCTTTTTAAATACAAATCATTTCTTCGTGTTATTTTCTATAATTCACACTAGTTTTGAACCTTTCTCATATTTCATATTGTGTTTCATGCTGTCAAAAATGTCAATAAGTCAGCAGACAGACAATTTATTAAATATAGATGATTTATTAAAATGGGGGAAATTTACCATGAGCGAAATTAAAATCGGAGCTAAAATTCAGGATTTCAGGTTAAGAGACCAGAAACAGAAAGAGGTGCACCTCTATGACTTCGCCGGCAAGAAGGTACTTCTATCATTCCATCCGCTCGCCTGGACGAACGTGTGTGCAGAACAGATGAAATCACTTGAAGAGAACCACGAAATGTTTACTAAACTGAACACAGTGGCTTTTGGCATAAGTGTAGATCCGATACCATCAAAAAGAGCCTGGGCCAGGGATCTGGGAATTACGCACATCAAGCTTCTTTCGGACTTCTGGCCTCATGGGGAGGTTGCCAGAGCATATGGAATATTCAGGGAAAAAGAAGGGGTCTCTCAGAGGGCGAACATAATTATCGACGAAGAACAGAAAATCATATTCTTCGAAGAATATCCTGTGCATGAACTTCCTGACATGGCAAAGATTATAAAAGTTCTGGAACAGGAGATATAAGGTTCAGCCCTAAAAAACAAACAATAAATATAAAAAGTACACAATAAAATATTAGAACAAAATAAAGGCAAAAGTAAATACTATAGTTTCTGCCGTAAATATTTACACTTAATTTTCGAGAGAACCCAAAAGTCAGGTCTTAGATATATTGAATAGATCCTTATTATTTTGTGTAATTCTTTGCGCGAATAACTAGAAAATAACAAAATTAAAAACAGGAACGAAGTTTAAGGAAAATGGTCGGAAACGGTCAGAAACCACCGGCTAAATAATTTTTCAACTTCATCTCAGCCCATACTTCATATCAGCCAATATTATTCACTTCCACGTAAATCCCACATTACTTAGTTCCATATCAATCCCATCAAAGAGTTCTCTCAGCGCTATGCTGAGCCTGCGGACCTCTACCTGCCAGACCCTTTTGCTAACCTGCATGCTTCCTCCGGCTTTGACAGCTGCCATCCATGCGTATTTTCTGGCAATTTTTTTATTGTTCGAAGGAAAATCGAAAGCTTTTCCAGTTTTCTGGTTACTGTACTTTTCGTTGACAAGGAATTCGTATATTTCCTGAACTCTTTCAAGCAGTTTTCTTTCACTTTCGGAACCTGACGCTCCAAACAGCACAAGGTTCCAGAGACGGAACTGCACATTATGAAGCTTGGTGGAAAGCTTTTTAGAAATCGAGACTTCCAGCATCTTCCTGAATTCGAGATAAATGTCCGTGTTTCCGAACCCTGAAGGCAGGATGTTTCCAACCGAGATCATAACGTGAATGCACTCGTGAAAAAGAATTCTGGCTATCAGGTATTCAACCCTCTCCTGCAAGTTCCAGAATTTGTTTACAAGAGCCTCGTCCCAGAGCTGGTAAGGGTTAACTAGGATCATGGACCTGTAGACAATCCTTTTTTCGTTCTGTGAAACCAGGCGTTTGGGATAAAGGGTCATTCCCAGCATTTTTCCGAAAAACTGAACCCTGACAGCTAGGTCCCAGCAGTACTCCCACTCACCTGAATTTACGCACTTTATCCTGTAGTAGTTTCCATCAAAGTGAGCTTTCTCAAGCAGCCGGTACATATCTTTACTGTGTATCTTGATCAATGACTTTATCATAGATTCCCGATAGATCCGAAGGTCAAAATAGGGCACATTCGGGATAGAAGCAGAAAATGAAGTAGGTGCGGAAGTATTTAGATCCTGGAAACCATAAGACCATAAACTTGAGTTTCCGTCCCAAACATTGACTTCTTTCTCAACTGGCCTGGCCTTCTTTTTCATCAAATCCCCTCGCATAAGTACCCTATAGGATATTATTACTGAAGATATATAAAAATTGACCAAGCGGCAGCAGGAAATTGAAATAAAGGTTTATCCGGGCTTAGAAAAGTGAGATTCTTATTTATTTTCGCTTTTTTTCGTAAGAGATCCGCAAACCGGACAATTGTTTAGCTTTGAGAGTGAAATTTCACTGAAATTTCCTGAAAGCCCGTTCCAGAACAGAAGACGGCATTCCAGAAGCTTCCCCTGCCCTGTCAGGAACTTAATCGCTTCGTTTGCCTGAATGGAACCGATAATACCTGGGGTTGCCCCTAAAACCGGAAAAACTTCCTTTTTTGAAATGCGCGGGAAAATGCAGTAAAAACAGGGTGTTTCTCCAGGCACTATTGTTGTTACCTGGCCATCATACCCGGCAACTGCTCCATGGATTAAAGGAATTCTTCTTTTTATGGCAAGCCTGTTAAGCATCTGTCTTGTTGCGAGATTATCAAGCGCATCAACTATAACATCACATTCAGGAACCAGAGCTTCGAGATTTGATTCGGTAAGCATCTCTGATATGGTTTCAACCTCAATATCCGGATTAATAGAAAGCAGCTTTTCCTTTGCTGACTCTACCTTAAGCCTTCCGATGTCCTTTTCATGATGCAGAAACTGTCTGTTTAAATTACTGGGATCCACGGAATCGAAATCTGCAAGAATTATTTTTCCGACTCCGGCTACTGCGAGATAAGTGGAAACCGGACTTCCCAGCCCTCCTGCTCCGGCAACCAGCACTTTTGCGTTCTTCAATTTTTCCTGCCCCTCTTCCCCAAAAAGGAGGATCTGCCGGCTATATTTTTCACGTTCGAAATCATTCATGCAAGGCCTTCCGGAATATGATCGATTTCTGGATATTGATTATTTCAGGATACCAATTGATCTGGATATTGATTAATTTCATGATACTGCTAATTTCAGGATATGGTTTCTATTTTTTCGTCACCAAGAATATTGGTGAATTTGAATCAATCTCATTAGTGATCAACTTCCTTATGCATAACTTCTTCGGATGGAAAAAGGCAGAATCGACAAGAACTTTAATCAAGGCGGATACCAGACCAGCGCATGAGATCAGGTAAAAACCTGGGCTTCAGTATTAAGGCAGGAAGGTATATCACAGAGAAGAAACATAATCTGCAGGCATATTGGTGGTAGGGATAAGAATTTTTAGAAAAATTAATTAAGGCAAGGCCCATAAAAATGGGTAGTTCATTTTTAACGTTATTCTAACCGGCTATTACAATTCACTATTGTAGCATATTTCTCGCATACTAAAGGCTCGATGCTGAAAAAGAGATATTTATAAAGGTTCTGGAATTTATGAGAATCCTGGATTTAAAGAATACAGTTATCAATATCAAACAGGAGTTTTCAGACTACTTTAAAGAACGGGATGCTGAAATCAACGGGTCTCTTCTTGCACTCCTTTCCGGCGAACATATCCTTTTACTGGGTCCTCCAGGGACTGCAAAAACTCTGCTTGCAAGCAAGATCTGCGAAACTATTGAAGGGGGAAACTTTTTTCACTATCTTTTGACTCGTTTTTCCACGCCTGAAGAAGTATTTGGACCGCTTTCCCTCAAGGCGCTTGAGAGAGATGAGTTCAGCAGGCGGGTGGAAGGTTACCTTCCAACTGCCCATATAGCCTTGCTTGACGAGATTTTCAAGGCAAACAGCTCAATTTTAAACAGCCTACTGACTGTACTGAATGAGAGGAAGTACCATAACGGCAAGGAACTTATTGAAGTGCCTCTTTTTACCGTTTTTGGGGCTTCCAACGAACTGCCGGAAGAAGATGAAAGCCTCGAAGCTCTTTACGATCGTTTTTTGTTCAGGTACAGAGTGGATTATATCCAGCACGAAGAGAACCTTGAAGATCTGATCTTTAAAAACACAGAAGATTTCGCACCCTCAACGAAACTCAGTATAGAAGATATAAGGGAAATCCAGAAGAAAGCAAGAGATCTCCCGGTTGATCCCGAAGTTAGGGCAATCATAAAGGCACTCCGAAGAGAACTCAGGAACTCAAATATCTTTGTCTCGGACAGGCGGTGGAAAAAGATTGTAAATATACTCAGGGTCGCCTCCGCCGTAAACGGGCATACCAGCGTAAACAGGATGACTGCTGTCCTGCTACAGCACGTGCTCTGGGAAGTGCCGGAACAGAAGGAGGCAATCAGGAAGCTTATTCTGGATAGGGTTGTTTCAGGGGGGACAGATACTGGAAAACTGAAACTGGACGTTTTTGACCTGAAAAATTCCATTTACAACTGCTTGCAGCAGGAACTTCCGGATCTTGTAGCCTGTAATAAGTGCTACGAAGAAGATAGAAAAACAACAGGCGGCATGAAAAGTTCAAGGTTTTCAGGGGTGAGAGCCCAGAGGAACCTCACATTTGACAATGCCCTTGACCTATTGAAACACCATACAGAGTATCCAACCCATACATACAGTTTCGGGCTCGATTATAGCAATGTCAACAGCTCTCTGAATTTTGAATCGCTCGCAGAACAATTCCGAAGAAAATACGGATTTGAATTCAAGATCAGCCTCGACTACGGAGATAAGAAGCTCTATGAAAAAGAATACGAAAATCTGGAGGAGAGACTTAACTATTTTAGAAGGCAAATCCAGGAGGAAGAAAAAGCACTTGAGAACACTCTGAGGGAAAATCTCTGGGTTTCAGGGCAGGACAGCCAGGAAATCCTGATGAAATACCGCTCCAAAAATACGGATATTTACGAGATTGCAAGCAATCTAAATGAAATAAGACTCCTGCTGGAAAAACCCAGGGTATTTGATGTGACCGTTGAGAAAGCAGAAGAGGTAGCCTGAAGCTGAAAACTCTTTGAGAAACAAGAGATAGCTGGAATAAAAGTTTTTTAAAACTTACAAAGTCTTTATAATGTTTATAAAATTATCTCAAAACTTAGGAGAATTTCCGGAAAAGGAAAGATATGCAGGAATTAAAAAAGCGGAAGGAAGACTTCGAAGGCGTTCCCGGATCAGGCTTATCTTTCTCATTCAGCCATGCCTTTAACCCTTCCACAATATTGAATGTTGAACTCAGAGAGGTTCTGGCGACTCCGCGAAGAATTCCAAGGCAGATCAGGGAAGAAATTGCGGAAATTCTTGTTTACGAGCTTTTTTCAGAAGAAGGATATGAAATAAAGGATGAAAAGCTATTTATGAGTAAATTCGGAGCTTTTTATCCGATATTTCTCGGTTTGAGGGGTTTCAGGGTCTGGGCAGAAATAAAGGCTCTTGCCGGAACCAACAACCTGGCAGGCGTTTTTCTCCTTAGAACCCTGCTTGAAGAACTCTTTACACTTCTGGACGACTATGGAAAGATAGAGGCTGAATATTCAAAAAAGTTTGCAAAGAACCTCGAAAAAAGCCTTAAAGCCCTGAAGGATCTGATCAATGAAACTCAATCAGCATGGGAAAGAAACAGAGTACGGGGTATAGAGAAAAATCTCCAGCCGCAGGAAAATCCGGATGAATCCTATCGACAGGCAACTGAAGAAAGCAAGCAGGAAAATTCTATCAAACAGGAAAGTTCCCTGAAAGATCCTAAGTACGAGAGCGGGAAAAACCCAGATCTGCAGGCTGGCAAAGCTGCGGGATTCGAAAGACTTGTTTCAATGACTCTGAACTTCATGGCTTCAGAAAAGGCAGGAGAGGCACTGGATTCTGTTATAGAAGAAAGCGTAGCTGCAAAACTTGAAGAGCTTATCCCTGTGCTTGAAGACCACCTTGAGATGCTCGAAATTCTCTCAATGCTCTTTCCGGGCAGAGCCTGGGATCATTCCTTGAAGGCTCTTCACAGAGAATACTTCGGAAACCTTGAAAGATATGCCGCACTTCTCAAAAAGAATTCGGACCTTAACGAGATTCTTGAGCAGGTAGGAAGAATTGAACTTGAGTACGGCTCAAAAAAGCTGAATCTATCACCATACAGTAAAAACGAAGTGCATTCGATTACCTTTTCAGGCGATATCCAGACATTACTTCCAGCAGAAGCGGTAAAGCTAAAAAATCCTATCCTGAAGCGCAAATTCTATGCTGATATGCTGGAAGGAAAACTCCTGACCTACCAGTTAAAAGGGGAAAACTGGAACTCGGATTCTGCAGGAAAAAAGAGAAAAGGGCCTGTAGTCGCCCTTGTAGACACCTCGGCGTCGATGCGGGGAAGTCCCGAGCTTCTTGCAAAAGCCGTGCTTCTGGCAGTTACAAGAAGAATGTTGAACGAAAACAGGGATGTTAAAGTAATTCTTTTCTCCTCAAAGTGGCAGACCGTTGAAATTGAGCTTACAAATAAAAAGCGTATGGGCGAGGAGTTTCTGGAGTTCCTTAAATTTACTTTTGGTGGCGGCACCGATTTCAATACAGCACTTCGCGCAGGCCTCAAAGCTATGAAAAATGAAAAAGCCTTTGAAGGAGCCGATCTCCTTTTCCTTACCGATGGTTATTCCGAACTATCAGAAAGACCCCTTATTCGGGAATGGAATGAGATAAAATCCGAAAGAAAAGCCCGGATTTTTTCCCTGATTATAGGAAATTCTGATGCAGGCGGGCTGGAACAGGTTTCTGACCACACATATCTCATAAGGAATGCCGAAAACTGGGATGTTGGGGAAAGCCCTGCAAGTTTTGTGAAAGCTATAAGCAAACCTTACAGGTTTTAAGTTTTCGGGAATTTTTCAGCTTAAAGACGTTTCTTGGAATATTTCCTGCCCTCTTACTTTAACGCCTGCGTTTGAAAAGTTTCTGTAAGCCTTCTCCAAAATCTTCCAGGTCTTTTCGGGCTGGGGTCTGACGCCTGGATATGCTTGACAGGACAGCAAATGCGGCCTGCTTACTTCGGCTTGCTCCCTTAAGCAGCCCGATTTCGATCATTGCAACTATCAATTCGGAAATGATTTTACGGTCTCTGGGGCTTAAGTTATTCCACTTTTCATTGAGCTTTTTCGAGGAACCCACAAGTGATTCTTTTCCTTCGGACGTTATTGATGAGGCTTTTGAGGAAACCGCTTTCGAGGCGCTCACTATTCGCTCCCTTCCAGAAGAAGCCGTTTCCAAAAAGACCTTGAAAGCATTTTTTGAGATCCTTTTTATTCTTGCTCTTTGATTAATAGGGATCTCCTTTCCGGAAGCTCTCCGGAAATCACTTTCAGAACCTCTGCTCTCCAGAATTTTACGGACTTCTTCAAAGATCTCGCCAATCTCCTCCTCAGACCTTGTTCTAAGGTATTCTCGGAGTTTTTCCAGAAGTTCAGGGTCAATTGATCCAGAGTTCAGTTCAGAAGAGGAATTCGGATCGCGAAAAAAATCCTCATCTGCCTCAACGAAATCAGCATCAATTATAGGACTGGATCCAAAAAGAGACTCACGTGATGAAGCCTTTCTGGATTTCTTCCGGATTCTGAAACCTGCATCTAAAAGTCTGTCGAACACGTTCTCTTTAAGCAAGAAAATGCACTCCTTTCTGAAAATAAATGCCTTCCTTCTTAAAACAAAAAATTTTACTTGCATCGGAACAATTCATAGTTTGGATAACTTAGTATCAACTCGCTGTTACATATATATCAATTTAATTACCTCAATATCAATCTATAGTTCCTGACTCAACAAATTACACTTTTTATTTGTAGGCTGAATGTTTCCATCCATTTCTTTGCAAATGATAATGACTTTTCC
>Ga0183099_1001340_pt1 | contig 14584 bp, 12 predicted proteins | sample Biomet1_FD_127788 | JGI IMG/M metagenome (GOLD analysis project Ga0183099, IMG submission 127788) | Microbial communities from bioreactor (seeded with anoxic lake sediment) at LBNL, California, USA - Biofuel metagenome 1 | ecosystem: Engineered > Bioreactor > Anaerobic > Unclassified ... | reverse complement strand
CTTTCAAAAAAACCGGCTGACGCTCTACGTGCCGGAAGCCTACGCCTCTGCGGCGCCTATGGCCGTGGTGCCGGTATGCACCGCCCTGTCCGGTGGAAATCTGACTCAGCGGCTGCGAGATGCGGCATCCTCTCGGAACGCGGGATGGCTGGCGCTGGATCTGGAGAGGCTGATGATGGATTTCCCTCTCCCCTGCCCCGGCGGGCAGGGCCACCCCCTGCGGCGTGAAGATCTGACGGGACTGCTGGAGCGGGAGCATCCCTCCGTGTTTTTTTCCCCGGATCTGTGCGCCCGGTACTTCACCTATACCCGTCAGAACGAGACTCATTTCGTCTTGTTTGACGATGCGGACACCCTGCTCCAAAAGCTGCGGACCGGTCAAAACATGGGCGCGCAGACGGCATTTTTTCAGTATCCGGAGGTCGACGATTTGCTGGGGAAACTGTTTGGAAACAATGGCAGTCAATAGTTCCAGCGCGGCGCGAAAAGATACTGAATCTGTTCCTTGATCGCCGCTGTGCAAAAAAAGCGCCGTGGAACTCCCTCCACGGCGCTTTTCATCTGATCAATAGAAACGCTTATTCTTGTTCTTCCGAGCGGCCTCGGACTTCTTGCGGCGCTTAACGCTGGGACTCTCGTAGTGCTCTCTCTTACGAACCTCCGCGAGAACGCCTGCCTTGGCGCAGCTGCGCTTAAAACGTTTCAGGGCGCTGTCGATGTTCTCGCCCTCTTTGATATGAATTTCAGACATCTATATTTCCCTCCCTCCAGAATGCCGGGAAACCCGCAGCACTTAAGGGCCATAATTTATGGCTTTAACGAACCTATTATACCGGCTGATCCTCAGCTTGTCAAGAAGATTTTCTGAAAAGCGACTCAAAGCTCCGGCAGAAAAGGGGACGGCTCGTTCTTTTTCATCTTTCCATTTTTTCCGCCTGCTTGGCCAACTCCCTCTCAAGACCCTTGGCGAACTGGTCGGGACAAGAGGTGGGCTTATAACCGCAGCGGATGCCCTTCAGCTTTGTGATGGCCTCCTGGGCAGGCATTCCCTGCACCAGCGCCGCGATGCCCTGCAGATTTCCGCTGCAGCCGCCCAGAACCTCCAGCTTTTCGATCACGTTGTGACTGCTGAGCTGGACTCGCATCTCCTGGGAGCAGGTGCCCTGGGGACGAAATGTAACTGTCATATTCCGCATCCTTTCCGATCTCAATGCTCTGGGAAAGGATACCATATCACCGTGGTTTCGTCAAGTGCGCTGTACGCGGGAAGCGTCAGGCCACACCGCCGGAGCTCCGGCCCTCCAGCACCAGCCGGTCAGCGATCATGGCGATAAACTCGCTGTTGGTGGGCTTGCCCTTGGTGTTTGAAACCGTATAGCCGAAGAACTTTTGCAGCGTCTCCAGATCGCCCCGATCCCAAGCCACCTCAATGGCGTGACGAATCGCGCGCTCCACGCGGGACGGCGAAGTGGAAAATCTCCGTGCTACCTCAGGATAGAGGACCTTTGTCACCGCATTAATTACGTCCATATCTTCCACCGCAATCAAAATGGCTTCCCGCAGATACTGATAACCTTTAATGTGAGCGGGGACGCCGATCTCGTGGATAATATCGGTCACCATATTTTTCAAACTTTTGGTATGGGAAATAGGTTGAACAGGCCGGCAAACTGAACGCATCCGTTCCAGCAGAGCGTTGTTTTCAAAGGGCTTCGGCATAAAAAAAGCCGCGCCTTTTTCCAGAGCCTCCGCCACCACCTGCTCCGTAAAGAACGAAGAAACCATCATCGTACGCACCGGCAGCTCCTCCCTGTGGATCTGCTCCAGCACGCTGAAACCATCCAGTTCGGGAAGCACTACGTCCAACAACAGCAGGTCCGGAGTCAGCTCCCGGACCTGCTGAAGCGCACCCTTCCCGTCACCCACACTGGCAACCACCGTGAATTCTCCGGTCTGTTCGATTGTCTCCCGCAGCATAGCGCGGTAGCTATCGTTCGCGTCGGCCACGATCACTTTCCTGCAGATCTCCATAATTAACCCTGTCCTCCATATCTTCATTGAATTCCCTTCGGTTTCCCAAAAGTTCGGAACACGTTTTCTATAATCTAACATAAATGGACAGAGTTTTCAAGATAGAATTGTAAATAATTGGTATTTTTTATTCGACCCGTTTTGCAGATACTACAGGAAGTTCGGCAAATCGTATGCTATTCATGTGTTTTTCAACATATTTCGAATAAAAAGGCCGTATCCCCTGGTAGGATCACCCAATAAAACATGCGTTACCGCACCCACCAGACGCCCATCCTGAAGAATAGGCGAACCGCTCATTCCCTGTACAATACCGCCGGTTTTTTCCAAAAGCTCCGGGTCGGTTACGGTGAGCAGCAGATTTCGCCCCGCGGGATCGGTGTTCAGAATCTTTGTTATTTCGATGTCGTATTCCTTCACCGTATCGCCGTCCACGTTTGCCAGGATCGTCGCCTTTCCAGTGTGGACCTGATCGTTCTCCGCCACAGGAAGCGCATTTTCACTTAGCCGTTCAATCAGCTCCTGATCTGTTAGGGTTCCGAAGACGCCGCCGGAGGTGTTTGCGTAGAGGCTGCCGGTGTCGCCAGTCAAATCAAAATTGCCTTTCAGCTCTCCCGCCGCGCCTGTCTCGCCGCGCTTCACCGTTTTTACGGTGGAGGGCAGGATGGAACCGGAGGAAAAGGGCATCAGGGCAGCGGTGTCTACATCGGTAATACCGTGGCCCAGAGCTCCAAAGGTGTTTGTGATCGGGTCGTAAAAGGTCATGGTGCCGATTCCCGCCATGCTGTCACGAATCCAGGCGCCGATGGCATACTTCCCGTCGCCGTCGCTGTCGTCAGCGGTAACGCTCAGATCCAGCGTTCTGCTGCCCCGGTGGACTTCCAGTTCTGCGGCCTTGCCCGCCGCATTCTGGAGCAGGGATTGAAACTGCTCCGTGGAGGTGACCGTGTTTCCGGCGCACTGCACAATGACGTCCCCGGCAGCCAGACCGCAGGCCTTGGCGGGCGTTTCGCCCTCCGCCAGCTTCACCACCAGAACACCTCTTGAAAACAATTTGATGCCAACGGTATGCCCCACGGGAATCAGAGTTTGGACGGAAGAGAGATCCGCTGCCGCTGCCGGAATTGTCAAAGCAGACACGAGCAGCAAAACCGCCAGCCAAAGCGCCGCACCGCCCCTGCGGCCACCCTTTGGTTTTTCCGATCTTTCAGTCGGTTCATCCATTGAATCGCCCCTTTCTGAAAGCCCGGACTGCACCGGACTTTCAGAAAAGGATTCGGTTTTTTAATTTTTTGTGCTTTTACCGACAGAGTTACTGTTTGCAAAAGTCCGGATTTTTGCCGTTGAAAAAAGCGGCGGCGCTGCCATGGAAACGCCATCCTTCGCCAAGATACTCGCCGGTTTTCAGATTATCTGCTGCAAAATTATCTTTTTTTTCCAAAATTTTGTTTAAAAGCTCAAAAAATCCGCTGGAAAACCCCTTAACGGGGCTTTTCAGCGGATTTCCACAAATCAACTTTTCTCCAACCGTGGTCAACGGTTCCACAGACCCCAAAAGGCCCCCGGCTCCACTCACATCTTAGGGCGAATCAGTCGTCCCGCTTGTTGAATATCTTAAAAATATCCTCAAACGGATCATCCTCCGGCTCCTCCGGTTTGGGATCATCCACCGTACTCAGCGGCTCCGGCACAGCCGCCGTGATCTGCTGCGCCGCTGCGGCAGGAGCAACAGGGACAGCAGGAGAAGGTACCGCCTGAGCCCGCGCAGGTGCCTGGGGCGCAGCAGGCAGCTCTACGGAGCCCTTTTCAAAGCCCGTGGCAATGACGGTGACGCGGATCTCGTCGTCCAGGTTCTCATCGAACTGGGCGCCGAAAATCGTGATAGCATCAACGCTGACCGCCTCCTGGACCAAGGACGCAGCCTGCTCCACCTCCTCCAGACCGATATCCATGGAGCCGGTGACGTTGATGAGGACGCCGTGAGCTCCCGCGATGGAAGTTTCCAACAGCGGGCTGGAAATGGCCATTCTCGCGGCCTCCTCGGCCTTGCCCTTTCCAGCGGCGCGGCCCACGCCCATGTGCGCCAAGCCCGCATTCTTCATGATGGTGGTCACATCGGCAAAGTCCAGATTGATGAATCCGGTATCCCGGATCAGGTCGGAGATGGACTGCACCGCCTGACGCAGCACATCGTCGGCGATCTCGAATGCGTTGGCGAAGGTAATCTTCTGATCGGTGGCGTGCTTCAACCGCTCATTGGGGATGATGACAAGAGAATCCACCTTATCCTTCAGTTCCGCGATGCCCTGCTCCGCCTGCTGCATTCGGCGGCGGCCCTCAAAGCCGAAGGGCTTGGTCACCACCGCTACAGTCAGAATCTCCAGTTCCTTGGCGATCTCCGCCACAATGGGCGCGCCGCCGGTGCCTGTGCCGCCGCCCATGCCGGCGGTGATAAACACCATGTCGGTGTCCTCCAGCGCCTTGGCAATCTGGCTGCGGCTCTCCTCTGCGGATTTGCGGCCCACTTCCGGATCAGAGCCCGCGCCCTGACCATGGGTCAGCTTTTCGCCGATCTGAATTTTATAAGTAGCGCTGGACACGTTCAGTGCCTGCTTGTCCGTATTGATGGCCACAAAGTCCACACCCTTAGTGCCAGAGCGAACCATGCGGTTGACCACATTGTTGCCGCCGCCGCCGACGCCGATCACCTTAATGTTGACAACGGTGTCCGGGCCGGTCTCCAATCCAAATGCCATAGAAGCTGCCTCCTGCTATCGTTCGTATTGGGGAAGTATCCCCACTGGTCGTATCACATGGTGCATATAAATTATACCCTATCATAATAAGACACTTTGCCGTCCGGGTCAAGTCTTCCCGAAATTTTTCCGGCAGTTTTTCGCTCTCAGCTCTTGATAAATACGTTTTGTCCGTTGTTCCCCGTCATTCGGATGGTGCCTGTCTCATTGGATTCGATCTTTCCGCTGTCCAGAATCGTCTGGAGCGTCCGAAGCTTATATGAATAGTCCGCGCCGTAGGGCATTTCCACCCGGAACCGCTGCGCATAGTCCATGCTCAGCACCGTCAGGTCGTCCAGATGGATGCTCTGGACCTGTGAGATCATCCCCATCTCGTCCAGAGCCTTCATCAGGGCCAGAAGGCTTTCCTGCTGGATACTGCGGTCGGTGGAAAGCGCAATGGGGGTGGCCACGGAAGGAGCCAGCAGCTCACAGCCGTCGATCTTCCCAAGGTCGGCGGCTGCGGACGCCGCCCGCTGCTCCACGATCTTCCCCTCCGGGCTCACCAGCCATGCGGAACCATCCTGCACCACAGCCAGTACCGCGTCGCTCTCCGTCACATCGATGGTCAGCGTATCCGGCAGGATTCGGTTAATGCGCACCTCCGCGATATAAGGCAGCTTTTTCAGGAGGTCCTCCGCAATGGTATACTTATTCAGCAAAAACAGGTTGTCACCCGCACTCAGGCCGGTGGCTTCGATAATTTCCGACTCCGAATAGTGGTTCTCTCCGGTAATGGTGATCGTATCCACCCGGAAAAACAGCGTCAGCGCAATCACAATGACGACACAGATAGCCAAAACGGACAGCAGCTTATAGAGGAATCCAAATCTCCCCCGTTTGTGCCGGTTATAATTTCTTCGTCTGGCCATCTGCCGTTCTCCAGTCTGTTTTTATTCCGCACCGGGACTGTTGTCCCGACGAATATCGGCGCCCAACGCCTTTAGCGTTTCAGTGATATCCTCATATCCCCGGTCGATGTGTTCCACACCGGAGACGACGGTCTCACCCTCCGCCGCCAGCGCGGCCACACACAGCGCCGCCCCGCCCCGCAGGTCCGTGGACCGGACGACAGCCCCGTGAAGCCGCTCCGCACCGGTGACCACCGCCACACGGCCGGACACCCGGATATCGGCGCCCATACGGGTCAGCTCATCAACATGACGAAAACGATTTGAAAAAATGTTTTCCTCGAATACCGTGACACCCCGGCTGCGGGCCAGCGTGGCCATCAAAACGGCCTGCGCGTCGGTGGGAAAGCCCGGGTAGGGCGCGGTGTGGATGGGGCGGATTGCCCGCAGCTCCCGTTCCCTTCGGAGGGTGATGCCCCCGCTGTCCGCTGTCACGGCACAGCCCGCCTCCCGCAGCGCCGCCGTCACGGTGGCAAAAAGGCGTTCTTTCGTCCCGGTGAGCCGCACCTCTCCCCCGGCGGCAGCCGCCGCACAGAGATACGTCGCCGCTGCAATACGGTCCGGCATAACCGTATAGGTGCCGCCGTGAAGGAGTTCACCGCCCTCCACCGTGACGGTAGAGGTTCCCGCGCCGGAAACCTTTGCGCCGCAGGTACAAAGGTAATTTTGCAGATCCTCAATCTCCGGCTCCCGGGCGGCATTGCAGATCGTGGTGGTCCCCGCTCCTCCGCAGGCCGCCAGCATGAGATTTTCCGTGGCCCCCACGCTGGGCAGGCTCAGAATCAGTTCCCGCCCCACAAGGCGGGGAGCCGTACAGCATAGCCGCCCGCTGTCCTCCCGGATGACGGCTCCCATATCCCTGAGCCCCGTCAAATGCAGGTCAATGGGTCTCGGCCCCAGCTCACACCCGCCGGGATAGCTCAGGTCCGCCTGTCCGCAGCGGGCCAGAATGGCCCCCAAAAAAATGGCGGAGGACCGCATTTCCCGCATCAGCGTATCGGAAATATCACTGCGGTTCAGGCCGGCCGTATTCACCACCAGCGCGTCTCCCTCCCAGCGGGCCTGGCAGCCCAGGTGCCGGAGGATACGGATGGACGCGTCCACGTCCCGCAGCCGGGGGCAGCCCCGCAACACCGTCTCCCCCCGATTCAGGATCGTAGCCGCCAAAATCGGCAGCGCGCTGTTCTTCGCGCCCTGCACGGCTATGGAGCCGGAGAGGGTGCTCCCACCCTTCACGATGATCTGACTCATATGCAATTCCCTCCGCATACAGATTGGTTCAACAGTCCATCGTATGCAAGGGAAGCCCCCAGAGGTTACAGCAGCTCCAGCACCGTCCGGTAGATGCGCTCCGTGGCATCCGGAATACCCAAAGCCTCCATAGCGGCGGACATGCTCGCCCGCCGCGCCGCGTCGTGGAGAATATCACAGCTCTTTTGAAACAGCGCGGGCCCGTTAACCTCACTTTCCAGCATCACGCAGGCTCCGCCCGCTTTTTCCAGCACCCGGGCATTTTTCTCCTGATGGTTGTTGGTCACATAGGGAGACGGCACGATCAGAGCAGGAACACCCAGCGCCGTCAGCTCGCTGATGGTGGACGCTCCCGCCCGGCACAGCACCAGATCCGCTGCCCGGAGAACCCGGTCCATATCGTAGATGTAGGGCCGCACCTCCAGCGCCGGATGCGCCGTCAGGTCCACGCCCCGCTCCCTCAGCGCGCTCACCAGCGCCTCATAACCGCCCCCCGCGCCGTGGATATGGCGGAAGGGCTCCTTAGCCGCCTCCAATGCCAGAAAATCCGCCATCTGGCGGTTCATTCCCGCCGCGCCCAGAGAGCCCCAAAAGGACACGATCAAAGGCCGTTCATCCCGAATGCCCAGTTCTTTCCGGGCCTGCTCCTTCGTCCGGGTAAAAAAGTCCCCCCGTACCGGAGTCCCCGTCACCACCACCCGGTCAGGGTCCCGATACTGCCCCCGGCACTCCTCGAACCCCACCATGATGCGGTCCGCGAAGGGCTCCAGCAGCCGGGTGGTCAGCCCCGGCACCATGTTCGACTCGTGGATAGCGGTGGGAATTCCCGCTTTTGCCGCGGCCTTCACCAAGGGGAAGCTGGCGTATCCGCCGGTTCCGATCACCACCTCCGGCCCGAATTCCCTTAAAATCCGCCGGGCCTCGCGGGGCGCGCGGAAATAGTTGCCCACGGAGATCAGGTTGTGTCGAATCTCCGCCGGTTTCATGGAACGGTGGAAGCTGGAAATATGGACGGTCCGAAATGCGTAGCCGGCCTTTGGAATCAGGTCCTTTTCAAGGCCCCTCTCCGCGCCCACAAACAAGATCTCCGTCTCCGGTTCCCGCTCCAGCATCAGCTGCGCCAGCGCGATCGCCGGGTTCACATGCCCGGCCGTTCCCCCGCAGGTAAAAATGACCCGCCTCGGCGCTTTTCCCATACCAACACTTCCTTAAAGCCTTCGGATTTCCTGGTCAAATCTTCATCTGCCGCGACACGCTCAATACAATTCCCATTTCTAAAAGCTGAATCGTCAGCGCCGTGCCCCCGTAACTGAAAAACGGCAGGGAGACGCCGGTGGTGGGCATCAGCCCCGTCACCACGCCCATGTTCAAAAAGGTCTGAAAGGCCAGCAAAGTGGTGATGCCCACCACCAGCAGACTCCCGAACCGGTCCCGCGCGTGGAGGGCGATCCAATACCCCCGCAGAATCAGCGCCGCGAACAGCAGCATGATGATGGCCGCGCCGATGAGGCCCAGCTCCTCGCACACAATGGAAAAGACAAAGTCATTGTGCTCTTCGGGCAGATACATGAATTTCTGGCGGCTTTTCCCCAGGCCCACGCCCAGAAGTCCGCCCGAGCCGATGGACAAAAGGCTTTGGGCCAGCTGATAGCCGTCGCCCCTGGCATCAATGAACGGATCGTGCCACATGGCAATGCGGGAGGCGCCGTATCCGACAATCCCGACAACGGTATACATGCCGGCCGCCGCCACGCCCAGCGCTCCGACCACCCATGCCCAGTTGATACCGCCCACCAGCATAATGGCCGCGCCCGCGCCCAGTATCAGCAGCGTTCCGGACAGATGCGGCTCCATCATCATCAGTGCCGCGATTGCGGAACAAAATCATGGCGTAAGGCGCAATGCCGTACCGAAACGTCTGCATCCGTTCTTTTTTTCTGGAAATGGTTTCGGAAAAGTAGAGCACCACCGCCAGCTTTGCCACCTCCGAGGGCTGGAACTGCAGAGGCGTTCCCTTCAGGCCCAGCCAGCGGGTGGAATTATTCACCGTGATGGCGATGGGGTTATGGGGGATGATGACCAGCACCAGCAGCACGGTGGCCAAATATAAAAGCGGCTTTGCCAGCCCCCGAAACCGCTGGTAATTGATCTTTCCCACAAAGGCCATGGCCGCCACACCCATGATGGCAAACACGCCCTGCCGTGCCACATAGTAGGTGGGATTACTGTCCTCGAAATAGGCCCGGGGAAAGCTGGCGGAAAAGAGCATGATGAGGCCGATGATGGTCAACATCATCACCAGAAGGCAAAACGGCAGGTCGATGGGGCCTCTTGCCATCTCCCGGCTCTCCTGCTCCCGGAGCATTCGCTCCTCCTTGGCCCGCTGGCGGGCCAGCAGCTCCTCCCGACTGACGGAGGGACGGCGGACAGAGCTATATCCCTTATCCCTGTCCCCATCCCTGCGGGGACTACGGGACCGGCTGTTATTCGGTTTGCGTTCCCGGAGCATCGGCATTCCCCCTTCCGTCCGCACGCGGAGTCTGTCAAAATCTTCCCTGTAGCCCCAGCCACGCCAGCACACAGCCCGCCAGCGTGATCAGAGAGAACACCGTCACCAGCTTCGCCTCGCTCCAGCCGCACAGCTCCAAATGGTGGTGCAGCGGGGCCATTTTGAAAAAGCGCTTGCCGTGGGTCGCTTTGAAATATCCGACCTGGATAATGTCCGACACCGTCTCCGCAATGTATATGACGCCAACCAAAATCAAGATCAGCGGCACATTCAGCGCGAACGCCATTGCCGCCACCGCACCGCCCAAAAACAGGCTCCCGGTATCGCCCATAAAGACCTTGGCCGGGTGATGGTTGTAGACAAAGAACGCCGCAAGTCCCCCTGCCAGCGCCGCCGGAAACAGGCTCAGGCCCATGCCATAGGCAGCTATAGCCGTGGCAGTGAAGAACGCCATCACCACAAAGGTGACGCTCGTGGCCAGTCCGTCAATTCCGTCCGTCAGGTTCACCGCGTTGACGCAGCCCACGATCACGAAGGCCGCGAAAATCAGATACACGATCCAGTTGACCGTCAGGGTTACATTTGCAAACGGGATATAAAGCTCGTTGGTCAGCAGCCTCTCATACCGCATCAGACACAAAAACACCACGGCCGCCGCCAGCTGCAAAACAAACTTCTGCTTGGCGGTCAGCCCCTCGTTCTGGTGGTGACGCACCTTGCGGTAGTCATCCACAAATCCGATCAGTCCAAATACCAGCGCAAACAGATACACGTACAAATGGGCGAACTCCCCGGCCAGCATCTGCCGCCAGCCCAGAACCACCACCGTCACACCCGTGCCGATGATGAACATGATGCCGCCCATGGTGGGAGTACCGGCCTTTCCCGCGTGCCATCTGGGGCCGTCGGCGCGAATTTCCTGTCCGGCCTTCAGCTTCCGAAGCTCCGGAATCAGAAGCACACCGATCAGAAGCGTCAGCAGAAAACCGACGGCCAGCGCCAGCCAATTTGAAATGTCCATATGTTTTCCTCTCGCCCGGCGCAACCGGGCCTTTCCTAGTCTCTATACAAAAAGCTTTTTTTGCTTTCCGTTATACAAATTGGAATCAGTTCGGCGCAACACAGCGCCCCCTGCCGGTCCCCTACGGGAACGTCAGCGCGCCGTGCCCAGATGCTCCGCCACGATCTCCCGTTCGTCCATGTGGTGCTTCTTGTGGTTCACTTCCTGATAGGTCTCGTGGCCCTTGCCACAAAGGACGATCACGTCGTCCTTTCGGGCGTTATCCATGGCATAGTGTATGGCCTCAATTCGGTCCGTCACCACGGCGTAGGGCGTGGGAGTTCCCTCCATGCCGGTCAGGATCTCGTCAATGATGGCGGCGGGCCTCTCCGTGCGTGGATTGTCAGAGGTCACCACCACATAGTCCGCGATCTCCGCCGCGATCTTTCCCATCTTGGGCCGCTTCGTCCGGTCCCGGTCCCCGCCGCAGCCGAACACCGCTATGGTGCGGCCCTTGGCAAAGCCCTTTACTGAGGTCAGAACGTTTTCAGCCCTCGGGGCTGTGGGCGTAGTCGATCAAGATGGTATAATCCCGGTCCGGCGTGGGAACCACCTCCACCCGGCCCTTCACGTGGGGAACCCGGCGCAGGGCGTCGGCACTCTTTTCAAGAGACACTCCAAGTTTCATCGCCGCCGCTAAAACATCCAGCGTATTATATACCATAAATCCGCCCGGAATGCCAACCCAAATTTTTACCCGTTCGCTTTTCGTCACGGCGGTAAAGGCCACATGGTCCGCACCAAGCTCGATTTCCTCCGCCCGCAGGTCGGCCTCCGCCTTTTCAGCATACGAAAATTTTTCGCAGGGCGCATCCTTCATCATCCGCTTTGACCAGGGGTCGTCGGCATTGTAAACGCCAATGTTGCAGTTTTGAAAGAGAATGGCCTTTGCATCGCAGTAGTTCTCCATGGTCTTGTGGAAATCCAGATGGTCCTGGGTCAGATTCGTGAAGATCCCCACGTCGTACCGGATTCCGTGGACCCTTCCCTCATACAGCGCGTGGGACGAGGTCTCCATCACCACATGGGTACAGCCGGCGTCCAGCATCCGGCGGAACAGCTTTTGCAGCTCAAAACATTCCGGCGTGGTCCGCTCCGTGGGCAAAACCTCCGCGCCGATCATGTTCTGGTTGGTGCCGATCAGTCCCACCTTCGCCCCTGCCGCCTGCTCCAAAACAGCCTTCAGAAGATACGTGGTGGTGGTCTTGCCGTTGGTGCCGGTGACGGCGGTCATGACCATGTGCTCCGCCGGATGACCAAACCAGTTGACGCCCAGCATGGCCAGTGCCCGCCTAGACTCCTTCACCAGCACATAGGGAATGCCGGTTTCCGGCTTGCGCTCACACACGGCGCACACCGCCCCAGCCTCTTTCGCCTTGCCGATATAGGCATGACCGTCCATGGCATAGCCGCTGATTGCGACGAACACGTCGCCCTTTTGGGTCTCCCGGGAGTCATAGCTGACGCCGGTGATTTCAAGATTTTCATCCGCGTGAAGCTCCAGTACCTCCGCACCGGCCAGTAAATCCTTCAATTTCATTTTAAAACACGCCCCTTTTTAAGTGTGTATGACTAGAAAATTCATCTTACACAGTATATCCGGCGTGATTTGCAAAGTATACGGGAGAAGGTGCTAAAAACCATGCAAAACCTGTCAGTCCGCCGTTTTTCCCTGCGCGCCCAGCTGAACGGTGACCACTGTTCCGGCAGAGACCTCCGTACCTGCGGCGGCCGACTGGTTCAGGGCAAATACATTTCCGCTGCTGGCGGCTGTGGCGCCGGAAACCTTCATAATCAGGCCTGCGTTGGTCAGCGCCGTATTGGCCTGGGCCGCCGTCATACCTACCACATTGGGGACCGTACAGGGCGTGTTGGGCTTTTCCTCACCAAGATACAGGATAATCGACGCGCTGCCGGGAACAATGGCGCCGCCCAGCGGTGTCTGGTCGGTAACGGTTTCCCCGCTGCCCACGGTTCGGCAGGCAAAGCCCAGATCAGTGATTTTCTTCTTTGCCGCTTCCGCCGTCTCGCCCACCACGTTGGGGACGGTGGCGTCGGTGCCCACCATCTGCTCGGCGGTATAGTCCGGTTCCACGCCCACATAGGGCAGAATCTCCCCCATGACGGTGCTGGCGGTGGGCGCCACCATGTTGCCGCCGGAGACGTAGACTCCGGTATTGCGGCTGGGGGTATCCATGGTGATGAGCATGATGACCTTGGGATCGTCCGCAGGGGCGAAGCACATGAAAGACACCACGACTTCCTTGTCGGGATTGCCGGTCTTATCGGCGGTACCGGTCTTGCCGCCGATGCGGTAGCCCACCACCTGACCGTTTCTGCCGGTGCCGGAGGCAACCACATATTCCAGGCACTGCCGCACGGTCGCGGAGGTCTCCTCGCTGACCACCTGACGTATGGGGGTGGAATCGTGCTGATACTTGATATTGCCCTGATCGTCCACCACCTGATCCACAAGGTAGGGCGTCCGCAGGTAGCCGCCGTTGATGGTGGCGGCCTGGGCACGGATAACCTCCAGTGGGGTGACGGTAAAGGTCTGGCCGAAGGCGTAGGAGGCCAGAGACACCACATTAGAGTTGAAGTCCTTTTCGCCGGCAAACATACCGGTCGTCTCGCTGATCTCGTCGATGCCGGTCTTTTCCATCAGGCCGAAGGATTTCAGGTATTGGTAGTACTTCTGCGTTCCGATTTTTAAGCCCATCGTGATGAAGGCCGGATTGCATGAGTTGCCGGTGGCTACCATCAAAGTTTCCAGTCCGTGGCCGGAGTGTTTGGAGCAGTAAATGGGTTTGGACCAGCCGGGGACCCTGATGGAGCCGGTGCAGGTAAATGTGGTGTTCAGGTTCACCAGCCCCTCCTCCAGCGCCGTTGCCAGCGTGATGGGCTTGAAGGTGGAGCCCGGTTCATAGGTGTCGCTGATGCAGCGGTTGCGCCACTGTTCGCCAAGGGCCGCGCTGACCACTTTATTGCGGGCGGCGGTGTATTCGTCGGTTCCCTTCGTCAGCCCCGCCAGGGCCGCGGACAGGTCTGTATTCATTTGGGCGGCCAGCTTTTTGTCGTACACCGTGAAGGGATCGTTCAGGTCGAAGGTGGGATAGGACGCCATGGCGAGGATTCCGCCGGTGTTCACGTCCATGACGATGCCGGTGCCGCCGTGTTTGGCTCCGAATTTATCCACCATGGACTCAATCCCTTTTTCCAGACACGATTGTACGCTGACATCGATGGTCGTCATAAGACTGTCGCCGTTCTTGGCGTCGTAATACTGCTCGTACTGATAGAGCATATCCTCGCCGGTGTTGGTCTTGGCGGTGACCGTCAGACCCGAGGTACCCTCCAACACGCCATCATATTTTGCTTCCAGACCGTACAGGCCCGCGTTGTCGTTTCCCACAAAGCCGATAACCTGAGACGCCAGCGTCCCATATGGATAGTAGCGCTTGGAGTCGGCGTTGAGGAAAATGCCGTGCAGTTTGGAGGGGGCTTTCGTCGGATCGCTGATCAGGACCGTTTTCCCAGCGGCGTTGACGGTGGTGAGGGCGTTTCCCTCGTCGTCAATCTCGCCGTTGATGAAGCGGCGAACCTCATCAGCGGTCTTTTGCTCCACCTTTTTCTTCAACTCCACGTACTGGGAATCCGTCTTCCCCATTTTTTCAAGAATGGTGTCCTCGTCGATTTCCAGAATGCGGGCAAGACCCCGGGCAACGTACTCCTTGTCCTGGGTCTCCTTGTTGTTTTCAATTTCATAGGGAGAAATGCACACTGTCTCCGCCGAAGCGGAGACTGCCATGATCTCTCCGTTCCTGTCATAAATAGTACCGCGGGATGCGGTAACCACCGCGCTGCGGGTCTGCTGCGCCACGGCCTTTTCCTGCAGCTCCTCGTGGCGCACGATCTGCAGGTTGTACAGCTTGAACAACAGCGCCGCAAACACCGCCACGCCCAGCAGGCCCATCATCAGCACCGTCCGGTTGCGAATGGTTTGGTTGGCCCAGCGGGCCGCGTCACT
>Ga0183099_1001339_pt1 | contig 14586 bp, 12 predicted proteins | sample Biomet1_FD_127788 | JGI IMG/M metagenome (GOLD analysis project Ga0183099, IMG submission 127788) | Microbial communities from bioreactor (seeded with anoxic lake sediment) at LBNL, California, USA - Biofuel metagenome 1 | ecosystem: Engineered > Bioreactor > Anaerobic > Unclassified ... | reverse complement strand
TCAAAAAGACCTTCCCTGATCTCTTCGATTAAGGAAATGAAGCTATAATGAGGGGGCGGAGCAATCCGCCCCTTTGTTTTATTGTTAGGAGGAACAGCCATGAAAGACGTTTTCTGCCGAATCATCGACGGAGATATCCCATCCACCAAAGTCTACGAAGACGATGACGTCCTCGCCATCCTCGACATCTCGCAAACGACCCGGGGCCACACCCTCGTGATTCCGAAGAAACACTACGACAGTTTTCTCTCCTGCCCGCAGGAACTTGTCCACAAAGTCTATGACGTCGCGCAGCGGATCGGCCGGGCGGAAATCGGCATCTTAGGCGCCAAGGGCGTGAACATCCTGACCAATATCGGGGAGATGGCCGGCCAATCGGTACCCCACTTTCACGTCCACATCATCCCGCGGTATCTAGGCGGCGAAGGCGGCTTCCAGATCACCATGAAGGGCCAAGACACCACCCACATGGACCTACCCTTATTAGCCCAATCAATCAGCAAGGCCATGAAGGAGTAGCCCGTTTGCGCCTTACCCGCCCATATGCTAATATGGGAGTGTAGATAAGAAGCGTTCATTCCCGGGGAGGAAGGCGGAGGGTCTGCTGAGAAATGAAGAGTCGACGGATGCGATGCCTCCCACCGAGAAGAAAAAACCATCTCAATCCCGAGGAGAGAGATGGTTTCTTTTTATGTTTAGATCTGGAGAATTAGCCGGAAAGGCGATCGTTCAGTTCTTGCCGTTATTCTTCGTGTAGAGGGGCAAATAGAAGTACCGGCCGTCCATCATCAGGACCTTTTGGGTCCAACCGCCAGGTTCTACTCCGATGTAGGCTTTGTCGAGGATGTTCATCTTGGCATCCAGGTCGTCGATCATGGAAAGGACCAAAGCCTCGCGGGTCTCCGGCGGGATCGGCGAGCCGAAATCCGGCTGGTTATGATGGGAGATGACCATATGTTCCATGATGGTCGGGATCTCGCCGGTCATCTTGAGGGTCTGAGCGGCGATTCGCACCTCGGCCTGCATGATGGAGATGTGGCCTAAGAGTTTGCCTTCGAAGGTGAACTGCGTGGCGACCGGTCCCGAGAGTTCAATCGCTTTGCCGATGTCGTGGATGAGGGCGCCGGCGACGAGAACATCCCGGTTAAGGGAGGGATAGAGTTTGCATAAGGCTTCCGCATCGTCCGCCATGCAGATCGAGTGGTAAAGAAGACCGCTCGCGAAAGCGTGATGGTTATGCACTGCCGCCGGGAAAGCGACGTAACGGTCGTAGAATTTATTCACTAAATACGCGGTCAGCTTCTTCACGTCGGGATTGTTCAGCGAATCGAGGTAATTCTGAAGCTTCTTCTCCAGCTCTTCTTTCGGAACGGGAGCGGAGGGAACGAAACGGGTGAAGTCGATCCCGTCCTGGTCGACGGGAACCCCTGAAAGAATCTTGAGCTGAAGGGCGCCTTTGTAAGATAGGACTTCGGCCTGAATCTTCACGATGTTGCCGGGGACGAAAACGTCGAGATCGGATTCTTCGATATCCCATTTCTTGCCTAGCATCGTCCCAGTCGCGTCCTGGATATTGATGTTGAGATAATTGCGAGACTGACTCGTGACCCCTTTGTCGGTCGAAACGATCAAGAATTGGTCATTGATCCGCTCGCCGTCTTTAAACTCAATGATAGTGCTCATAGTTTTCTTTCCAACACCTCGCTAATCTCGCTGGAAGGGAAGCCCTTCGAATAGAGGTAAGCGAAGCATTTTTGTTTCAAATCATAACCATTATACTTTTTTCCATAACGCAAGATGGCTTTGGTTACTTCTTTTTCTAAATTGGCCTTCACCGCCGCAGGATTGGCAGGAATGTCATCGACGACTTCCTTGATGACGTCGCTAGAAAAACCACGTCGGGACAGCATGAGCGAAAGCTTGTTCCGTCGGCTCCTTGCCGGAAGAGAGGCGGTCTTTTTCTCGAGCGTGCGGAGAAAGGCTCTGGCGTGCGAATTCTCCTCAGGAAAAGAGAGGCGGTCGAGAATCTCCGGATTGATACCTTTCTCAAAGCGGAGGGTATTCAGGATTCTCTCGCGACCATAAAGGAGAGCGGCCTTGCTCGAAGCGTAGTCTTTGGCGAATTCCTCATCGTTCAGGAAGCCTTCTTTCTTGAGGTAGAACATGACTTCCTTCACGAGGCCTAGATCGCCCGATTTGGCGAGCAGTTTCTCTTTGATTTCTTTGGCTGATCGTTCCTGTTTTGATACGAGGCCCAAACCGTAATTCATGAGCTTCTCGCGCTCGAGAAAAGAACGGAGCGAACGCATTTCCAAGGCTGAAACATCTTTTCCGACGTATAGAGGCGTTTCGGTAAAGGCATTGGGGCTCAGAACCAGTTTCTCCCCACCCGAAAACACGACGATCTGTTGGCCTTTCCGATTCGAGGAAATGGCGGTGATTTTCTTACCAGTTTTTCCGAATGGCACGCCGATAGGCCTCCATGATGCTTTGATAGAAGTGCTCCAGCGAATAAGGCTCGTTGGCTTTTTGCTCTTCAAGTGCGATTTGAGCTAACCTCTCGCTCGGGAGGCTGATGATGCTCGGGAGTTTCTCGGCGAACTCTTTTTCGTCGGCGAAGAAGAAGCCATTGACCCCTTCTTTGATGGTTCCGATCAAGGAATCGTCGTAGCGGCAAAAGAGCACGAGGGAAGAAGCCATGGCCTCCATGAAAGTGAGGCCTTGGGTCTCAGTTGTCGAGGCACTCACGAAGCAATTGCCAAGGGCGTAATAGTAAGGAACGGTATCGGGAGGCACTGGGCCGGTCGATTTGAAGTGGGCGCCGAGGCCAAGGGCTTCGGCTTGTTTGATGAGCTCCGGTAAAGCCGGACCGCCGCCGACAAGGAGGAACATTGTGTTCTCGTGAGGGTGCTTGGCCAAAAACTTGGCATAACCATTTAGGCAGATATCGATGGATTTTTCCTTGGCCACCCGCCCCAAAGAGAGGATGACGTAGGTTTTAGGATCGATGCCGTATTGCTTCCGCAACTGCTCGACTCTCTTTTGATCGATGTTCTTTTTGTCGTAGATGGAAAAGTCGATGCCCGTCGGGACGACGTTAATATACGAATCGACGCCGATCGAGCGCATGTATTCCTGGATTTTGACGCTGGGGGTAATGAATTCGTCCGCCTGCATGATTTCATAACGGACATAGCCCCGGACGATGCCCCGCGCCGCCCGGTCGAAAAAGCCATGGGTGACGTAATAGGTATAGTCTTCCATCATCGTGTGGAAGGTGTAGACGGTGGCGCAGTGAAGCTTCACGGAGGCCAAGAAACCGAACTGGCCCACGCCCGCTTCGGTCTGGACGTGAATGACATCGGGTTTGAATTTCTCGAGTTGCTTCATCGCGGCGGAATTCCATAGCCAAGCGCCGATATAGCCGTAGAGGCGCTTGATCTCCATGCCGGGGATCCGCATGATGCCGTCCTCATAGGAAAACTCGGAGTCGAAAGGATTGGTGGTCACCACCACGACTTCCTGGCCACGGGAGACGAGGGTCTTCCGGAGATTGGCCGAACTGGTGGCGACGCCATTGATCTGCGGGAGATAGGTATCGGTGAAAATGGCTATTCTCATTAGTCGCCCACCTCCAAACCATCATGCTTCTTTTTCGAGGGATCCTCTTTGTTTTTCCGCGGCAAATCTCTCTTGTTCTCGTCCATCAAATTAGCGCTTTGGAGACGCTCGGCGATGGATTGTTTCGATAATTGCTTGGTTTCGTAAAGGGTATCCACCGCCCGTTTACGTTCATCGAAGGTCTCGAGCTGAAGGTTGACGAAAGTCTGGCGGTTGGCGTAGACGTAGTTCTCTTTCGGCCGCGATTTGTATAAGGCCGTCACGAGGCCGCCGACGACAAGAACGAGATAGAAGGTCATGAAACGCCAAATGATCTGGCCCGCCGCCAAATTGGAGGTGAGTTCGCGGATGACTTTTGGGACTCCGTCAACGAGAACAGTGGTCGCTTCGTAGTACTCGTTGCCGAACATGATGTTAAAGAAAAGTTCGCTAACACCGGCCGCACCCGGAAGCGGGATCAAACCGGTCATCATTTGATGGAAGGCGCTTCGGAAAGCGCCCTCGAAAAAGAATCCGAGAGTGAAACGGAAATCAGCTCCATAGGCATCAAGAGACAAACCTGCCACGAAGGGGATGGAGTAACGTATCAAGAGGGTCAGAAGGAAGAGAGTGATAATCAGGATTGTCACCGGAATGTTGGTTTGAAGACGTTTTAACTCGATTTTGAAGTTTTCTACCTGAACCCGGAGGTTTTCTCGGCTTTTGTCGGGGTTCTTGATGATTTTGATGCGACCGAGGAATCCAATCACGTAATGCATGACGAAATTATGGACCCGATGTGAGTAGCTCATGAAGAAGAGCAGGGCCAAGACGGAAAGGTTAAGACCAAAGCCCACGATGATTAAAGGAATCATGGTGATTTCCGGATTCCAACCCTTCCAAATCATCAGCTGGACTGTTTTGATTTGGAGGATGTTTGGTCCTTCAAAAATGAAGGCGATAACGTCAAAAATGATGAGGGAGACCTGGTACAAAATAAACCACATCACCATGATGGAGGCGCCGTTGGAGACGTCGATGCCCTGCTTCTTCAGCGTGAACACCTGCATGACCTGGCCACCGCTGGCTCCGGGCGTTACGTCGGAATAGAAGGCCCCGACCATGGCGTTGGCTAATCCCTGATGGAACTTGTAACGTCGGGTGTACAGCCGAGCAAAAATCAAAAGGATCAGGCCATCAATGCAGTAGGACAAAAAGACCATGCCCGCAATCGCCCAAAGCCAGCCAGGATTGGCGCTTTGAATGGCCGAAGCGACCGCTTCGGCGCCGCCTCCGACCAAAGAAAGGGTCAGAGACAAGCCCGTCATGATCAAAACGACCAGAAGGCTGACGATATACTTGAGCTTACTTGTTTTTTTGTTCGAGGCCGTATCCTCGGAACCTATCTTTTCATCTAGAGCCACAAGGGTAGTATACCCTTGAAAAATTGCAAAGGCGAAACCCATTTGAAAAACCCTCGACGAGGCGAGAGAAAAGGCCACAAAAGCCCCAACAATTCCGGCAAAACCCTTTTTGGTTCAGGCTGAAAACACAAAGGCAAAACGGAAAATGGCAACCCTATCAATCGGGCTGAAAAACAAAGAAACTGGAATGGTTACTTTTTAAAAACGTCGAGTCCCAAAGTGGCGTTTCCTTTGTAATCGAAAAGACACTGATTGGCCCATTCGTTATTCGTCGGTTTTCCCGTTTCGTTGATGTAACGCTCGCCATAAATCGAAGCCCACTCGAGTCCAGGTAGCGGTAGCCAGAAAGGCTCCCAGTAATAAATGGCTTTGATGTCGTGCTTGGCGGATTCTTTAAGCAAGGCGGCAATGAAGTCCCTTTGTCCCTCTTGCGTCAAAGGGTAGGTCAAGTAGACGTTCTTCTGTTTGCTGAAGAAGTCCTCGGATATGAGGTTCGCCCCGGCGTTGCCGTTAAGGATGAAGGGCTCCATGGTGAAGCCATAACCCGTCTCAACGAGCCAGAGAGGTTTTCCATAACGCGAACGAAGGTTGTCGACGTTTTTAAAGAACATTTCGAAGGTGCCGTGCCAGTACGGGTAATAGGAAAGCCCAATGACGTCAAAGTCGACGTCCCGTTTTCTCATTTCGTCGAAGAATTCCTGGTGGAGTCGAAGATCGCCGCTTCTTTCGAGGTGAATGAGGAGGATTGCTTCCGGAAGGATTTCGCGCGAAGCTTTGAGGCCTTGCTTAAGCAAAAAGGCCAAAGCATCGTAGTTGTCCCTCACAGGTTTCTTGGGGTCGTAGTCGAGGCGGCCGAGGGGCCAAAGCATGCCGTTGGTGATCTCGTTGCCAATCTGAATCGAGGAGATCACAATCCCTTCTTTCTTAAGGTCGAGGAGGGTTTTCTTCGTGTAGTCGTAGACCTTCTGGCCAAGTTCTTTTAACGAAAGGCCTCGCCACGCTTTCGGCATGGTTTGCTTGCTCGGGTCGCACCAAAAGTCGCTGTAATGAAAATCGAGGAGGATGTCATAGCCTTTGGCCATTCCCATTTTGGCCAATTTGACGAAGGCGGGGAAATCGTTGGTGCCACCGCCATAGGGGTGACCTTCCTCGTCATAGGGATCGACCCATAAACGGAGGCGGAGTCCCGTGACGCCGTTATGGTCATGAAGGAAGGAAAAGGGTTCGACTTCCTTTCCTTTATAGCGATAATGAGGATTCTTTGCCGCGACTTCGAGGGCCGTTGAGGGGTCAATTCCTAAGATCATCAGAGTTCTCCTTTTTTATAGGGGTGCCAAACGATTGGCTCGTCGTCTTTGCCGAGGGCGGTAATCCGATCGCTGATGTGGCCATATTTAAGTTTGATCAAATCGTTCCATTCCACAACTTTCTTCTCGTCGCCATGGAAGCAGCATCGGAGGCAGTAATACTCTTTTCGCTCCGCATCGTAGAACAAATCGATGTCGATGTCGCGCATGAAGCACTGGGGGCACCGAAAATTTAGTTTCCCTTTTTTACTTTGAGCCATGAGACAAACTCCCCTTTCTTCTGATAGACCTTTTTGACGGACAAATGGAACATCGGCGAGAAGGCGATGCCTTCCTCGACCCGACAGGTGGTCTTAGGATCCGAGGCGCCGACTTCGAGGATGGTGTGGATTTGCGGAATTACCGCCCGGGCGATTCCGTCGCCCTCAAGAGAACGCATCTTATAGGCGTAGGAGAGGGATTCGTGGCGTTTCCCGTCCACTTCTAGGGTGATGCCCGTCATGTCGTCGCTGTACTCGTTGATGCCGTAGCAGCCGACGAGATAATCTTCGATTTCGATTCCCTTCTCGTCGAGGTCGGATAGGATTTCTCTTCGGAATTCGATCTCGCCCGTGCCCTTCTTAAAGAGGAAGCGCGAGCGCATTTTGACCGTGAGGTCACTAAAGACCACGTCGAAGGGTTTGGTGGTTAAAAGGATATCGTCTCCAACCTTGGAGTAGGTAGCCATGGTCCGTTCGAGGGCGAGGTCGACCTCTTCAGTGCCGCGCCTAATCACACAGCTCTTAAGAGTTCCTTGCCCCGCGTAGTGGGTGAAGAAACCAGCCCGGTAATTGGCTTGGATGACATAAGGATAGGAGCAGTCGTAGGCGTTCCCGGTTCCGATGCCGACCGGGAGGTCGAGTTTGGCCACGTAGGGGTTGAGGCAGATAATGGCTCCGCCTTGGTTGAAGTCGAGGCAAGTCCGCATAAAGGGATCGTAATACCAGAAGTACTCTTTGTTTGACCCGTAAAGAACGTCCTTCCAAAGGGCGACTTCCGGCTCGAGATACGAGGGGTGGTTCTTCCGATAATAGTCGGCGTATTCGCTCATGGTCATGTCCACGAGCTCGCCGGCTTTTTTCAGTTTCGCGTAGTAATCGAGGCCGTCGCAATAGCTCTTGCGAAGCAACTCATAAGGCTGTTCCCAGCGTCCGGCTTTGTTGAGCCAACCCGGACCGACGAACATCATGTTGTAGCTTTGGCCGTGGTTGTATTTGCCTTGTTCGCGGTACATATCGACCATGTTAAAGAGATAAGGCAGTTCGTTGTCTTTGTAGATCATTCCCCGGAGAACGTTCTGGGGGTGGGTGCCGAAGTTGCTGCCGTTGCCGTCGAAGCAGGCGATCAAATCACGCGAGAGGTGAGGGATGCAGACCATACCGCAGTCGTCTTCGGCGCTCTCGGCGGGAAGGCAGGAATTGACCTTCGAGGGGATCCACGGAGCCCACGGGCCGCCGTCGATGAAGGTATACCAGCTATTATTCGTGGTGTGGTAGCACTTGACGCCTTCTTCCCAGCAGGTCGCAATGGCGGCCTTGACCATCGGATACTTCTTTTTGATGTAGTTGATGGTGTAAGCGTCGAGGTAATACGAGCCGGTGCTTTCGGGGTAGAAGCCGAATTTCTCCTTGAAGAGTCCGAAGACATCGTCGACGATGCGTTCCTTGTCCTCGTTAGAGAACATCCAGATGCAGAAATCCTTGGTTTTGTACTTTTTGTAGAATTCCTGGCACGGAAGCCCCAGCAGAGTGAGGGCGATCTCGTCGCCGAATTTCTCGTGGTCGCGCTTGGCGAGTTGCACCACGACATCGCTGAAAAGCGAGGCGTAGGTCATCTCGATCGTGGTTTTGAGGCCGCGTTTATGGGCCTCGTCTTGCTGGAAGATGAAAATTGAGAGGGACTCATCGAGCAAAGCGGTTGAGGCAATGTCTTCGGCTTTTCCGCTTTGGGTGGTCTTTTGCGCGTACTCCGGAGCCATCTCGGGACGATCGATCAAAGTCAAAACAAAAGTGTTCTTCATCGGGTCGGAACCATCCTTTCGCCTGAGGTATTAGCCATGTTAGCCAGGTCTTTCGATCAGCCTTTATTATGGCAAGATGGACAGGCCATTTCATTCAGAATTGGTGAATTTCATCAAAAGGCCCTAGAAAAGCCGCCGAGGTCACCCTTGGACCCAGTGAAATTCTTCAACAAGGGGCTTGGACCATAAGCTCTTACCCCACCGCGGCGTTTTTTGGATATAATGGAACCTTGAAGTCCGAATTGACCAACTGAAGGGGTGTTTCCTTCACGCGCCAGACCTTCCCTATATGGAAAGAGAAAAGAACTACCTCATTGGGGTCGCCATCATTGTCGGTGCCTTAATCCTTCTCGGATTGGCCTCTTTTGTCTACTCTTCCATCGAGATTCTCCAAAATAGCCTGAACGAAGCCTTCTTTGAGCTGGCTTATCTCGGAGTGCACATGATCATGCTAACTACGGCTCTCCTTTTCTCCCTTAAGGCGATCAGAAACGGCGAAAGCCATATTATGAGGAGCCTGATGGTCGGCGACCACGGGGCCGGCAAGACCGCCCTCGTCATCTCCATCGTTCTCGCAACGCTTTTCTTCGGGCTCGGCCTCTATTCCGGCCTCATGTTCTTCGGGGCCGTCCCGCTTCTTTTCCATTTTAACAAAGTGCTATTGTTAGTAGTGTTCAATGCCTCGATATCTGTCGCCGTGGTTAGTCTTTGTTTCTCTTTCTTTCCGACGTTCGCCCGAAGGTCTTTCTAAGGAGGCATTAGCCCAATGAAAAAGCTGTGGTCCAAGATCCTACTTCCGATGCTGTTCGCCCTGACTTTGGCGGGATGCGGCCCCACGGGTTCCACTTCGTCTGGGTCCGATTCTCAATGTTCCGTCTCCTCCTCGCGGTCGGAGCCCGACATGACGAGGGACGACTCCAAAATCGCCTCGCCCAGCCTCTTCGTGAACAAGGTGGAGAACCTTGCCGATGATTTCATCATGGGAATGGACGCCTCCAGCGTCATCTCGGAAGAGCAAAGCGGCGTGAAGTATTACGACTACAATGGCCAAGAGGCTGACGTCTTCAAGGTCTTATCGGAAAGCGGCGTCAATTACATCCGGGTCCGAATTTGGAACAATCCTTATGACGGCGAAGGCCGCGGCTACGGAGGCGGCAACAGCGATCTCGCCAAGGCCATCGCCATCGGCAAGCGTGCCACCCAGTACAAGATGCGCCTCTTGGTGGACTTCCATTACAGCGACTTCTGGGCCGACCCCAGCAAGCAAATGTGCCCAAAGGCTTGGCAAGGCCTCGAGATTAACGAAAAAGGCGACGCTCTATATGCCTTCACAAAAGATTGCTTGCAGCAATTAGTGGATAACAACGTGGTCGTCGGCATGGTTCAGCTCGGCAACGAGACCACCGGCGGCAAGATGGCCGGAGAAACCCGCTTCTCCTACTACGCCTCCTTGGTCAATCGGGGCGCGGTGGCTGTCCGGGAGGTTTGCCCGAACGCCCTCGTGGCCGTCCATTTCACCAACCCGGAGAAATCCACCACGATGATCGAAGCGGCCTCTTACCTCAAACGTTATAACGTCGACTATGACGTGTTCGGTTCTTCCTATTACTCTTATTGGCATGGTTCGCTGGAGAACCTTTCGGAGACCCTCTCCACCATCGCCACCACCTACCAAAAGAAGGTCATGGTTCTTGAGACCTCCTACGCCTTCACCACCGAAGACACCGACTTCTATAGCAATACGATCGGGCCGGGCTCGGGCTATGACAGCAAGGCTTATCCTTTCACAGTCGCCGGCCAAGCGAATCAAATCCGCGACATCGTGGACACGGTCGCCAACGACACCACCAACGGTATCGGGGTCTGCTATTGGGAAGGAACCTGGATTTCCGTCGGAGGCGAATCACGCGAGGCCAATTCGGTCAAATGGCAGCAATATGGCTCCGGCTGGGCCACGAGCTATGCGTCAGATTACGATCCGGACGATGCCGGACAATGGTATGGCGGCGATGCGGTCGACAACCAGGCCTTCTTCGACGCGACGGGCCATCCGCTCGAATCCTTAAAAGTCTTTAATCTAGCGCGCTACGGCAACGAGGCCCCCGTCTACGTGGATGGCATCGAGGACGCCGAAATCTCTTATTACACCTATGAGACGTTCACTCTCCCTGCGACAGTCAACGTCATTTACAACAACAACGAGAAAGCCGCCGTCCCCGTCGTTTGGGAGGCTTTCGACATCGAGGCTGCCAAGGCTGCGGGCAACGCCAAATATGACATCGTCGGCACGGCCTCCAGCACGACGGTCCACTGCTATTTGACCATTCTCGAGAGAAACTTCCTCACGAACTTCGGGTTCGAGGACGGGTCTCTCACGCCCTGGGCCTTCACGAATAACTCGATGGTCTCCCTAGGCGATACTTATCAGGCCGCGGTCTCCAAGAGCGGCAATCCCCAAACGGGCAGCTATTCGTTCCACTTCTGGGGTCAGGATGCCGACGTGGTCAATTTCAACGTTGAGCAGACGGTGACCATCGACACGGCCGGAACCTACAAATTCCAGGTTTCCACCATGGGCGGAACCGGAACCGCCGGCGCCGATTTGTCCAAAGAAAACATCTACGCTTACGTGAAGATCAACGGCACGATGGCAAAAACCCTGGCCGCCCCGGTCTCTTCCTATAGCGATGGCTATCACAGCTATTTGATCGAGAATATCGCTTACGCCTCCGGAGACGCCCTTATCGTCGGCTTCCACGTCGAAAGCAGCGAAGCGGGGTTCTGGGGCGACATTGATGACTGCATGCTAAACTTTGTAAGCTAGAGTTATGAAGAAGAAATGGTGGGAGGTCCTTCCAATTTGCATGTTGACCCTTTTTTCCTGTGGCGAAACCACGTCAGACCCCATCACGTCAAACTCTCTTACGTCCAACTCCACCACCTCTAGCGCCTCGAGCGACACCGACCCCATTCCGATGGTCTTCGATAGCGCGGCCGATTACGCCTATGACGAAACCTCGACCAACGAAAACGGCTCCGCGAGCTATGAGATTTTCGTCCGTTCCTTTTACGATAGCGACGGCGACGGGATTGGGGATTTGCATGGCGTCGAAGAGAAACTCCCCTATTTGGCTGGCTTAGGGGTCAAAACCCTGTGGCTGATGCCGATTCATCCCTCCCCGACCTACCACGGCTATGACGTCACCGATTATTTCAACGTTAATCCCGACTTCGGCACCCTCGCGGATTTCGAGTCCTTGGTGAGCGAAGCCCGCAAGCTCCATATCGACATCATGATCGATTTGGTCTTGAACCATTGCTCCATCCGCAACCAGTACTTCATTGATTCCTATAACGATTACCTTGCCGGGAAAACCGGGGAGGACAGCAAAGCGGATTGGTTCAACTGGGGCTTCCACGACCACCTCTATAACGGAACCTACTACGAAAGCTATTTCGATGCCGGCATGCCGGATTTTAACCTCGATTCGGTGGGAGTCAAAGCCGAGATGAGCAAGATCATCAAGTTCTGGATCGATGAGGGCGTGGCGGGTTTCCGTCTCGACGGCGTCTATTACTATTACCGCGGCGTCCAAGACAAAAACATCGCCTTTCTCGATTGGATCAAAAACACTACCAAATCCTTTAACCCCAACATCTATCTCGTCGGCGAGTGTTGGATTGCCGATGGGGCTCTGAATCCCTATTTCATTTCGAAATGCGATTCCTTTTTCCGCTTCGGAACCGCCACCGGCGGCGATACCAGCCTCATCAATTTGGTCAAGGGTTACGGAAGGGCCTCCAACATGGCCGCGACCATCGAAAACAACGAGACGGTCATGCGCGGGAAGAACGCCAACGCCTATTCTTCCTACTTCCTCTCGAACCACGACCAAGACCGCATCAGCAAGAATTTCATTGCGGAAACGAACAAAGCCGCCGCCTCCCTTTATCTCCTTTTGCCCGGCACGCCTTTTATGTATTACGGCGAGGAAATCTCCCTCGTCGGAAAGCGAACCCTCTCCCCCGACGATTTTAGCGATGTCAAACGCCGTCTCCCGATGGTTTGGTCAGGAACCGACAAAACCGGCGAGTGCATTTTCCCGGAGGCCAACCGCCAGGATCTCAACAACACCGTCCAGGTCACCGAAGGGGTGACTGAGAAGTCGCTTGAGCCCTTCAGTCTCCTGAAGCACTACAAGAAAGTCATCAACGTCCGCAACAAGTACCCTTTCCTCAAAAACGGGGTCTTCACTTCGCTTTGCACCGCCCTTAACACCACGGAAAAGTCCGTGATGGCCTATCAAATCGCTAGCGGAGACGACCACATCATCGTGGTCCACAACTTTAGCAACTACAACGTCCAAGTGACGGCCCCGGGAACCGAGATCGTCGACGAAATTAACACCAGCCACCGCCTGCCTTCCCTCGCGGGCGGACTGTTGACGCTCGGGGCTTTTTCGACCGTCGTCATGAAATAAATTCCTTTCGTTTTTTATTCAAGGCCTTCCAGAAGGTTCATTTTTCCGAAGAATTTGCTAGAATAGTAAATAGCTGTCCGCACAATGAGAAAACATTTTAAACCCTTGATTTTGTTGGCAACGCTTTTTTTAGCGAGCTCCCTCGCGACGGGAGTCGCTCCCACAGCAAGCCAGCCAGTCGTAGAACCCGACGAGGTCCTCTATGACGATCCTTCGATCGTCGCTTTCGACGAAATGAAGCCCACCGCGCAAACTGAGATCCCCGATGTCAAAAGCGTGGTCCTCCACTACCATAACGATGACGGGGCCTGCGGCAAAGACACCACCTCCACCGGTTCCGCCGGAGGTCGAGCCTTCTATGTTTGGACCACGGGCGTTCCGGGCAAAGAATACATGCCCGACAGCGTCTCGCCCAATGGTCAGGACATGAATTTTACCCTCGATTTCACCTCCGAGAAATTCAGCGGTTTCTATGGAAAGACGAAGTTGATGCTCATCATAAAATACCGCGCCAGCCCCACCGATGAGAACTGGAGCGGGCAATCCTCGGACACCGAGATTTCCTATGGCGATTACACCGTCGACGGAGCCGGCAAGCTCGAATTATGGACCATGCCCGGAAGCGGGAGCGACCTCGCGATTTTCCTTAGCGAAGCCGCCACCAAAGTGTGTGGAGTGACTTCGGCCAAATTCATCACTTGGAAAACCATCGCCTGCACGAGCACAGCGGCGTCCGTGACTTACGACCTCTACGCTTTCGATGCGACCTATTGGAAAGTCGACGCCACTTCCCGTGCTTCCATCCAGAAATGGTATTTGATCGCCCGGGGCGAGGGATCGGGGGCTTCCTTTAACATCACGCTCCCCCACTCCGCCCACATCAACATCGTTTATTCCCTCATTTCTTTGGATGCTAACAGCACGACCGGCCTCACCAAGACCGCGACCGTGTCTTTTGAGCCCCTTTACGATGACGAACGCTTCGAAACCTATTACACCTATGACGGGGGCGACCTCGGGGTCACCTACTCGCCCACCCAATCTTCCTTTAAGGTTTGGGCCCCGACCGCGGGTCTCGTCGCCCTGCGCGTCTACACGAACGGAACGCCCTCCGAACTCGGTGGCAGCGATTCCTTTAAGGCCTATAACATGGCCTACACCGGACATGGCATTTGGGCGCTTACCGTCACCGGCATGCTCCTCAGCTATTACTACACTTATCTCGTGAGCAACTCCGCCGGGACCAACGAGGTCGTCGATCCCTACGCCACCGCTTGTGGCGTGAACGGACGCCGCGGCATGATCTACGACAAGAGCTACACCAATCCGACCGGATGGAACGACCTTCCGCTAGTTTGGGATGGCGTGCCGGGTTACGACATCAAAACTCCGCAGGAACTCTCCATTTACGAGGTCCACGTTCAAGACTTCACGGGCGATTCGTCATGGAACGGAACCGAACAAAAGGGGACCTACAAGGCTTTCGTGGAACCCGGGACGCGGCTAGCTAGCGACGCCACCGTCACCACGGGCTATGACCATCTGAACGAACTCGGGGTCAACGCCATCCAACTCCTTCCGGTCTTTGACCACGACAACGACGAAACGAAATCCTCGTTCCTATAACTCGTGCCGGGTTACGACATCAAAACTCCGCAGGAACTCTCCATTTACGAGGTCCACGTTCAAGACTTCACGGGCGATTCGTCATGGAA
>Ga0183099_1001338_pt1 | contig 14597 bp, 7 predicted proteins | sample Biomet1_FD_127788 | JGI IMG/M metagenome (GOLD analysis project Ga0183099, IMG submission 127788) | Microbial communities from bioreactor (seeded with anoxic lake sediment) at LBNL, California, USA - Biofuel metagenome 1 | ecosystem: Engineered > Bioreactor > Anaerobic > Unclassified ... | reverse complement strand
TTGGCTGACGGAACAACTGGTAATCCAAACTTCTACGTCTCTTTTCAATATAAGTGCACTTTAGCTGGGACCTTAAAAATAGGCTTTCCCGGTACGCCTCTATATTTCGAGCAACAGTTAGCTGTAACAGACGAATATCAGTATCTCGAATTATCCGGTAAATGGGATTTAAACGGAGACTTCACATTGTCATTCGACGGTGACATGTTCCTGTATGATCTTTCACTAAGGAATGATAAGTTGCAGGACTTCGCACTTCTTACTAGTTCTAAGTTCACGCAAACGGATGCTTCTATTTCTGCAATAGTTCAACAGGTTAATACAATTAAGAATACTATTGCAAACGCAGGTTGGTTAACAGAATCCGATAAAGTAAAAATCTGGGCGATGTTGACATTCGGAGAAACGGGAACAACTTTAGAAAGCCTTTTTGAAGTAACAGCTAACGGTATATTCTTAAAGAGCGATCATATTGACCTAACCGGGAAAGTCTCATTTAATTCTCTTTCCTCTGATTTTCAAAGCACTTATGCAAACGACCTTTCGAATGCGCAACTAGCGGCTAAGAATGGCATTGCGCAACAGCTTGGGTTTACTAATTATGCTCAATTAGTTGAGAATGCGTTGGTTGGTAAAACACTTATTTCAGGCGGTTATATTAATTCCCAACTTATAGATGTAGTTACTTTGCTTGCAAATAAAGCTGTAATTGCTAAGGGTATTTTTACTGGCTCAATTGCTACTCCTTATACAACACTGGATGTCACGGGTGTAGTTAATATTAACCTTGATGAAGTTTTTAATTATGATTTTATTGGTATGGGTCAAGCTTACCTTAACTTACCTTCCGATAATAAGTATGTAGGAACCGAGGTTAATATTTCAGTATCCCATTCAATAACTAGGGTGCCATCAGTTTCTCCAGTTATTACTTGCACAACAGGAGGTGCATTTGGATATTCATCTGTTAATTATCCCCTTCACTATAATGATAATGCAACTAGAGTTAGGTGTTTTAAAGCTGGTAATTATAGGTTTAAATGCATAAGTGCTGGGTTATGGGAGTTTTCTAATGCTCATGAATTGTTCTCTGATGATCAACTAATGAATGTTGACACAACAGGGGAGATTTCAAATGGTATTGACACAACGGTATTAATATTCTCAGGTAGTGTGGATGCTTCAAATTGGAAACCAATAAAAACATTTATCTCTGATTCAACTAGTGACACATCGCTATCTATGCCTTCATCACCTTATGTAGGTAAAGAGGTAAGGGTTAGAAAAAGAAATTCTGGTAACTGTAAAGTATACCCTAATGGTCATTCTATATATGCTAATGGTGATCAAGGTACTAATTATGTATTAATAGAAAATAATGACATGTGCATTTTTATATTTGATGGCATTTATTGGAGTATGAATAAGCTAGGAATTTAATAATAAAAGATATATGGACTTAACAACAGAGCAATTAACCGATATAGCCGGACAGGTAAGAGATTTCCTGCTGGCAGATTCACAAGGTGTTGGAGAGCTGACAAATGCAACTGATCTGACAGGCATAACATCACTTCCTGCATTAAAAAAGACAGATGGTGCCGAGAGCGTGGTAAACGTTCCCATTTCATTACTGACTGCTCAGATGCGAGTAACCCTTACGGCAGTTCAATACAAGAATCCTTTAGATGGGGTTTGGACTGATATAGTTCTGCTTTCTGAAATTAACGGTAAATCAGCCTATGAAGTCGCAAAAGCTCTTAATCCAGCTTTAGGAACTGAATCTGAATGGATTGCATCACTAAGTAAAGATAGTAAAGATGCAGCTGCTGCAGCAGTGGCAGCAACACAAGTTATGTCAACGCAAGTAGGTGCTGCATTAAGCGGCATTGATGCAAAAGTAGCAACTGCTACTTCTACTTTAAAAACTGAGTTAACAGCTAAAGTAGTTAGCGAAGTAGCCAATAAAGTCTCTAAGCCTCTCGTTGTGTCAGGAGATGAGACAGAATGTGGAACGTTTAATCTCTTTGGTGAAATTCATACTATTTATGAAAAGACCTTTCAACTAACAGATCTTCCAGATCAGTTAAATACATCTGAGTTCATATTGTCTGATGAACCTTTAGGCTATAACCTTTATGCATCTATACAAGGATTCTGCGTGTTTGGGGACAAGGCTCTTAAATCTGACTTCTATAATAATAATTACGAAATAACAAAGATCTATGTTAATAACAATATGCAGACAGTTGCAGTTATTCACTGCAAAGTAAGTAGTGTTCAGATAGGTCTTAGAGCAATCATTCATCTAAGATATATCAAGTTCTTTGGTGATATGGTGGAATTCAATGTTGCCGTTCCGGCAGGTGTCGATCCGGCTACTGTAGCTTTATCATTTCCTAAACTTAAATACAACAAGAAGAATGTTGCTGCAATAGCTATAGATGATAGCTACTCAATCTGGAACAACTTGTTTAATGTGATAAACAAAAAGTGGGTTGATGATGAAAAAATGTCTTATTGGTCGGCTGGCGATGAAAGAGCTTTCTTCTATCACATGGACTTTAGTTTTGAATATTATGGCGTTACCTATACAAAGACGACCGGGCATATACCAGCCAAAGCACTTGAATATACAACAGGTGGAGGAGTAAAGAAAAGGTTTGCCGCATCGGTCGCCACATGGCCAGCTCAACTTGGAACTAAAGACACTGTATATGGATGGGGAGCTCCATGGAATTCTGCTAAGGAAACCCTATATATGTTTGACTTTGGAAACACAGTAGATTATCACGACGTTGATGGTGAAGCATCTGGAATCACTCAGGATGCCTTTAATGATGCGGTTAAAGCTTCTGCAAATGCATTCAACTCTGTGTTAGGACTCGCTCCTAAGGTGATGCAAACCCCGAATGGAGATGTTGACTATATTAATTACTTTTGGAACTGTCCATATCTGCAATTCATAATGGACAACAATGCTAGAAGTGGGGCAACAGGAACATTTGATTACTATTATCCGTTTGATGCTTCGATTGATATCTCTAATAAATCTGGACAGCGTATAATAAGGAGAGACTTTATGCCGGGTGACTATAATTCAGTTGCGATGTGGGTAGATAGAATATTATCCGATGCAGCATTACCTGAGGCGCAAAGACGATTCTTAGTAATAGGATGCCATAGAGTTGCAACAGGACTTTTTGAAGCTGACCTTATTAGATTGGATAATGCATTAGGAGCTTCAGGAAATGATACTCTTTGGCTACCCTCTATTAATGAGTTTTTTGAGTATCAATTTATGATTAATAATACTGTTGCTGTTAAATCTGTGAACGGTCAAACTATTAATTATAAACTATTTGTTCCGACTGCTTCTAATTTTTGGTTCAGAGATTTAAGTGTTTTATTATCCGGAATATCAAGTTTAACAGGCTTGACCGTTACAAGTTCCGATAATTGCAAGGGAACTTCTTTCGGTATAAGTGATGGCAAACTTCTTGTTAATTTAGATTTTAATGCAAGCTTAATAGAGAAAGCTGAAAAGTACGTATCGAAATTTGAAACATCTCTAACAGATACGGATTATGATGATGCTCTATACTTTGTACAACAGCTTAAAGTAGGAATTCGAGAAACATATCAAGCTAGATTGGATGTATTAGCTTCACCACCTTCTTTGAGTTCTGTTATTATCAATGCAGGGGCAACAACTACAACCAGTCCTGCTATCACATTAGCTGCTACATTTACCGGTGCAGCAACGAGTTACATGATAAGTGAGAATGCAGCGTTCACAGGTGCAAGTTGGCAGGATTATGTTGCTAGTATACCATATACGCTGTCTAATACTTCAGGTACAAAAACGGTCTATCTGAAGCTAAAGAATTCACATGGTGAATCGGTTGTTGTATCTGATACAATTGATCTTAGCGTAGTTGCTTTTGCACTTAATTCGGTTTCAATTAATTCAGATGCAGCGAGTACTATAAATAAAGCTGTTACAGTTGCTCTGAATTTATCCGGAGATGTTCCAACGCACTATATGATAAGTGAGAGCGCAGCGTTCTCTGGTGCAGTTTGGGTAGCCTTTACAATAAATAGCATTCCGTTTACTTTATCTGATGTAATAGGAACTAAAACTGTTTACGTAAAAGTTAAAACAGCAACTCAAGAAAGTGCTGTGAAATCGGATACAATTAATTTGATAGACGGAGCAAAACTGACCGCAATATCAATTAATGCGGGGGCAACTGAAACAACAAGTCAAAATGTATCTGTAGCAATGACCACAACCGGAACACCGACTCACTATATGATAAGTGAGAGCGCAGCGTTCACGGGTGCGAGCTGGATAGCTTTTGCAACACCTGCTTCGTTCGCGTTATCAACTGGATATGGCACAAAAACTTTGTACGTTAAGATCAAAGATGCTAACGGTGAATCATCTGTTGTGTCTGGAACAATAGGTTATGTTGCTCAAAGCGAAATCGGTAGAAAGATGGTTATCTGTACGCCAATGGATTCAGGAGGCGCAAAACTTTCTACTAATCCTCTAACTGGTATCAAGTGGAACGATATTACAACTGAGTGGTGTTGGTCAGCTCAATATGGAGTTAATAACAAACAATTCTATGACATTAACGGAACCGCCATGGGATTCTGGGTAACAAAACCATCAAACGATACCGATGGTGCCGTTAGCCACTTCTTAGGAGGCCCCGGATGTATAGTTGCCGGAATTGGAACTTGGGACGGCCGAATTGGAAATGTGAACAGCTTTACTAATACAACGTCTTATGCTAAGGAGTTCTTCTACGATTACTTACAGTTGAAAGATGCAGAAAAAGCGGCTGTTTCAAAAGATAAAGCTTGTCCGGTATTAATAAAGGGAGTTCCAGCAGGAACTTATCGAGTTAAGATTTACGTATTAGGAAAGGATACCGATGATTATAAATCCTCTCGTAAATACTTTGTAAACGATGCAGCAGAACAGAGTTACAATGACTCAATGCCAGCTAATCCATTTGCTTCTCCATTAACTTTCGAGACAGCAGCGTGGAATGGATGTCTTGTAATAGGGGCGTATGCAACAACAGCAGATAGTGCTATCCCATTTAATTTTATTGAGATAGAAAGAATCGCATAATTAATCAATAGCAGGGGAGCAATCCCCTGTTTAACTAAGAAAGGGAAATAAATATTGTTTGAGGGCTTTAAAAAAGAAGCCCTCGACCCGTTAGAAAGGACGCCAATCACTCACCTAACGATAATTGCCATAACCTGCAATAAAGCCGAGGGCTAAATACCTTCTGCTGCAGATTATGGCAATTTTTATTTAGTAAGTGATTGGCGCTACAAATGTACAACAATAAAACAAATTTAAAAATGAAAACACCTATTTCTTATTACGGAGGGAAACAGACAATGCTCAAGCATATACTTCCGCTTATTCCTACTCACCAAATTTATACGGAAGCTTTCTGCGGGGGAGCTGCTGTTTTATTTGCTAAACGTCCTGCTGACGCTGAAATTATTAATGATCTAAATATGGATATTACTAACTTTTATTGGATGGCAAAATGTTATTATCCTGAACTTAAAGTGGAAATAGATAAGACGTTGCATAGCAGAGATATGCACGCTCATGCTGCACACGTACTTCAATACCCTCAGTTCTTTACTCCGGTTAAGCGTGCATGGGCTGTATGGGCATTATGTAAGATGTCATTTGCTTCTATGATGGATGGTAGCTTTGGATATGATTTTGGAGGAGGTATGCCTAAGAAGTTATCCAATGCGAAGGACGAATTCACAGAACACTTATGTTCCAGGCTTGACTTTGTTACCGTTGAGAATAGAGATGCCCTGGAAGTTATATCAACTTATGATAATGAGAATGCATTTCACTTCGTTGATCCGCCATATATTAATTCTGATTGTGGCCATTATGAAGGTTGCTTTAATGAGCAGAACATGGAATCATTACTCCAGCTTCTTGAGACGGTGAAAGGAAAGTTTATGCTTACCATGTTTCCCTTGCCTCTAATAGAACGCTATGCTATCAAGAATGGTTGGATCATACATCGTATTGAAAGAACTATCAGCGCATCGAAGACTAATAGGCGCAAACAAGAGGAGTGGATGGTATGTAACTATTCAAATGTTGCCGGAAAACAGACCTACTTGTTTTAAATGACAATGGCTATAAGTGATATCACCTATGGCCATTGTTGTGCAGTTGTTCGGTTGTTTGCAAAAAGTGAGAGTTATATTTTGAAATCATTAAAAACACGTACGCCTTGTTGCTTGCTCTCTTCCAGTACATGTGCATAGATTAGTGTCTCTCTGTAATCAGAGTGCCCTAATATCTCTTTGAGCGTAGCCAGGTCTTTAGTCTTTTGTAGGAAGATGGTTGCAAAGGTATGTCTCCCTGCTTTACTTGATAACCTTTTATTTATTCCGCAATTTTTTGCAATCGTTTTTATGTACTCATTTATTTTCTGATCCGGAATAAGTTTTTCAAATAACTTTCCCCGGGCTCTTCCTTTAGCTACCTTTTTAATTATAGCTTTAGCAGGAGAGGATAAAGGTACAACTATTGGAGCCGGCTTTGAATTCCTATTCTTCAGTCTATAGTACGTAAAGTTTTTACTTCCTATCTGTTCTATTAATAGGCTTTTTGCATCTCCTACATGAAGGCTTGTAAAGCACATGAACAAAAAGAACTGCAGTACTTTGTGATAATTATCTGTAAGTTCCCCCTTCTTATATATGCCTATTAGGATTGACAGTTCTTCCTCTGTAAGGAACTCGAATGAGCTTTTTGTATTCCTAGATATTTTTATTTCCTCGAAAGGATTTTCTGACATATAACCTTCTTTAATTGCAGCGCGGACATATTTCTTTATAACTGCTAGGTTCTTCATTACTGTTGACTCTTTATTTTTCAGTATCTTCTTTAAGTAAACAGTATATTCATTTATAAATGTATCAGTTATCTCATCGAAGTAAAGGTCTTTTTTATAAGCTTTGAGCTTATTAATTACATCGATATGTACATCAAGTGTGCTTGGCTCGATAGTATTTGGATGCATTTTTTGATAGTAGTCAAAGTAGTCATAGAAAGATTTAAAATCATCAGGCTTATTATACTCTCGCATGAACGCATCTTTCGTAAGTTGCTTATCACGCAATCTGTATTTAACCATTACATTATTGATCCTGGCTTTTATATTGTCGATTATTAGATTCCGGTCTTTATGTCTCTTATCTGCAGTCGTTATTTTTCCACGCTCAGCATCAAAGCACTCCGGTAGAACGCTCATTTTACAGGGTATTACAATCTTATCCTTATTCAAGTAGAAAGAAACATATATAGGTCTTTTTCCATCCTTTCCAGTGTAACCACCTGATTGATAAACTCTTATTACTGCCATGTTTTTTGTATTTCTATATTTTTTCTACTATGCAGTTTTTTCTACTGCTTTTAATGATTTTTTCTACTTAGAAATAGAAGTGTTAGATGCTTATAAGTTATTGATTGACAGTATAAAACAAAAAAAGAGGAAAGAGTTTAATTAACTCTTTCCTCAATTTAGAGGTCTCTGGCGGATTCGAACCGCCGTAGACGGTTTTGCAGACCGGTGCCTAGCCACTCGGCCAAGAGACCTTATTTCGTTTTAGCGAGTGCAAAGGTAATACATATTTCTAAAATTCCAAATATACGGCATGGAAATTTTGCTTATCGGCAGCAACTTTTCTTGTTTTGTTTCTTGATATCTTTGCACTGTTGCTTCTTCTTATCCATCATATCCCTTAATTCACAGCCACTTGTACAGCTAGAACATGGATTCTCGTTCTTATTTGCATTTCTGAAAAAAAGTACGATTCTATTGCCTACGTAGAATACGCAGAAGAAAACTATGGCCGAAACTATTAATTCTTGTAAACTCATGATAATATACCTCCTATTTGATAAAAGCTAAAAGCGATGATCCAAGCCAGCGCAGTGGTGTACAGCGCTGCAAAAGCGGCCCATTTCCAACTGCCGGACTCTTGCTTAATGGCGGCAAGGGTGGCAATGCAGGGGAAATAGATAAGAACAAAGAGCATGAAACTGTAGGCGGCAAGCGAGTTAATTGGAATACGCTGCGCAAGGGTTGTTTTACTGGCTCCTGCATCATTTGTGTAGAGAACACTAAGCGTGCTGACCACTAATTCTTTTGCTCCAACTCCCGAAACTAATCCTATTCCCAGTTTCCAGTCGAATCCCAATGGCTTGATGGCTGGCTCAATGGTCTTACCAATCTGTCCGATATAGGAATTCTCCTGTTGTTCGGATACTGTTTTGTAGGCATTATGATTTGGATAATATCCCAGGAACCAGATTATAATTGATGCGATCATAATCACTCCTCCCATTTTTCTGATATATTGCTGCCCTTTTTCCCAGGTGTGACGTAGAATAGCTTTCATTGTAGGCATCCGGTAGGGGGGAAGCTCCATAACAAATGGTGTATCTTCTCCTTTGATAAGCACTTTACTGAACAATCGTGCTATGATAACAGCCAGAAGTATCCCTGTTACATAGATTGATAGTAATATAAGGCTTGCTTTACCAGGAAAGAATGTTCCTACCAACAGCAGATAAATAGGCAGACGTGCACTGCAGCTCATCAACGGATTCACCAGCATAGTGATAAGACGGCTTTTTCTGTTCTCAATGGTTCGGGATGCCAGAATTGCCGGTACGTTACATCCGAATCCCATCACCAATGGAATGAAGGATTTTCCGTGAAGTCCCATTTTATGCATAATCTTATCCATGATAAATGCCGCACGAGCCATGTATCCCGAATCTTCCATTAAAGAAATGAAGAAGTAAAGGAGCAGGATGTTGGGCAGGAAAACGATTACTCCGCCAACTCCACCTATAATACCATCTACAATCATATCTTTCAATGGTCCTGCAGTCATTGTATTTTCAACGAAGTGTCTCAAAATATCCACCAGCCATGCTATTCCATCCATCGGGTATTGTCCCAGAGAAAATGTTCCCTGAAACATAATCCACATAAATAGTATAAAGATTGGGTATCCCCATATTTTGTGTGTAACAATGGTGTCCAGCATTTTAGTCATCTGTTGCTGTTCCAGATGATTATCAACAAAGGTCTCTTTCAGTGCTCCGGAGATGAAACCATATTTTGCATCTGTAATGGCCGATTCACTATCCTCATTCATAGATTCCTGAATACGCTTGACCGCTTTCTCTCTGGCAGCAAAGATATCAGAACTGTTGGGAAGTGTGCGAATGAAGTTATCAATCCTTCTATCGTTCTCCAGTAACTTGATGGAAAGATAACGGGTAGAGTAAAGGTGTCTGATCTCTTCATTCTTTGAGATCTCAGCCTTTACATATTCTATTGCTTTTTCTAAGTCGGGTCCGTGATTGATATGGATGTGACGATAAGTCTTTTGCTGTGGCTTGTTGGCCTTAATGTAATCTTCCAGATGCTCTTCATGCTCAGCTTCATTCACATTGTTACGGTGCCAGTCCTGCAATTCCTGAAGTACTTCTTTGTTTATTTCACCATTTTTGTCGAAGAAGTCGGCACCTTCGTATAAGTTAATCACTAAGTGAAATAAATGCTCAATTCCCAGATTCTTTTTACACACAGTGGGAACCATAGGTACACCAAATAGCTTGCTCAATAATCTGTAATTCAGTTTATTTCCGCTAGCTTCCAGTTCGTCATACATATTTAGTGCAATCACCATCCGCACATTCATATCTATTAACTGGGTAGTGAGATAAAGATTGCGTTCCAGGTTAGAGGCGTCAACCACATTTATTACCACATCCGGCGTCTCTTCAATGATATGCTGGCGTACGTAGATTTCTTCGGGAGTATAAGCTGATAGAGAATAGGTGCCGGGAAGGTCAACTATTTTAAACCTGTAACCTTGAAAATCAAAGAATCCCTCTTTCGCATCAACCGTTACACCGCTGTAGTTTCCTACATGTTCGTGAGCGCCCGATGCCAGATTGAATAAAGAAGTCTTTCCACAATTGGGATTTCCTACCAGTGCCACGTTTATAGTTCTGCGCTTTCCTAAAGCAATCGCTTTAAGTTCTTCTTCCGTCAAAGGCCTCTCTACATTGATAGAACCATGATAATCGGGCGATGTGTTTTGCTCGGCTACTTCATGTTCACTGATAATCTCAATCATCTCCGCTTCTTTTCTGCGGAGAGATATTTCATATCCAAGAATCTTATATTTGATAGGGTCTTTAAGGGGAGCATTTAGCAAAACTTCAACCACTTTTCCTTTGATGAATCCCATTTCCACAATCCTTTTGCGGAATCCACCGTGGCCCAGAACCTTTACTATCACGCCTCTTTCGCCCGTCTTTAGTTCGGATAAACGCATACTTCACATTATTTTATGCAAAGATAAAGCATAATCTCTGAGTGGGCAAATTATTTAGACTGTTTTTAAATAAAGAAAGTAGGCTTTATTCTTCCTTAAAACTCTTACCTTTGTGATATGTTACATATTCAGATTGCCCAATATATTGAAAAAGAAAAGCTTTTCGGACTGAAAGATAAGGTCCTGATTGCATTAAGTGGAGGTGCCGATTCGGTTGCTTTGCTTCGTGTGATGGTTTATTTAGGCTATTCCTGCGAAGCTGCTCATTGTAATTTCCATTTACGAGGCGAGGAATCGGATAGAGATGAATCTTTTGTCCGCAATCTTTGTGAGAAATTGAACGTTCCTCTTCATGTAATTCACTTTGATACCAGCGGTTATGCTGCCCAGCATCAGGTTTCCATTGAGATGGCTGCTCGTGAGCTTCGGTATGACTGGTTTGAGAATTTACGTAAAGAGCAGAATGCTGATGTGATTGCCGTGGCTCATCATAGGGATGATAGTGTGGAAACTCTTTTACTTAATCTGATTCGTGGAACAGGTATAAACGGACTGACGGGGATTCACCCGAAGAATAATCATGTTGTTCGTCCGCTGCTGACTGTGAGCCGGGAAGATATTCTTGCCTATCTGAAAGAGATGGAGCAAGACTATGTAACCGACAGTACCAATCTGCAGGATGAATATACGCGCAACAAGATTCGTCTGAATCTGCTTCCAATGATGGAAACTATTAATCCGTCAATTAAATCGAGCCTCTTTTCAACCGCTTCCCATCTTCTGGATGCTTCCATTATTTACAATAAAGTAATTGAGGAAGGAAAGGAGAGAGTGTTAACCGAAGAAGGTATTTCTATAGAAAAACTACTTGCAGAACCTTCGCCTCGTGCGTTGCTTTTTGAAATTCTTTACCCACTGGGCTTTAACTCTGCGCAAGCAGATGATATATTTCTTAGTCTCGACAGACAATCCGGACGAAAATTCTTTTCCTCTTCCCGGATGGTAGTGAGAGACCGTACTTATTTGCTGATTAAAGAATTAACTTCGCAGGTAGCAGAAGCAAATGAAAAACCGGTTCTTGAAGAAGAACGATTTCCGTACACATCTGATTTTGTGATTCCACGAAACAAGAAGACAGCTTGCTTTGATGCCGATAAAATAGATAATCCGCTTACTCTCCGCAAATGGAAGGCGGGAGATAAGTTTGTACCCTTTGGCATGAAAGGGAAAAAGAATGTGAGCGATTACCTGACCGATGCAAAATTCTCTATTCTTGAAAAAGAAAATATGTATGTATTATGCTCCGGCGAGCAGATTGTATGGCTGGTTGGAGAGCGGACTGATAACCGTTTCCGGATTGATAAGGATACTAAGAATATTCTGTTATTGCATTTAATTTAGAATACTAAACATTATGCGGAAAAAAGTTCTTTTGCTTATATTGCTTCTGACAAATACTTTTTTATTTGCTCAACAGCGCGAAGCACAACAATTGCTTGAAGAGGGTAAATGTCTTTATCACTTAGAGAAGGCATCGTGGTACGCAAGTGATCTTTTTCTTGCTGATTATCCTCAACTAAAAGATAGTTTGAATGGTTATTTGTCTTATCAGACAGAAAATAATGGTGTTAATACTATCTTTTATTGCCTGAAAGGCTCTACAAAGATACTTGCCAGATATCAGTTCTCAAGTCTCTCTTATCAACTACCTATATCTGTGGATATAAATCATTCCCAGCCTACAAACCAGGAAAAGGAACTTATTGCGTTGAGAACTGAAGCGCGCCATTTGATTGAAACAAATCCTGACCACTTCTTTTCTTTCTATAAAAACACTTCGCTGAACATAATTCCAGTTATTACTCCTACTGAAAGAAAAGTTTATTTGATAACGGCACCTCAGATAGCTGGGGTGGTGCTTATTGGGAATGATTATTTGCTCACATTCAACAATAATAATGAGCTTATCAAAAAAGTAAAACTGCATAACTCGTTGATAGATTTGTCGTGCAAGGAAGTAAATAACGGCAAAGAAGTTGTTAGCACCATTCATTCGCACGTAGTTTCAGAGTATATCACTCCAACAGATATATGTACGTTGTTGCTTTATAAAGATTTTATTGAGTGGACGGAACACATTGTGATGGGACAAAAGTATGTTTCGGTATTAAATCTCAAGGATGAGACTTTGACAATCACGCCCAAAGAAACCTGGGAGAAAGCCAATTCTTCGAAAACTACTGATTAGATATTTTCATTAAGACCCGGGTGTAAAGTAACTTTAGACCCGGGTCTCAATGATATTTACACCCGGGTCTAAAATAGGTTTACATCCGGGTGTAAATGAAAATATAAAAGGTTTGCTTTTAGAAATAATCCTTAGTGATTTATATTTAACTAGTTGCTGTTTTGGAAAAACAGTAAGAACTATGCCTTTTTTATAAATCGGGATTGTTGTTTCAAGGCAAACTTTACCAGAATAATAAGCACCGGAACCTCAATCAGTGGCCCGATAACAGCTGCGAATGCCACACCGGAATTGATTCCAAATACAGCAATCGCAACAGCAATAGCCAATTCAAAGTTATTTCCCGTAGCAGTGAATGCCACCGAAGTGGTTTTCTCATAATCGGCTCCTGATTTCTTTGTAATCCAGAACGAGAAAAAGAACATGATAGCAAAATAAGCTATCAGCGGAACTGCTATGAGTAACACATCAAGAGGTAGTTTTACAATGTATTCTCCTTTGTATGAGAACATCACTATGATGGTGAACAGCAATGCGATGAGTGTCAACGGACTTATTTTTGGAATAAATTTAGTGTAATACCACTCGTTGCTCTTTATGCGTATAAGAATGAATCTTGATAAGAAGCCTGCAATGAAGGGGATTCCAAGATAGATAAATACGCTGTGGGCAATCTCACCGATTGTTATGTTTGCCACCGCATTTGTTGTAGGCAATCCGAACCATCCCGGAAGCACTGCAATAAAAATATAGGCGTAGAACGAGAAGAATAACACCTGGAAAATACTGTTTAAGGCAACCAGTCCGGCTGCATATTCCGAGCTTCCTTTAGCCAGATGGTTCCATACCAGCACCATGGCAATGCAACGTGCCAAGCCAATCATTATGATACCATACATGTATTCGGGATAATTCTGCAGAAACAGAATACCCAAAGCAAACATTAGTATGGGGCCCACAATCCAGTTCAGCAGCAGAGATATTGTAAGTATCTTCTTATCAGAGAAAACTTTACCCAGCTCTTCATACTTTACTTTGGCAAGGGGAGGATACATCATCACAATAAGACCAATGGCCAGAGGAATATTGGTGGTTCCCGATTCAAACTGACTCCAGAAGTCTGTAATTCCCGGATTGATGTATCCAATAAATACTCCGATAAACATTGCCAGGAATATCCATAGCGTAAGGTATCGGTCAAGAAACTTTAGTTTTGTTTGAGAAGGCATTTTAAATGACTTTTATAGGTTTAACAATCACATTTACAACTGCAATTAGCAGGTTTTTGAGCGTATACAGTGATACTGAATATGCCTTTACCCGAGTTCTTGTATTCATCAAGTTCTTGTTGGCTGAGGTAGTTTAGCAATATTTTATCGGGAACAGCGATCACTTTTTCCTTCTGGATTATAATATTTGTCAGGCCGCTGTCGCTCATAATCCGGAGGTATTCATCTTTTTGAACGGCTCCAGATACACAACCTGCATACATCTCGTTGGCTTGCTTAATGTTTTCGGGCAGTTCACCTTCCAACACAACATCGGATACGGACAGATGTGCTCCCGGCTTAAGAATCCTGAAAATCTCGCTGAATGCTTTCTGCTTATCAGGAACAAGATTTAATACACAGTTGCTTATCACCACGTCGGCTTCGTTTTCTTTCAGAGGAATATTTTCAATATCTCCCAAAAGGAACTCAATATTGTTATAGTTGCGCTTTTTTGCATTTATTTTTGCTTTCTCAATCATAGCGTCAGTCATGTCAATGCCTATCACTTTGCCGCTTTCGCCAACCAGTGCTCTTGCCACAAAACAATCATTACCGGCACCTGATCCTAAATCTACAACAGTATCTCCCTCTTTTATCTGGGCAAATTCTGTGGGCAGACCGCATCCTAATCCTAAGTCGGC
>Ga0183099_1001337_pt1 | contig 14601 bp, 13 predicted proteins | sample Biomet1_FD_127788 | JGI IMG/M metagenome (GOLD analysis project Ga0183099, IMG submission 127788) | Microbial communities from bioreactor (seeded with anoxic lake sediment) at LBNL, California, USA - Biofuel metagenome 1 | ecosystem: Engineered > Bioreactor > Anaerobic > Unclassified ... | reverse complement strand
TAGAACAAAATCATTGCAGGAACTGGAGAGTGTTACCAGCGCTCAGGCCTTGAAGCATCCAAATTGGGATATGGGTGCCAAAGTAACTATTGATTCTGCCAGTTTGATGAACAAAGGATTTGAAATTATTGAAGCAAAGTGGCTGTTTGGGGTTACTCCGGATCAGATTCAGGTAGTTGTTCATCCTCAATCCATTATTCATTCCATGGTACAATTTGCGGATGGTTCTATCAAAGCACAATTGGGAATGCCCGACATGAAATTGCCGATTCAATACGCTTTTACCTATCCGGACAGGTTGAAAACTAATTTCCAACGTTTTGATTTTAATCTTTGTTCTCAATTTACATTTGAAAAACCGGATTTAGAACGATTTAGAAATCTTGAATTTGCTTATTTTGCGATGGATAAAGGCGGTAATATGCCTTGCATTCTGAATGCAGCCAACGAAATTGTGGTGGCGGAATTTTTGAAAGATAAAATTGGATTTTTGCAGATGAGCGATGTTATTGAAGGTGCATTGGCTAAAGCCGATTTTATAGAAAGGCCCACTTACGATGATTATGTGAGAACAGATGCATTGGTGCGAATACTTACTAAAGAGTTGATTAAATAATACTTACACTGACGGAAATACACTTGTAAGCAGTTTTATAACACAATTAATATTTTACACAAGACTAAAATTTACACGATAAAACGATCTTCTTTATGGAACCATTTCTAATTAGAGCCTTACAGCTCATCCTTAGCTTATCGATATTAGTAGTTTTACACGAATTCGGTCATTTTGCATTTGCACGATTGTTTAAAGTTCGCGTTGAAAAATTTTATATGTTTTTTAATCCGAGTTTTTCATTAATCCGGGCTAAAAAAATTAATGGTAAATGGGATTGTAAGTTCTTTTCAAAAAATATACCTGCCAACGAAAGACCTAAATTAGATTCGGATGGCGATGCGATGCGCGATTCAAAGGGCAAACCAATAATGGAGCAGATCCCTGAATCTGAATTACCAGAAGGCGATTGGCGTAAATATCCTGACAATACAGAATGGGGAATCGGCTGGATACCACTTGGTGGGTATTGTAAAATTTCCGGCATGGTTGACGAAACAACGGATGTTACCCAGCTGAATAAGGAGCCTCAACCTTGGGAATACCGTTCACGTTCTGTTTGGCAACGCTTACCGATTATTATTGGTGGAGTATTGGTTAATTTCTTGCTGGCAATGGTAATCTATTCGGCCGTTTTCTATACCTGGGGGCAAGAGTATTTACCTCTTAAAAATGCAAAATATGGTTTGAGTTTTTCGCAGACCATGTTGGATAATGGATTCAAAAATGGTGATAATATTGTAAAAATAGATGGTCAACCGGTAGAGCGACGTGCTGATATCGTAGAGAAAATCCTGATTGACGGAAAGCAATCCATACAGGTTTCGAGAGATGGTAAACTCATTGATTTGCAATTGCCTTCAGATTTCTCTCAGAAAGTGCTCGCAGCGCAGGAAGTTGAGTTTGTTTCAATAAGATTTCCGTTTGTTGTTGATGAGATTAGTGACGGTTCAACTTTTGCAAAAGGAAAAATCCAGGCTGGTGATAGTATCGTTGGCGTTAATGGTAAACAAATGTATATTTTTCAGGATGTGGTGGCTGAATTGCAAGCTTCCCGAAATACTACGGTTAAAATTGATTTTGTTCGAAAAGGACAGTTAATGAAAACAGAAGTTCAACTAGATGACCTTGCTAAATTAGGCGTTGTGCCTTGTTTGTATTCTAAATTCATGCAAACTACGCGAATTCATTATGGAATCTTTGAATCCGTTCCAGCTGGAATTAAACTTGGTTGGGAAACTCTAACAAGCTATGTGAAACAGCTTAAGCTTGTATTTACGAAGGAAGGATCAAAAAATTTGGGAGGTTTTGGTGCAATTGGAAAAATGTTCCCTAAGACATGGGATTGGCAGATATTTTGGTCTATGACAGCATTTCTTTCTGTAATTCTGGCATTTATGAATTTCTTGCCGATTCCGGCTTTGGATGGAGGCTACGTTTTGTTCTTGCTTTACGAAATGCTAACGGGTAAAAAACCAAGCGATAAGTTTTTGGAATATGCTCAAACTCTGGGCATGTTGTTGCTTTTGGCATTGCTGCTCTATGCTAATGGTAACGATATCTTTAAAGCAATATTCAGATAAAGTTTTATTTTGCAGATTATGTCGACTCCAATCGTTATTTGTTACCCAAAATGTGGAACTTGTCAGAAAGCTGAAAAATGGTTGAAGACAAATTCGATAGAGTATATTTATCGTCCGATAAAAGAAGATAATCCATCAAAAGATGAATTAAGATTGTGGATAACCAAAAGTGGACTCCCGATTACCAAGTTTTTCAACACGAGTGGCTTGCTTTACAAAGAACAAAATCTGAAAGACAAAGTGAAGCTTTTGTCGGTTGAAGAATTGATCGAAATCTTGGCTTCGAATGGCTTGATGGTTAAACGTCCTATTTTGCTTGTTGACGACACCGTTCTGGTTGGTTTCAAGGAAGAGGAGTGGAGAAGAACATTTGGAAAATAGAATTTGTAGGCCAAGAGCTACAAATTCTAATTATTTACTTGTACAATTCATACAGATTTTAAACTGCTTCCGGTTTTGATGAATTTTTTCTCTGAAATCGGTGGCTTTTTTACTGTGCCAACAAAAGTAAAAGGAATTTTCATTCGTATTTCCAAAAGAGTATTCGGATGTTTTGTCGAAGCAACAAGGCAAAACTTCACCGTGAACGTTTATCACAGCTCCGCTCCATAAGCGCCAACATTTATTCGGTTGAGCATTTTTTATGACAAATGTGCCATTCGCATGTCTTTTATATCTCGCATATTTTGCTTTGGTTGGCATTAAATCATTTCCATTTTTAAATTCATATAGTTGAGCTGTTTTGAATGTGAGTCGATCAACTTTGAACGACTTAGCGAGCTGTTTCATTTCAACTAATTGATGCTCATTTGTTTTTAAAACTAAGAATTGAACTTCCAACAGCGGAGTAGCTGATTTTAAAACGTCTTTCCAACGAACAATTTCTTCTATACTATCCAATGCTTTTTGAAGTTTCCCGCCAACTCTATAACTTTGGTATGCTTCTTGAGTAGTACCATCAACCGATATAATTAACTTATCTAAGCCGGAAAGAACAATTTTTTTTGCCTTTTCTTTGGTTATAAGCTGTGCATTTGTGGAGGTTGATGTATATATTTTTGATTTGTGAGCATATTCTATAAAGTCAAACAATTGGTTGTTTAGAAAAGGCTCGCCCTGAAAATAAAGAATGACATGCAGAAGTGTTGATTTTAATTCGTCGATTATTTTCTTGTATAAATCATAATCAAACGTGGCTTTTCCGGCTTCTGAATCTTTTTTCAGACCAACCGGGCACTCGGGACAATGCAGATTGCAATAATTTGCGGTTTCAATGGAAATAAAATATGGAAATTTCTGCTGAAATCTATTGAATCCAATTATCGAAAAGAAATGAGAGAGTATCAATCGATTTAAATTAATTATCTTTCTGATAGAAAGATAATTATATGATATTGCTAACCTTTTTACAGTGAAAAAAAAATGACACATTTCTGTTTCTTAATTAGGTGAAATTATAATATACGTGTTAAATAAGATGTTTTGACTGCGATTTATTGTTTCGATTAACAAAAAATGTCAAAATCAACTGCAAAGTAATGTAAATTCGTTGAAAGATTGTATATTTGTAGCCAAAATGTCCAAAAACTGAAATTAAATAATCTATAACAAAAAATTCAAATTTATGAGAAAGCAATTATTTTTCGCGGTTTCGATGGTGCTTGCATTATTCTTTAGCTCTTGTACTAAAGATATGGCCGCATTAGATCCTAGCTTATTTAAATGTAATCCAAATCCACTCGAAGTGAAAGGTGGAAAAGTGGATGCTACAATCACTGGTACGTTCCCAGTTAAGTATTTCACAAAAAAAGCAACAGTTACTGTAACTCCGGTTTTGAAATTTGAAGGAAAAGAAGTTAAAGGAACACCGGTTACTTTCCAGGGAGAAAAGGTGGTTGGTAACAATCAAACAATTTCCTATAAATTAGGTGGAACCTATACTCTGAAACAATCGTTTGATTATGTTCCGGAAATGGCTAAATCAGAACTTTATCTTGAGTTCAATGTAGTTACAAAAAGTAAAACGTATCAAATTCCAAGTGTAAAAGTTGCTGATGGAGTTATTGCTACTTCTCAACTAGTTTCAACTAATGCTTCGGAACTTGCTCCGGTAATTATTCCTGATAAGTTTCAACGTGTTATTCAACAAAAACAAGAAGCTGATATCTTATTCTTAATTCAACAATCGAAACTTCGTAAGACAGAAACCAGTTCGGCTGACGTTCTTTCTTTAACCAAGAAAATTAAAGAAGCTTCTGACTCTCAAAATCAAAAAGTTTCAGGGTTTGAAATTTCAGGTTATGCTTCTCCGGATGGAGGTATGAAATTGAATACTAATCTTGCTGAAAAGCGTGAAGCAGTTACTGTTGATTATTTGAATAAACAATTAAAGAAGCTGAAAACAAGCGTTAAGATTGACTCTAAATTTACGGCTGAAGATTGGGATGGTTTCCAGGCTTTGATGGAAAAATCAAACATTCAGGATAAGCAAGTTATTTTACGAGTTTTGACAATGTACACCGATCCAGAACAACGCGAACGTGAAATTAAAAATCTTTCTGTAGCATTCAAATCAATCGCAGAAGAAATTCTTCCAAAATTACGTCGTTCACGTTTGAACTTAACTGTTGATGTGACTGGAAAATCAGATGCTGAAATCACTAAATTAGCAAAAGAAGATCCTTCTAAACTTTCGGTAGAAGAATTGTTATTTGCAGCAACATTGACAAACGATTTGAGCGAAAAAGCTACAATCTATCAAAAAGTGACTGAAATCTATCCTTCTGATGCTCGTGGATTCAACAACTTAGGTGCCGTGAAATTCCAACAAGGAAATGTTGATGACGCTTCTCGTTATTTTGCAAAAGCATCGGGAGTTGATCCTATGTCAGCAGATGTGAACTACAATGTGGGTATTACTTCTTTGGTAAAAAAAGATTTGGCAACAGCTGAAGAATCTTTTGGTAAAGCAGCTGGAACAAGCGGTAACTTAGCTCAAGCTTTGGGTACGCTTTATACAGTTAAAGGTGATTATTCGAAAGCGAAAACATCATTTGGATCAACAGTTTCTAATAATGCAGCTTTGTTGCAAATTTTGAATGCTGATTATAGTGCCGCTCGTAACACTTTGTCTGCTGTAGCTCAACCTAATGCGTTGACTTCGTATTTAGGTGCTATCATTGGAGCTCGTACAAACGATCGCGATGCTGTTTATAGCAACTTGAAAAATGCAGTAAAATTAGATAGCTCATTTGCCGTAAAAGCAGCAAAAGATATTGAATTCTCTAAATTTGCTACCGACGAAGCTTTTCTTTCTATTCTTAAGTAATTTATAGAAACACACATAGGAAGACCCGATACAAGATTTTGTATTGGGTCTTTTTTTTGCCATGGCGGGACTTGGTAGATTCTAGCTGGGAATGATATTTTTAAGAAATTCTGTTTATATATTTTTTTTTATACATTTAAAGAACATTATAAGTTATTCTATTCAACAACATTTTCATTTTCGGGCATTTAAACGTATCTTTGTGTCTATTTTTGAAAATAAAAAACCAAGATTACAGAATGAAGGAAAACGAACAAATTGTAAATAAAATTGTTGAAGGGATACAAGAACGAAAGGGTAAAAATGTTGTTGTTGTGAACCTTACTAAATTGCAGGAAGCACCTTGCAGTTATTTTGTAATTTGCGAAGGAGATTCCAATGTGCACGTGAGTGCCATAGCGCATTCTATAAAAGATTGGGTTCGTGATCAAATCCAGGTAAAACCCTATGCAACAGATGGATTTGAGAATTGTGAATGGATTGCCATGGATTATGGACAAATTATCGTGCATGTTTTTCAGCGCCCGACACGTGCGTTTTATGATATCGAACATTTATGGTCCGATGCCGATCTGAAAAAATTGGAGGATGTTCTCTGATTTTCTTTTTTTTATTAAGAGGATTAAAACCAATATATGAGTTTTTTGTTTTATCTATAAATAATTTACAAGATAACAATAGTAGAAGTAATGGAAAATAAAACGCCTAATCAAAATCCCATCAAACCAACCAGTAAATTCCCAAAATTTAATATTTCGTGGATTTATGGCATAATCATATTATTTTTGCTTGGTTCTTATTTCTTTAAAGAAAATACGCCAGTTAAGGAAGTTCCTTTTACTACTTTCAAGGAATATGTGAAACAAGGTATGGTGGACAAAATTAACGTATATAATAGCAAGAATGAGATTGAGGCTCAATTGGTAAATTATACACAGATTTCAAAAGATACAGCTGCGCTTAGAAAAGCATTTGGAAATAACTACATGTCGTTTGCTACAAATCAAAAGGCATTTAAAGATTCATTGACCAAAAAGGATAACCAAATTCTGAAGAAAGTATTCGGTGAAAAGTATGAGTTGTATTCTAAAGTAAGGACAATTACGGTAAGTGTGCCATCTGAAGAATTCTCAAGGTTTATTCAAACGGCCGAAGATAAGTATGGATTCAAAGGAAGTGTTGAATATCAGGATTCAAGAAATTATGTTGATATTTTCTTGTATAGCATTTTGCCTATCCTGTTGTTGATCTTCTTCTTCGTGTTTATGAGTCGCAGAATGTCTGGTCAAATGGGAGGTGGCTCAGGAGGTATTTTCAACGTAGGAAAATCCAAGGCACAACTCTTTGATAAAGGCGATACGACAAATAAAATCACATTTAAGGATGTAGCTGGTTTGGCTGAAGCAAAACAAGAAATTGAAGAAATCGTAGCGTTCTTGAAAAATCCTTCGAAGTATACTGATTTAGGTGGTAAAATTCCAAAAGGAGCATTGCTTGTAGGCCCTCCGGGAACAGGAAAAACTTTGTTGGCTAAAGCCGTTGCGGGTGAGGCTGATGTTCCATTTTTTTCTATGTCGGGTTCTGATTTTGTAGAAATGTTTGTTGGGGTTGGAGCTTCGCGAGTTCGTGATTTATTCCGCCAGGCCAAAGAAAAAGCGCCATGTATCATTTTTATAGACGAAATAGATGCTGTTGGTCGTGCTCGGGGTAAAAATCCGAATATGGGTAGCAACGACGAACGCGAAAACACTCTTAATCAGTTGTTGACTGAAATGGATGGTTTCGGCTCAAATAGCGGTGTTATTATTCTGGCTGCAACAAATCGTGCTGATATTCTCGATAAAGCATTGCTTCGTGCTGGCCGTTTCGACCGTCAGATTCATGTAGATTTACCTGATGTGCATGAGAGAAAACAGATTTTTAATGTCCATCTTCGTCCAATAAAAATTAATGAGACTGTTGATGTGAACTTCTTAGCACGTCAAACTCCGGGATTTTCGGGTGCTGACATTGCAAATGTTTGTAATGAAGCAGCTTTGATTGCGGCTAGAAAGAACAAATCATTTGTTGAAAAGCAAGATTTTCTGGATGCTGTAGACCGAATTGTAGGCGGTCTGGAAAAGAAGTCTAAAATAACAACTAATGCAGAAAAGAAATCGATAGCCTATCACGAAGCTGGCCATGCAACTATTAGTTGGATGACTGAACATGCAAATCCACTTGTAAAAGTGACCATAGTGCCGCGTGGTGAGGCATTAGGTGCTGCTTGGTATCTGCCGGAAGAACGTCAATTAACAAATCGTGAGCATATGCTTGATGAAATGTGTTCGACATTAGGAGGGCGTGCTGCCGAGGAGGTCTTTTTGCATCAAATGTCAACAGGGGCTATTAATGATCTGGAGCGTGTCACAAAGCGTGCATATTCAATGGTAGCCTATTTTGGTATGAGTGATAAGTTGGCTAATATGAGTTATTATGATTCAACTGGCAATTCTGATTATGGATTTACAAAACCTTATAGCGAAAAAACTGCAGAATTGATTGATTCTGAGGCAAAAGAAATTGTTGCTGTTGAATATGAACGGGCAAAGAAGATTCTTCAGGATAATACAGTAGGCCACAATGAATTGGCTGAGCTTTTGATAGAAAAGGAAGTTATATTTGCAGAAGATTTAGAGAGAATATTTGGCAAACGACCTTGGACTTCGAGAAATGATGAGTTGATGGCTCAGAACGGGCAAGTGGAAGAAGTAGATGATATAGCTAATGAAGTACCCGAAATTGGGGACGGAACTTCTGAAAAAATATCAGAAGGTGATGTTGAGTAATTAAAGTAGATGTGAATTTGATCTGCAAAAGTAAGTTTTCTTGCTTTTGCAGATGTTTTTTTATAATCGAAAAGTATTTTGCTATCGCTTTGAAAACAAGCTGGAGTCGGTTGATAGAAGTTTCCGGAGTCAATACTGTCAATGATTTTTATATAGTAACAAATTCTATTCTGGCACGGAAGAAATAGTTTAAGGTGTTTGTAGTGTCAGAAAATTATAATGTTTTATGCAAAGCTTAAAGTTTTGCTACTCTTTGTGGAAATTTTTCAAATAAAAAATAACAATCGTTTTTTTCTCGGAATGTTTATGAATAACTTTGTGAAGCGAACTCTTAGTGGATCTGTTTTTGTTGCGTTGATTGTTGGTTCTATTTTGCTGAGTCAATATTCATTTGCAATTGTTTTTGTAGCTTTCTGTTGTGGGGCTCTTTATGAGTTTCACAAACTTACAAATCACCAGACTCATGTAAATGTAAAAATATGGCTTTCAATGCTAGGTGGTTTTTTGCTTTTTGGGAGTTCATTTTTGTATTCATCGGGTATTTCTAATTATCCATTCTTTCTGTTCTATGGAGTTTATGTTATTGCGGTTTTTATTTCGGAATTATTCCGAATAAAAACGCATGCTCTTAATAATTTGGCTTATTTTGTTGTTGGACAAGTGCTTATAGCAGTCCCATTTTCGGCACTAAATTTTATACTATTTGTTAATAACTGGCAACCTCTTCTTTTGTTGTCGGTTTTTGTTACTATATGGGTAAATGATTCGGGTGCATATGTGTTTGGAGTGACTTTTGGGAAGCACCGTTTGTTTGAACGAATTTCTCCAAAAAAATCATGGGAAGGATTTGTTGGCGGAGCTTTTGTTGCTTTGCTGTCAGGCTATGTTTTTTCTCTGCTTATTCCTCAGATAAGTCTCGTAAATTGGTTGCTCTTTTCTGAAGTAATCGTGGTTTTTAGTACGCTAGGTGATCTGATAGAATCGTTAATAAAACGGACTATTAATGTGAAAGATTTTGGCAATATAATTCCCGGTCATGGTGGCTTACTTGATCGATTTGATAGCATGCTTTTGGCGGCTCCGATAGCCTTTGTTTATTTGAGCCTTTTATTTTATCAGATTAATAAATAATCATTTGCAATCTTGCATATTTGCTTTATTCTAATATATTATGGAATCAGATTTTGAAAAGATACGTTGTTACAATGACGAAGAAGTGCATGACGTGTTAGAGCGTTTGTGCAATGAGAAGCAGTTTATGAAAGTGTTAAGCACTGTTTATCCATTGTTGCCAAAGGAAGTAATAAAAGAGCGCTTGATGACATTTCGATCGAATTATGACTTCGAAAAGGAAATGATTTATCCGTTTCTTCAATATCTTGAAGCCAATATGACCAAAGGGGTTGTTCTGAATGGCCTTGAAAATATTGATACTTCAAAATCATATGTTTATATTTCAAATCACCGTGATATAATAATTGATTCGGCTTTTTTGTGTGCTAAGTTGATTGAAAGAAACATGGATACCGTTGAAATTGCTATTGGCGATAATTTATTGATTTATCCATGGATTGAAGATCTAGCTCGTGTAAGCAAGAGTTTTATTGTAAAACGTGGATTGTGTGCAAGACAGATTTTGGAAAGTTCACAAAGGATGTCGGCCTATATTGCATATACTATAAATGAAAAGAAACAATCGATTTGGATTGCTCAGCGCGAGGGTCGGGCAAAAGATTCAAACGATCGGACTCAGGAGAGCTTGCTGAAGATGCTAAATATGAGTGGAACGGAAAGTTTTGTGGAAAACCTATCGAGGTTAAATATATGTCCGTTAAGTATTTCTTATGAATATGATCCTTGTGACTATTTAAAGGCAAAAGAAATGCAGCAGAAACGCGATAATTCAGGTTTTAAAAAGGATCCAACAGACGATTTGATCAACATGCAAACAGGCGTTATGGGTTATAAGGGTAGGGTGTTTTATGAAATGACCGGAGATATTAATGATGATTTGAAAGCCATTGCGGATAAATCTGGCGTTCGAAGTGAGCAGATAACGCTTACGGCGGAATTAATTGATAAGCGTATCCATGCAAATTATCATATTTTCCCGAATAATAAAATTGCTTATGATATACTCAAGGACGAAACTCGCTTTGCTGATCAATATAGTACTATTGAAAAGCTAGACTTTGAAAAATATCTGACTTTGCAAATAGCTAAGATTGATTTAGAAGATAAGGATTATGATTATCTGCGAATAAAACTTCTTGAAATGTATGCTAATCCACTTATTAATAAGTTAAAGGCATGTTCGGAAATTCTGTAAGAAATAAAATTGTCAAATGTAAAAAGAAGCCCGCCCAAAAATCTTGAGCGGGCTTCTTTTTACATTTAACTTACCTGTTAACTCGTATTTTTCAATATCCAAGGATCTTCAACATTGATTTATAGCTCTGTTCTTTCGCAAATAATTTTGTAAAGTATTCTCCATCCTCGTCTTGGTCTATGATTACCAACTTTGGTGCAGGTATCAGGCAGTGTTGAATTCCACCAAACCCACTTAAGGATTCCTGGTATGCTCCAGTGTGGAAGAACCCAATGTATTGTTCTGTATCTTCGTGCATTTTAGGCAGGAATACAGCATTTGAATGAACTTCCGCATTGTAGAAATCCTCACTATCGCAGGTTAATCCACCTAAATTTACTCGTTCATATTCTGAATCCCAGTTGTTTATAGCAAGAAAGACGTAGCGTTGGTTGATAGCCCATGTGTCCGGCAAAGTGGTCATAAATGAACTGTCAATCATATTCCAGAGTTCTCTGTCGTTTTGTTTCTTTTGATTCACAATAGAGTAGAGCATGGCTCCACTTTCACCAACTGTATATGAGCCAAATTCAGTGAAGATATGAGGCTCTGGCACTCCATTTTGAGTACAAATTGTTTTAATTTGAGCTACAATTTCTTCGGCCATATATTCGTAGTCGTACACCATATCCAGGTGAGTCTGAATCGGAAAGCCTCCACCAATATTTAAGCTGTCTAATTGAGGACATTTCTTTTTCAGTTCGCAATACAGATTTACAGCTTTGTTTAGCTCATTCCAATAGTAGGCAGTGTCTTTTACTCCGGTATTGATAAAGAAATGCAGCATCTTCAATTCGACTTGAGGATTGTTTGCGATATGCTTAGTATAGTATGGAATAATATCATTGTAACGAATACCTAGACGTGATGTATAGAAGTCGAACTTAGGTTCTTCTTCCGCAGCAATGCGAATACCTACCTTGAAGTTTATATCAAAATCTTTGAGGAATAAGTCAAGTTCAAATTTATTATCAAGGATTGGGATGACGTTTGAGAATCCTTGACGCATTAGATTTTGAATGTTTTCTACATATTGAGGGCGTTTAAATCCATTACATATGATAAATGTATCGGCTTTAAGTAGTCCTTGTTCATGCAGAGATTCCATTATGTTGATGTCAAATGCAGAAGATGTCTCTAGGTGAACACCGTGTTTAGCACCTCTTCCATGATAGAAAGAAAAGTGAGAACTCTTGGTGACAATAGCAATAGTTGTAGTCTCCGTCGTAATCAACTTTGGCCATTGCAACATTAAACATACGACGAGCCTTCTGTATGTTTTGGGCTATTTTAGGGAGATATGATATGCGCAATGGAGTTCCATATTGTTTTATGATGTCTAGTAAAGGTACTCCGCACCATTCTAATTCGTTTTCAACGATATTGAATTCTTCATTTGGAAATTCAAAGCTTTGTTCAATAAGATCTTTGTATTTGTTTTTCATTTCTCTTGTTTAATATTGAATATAATAAAGATGTAAGTAAGTCGGATTGTTTAATGCGAGTGAATGTAACTAATTTAGATTTGTTGTTTTTGAGCGAAAAAAGTTTTTAAAAGTAATTAATAAATTCTATTCTTGAATGATTTATATGAAGTATTTGTGCTGAATTTAAGGACTTGTATGAATATAAGACTTTAATTTCAATACAATTAGTATTCATTAGTTATTTATCTGACCGATATGTAGATTCTTTATTTTTTTATCAGAGCCGACTGTGAAAGTGTATTTTATTAATATTTTTCAATGGATATTTATTGAAAAACGATAAATTGATTTTGTTATTCAAATAAATATAACTTTCTTTGTACTCTATAATATTTACTACTTTCATATTAATGGGAATGAAACGAATAAAATTTTTATGTGCTGTTTTATTAGTGATATTTTTTGGAAGTGTTTATCAAAGTGCCGTTCTACCTTTCATTGAAGGGGTAAAAGACGGCATGACGATTGCAAAATATCAGTTGGATAATGATCAAAAAACAGACGATTTTCTTTTGATGGATGTTGTTTCGAAGACGTATGATTATTTTGATAATTCGGAAACGAATATAAAAACAGGGGAGAAGGCGCTTGTTCGTTTCAATAATATGACAGTTTCTATTCGTTCAGCGACTGATAAACCACTTTGGTGGAAGGTTCTCCATGTTTTAGGCGATGTGTTTCTTCTTTTGACTTTGGTGCTGGGTATTTGGGTGCCATTTTTGGTTGTGAAGATTCTGAGGTCATTACAGAACTCCGAGATTTTTGAGCAGAAAAATATAAAGCGGATTCAGTGCATTGGTATTGTTCTTTTAGTTATTGGTATTGTAGATTCGTTGCTTCAAGTAATTAATATTTATTCTGCGCAAGAATTGGTGAATTTGACTCATTACAATTTCACTTATTCTAAGGCAATTGATTTCAATCCAATTATTATGGGTGTTGTGATTCTGATAATGAATGAGATTCTTAAAATTGGAATTGCTATGAAAGAAGAACAAGATTTTACTGTATAAACTATTTACAATTGTTTAAAATTATCTGATATGCCAATAATTGTGAATCTGGATGTAATGATGGCTCGACGAAAAATTTCGCTTAATGAGCTCTCCGAGAAGGTTGATATTACGCCAGCAAACTTATCTATCCTAAAAACAGGCAAGGCAAAAGCTATTCGTTTTAGTACGCTTGAAGCTATTTGCAAAGTTCTGGATTGCCAACCGGCAGATATTTTGGAATTCCAATCGAAATCTCTCTAATTTGTATTTTCAGATATTCTTAGCATTCAGCAATTATTTAACTTATTGCTTTGTGGTGATATGTAATATCGTATTAATTTTGTTGTTTGAAAATAAGTAAGAGTTTGATTTTTTACAAAATATTTTTAATTATAATTTGTGGTGATTTATTCTATTGTGTAACAATGTTTCAACTAAATTTCATTACTTCTAAAATAGCAAGGGCATGAATAAATTCACTGTGTTTAAACTGATGTTTGTAGTTGCCGCTGTTATTTATGGAGGTGTCAATTTGTATGGGCAAACTACATTACCAGTAAGTGCTCCTTTCACAAATGTGGTTTTAGGAACTTCACCGGGAACAATGCCTTCTGGATTCACACAATCTGGGGTAAGTGGATATAATGGTGCATTAAAATTTAGCAATTCTGCTTCTTGGCTAAAATTGAATTTTAATTCGATGCCAGGTACTCTGTCTTTTGACTTAAGAGTCAATACAGCTTTTTCAGAGACGATTCCAACGGGCTGTGTGTTTACGCTACAGGAGTCTGTAGATGGAGTAAGTTGGACAGATGTCGCTGCTTACACAAACGTAACGGGTGGTGGTGTTAAGACAATTACAAGTTTAAATAGTGAAAGCAGGTATTTAAGATGGTATTTTACAACAAAATCCGGGGCTGTGAATTTTGCTTTAAGAAACATAACGTTGTTATCTAATGTTACTGTCACTCCTGCAACATTGGTGAACTTTACGTATATAATTGATAAAGGTCCTTCTGCAGAACAAAGTATCACAGTGAGTGGATATGCTTTGACAAATGACATATCAATCGTTCCTCCTGCTGATTATGAGGATCTCAACCACTTCTGGAAGTTTATTCTTAGCAACAAATCCAATTATCCTCACGCAGACTGGGGGTGTTGTGAATAATACAATCATTTATTCCAGACTAAAAGAGGGTTTGGCTATAAATACATATAATGAAAATATCTCGATAGTTACAGGCGCATATACACGAATGATTAATTGCACCGGGAATGTAACTCCAATGCCAACTCTCAAATTACTTTGTTATCTAATGTTACTGTCACTCCTGCAACATTGGTGAACTTTACGTATATAATTGATAAAGGTCCTTCTGCAGAACAAAGTATC
>Ga0183099_1001335_pt1 | contig 14609 bp, 14 predicted proteins | sample Biomet1_FD_127788 | JGI IMG/M metagenome (GOLD analysis project Ga0183099, IMG submission 127788) | Microbial communities from bioreactor (seeded with anoxic lake sediment) at LBNL, California, USA - Biofuel metagenome 1 | ecosystem: Engineered > Bioreactor > Anaerobic > Unclassified ... | reverse complement strand
ATGGAGTTTCCACAGCTAAAATATGCGTGAAAATTATCACTAGTGCAGTAAAAATACCCGTTGAAACCAACGGTTTTGTCGTTGAATAGGTCACGATAGAACACCTCCGTATGAATTTTGTGATGCGTTGCTACATATCAAGAGGTCTTCTCTTTTATGCAGCAGCGGGATGCAGTGGATGTACCGCAAGCTTTAGGAACTTTTCGTTCAGATGTCAACTCCCCGTTCATCTGACACTTAACGCACAAACACTTACTCTGCTAACCATAAGTTAAGCATTAGCGATAAAAAGGAAAAATCCTGCTGTAAAGATATATTTTTATGATATGGCAGGATATAGGAATAAAAAACAGAAAATTATAATTATAAGATATAAGCATAACGGAGGGATTATCATGACAGATATCATAAGAGCTGGCGACATTATGACAACGGAATTGATCACCGTGGGACCGGATGCCACTATTGGCGAAATTGCAAAACTATTGGTGGAAAATCATATTTCAGGACTGCCTGTAGTCGATGAAAATAAAAAAGTAATGGGAATCATCAGTGAAGGGGATCTGCTTCATAAAGAAGTTTTTCCAAAGGCGCCGGATGTGCTCAATATACTCGGAGCGCTGATCTATTATAATGGAGTGAAAGCATATCGACAGGCATTTCGTAAAATGATGGCTTCAAGCGCAGCGGAGCTCATGACCGAAAAGGTCGTGACCGTGCAAGAAAATGCAGATCTCAGTGAAATAGGTGAATTGATGCTTGAACATCATATAAAACGTGTTCCTGTAGTCAAAGACGGTAAGCTTGTCGGCATAATCGGACGGAGCGATATTGTTCGTCTATTAATAGAATAAAGCCTTGTTTTAGCTATTTGCTTATAGTTGTGGTAAAATAGTTAAAAAAATAGTAGGAGGCTGTGCAGTGGAAGCTATATTTGAAAAATATGCTCAGCTTGTTGTGCATACAGGAGTCAATTTACAGGAAAATCAATTGCTCGTTATAAATTCGCCAATTGAATGTGCTGAGTTTGCCAGAGAAATAGCAAAGCAGGCTTATGAAAGTGGAGCCCGAGATGTCATTGTGAGCTGGAATGATGAAAAGTTGTCTAAAATTCGCTATACACTGGCAAAAGAAGAAGTATTTGCAGATTTTCCTAATTGGAGAAAAGAGCTTTATGTCGGCTATGCCAGAGAAAACGCAGCGTTTGTATCGATTTTAGCGTCAGATCCGGAAATATTCAAACAAGTAGATCCCAAACGTTTGTCAATGTCGCAGCAAGCGAATGGAGAGGCTCTCAAGGAGTATCGTGAACGCATGATGTCGAATAAAAATGCGTGGTGCGTAGTTTCCGTTCCAACGAAAGCTTGGGCGAAGATGGTCTTTCCTGAGGCTTCGGAAGATGAGGCTGTTGATAAGCTTTGGCAGGCTATCGTAAAGGCAACTCGCTTAGATGGCAAGAATGGTCCTGTTGATAGCTGGGAAACGCATTTAAAAGCTTTGGAGAAATCACGCGAATTCATGAATCGACAGAGGTTCCAATCGATTCACTTCAAAAATGCTTTAGGTACGGACTTGCGCGTGGAATTGCCAGAAAAGCATATATGGGCTAGCGGGGCTGAATATACGCCGGGTAAACTGCGGTTTGTGGCAAACATGCCCACAGAGGAAGTATATACTTTGCCCAAGTTCGACGGGGTGAATGGAACGGTGGTCAGCACGAAGCCATTTAATTACAATGGCAGTTTGATCGAAGGCATTGAGCTTACCTTTGAAGATGGTGAAGTGACAGCTTTTAAGGCAGCGAAAGGACAAGAACAGCTTCGTCATTTATTGTCGACGGATAGCGGTTCTTGCCGTTTAGGCGAAGTTGCTTTGGTGCCGGATAAGTCACCAATATCGCAGTCGGGAATACTTTTTTACAATACGTTGTTTGATGAGAATGCTTCTTGTCATTTGGCGTTCGGTAAAGCTTATCCGACATGTTTGGAAAATGGCGAGAATATGACAGCTGAGCAGCTTGAGCTTGCAGGCGTCAATGAGTCCTTGATCCATGAAGACTTCATGATTGGGTCACCAGATTTGAATATCACAGGGGTAACTGCTGAAGGCAAACAGGTTGATATATTCATAGATGGAAATTTTGTTACATTTTAAAGTAAAGGCAGAGCTAAGCTTAAAAGCGGCTCTGCCTTTTATATTATAAGAAAATGATTGAAATCTTTAAATAAAACGCCTATAATGAAAAATAACTTTTAAAAATAAGGATAAATTTGTTTTTCACATATATTATGAAACTTGTTGGCTGGGGGTGCTACTATTAATCGTTTTTTTAATCAAGAGGTCATCAAGGCGGTCTGGCCCATCTGGCTGGGGTACTTGCCTTTGGGCTTTGCCGGTGGGGTATTGGCTCAAAAAGTTGGATTGACACCAGGAGAGACCGGGCTCATGTCGCTTTTGGTCTTTGCGGGCAGCGGCCAGTTTATTGCGTTGGCAATGATGGGGGGCGGGGCAGCTTCAATTACCTCGATTGTCATGACTACCTTTATCGTAAACTTGCGTCATTTATTGTACAGCTCTACGTTAGCGTCATACCTTATGGAAGCTTCTAAAAAGTATTTAGGCACCTTTGCACAAGGTATTACCGATGAAACTTTTGCCGTGAACTTGAATAAGTTTACCGAAAAAGAAAGTGATTGGAATGCGGACAAGGCCCTTGGTGTCAATGTTTTGGCACATGCTTGCTGGATTTTTAGCAATGTTTTAGGCAATATTGTCGGCAATGTCGTTTCTATTGATATGGCTGTTGTCAGTTATACGCTCACCGCAATGTTCATCGGCTTGTGGTCGTTTCATTTCGAGCATAAGCTGTTGATTATCGTTGGTGTCTTTTCTGGATTTTTGGCCTTGTCGCTATCTAGTGTATTAGACCATAAGCTCCATATTGTTGTTGCGACGTTGTTAGCTGCGACGGTAGGCTGCGCAGCAGAAAGCTGGTGCATAAAAAAATGAATTCGCTTGAAATACTATATTGTACGCTTGGTATGTGTATCGTATCCTATCTGCCGCGAGTCTTACCGCCGTTTGTCTTAGCGAAAGTCCGGATTTCTCCTTTTGTCGAACGATGGCTCAGATACATACCCACGTCCGTGTTCGGGGCATTGGTTTTTTCTGAGATTTTCTTAAAAGATGGTATGCTTAATGTTACCATCGCGAATATCAACATATGGGCATCTTTGCTCGTCCTTATCGTGGCAGTGAAAACCCACTCTTTAGCAAAAAGCATTATGACCGGTTTGATTGCTTTTTGGCTTTTTGAAAAAATATTATCTTAAAATCGTTTTTATCCTGAGTTGCTGTTTTGCGGAATGTTCGCGAGCGGCAGCTCATTTTTTTAGGTGAAATACAGCAGAAATACAGGAGAAATCCGATGGAGGCTGTAAAATAACAGCTTTTTTTGCTATACTGTGGTAAGGGAAATCTAAGAGAAGTAGAGAGGTTTTACATGAGTAAAATTTGTGTATTAGCAGAAAAACCTTCTGTCGGCCGTGACCTAGCACGAGTTCTGGGCTGTACAAAGGGCGGCAATGGTTTTATTGAAGGCGAAAAATATATTGTGACATGGGCACTTGGCCATCTTGTCACTTTAGCAGACCCGGAAAATTATGGGGAAGAATATAAATCTTGGCGACTCGATCAATTGCCAATCATGCCAGATTCCTTGGATTTGGTTGTAATTCGACAAACGGCCAAACAATATAGCACCGTTAAGCAGCAATTGCGGCGAAGCGATGTCAATGAAGTGGTCATTGCTACAGATGCTGGACGAGAAGGCGAGCTTGTTGCGCGCTGGATTTTGGAAAAAGCGCAGATACGAAAACCAATGAAAAGACTATGGATTTCATCGGTAACGGATAAGGCCATCAAAGAAGGATTTGCCCATCTTAAAAATGGCAAGGCTTATGAAAATCTATATGCATCGGCAGCTTCAAGAGCGGCTTCTGACTGGTATGTGGGGATTAATGCAACGCGCGCTCTTACCTGTAAATTCAATGCCCAGCTTTCTTGCGGCAGGGTTCAAACACCTACGCTAGCGATCATTGCAGCTCGGGAAAAAGAAATCCGTGAATTTGTGCCACAGAGTTATTTTGGGGTTGCAGCAAATGTGCAGGGACTTCGTTTCGTTTGGCAGGATAAGGTGAGCAAAAGCTATCATTCTTTTGATCGCCAGCGAGTGGAAGCGCTCCTGCAAAAGAGTAAGGGGAAGCAGGTAGTTCTTGCGCAGGTGGATAAGACTTCTAAAAAATCCTTGGCACCCCAGCTGTACAATTTGACGGAACTGCAGCGAGAAGCCAATCAGCGTTTTTCTTTTTCGGCCAAAGAAACCTTGTCGATCATGCAAAAATTATATGAAATGCACAAGCTTTTGACCTATCCGCGAACAGATTCACGTTTTTTGTCCGCAGATATTGTCCCAACCTTGAAAGAACGTCTGCGTGCCTGCGGCATTGGAGCCTATAGCAAGCTTGCGTTTGAAGCTTCAAAGCGGATCAAAGCGAGCAAGCATTTTGTCGATGATACGAAGGTTTCGGATCATCATGCGATTATTCCAACAGAACAATTCGTGAATCTTTCGGCACTGTCAGAAAAAGAACGAAAAATATATGATTTGGTAGTGCGCCGCTTCATTGCGGTGTTATATCCTCCTTTTGAGTATGAACAGACCGTGTTTGATGCCGTAATTGGTGAGGAACATTTCATCGCTCGCGGGAAAATCATCAAAGAACAAGGCTGGAAAGCTGTTTATCAAGGCCGCGATGAAGAGGATGGCGAAGGCGAACATATCCAAGATCAAAATTTGCCGGAATTGGCCAAGGGGGCAATTTTAGCGAATCCAAGCCTAGCATTGACGCAAGGACAGACTAAGCCGCCGGCGTTATTTACAGAAGGAACTTTGTTAGGCGCCATGGAAAATCCAGTAAAATATATGGCGGGAGAAAGTAAAGAACTCAAACAAATGATCGGCGAAAGCGGCGGGCTTGGAACGGTAGCAACCAGAGCCGATATCATAGAAAAACTTTTTGCCACATTTTTACTAGAAAAACGCGGCAAGGATATAACGACTACGGCTAAGGGGCGCCAACTTCTGGAACTTGTTCCGAATGAACTTAAAGAACCAGCACTTACCGCTCGTTGGGAACAAAAACTAGGTGCCATTTCAAATGGAGATTTGAGCAGTGCGGCTTTTATCACTGAAATCAAGACCTATGCCAAAACGTTAGTCAGCCAAATAAAAGATTCTGATGCGAAATTTCGTCATGACAATATGACGCATAAAAAATGCCCGGAATGTGGAAAGTTTTTATTGGAAGTCAATGGGAAACATGGAAAAATGCTTGTTTGTCAGGATAGAGAATGTGGTTACCGGAAATCCATCGCGGTGTTGACCAATGCGCGGTGCCCGAATTGCCATAAAAAAATGGAGCTTCGCGGTGAAGGGGATGCGAAAGCATTTTTCTGTAAATGTGGGTATCGGGAAAAACTGACAACTTTTCAAAAAAGACGAGAGCAAAGCGGTGGCGGAAAAGTATCCAAGGGAGAAGTTTCACGATACATGAAAGCCCAGGATTCTGAACCGGTGAATACAGCATTAGCCGATGCCTTGGCGAAATTGAATTTAAAATAAGCGAAACAAGGGAGATTTTTTATGATAAAGAAAATAATGACAGTCCTGTGTTTGTGTTTGATATTTACGATGACAGCATTTGCGAGTTCTAAAACGGCAGATTTTTCCTATAAAGGTTTATATCTAGGCGATTCTTACGAAAAAATGGTGCAGTTATTGGGTGCGCCGCGTTATGATATGGAGCAATTGGTACAAGGCGTGATGGTGACGTATTATATGTATCCCAAAGATACAAAGGTTGCCTTGGATAATCGTAATAAAAAAGTTGTTGATATACAAACCAAGGACAAGGATTATGCCACGAATGATGGCGTAAAAATTGGTGCAACTCCTTATAAAATGAAGCAAGTATATGGTAAAACTGAAAAAAAATTCATGGAAGGAAAAGCGTATTATATCTACGAGAATCCCAATATGAAGAGTCAAAGACTTTTGCTGCAAGTAGAATCGACCGAGGGGTATTTGGAAAGTTTTCAGTTGACGACTTTGCCTTTAGCCGATGAAGAAGCGGTGAAAGAAAGCGATGAAGATACGAGTAGTCAAACAAATGATGTGAATGCAGCTTATATAAATTCGAAAGAGATCGATATGAGCGCTATACAGACAAAATCATAAGCGTTTGAGGAGGCTGACATGTTGCGGCGAATGATTCTGCGATATATTGTTATTTTTGTTGGCTGTATGATTGGCAGCAGTTCAATCAATCTTTTTCTTGTTCCCAATCATTTGCTAAGTGGAGGCATCAGTGGCATCGCGATTATTGGCTACTATCTTTTTGACTTGCCGATTGGGCTGCAAATGCTCGTTGGGAATTTGCCACTCCTTTTTGCTGCTTTTAAGATTTTAGGCAAAAAATATACAGGTGATGTCATATTTGGCACAGTTCTTTACTCTTTATGCATCGATGCGACAAGATTTCTCAATGCGTATAGCTTCGTAAACGATCCGATGCTGGCTGCGGTTTATGGAGGTCTGTTCACAGGGATTGGCTGCGGTATTGTGTTTCGCATGAATGCCAGCACCGGTGGACTTGATATTGTTGCAGCTATTGTGAAAAAACATTATTCATTGAATATGGGAGCTGTTATATTCAGCTTCAATTGTTTCATCATGTTGATAGCGGCAACTTTGTTTGGTCCGGTTTTGGCGATGTTTACGCTGATTTCGATGTTCGTGAGCTCCACGGTAACGGATAAAGTGATTGCCGGGTTCAATAATAAGAAAGCCGTTATGCTTATTTCGGATAAAACGGCGGATATTGCAGAAGAAATCATCAAAGAAGTTGGGCGCGGCGTAACTTTCTTAAAAGGTGAGGGTGCTTTTACGCATCAGAGCAAAGAGGTTTTGTTTGTCGTGGTCAATTTAACGCAGGTTGGTAAAATAAAGCTGATTGTCAGTGCAATCGACCCATTGGCGTTTATGATTATTTTAAGTGCTAGTGAGGTCATGGGTCGAGGTTTTACTCTGCCCGGAGCGAAGCTTGAGCAAATGATGAAAAGTCGCCAAAATTCAATAGAAGAAAAGGCTTGTTCGAAATATCGTTCATATAAGGAAAATGGAAGCGAGAGCGGTCGTTAAATGCGACGGCTCTTTCTTTACCCAATACCATTGGCGATATCATAAAAAGATACGGTAAAATTATTTTACGAGCGAAAGGAAGAAAAAATGGAAAATTTGAATCGATTTATCAAGGTGGCAAAGGGTGAAGAAAAGGCTGAACTCGTGTTGAAAAACGCCTATGTATTTCATGTTTTTACTGGCGAGTTCATAAAAAACGATGTCGCTATTGAAAATGGGCATATTGCAGGCATCGGCCAGTATGAAGGCAAAAAAGAGCTTGATTTGACGGGGAAATATCTCACGCCAGGCTTTGTTGACAGCCATATCCATATCGAAAGTTCGATGCTCAGCCCGCTTGAATTTGCTAGAGTTGTAGTTCCGCTGGGAACTACAACCGTTATCGCAGATCCACATGAGATTGCTAATGTCACGGGATTAGATGGAATACGTTATCTTTTGGCGGCAACCGAAAAGCTGCCAATAAATGCTTATTTCATGCTGCCATCTTGTGTTCCGGCTACGAATATGGAAAATTCAGGGGCAACTTTACTGGCTGAAGATTTAGCGGAATTGATAGATCATCCTCGCGTATTGGGGCTGGGTGAAATGATGAATTACCCTGGCGTTTTGTTTGGGGATGAAACGGTGCTTGATAAATTAAAACTGGCTAAGGGTAAAAAAATTGATGGACATGCACCGGATCTGGTTGGCAATGATCTCATGGCGTATGCTGCAGCTGGAATAGAGTCAGATCATGAATGTGTGACACCCGAGCAGGCGCTAGAAAAGCTTCGGGCGGGATTTTACATTATGATTCGAGAAGGGTCCGCGGCAAAAAACTTGAAACCATTGATACCAATCCTCAATGCCTATACAGCACCATTTTGCTGCTTTGCTGCAGATGATCGGCATCCGGCGGATTTACTCGCGGAAGGTCATATCAATTACATGGTGAAAACGGCAGTACAGGAAGGTATTCCCTTACCAATGGCACTGCAGATGGCAACAATCAATGCAGCCAGGTATTTTGGACTGAAGGATATTGGTGCAATAGCACCTCGTTATAAGGCAGATCTTTTAGTGTTTGATAATTTGGAGGAGTGGCAGCCAGAGCTCGTGCTCAAAGATGGTGCCGTCGTGGCAAAAAATAAAAAAGCTGAATTTGCGGGAGATGCAATTGTTCCAAAGAAAATCAAAGAAACGATGCATATAGCGCCTATCATCAAGGAAAAACTCCAAATCAAGGCAACTGGCAGCAGGGCAAATGTCATTGGCTTGGTACCGCACCAAATCATAACAAAGCACTTGAAAGTAGATGTACAAGCAAATAATGGCTTCGTTTGTTTACCGGAAGGACAAGATTTACTCAAGCTGGCTGTTTTTGAAAGACATACTGCCACTGGTAATATTGGCGTGGGCTTGGTTGAAGGCTTTGGTTTAAAAGAGGGCGCGATTGCCTCGACGATAGCGCACGATTCGCATAATCTGATTGTCATTGGGAAAAACGATGAGGACATCATCAAAGCGGCAGAGGCGTTAAAAAAAATCCAAGGCGGCGTAGTCGTCGTCAAACAAGGTGCGGTTGTTGGTGAGTTGTCCTTGCCGATAGCCGGGCTTATGTCAGAAGAAAGTGCCGCAGATGTCGAAGAGAAATTGGGCAGACTAAAGACGATAGCATATGAAATGGGTGTTTGCAAATACTATGATCCATTTTTGACGCTGGCTTTTTTGAGCTTGCCGGTTATTCCAGAACTTAAATTGACTGATTTGGGATTGGTCGATGTATCGGCATTTTCATTTATTTCGTTGATGGAAGATGACAAAATATGATATTGCCTTATAGGCTTGTATTTTAAGTTATGGTATAATATGATGGTATAGTTTTTGTGAATAGTTAAGCTGAGAGGGCTGACCCTAAATGAAAAAAGCGGAAATTACGTATTTGTGGAACAGTGGTTTTGCGGTGGAATTAGAAAAATGTGTTTTGATTTTTGATTATTATCAAGATGCGGCCAAGGCTGTGCCAGGCTTGCTCAAGGGGAAAAACAAAGCTTATGTGTTTGCTTCACATGCGCACTTTGATCATTTTTCGCCTGAAATTGCCGCCTTTGCCAGTGATGTTACTCGCTATTTTTTAAGTGAAGATATTCAAGGGCTCAAGGGAACCAAAGAAATCCCAGAGCAAAAGCGGGTTTATTTATCGACCTATGATGCATATGAAGATTCCGAGGTGAAGGTTACGTCCTACAGTTCTACAGACCAGGGGACATCTTTTTTGGTTGAAGTCGATGGCTGGAAGATTTTTCATGCTGGCGATTTTAATTGGTGGCACTGGAAAGAGGATACGGCCGAAAATATCTCTTTGGCGAGAAATGGGTTTCAAAAGCAAATGAAGCGTTTGGATGGGCTGGAGGCAGATGTTGCGTTTTTTCCTGTGGATTTGAGGATGCAAGAGTTTGCATCTTGCGGAGCAAAGGAATTTTGCCAGCGTACAAAGGTGGATTATTTAATTACCATGCATAATACGACACAAGTTCCATGGAAAGTCGAGCCAGATTTTTTTGCTTTAGGACAGGAAATTCCTGTTTGGATTCCGGCTTTGCCGGGAGAGATAAAAACAATACAGAAGTAGGAGAGTTCAAATGAAAAAATCTTTCATTTTTACCATGCTGGCGTTATTTTTATTGACCAGCGGCTGTGTGGGGGCAAGCTCACAAAACGAAAAAAAAGGAGATGTTGTTGTGCAAAATCGCGTAGCTGTATTTGAAACCAATAAAGGAAAATTTGAAGTTGAATTATTTGAGGATAAGGCACCACAGACGACAAAAAACTTTATTGATTTGGTAGAAAAGAAATTTTATGATGGATTGATCTTCCATAGAATCATTGCTAATTTCATGATTCAGGGCGGAGACCCAAGCGGCAACGGTACAGGCGGCCCTGGTTATACGATAAAAGATGAGTTCAGCCCGGATTTAAAGCATGATGCAGCAGGTGTTTTGTCGATGGCAAATGCTGGTCCCAATACAGGTGGTTCCCAGTTTTTCATCACATTAGAAAAAACACCTTGGCTTGATGGACATCATGCAGTTTTTGGCAAAGTGGTAAAAGGCATGGATGTTGTCAATGCAATCGGTAAATCCGAAACAGATTTTCAAGATAGACCATTAGAAGATGTTGTCATCGAGAAAATCACGATTCAAGAACACGAATAAGGATGCCGGCTTATGTCTATATCGTGGAGTGTGCCGATGGCTCGTTTTATACTGGCTGGACAACGGATGTAGAAAAACGTGTAGCGACACATAATGCCAAAAAAGGGGCAAAGTACACTAAGGCACGGGTACCTGTGATCTTGCGTTATGTGGAATCTTTTGAAGATAAGCAAGAAGCGCAGAGCAGAGAATACGCGGTCAAACAAATGACTCGAACGCAAAAGATGAATCTTCTGAAGAAAGACAAAAAATAAGTTGAATAAGCATAGAGTGCAGGGATCGTTAAACGATTCGTGCACTTCTTTTGCAAAGGGGGTGTCCAATATGGAAGAATTGCCAAGCATTCAGCAATTAGAAAATTTTATTGCTTATGGGAAATTAAAGAATTTTACGCTAGCAGCAAAAGATATGAATATTACACAGTCAGCCTTTAGTTTGCAGATTAAGAAACTTGAAGAATTATTAGATGTTAAATTGATTGTGCGTTCGAACCGAGGCAGCAAATTGACTGCTGAGGGAGAATTCTTTTTTGAAGAAATAGACCAATGGATGAATGGTTTACACAAGACAATCTATGATGTGAGAAATCTAAATAAACAATATGCAGGGGAATTACATGTAGGCGTTTTAACCAGCTTAGGTGATGTTTTAATGAACCAGCATGTTGCTTATTTTAAAAAATATAATAAAAACATAGCAATCAATGTGTATGATATGGAAGAAGAAGATCTTCTCCAACAGTTAAAAAATGATGCGATTGATATTGCATCCACTTTTTTAATGCATAAAGAAGATGAAGATTTATATGAACAGGTTAAATTTTGTACGGATAAAATCGTGTATTATGCACCTAATATAGCCAGAGAACAAACTACAATCTCTTTGGAAGAAATGTCTCATATTCCATTTGTACAATATCCACCAAAATATTTTATGCATACCTTATATGAAGACTATTTTTCAGCGGGGGGTGACTTTCCCCCTTTGGCAGCGATTCTATCGAGCCCATATGCGATGATTCATTATTGTCAACAAAATACAGTCGGAGCTTTGCTGCCAGAACGCTTGTTACAGGTGCTGGATATAAAAGCTGGATATTTTGCTATTGACCCAGAGCTTAAGCTAGATGCTTATTTAGTTTATAAAAAGAATAATCCAAAGTATAAGGTGATGAAGATTTTTATCGATTATGTATTGGATCTGAATCAAAAAATAGAGTAAAGAGATAGCTGCTATTGAATTTATGAATGGCAGCTATCTCTTTAATTTGTTTTACAAAAAAAAAATTATTCACTATACTTGTAACAAAATCAAGTGAAGGTGATGTTTGTTATGAGTACAGAACGATTATGGACAAAGGATTTTCTGCTCGACACAATAATAAATTTTTTTATTTATCTGATTTATTATTTGTTAATGGTCATTATAGCAGTGGAGGCAAAAAATTCATTGCATGCTTCTTTGAGTGAAGCGGGATTGGCATCGGGGATTTTCATCATTGGTACATTGCTAGCAAGGTTGTTTGCTGGCCGTTCTATTGAAACCTATGGTAGAAAACGTATGCTTTATATTGGTATAATTTTTTATCTAGTTACTACCGTATGTTATTTTTCGATGAGTTCCTTGGGGATACTTTATCTCGTACGTTTTCTCAATGGCATAGGATATGGGATTGCGTCTACGGCGACAAGCACGATTATTTCTTCCATTATTCCGGCAGCGCGTCGAGGTGAGGGGATAAATTACTATGGGTTAAGTACAAGTTTGGCTGCTGCCATCGGTCCTTTTTTTGGAATGCTGCTGCAAACGTATTTTGATTTTACCTATATCGTTGAATTTTGTTTGGTTTTATTGATCGTCTGCTTCGGTGCTTGTTTATGTTTGAAAGTGCCGGAAATCGAATTGACAGAAGAAGAAAAGGAAAATCTCAAACATTTTCGGTTGGATAATTTCTTCGAACGCAGAGTTTATCCGATCGCTTTAGTTGGATTGATCATGGGCTTTTGCTATTCGAGTGTATTGAGTTTCTTGGCGGCGTATGCACAAGAAGCCAATTTGATGCTGGCAGGAACATTCTTCTTTGTGGTATATGCACTCGTTATTACGATTACACGGCCGTCTACAGGGGTGCTTTTTGATCGCAAAGGTGAAAATTTTGTTATGTATCCATCGTTTGTTTTTCTAGCGATTGGGCTTTTGTTGATCAGTTTATCGCATCAAAGCTGGTTGCTGTTATTGTCAGGCGTTTTTGTCGGGCTAGGGTATGGAACATTTATGTCGAATGGACAGGCTGTTTGCGTTAAGCTCTCACCATCGTATCGTATGGGCGTTGCAACGTCGACATATTTTATTGCTTTGGATTTAGGGCTCGGCATAGGACCATATTTACTGGGATACATGCGTCCTAGCATAGGATTTTCAGGAATATATATCACGACGAGCGTATTGGCGCTTCTTTGTGTAGGTCTATACTATTTGGTATATGGGCGCTATAGAGGCTGGGAAGATGGTAAAAAAATGGCTGCAAATCCCAAAGAGCTTGTTAAGGTCAATAACTGATTTATAAATATTTACGCTGATTTTGCTATAAAAATTTCGGCTTTTAGCAGGTATTTACTAATAAAGTAAGTAATGTAGTATGAAGTGGATACTTACATGTATTTTATGAAAAAAGGAATGCTGCTTTTTGCCAATGTGCAGAGAGCAGTAAGCATTTTTGTGAAAAAATGATGTTGGAGGGGTTTTAAATGGACTATGTAAATATATCGTTGCCATATGATAAGAGGAAAATTGAGGTAAATATAAAAAAAGAGAATTTGGCTGGTGTTTTAGTTTCGGCAGCAGAAACCTACACCGCTGATGCTGCGCAAGAAGAGCTGGTAGAAAAATCAATAGATGCGCCGATTGGGTCAGCTAAATTAGAAGAGTTAGTTCGCGGCAAAAAAAACATTGTGTTGATAAGTTCGGATCACACAAGACCAGTACCATCAAAAATCATTACGCCAATTCTATTACGGCGAATTCGGTCGATTGAACCAAATGCGGATATCAAGATTTTAGTGGCCACGGGATTTCATCGTCCTTCAACAAAAGCTGAACTCATAAATAAATATGGTGAAGAGATCGTCATGCACGAACAAATTGTCATGCATGTATCGACAGACGATATTGCGATGAAACAAATTGGTACACTTCCTTCGGGAGGACCGTGCATAATCAATCGAATAGCGGCCGAAGCGGATCTTCTTATTGCAGAAGGCTTTATAGAATCCCATTTTTTTGCAGGCTTTTCCGGTGGTAGAAAATCAGTTCTTCCAGGAATTGCTTCATATAAGACAATCATGGCCAACCATTGCGGTGAATTTATCCATGCAAAAGAAGCGAGGACGGGGAATCTGGCGGAGAATCCGATTCATAAAGATATGCTCTATGCGGCAAAAAAAGCAGGGTTGGCTTTCATTTTGAATGTAGTACTCAATGAAGATAAAAAAATTATAGCTTCATTTGCAGGTGACGTAGAAAAAGCCCATAAGACGGGATGCCATTTTGTGGAGAAGTTAGCCGAGGTAGAAAATATTCCTTGCGATATTGCTATAGCAACTAATGGCGGTTATCCTTTGGATCAAAATATCTATCAGGCAGTAAAGGGCATGACAGCAGCAGAAGCTGTCAATAAAGAACATGGCGTCATCATCATGGTTGCTGGTTGTGCGGATGGGCATGGTGGAGAAGGTTTCTATAAAAACTTAGCGCAAGTGAGCAGTCCGGAAGAGTTTTTGGAAAAAGCAATTCATACAAAAAGACAAGAAACGGTTCCCGATCAATGGACATCACAAATACTAGCTCGTATTTTATCAAAGCATCATGTTATCTTTGTTTCTGATTTGGTAGATCCGGTTTTGATTGAATCGATGCATATGGAATTGGCAAAGAGTATGGATGAGGCATTAGAGCGGGCTTATGAAATCGAAGGTAAAGACGCAAAGGTGACGGTCATTCCCGATGGGCTTTCGGTTATCGTAAAAAACAATTGAAATAATTTAAGAAATAGTGTTGACAAACTAAGCAAAAGCCTGTATCATAATACAAGTCGCTGATGACAAGGAACACGAAAGACTTGGTCTTCCGGTCCTTAAGAAAAAAAGGGTTGA
>Ga0183099_1001334_pt1 | contig 14610 bp, 10 predicted proteins | sample Biomet1_FD_127788 | JGI IMG/M metagenome (GOLD analysis project Ga0183099, IMG submission 127788) | Microbial communities from bioreactor (seeded with anoxic lake sediment) at LBNL, California, USA - Biofuel metagenome 1 | ecosystem: Engineered > Bioreactor > Anaerobic > Unclassified ... | reverse complement strand
TATAATTATAAACAATATGATATTAAATATTGTTTTATATTTAATTATAGATATAATAATTTTGAATAACGTGTCTATATAACGCTAATTAAAGAGTAAAATAATAGTTAACTTTGAGTTTATAAATATTAAAAAATGTTCAATGCAATAAAAACAATATGTTTTTAAGCATTTTATCTCAAAATATTTGCATGTTATAAAACATATTTCTATCTTTGCAGTGTCGAAAGATAAAAAGAAAAGCAGATAATACCATGAACACACAAACAAGTTGGGGTATTGTCTGCTTTTTATTTATCAATTGTTTAATTAAAATTTTAAGTTATGAAAAAGTTATTAGTTTTAGTGTTAGCTGTATTCGGATTTGGAACAGCTTCGTTTGCGCAAAGTCCAAGTAGTTTTATCTACAAGTTGAATGATGAAAAGACCTTTGATAAGTTATCTTCTTTCTTACGTGTGGATTCAGAACAAAGAGAAGGTTTGCAGTTTGTATTTACTGAAGCCGAAAAAAGATTAGAAAAAGAAACTGCTAAAGGTGCTACAATGGGCGAGGCTATCAACAAAGCCATTTATTTCAACTTAGCTAATGCCAGAGTAATCTTGTCAGAAGATCAGTATCGTAAATTTGTATGCCTTATTAACCTGTCTATAATTAATGAAAATGAAAGAGAATTGCTCGCAGAAAAATAAGATATGCCGTTGTATATCTAGTTCAATATCGAAAAGAAGAAGTTTATAAAATTAAACCTCTTCTTTTTTTTATACCTACCCTTTGTTCCTTTGTTACAGATTCCTTCTCTCTTTATCTATCCTTATTATTTGTTATATGTTCCCTATTATTCTTAGAAATCTACCCAAATTCAAAAGAATATCGAATAGAATCTATATTTTTGTCTAAAATTGAATTGAAATAATTAGTTAATATCTAACTAGAAATTAAACATTTTATATTAGTATGAAAAAAATTGTAGTTTTATTTGTATCTGTATTCCTCATTTCTATGGGAACAACATCAAATGCGCAAACTGCTGATAAAAGCGCAAGCACAACAACAGTGAAAAGAAGAGGTTGTTTTGCTGATGAAAATAAAGATGGTGTTTGTGATAAATGTCAGAAGAACACTTGTGTAAGAGCTCAAAAATATAAAAGCGGTAACACAGAAGCTGGTTGCGACGGTAGCGGTTATTCAAAAAAGAAAGCACCTGCTGCAGCAAAAGCTGTTAAGAAGTAATCGGTAAGATACTGCTGAAAGATAATCCTGTGGTAAACGAAGTACAGCTTACCACAGGACTTTTATTTTAATTCAATTCGATTATCATCGCTGTTTTCCCCTGAACTTCTATCTTATCCGTAAAATTGAATGTTTTTCCCGAGATAATTTCCGTACCTGAATGATGACTGTTCAGGCATTCTGCAAAACGACTGGTTTGAAATTCCTGCTTATTGGCGTTATTATTAAGTATTACCATAACCGCTTTATCCTGCTTGATTCGGAAATAAACATAGACGCCATTTTCCGGGGCAAAATGTTTCATTGTTCCGTACTTAACCGCTTCATTGGTTTTGCGCCAGTTCTGTATGCGTTTCATATAGTTCAGAGCATCAATCTGATCGTTTGTTAGTCCTTGTCCGGTAAAGGCATTCACTTTATCTTCGGCCCATCCGCCAAGGAAATCTTTACGCATTACTCCGTCGCCAGTACCTTTTTCACCGGTCATCAGAAACTCGGTTCCTGCATAAATTTGAGGGATACCGCGAGTGGTCAGGAATAAAGCCATAGCTAGTTTATAGTTTGCAAGGTTTTCCTTAATTGCGGTGTAAAATCGTGAGGTATCATGGTTATCGGGGAAAATCATAACATTCATAGGATTGGCAATTAAGAAGTCCTGACTGAACAGATCATACAGGCGATTCATACCCGAGTTTCCCCAGCCATCGCTTTCTGTTAGAGCCACAGGTATGGCGCTGAACAAAGGAAAGTCCATGATAGTAGGTAGATTGGAATTGTACTTATCAATATTAGGGGCGTTTTTCTGCCAATACGAGATCATAGATGTCTGACCTAGCCACACTTCGCCAACTATATTTAAATTGGGATATTCATTGAGTATTTGTTTGCTCCATTCACTGATGAATTTCTTGTCGGGATATTGGTGTGTATCACTGCGTACTCCGTTTAACCCTGCATATTCAATCCACCAGATTGTATTCTGAATAAGATAATTAGCCATAAATGGATTTTGTTGGTTCAAATCAGGCATTGAATCAGCAAACCATCCGTCGGACATTGCTTTTGCATCAACTTCTGCTTTGTGAGGATCAAAGTTTGTGGTGCCATGGAAGTTGCATATTTTTATATTTGGATAGTTGTTTATCCAGTCGTTTGATGGCAGGTCTTTAAAAATCCACCAGTTTTTACCACTATGATTTACAACGGCATCAATAATCAGCTTGATATTCTTTTTCTTGCATTCATCAGACAATTTACGATAGAGCTCGTTGCTTCCAAAACGCGGGTCAATTTTATAAAAATCAGTTGTGGCATATCCGTGATAGGAGGTTGAAGGCATATTGTTTTCCACTACCGGTGTAAGCCATAAAGCTGTATAACCCATGGAAGCAATATAATCAAGGTGATTAATAATTCCCTGTATGTCTCCTCCGTGACGTGCATCCGGATTTTTACGGTCTGTGCCGTCAGGGTAATCTTTAACAAAATCATTTGTGGTATCACCATTAGAGAAACGATCGGGTAGAATCTCATAGATAACGTCTCCGCTATCAAAACCTTTACGACTGGCAGAAGCATGTTCGCGGTTTTTAAGTTCATATTGGTAAGTGGCGGATGGTTTGCCATTTCTCTGGAACATAATGTTGAACTTACCTGCCTTAGCTAGTTTGGAATCAATAATTAGGTCGATAAACAAATAATTTGGATTCGATACCTTGTTAATCTTCAGAATTTTGACCCCCGGATATTTTATTGTTACCTGATTCTGGGCTATATCCTTGCCATAGACCAACAGTTGCAGTTTTGGATTTTTCATCCCTATCCACCAACAGGTGGGTTCAACTTTCTCTATCTGAGCATGAAGACTCATTGTGATAAAGAGGAATAAGAGAATAAATAGTTTTTTCATTGTAATAATTTAAATAGATTTTATATTAGATAAATTTGTTTGTATGGTTGCATGAGACTTTATAACAAATCTCATATAGACAATGACAACAGGCAAGCTGGAAAATATGTTTTCGCATAGTTAACAGATAAAGGATATAATTTCAGAATTCGGATCAAATGAAATCAATCGTTTTTACATATAAAAATTATTTATGTAAACGCCCGGATTTTTATGCAAACGCATCAAATAATGTGTTGTGAATAAAATAAATAAGAACTATTTTTGTTTAGTGTTTAAATGTAACTGATTGATGCTGTAGCTGGATTATATGCATCATAAACTAATATAAAGAATGCCTTTAATGTATAACCTTCAAAATAACCGAAAACAAGTATTCTTCCATGCTGTATATTGGGTGAGTATTGTTTTGTTTTTTACTTTCTCATGGGGAACGCGCTATAATAACTACTGGGTATGTTTTTATAATGAAGTGGTGTTTTTACCAATCAGAATGGGAGTTGTATACTTTGGACTATATTATGTTATTCCAGAATTGCTGCTTAAAAGAAAATACTTCCGCTTTGCCGTGGCATTTGTGGCGATGATGATAGTGGGCAGTATAATGCAGCGAACATTGGTTTATTACTCTTCCATTCCTTTACTTGGATTCCGAAATCCAGATGTCTCATTCTTTGATACAACTGAACTTTTACATTATGTAATCAGTATAAATGCTGTGATGATTATTCCTTTTGCTGTAAAACTTTACAGCTACTCGCTTGAAAAGGAGAACCGCATCCTTTCTTTGTCGCACGAAAAGTCTCAGGCTGAATTACAGTTCTTACGTAGTCAGATTCAGCCACATTTCTTTTTTAATGTGCTGAATGATCTTTATGCAATGGCCTTAAAGCATTCGGAAAAGACACCGGAGATGATTATGAAACTGTCCGACCTGATGCGTTACGTGCTTCATGAATCAACTGCAGAAAGTGTTCCGGTAGAGAAAGAACTGAATTATATTCGCAATTATATTGATCTTGAAAAACTCAGATACGGTAGCCGATTTTCTGTTGATTTACAAGTGAAAGGGGAGACTAAGAACTGTCAGATTGCACCGCTGTTATTGTTCCCTTTTGTGGAGAATGCTTTCAAACATTCAACGACCAATGAAACAAGTGGTGCCTGGATTTCTATTGAGCTGACGGTAAATGCAGACGAGGTGTATTTACTGGTTTCTAATTCTTTTGATCCGGATGCGAAAAAAGAGAATAATGTGTCGTCGGGTATCGGGATTAAGAATGTACGTGATCGTCTGGATATCTTATATCCCGGAAGATACGTGTTTGATACAAAGGTTATTGATCAAAGTTATGTTAGTTCCTTAAAAATTCAATTGCCATAATGAGTCCTATACGTTGTTTATTGGTTGATGATGAAGAGCTGGCGCTCGATGTTCTTGAAATATACATTGATCGTCTGGAAGGTTTCGAGGTAGCAGGACGCTGTACTGATACTTTTGGAGCAAACTGTTTTTTGCAGGAGAATAAAGTTGATTTAGTTTTTCTGGATATTCAGATGCCGAAGATTAATGGTATGGAGTGGATAAAAAGCCAGGAGAATCCTCCAAAAGTAATTTTTTGTACAGCATTTGATCGTTTTGCAGTAGAAAGCTATGAAGTAAATGCCGTTGATTATCTCCTTAAGCCTATTTCATTTGAACGATTTGAAAAGGCGGTTCTTAAAGCTGCAGAAATAATCAACCTTGAACGGGATAAGATAGTTTCCAATAAAGATGAATTTATCACAGTCCGCTCTGAGCGTAAACTTTATAAGATTGCTGTTGATGAGATTATATATATCCACAGCCTTAGCAACTATTATAAGATTGTAACTCCCGACAAGAGAATTGTTGTTTATGGTAGTCTTTCTGCTTTGGAGAATAAACTGCCTTCTTCGCAGTTTATTCGTATACATCGTTCTTATCTGGTGGCAATGAAACGAATAGAAGCTGTATCAAATACCTCGGTTCTTATTTCAGGAAAGGAATTGCCTGTTGGGAGGAAGTACAAGAGTAGCATTGAGACTCTCTATCCTCAAAAGAACGATTGACAGGATTCTAATCAATATTGACCTCTGATACCGGAACAACTTTGATTTTATATTTTGTCTTTGTCAAATCAGTCCAAAGCCAGTTATAAAAATCAATCAGCATCTTTGCTTTGCAAAACGGACGATCGGCTGTTGTGTGGCAATCACTTATAATGGTTATATCATAATCCTTTGTTAAAGCTGTTTTTACAGTGGCATCTACACAGAAATCTGTTGCACAGCCGGTGATGTATAGCTTCTCAATATTATAACTGATAAGTATCTCTTCCAGATTTGTTTTGTAAAAAGAATCGTTAGCCCGTTTTTCTACCACAATATCTTCCGGATGAACAGGAAGTTCAGATATAATTTCCCACTCTTCTGTATTAGGGTAGCAATAGTTATCCACCTCTCCGTTGTGCTGAATGAAGATTACTTTTTTATTTTTCAGGCGAAATTGCTCTGCTAATCTGGCTATTCTACGAGTTACACTCTCTGAATCATAACGTGTAACGGTAAACGCAACTTTTTGCATGTCAACAATCAGTAAGGCTTCTGCTTTTTCCATTGGTAAATTGGGGGTTGATGTTTGTTGCAAAGATACTTAAAACAATCCATTGGAGAATAAAATAAATCCATTCTCCAATGGATTGGTAATGATTGCCCAATAAATAAATGAATAAAAAACAGGCGATAACAGAAAAACTCCGTCACCGCCTGTTCAATAAATCAAACTTGGTATTATTTATTTCTTTGACTCTTATCGGGAAATGCTGGAATAGCCGGAATCTCCTGTTTTTCTGTTTTTAGCTTATCCAATGCAACTTCAATTGCTTTGCTCAACTGCTGATCTTCTCCCATATATTCCTTATACGGATCGTTTTCAATTTCAATATTTGGCTCTACGCCTCGACCTTCAATGATGAAGCCACTGCCATCGGCAGCATAAGGAGCATAAGACGGAGTTACAATGGAACCGCCATCCACAAAGGGAACTGTGCCACTGTAACCAACTACGCCTCCCCATGTGCGCTTGCCAATCACTGTTCCTAGCTTGTTGTATTTAAAACGGTAGGGGAACAGGTCACCGTCAGAAGCTGAATATTCATTTATCAGTAATACTTTGGGGCCCATAAATGTACCAACCGGATTTACGGAGCCTTCTTTTTGTCCGGCATGCATGGTGAAGAAAGTTGGAACGCGCATCAGTCTCTCAATAATCATAGGTGATACGTTACCACCGCCATTGCCACGATCGTCAATAATAAGTGCTTTCTTCATTAATTGCGGATAATAGTGTTTCACAAACTCATTCAGTCCGTCAACTCCCATGTCAGGAATATGAATGTAGCCTACTTCTCCATTTGTTGCTTCATTCACCTTGCGGGTGTTTTCCTGTACCCAGTTATAATAATTCAGTTTGGCAACATCGGCCAGCGGAGTAACCAGAACGGTGCGGGCTTCTTTTTCGGAAGGAACAGTGTTAACTGTAAGTTCGGTCGTCTTTCCAGCCAATCCAATCAATAGTTCCTGAGGGTCCTTAACATCTTTCAGTGAATGTTCGTTGATAGCAATAATGTAATCGCCCTTCTTCACGTTAACTCCCGGCATGGTGAGCGGAGAACGGGTTGATTTATCCCAGTTGGCTCCTGCAGTAATGGATTCAACCTTGAAGTAACCGGAAGCATCTTTGGTGAAGTTTGCCCCTAACATACCCATTTGAATACGGGTAGGAGTGGGGTGTTCGCCATTCTGTGAATATGCGTGACCAATGCTTAGCTCGCCAATCATTTCACCAATGATATAGGTGAGGTCGGTACGGTGGTTCACATAAGGAATCAGAGCTTTGTATTTCTCGTAAACCTTGTTCCAATCAACACCGTGCATATTGGGTGCATAGAAGAAATCACGCATCTGTCTCCAGCTCTCGTTGTATATCTGCATCCATTCCTGATGATAGTCCACTAGTTTTTTCATGTCTCCCAAATTTATTGGATCACTGACGCTTACAGCTGTTGTGGGAGCATCGATTACCTGTATTTTCTGATCCTTAATGGCAAGTGCTTTTTTGTATCCGTTGCCAAAAACAATATATGCGCCCAAGTCTGTCTCGGCCTTCTTTTCTATATCGTAAACAAAAGTACTGTTCCCACGATTATAATATACTTTCTGTCCTACCATATGTAGGTTACGGTAATAACCAGCCTGAATAGGTAATTCAACGGCATTAGAAAAACTATAGCTCATCATCTCTGAGTTTTTTTTAGCGACCTTTTTCTTTTTACCATTTTTCTTAGTGGCCTCTTTTTTAGATGTCTCTTCTTTTGGCGCAGCAGTCTGACCAATCATATCGTTTACCGGTTCAAAGGGGATCTTAGCGTCCGATGCTATTGGGAGTACGTATACTTTACACATATTGTTGTATACATGATTCCATTCTGTTTCACCATATGTGGGGTTAAACGTGCGTGCCGACTGGAATACAAGATATTTACCGTCGGAACTGAAGTTAGGTGAACCGGAATTGTACCATCCATCGGTAATCACGAACTTCATTCCTGATTCTACATCATAAACAATTACGTTGTTCATTGCTTTTTCTGGACGGGCATAAGTAATGAAGCGACTGTCCGGTGACCAATTAAATTCATCAATGAGCCCCACTCCCGACTGTTCCACTAAAGTAGTTTTTTCCGTAGCAATATCGGTAATGTTGAGTGTGTTCCTCTTATCACTCCAAAGAATCTTTTGAGAGTTGGGTGACCATGAATAGTCAATGATATAGGTCTTTATATCTTTGGTTACGGCTTTCTCTTCTCCTGTAAATGCATTGCGCACATAGATACGGAACTCGCCATCTTTATCGGATATGTATGATAATTGCTTCCCGTCGGGCGACCAAAGTGCATTCTGATCGTTTGCATCCGATGAGTTAGTGAGGTTATAGGTTATCCCTTCTTTGCCTGGAAGAGAAAAGATATCTCCACGAGCTGTAAGAAGTACCCGTTCGCCATTAGGCGCTACACTGTAAGAGGAAATCTGAGTACTAACGTCCTTCCATTCCGGACGAGAATATTCCTGATCGTTATTGATCTCGACTATTACCTTACTAGCTGTTTTACTCTTTGTGTCGAAACGGTAGATGTAACCGCCATATTCGTATACAATCTGGTCACCGCCGATGCTTGGAAACTTAATATCATAATCCTTGTAAAAGGTAAGCTGTTTGGTTTGCTGGGTGGAAAGCTGATAAACGTAAAGGTTCATCACGTCGTCGCGGTCGGAAAGGAAGTAAATCTCATCTCCATTTTGGTTCCACATAGGAAAAACGTCCTGTCTTACGTGGTTAGTGATCTTCTTTGATTCTTTGGTATTAAAATCGAAGATGCGGATATCATCGGCCATTCCTCCCTGATATCTTTTCCAGGTACGGAATTCGCGGAACACATAGTTGTAGGCCAATTGTTTTCCGTCTGGTGAATAAGTTGAGAATCCTCCGTTCTTCAAAGGAATCTCTGTAGGAACGCCTCCGTCAATGGGAACAGTAAGTAATTGACCGGTAAAATCATTGAAAGTATTCTGACGAGTACGGAACAAAACACTCTTTCCATCGCGGGTCCAGTCCATCACAATGTTATTGGGTCCCATGCGGTCGCCAAGATCATCACGACCAAGGGTAGCGGTAAAAGTTAATCGCTTAGGCTCTCCGCCTTCAGCAGGCATTACAAACACTTCTGTGTTTCCGTCATACTGTCCGGTAAAAGCAATCTGTTTCCCATCCGGTGAGAAATGAGGGAACATTTCATAACCTATGTTCGAGGTTAATTTACGCGCTGTTCCTCCCTCTTTGCTAACGGAATAAAGATCGCCTGCATACGAGAAAACGATATTATCGCCATGAATATTAGGAAAACGCAACAGCCTGCCTTCATTTGCACTAACAGTCAGTGTAGCTGAAAGAGCCAGAATTCCTAAAAAGATTTTTTTAATTATAACTCTATTTTAATAACGGTTGTAATATAAATTAAATATTATAATACAAACTTACATAAAAAAGAGATTAATATACCTCATTTGTAATAAAATATTTTCTTTTATTGATTGCCTGACAATATTTGTAGCTTATGAAGAATAAAACACTACTTTTGCACTGTTTTTGGAATAAAAAGAATCAAAATGCAATCAATTATTCGTCTGAAAGGTGGCGTTGCACGTAATGAACTGTATCGCTTCACCCATTCTTTGACTATGAATCTTGAAGCTGGGGAACACCTGGCAATCGTTGGCCCCAATGCTGGTGGTAAGAGTTTATTAGTAGATACTTTGATAGGGAAATACCCATTAAAAGAAGGCACACTGGAATATGACTTCTCTCCGTCTTTTACAAATACAGCTTATGATAATATAAAATATATTGCTTTTCGTGATACGTATGGGGCTGCAGATGCCAATTACTATTATCAGCAAAGATGGAACGCGCACGATCAGGATGATGCTCCGGTAGTGAAAGATTCTCTAGGTGAAGTAACCGATACTCAGCTGCGCGATGAGCTTTTTGAACTCTTTGCCATTGAACCTATGCTGGATAAGAAACTGATTCTCCTTTCCAGTGGAGAACTCCGTAAGTTTCAACTGACGAAAACATTGCTTACTAATCCAAGAGTGCTGGTGATGGATAACCCATTTATCGGATTGGATGCCAAGACTCGCGATCTATTGCATGATGTGTTGCAAAGACTCACTTCAAAATCTTCGCTTCAAATTATTCTTGTACTCTCCATGTTCGATGATATTCCCGATTTTATTACTCATGTATTGCCAGTTAAAGATCGTACTTGTGGAAAGAAGGTTACTCGTGAAGAGTATTTTAATGATTACAAACCTAGCACAACTCTGGCTCTTTCCGAGGAAAAGAAACAAGGTATTATTGATCTGGAATATGGTGATCAGCTTTTCAACTCGGAAGAGGTGGTTAAACTAAACAAAGTGTCTATCCGCTATGGTGACCGTACCATTCTGAAAGAACTGGACTGGACTATTCTTCGCGGACAGAAGTGGGCCCTATCTGGTGAGAACGGAGCGGGGAAGTCTACCTTGCTTAGTTTGGTATGTGCAGATAATCCACAATCCTATGCTTGTGATATCAGCCTTTTCGGAAGGAAACGAGGATCGGGTGAAAGTATCTGGGAGATAAAGAAGCACATTGGCTACGTCTCTCCTGAGATGCACCGTGCTTACCTTAAAAATCTACCGACGATAGATATTGTTGCTTCTGGATTGCACGATTCAATTGGACTTTATAAGAAACCACGACCCGAGCAGATGTCAATCTGTGAATGGTGGATGGATGTATTTGGTATTCTTGATCTGAAAGATCGTCCGTTTCTGCAAATATCATCCGGTGAACAACGTTTAGTTCTTCTGGCCCGTGCTTTTGTGAAGGATCCGGAACTTCTTATTCTGGATGAACCTCTTCACGGCCTGGACACTTTTAATCGTAGAAGGGTAAAGGCTATTGTTGAGGCTTTTTGTGAAAGAAAAGATAAAACGATTATCTACGTAACTCACTATGAAAATGAGTTGCCGAAAACAATTGATCAGCGAATTACACTTATTAGAAATAAGTAGGTAAAGCTTTATTGCACAAATAAGAAAGAGAGTCTGTTTGTTTTTGAAACAAACAGACTCTCTTTTTTTATAAAGGTGATAAATAGCTTCTTATTACATAATATTTACTCTTTGTAAAAGTTCTTTAGCCCAGGTTATTTCACTGGAAGCCCATGTTGCATCGTCAGTGTTACGTGTCTGATCCTGAAAACTAGTAAGATGGTCAATGTATTCCTGAAGGGCAGAGGCTGCTTTTGCCTGTTTCTTTAATCGAAGCAGAGCCAGAATCTCTTGTTTATCTGTATTCAGATTGGGAACTCCTGATATTGATTTGGCTTGCTGGATAAGTGAAAGACTCTCCTGATTTTTTTCGTCTGTGTTATACATTCCCATATTAGCTTTTGCAAGAATTACAAGATCTCCGTCAGTGGCCACTTTCTGGTCTACATTCTTCTGAACAAGAGCAGCAGCTTCAGCATAATGCTTGCCATCAATCTGTATAATTGCATTAAATGTGTTTACACCTGAAATAACTTTCTGATAAGCATGACTTGAGAATTCGTTGAAATTACCAAGTTTGTTGATACGTTTATCGAACTCAGCGTAAGTTCCGTATTTAGATAAGGTGTAATAATCTTTATGTTCCAGAAAATAGTTTCTGATCTTGTTAAGAGCTGAAGGCAGTGCGGAAGGATCTATTTTTTTCATACTAAGAAATTCCATAGCGCATCGGTCGGCAATCTTTTCCTGAGAACGGCTATAGGTCATTCCCATCCTTTGGCCCATCTTGTCAACAATAGCTGCCGATACAAGGCTTACAGCAACTGTGGCAGTACCCGGAACATAATATTGACTTTTATCCATCAGGTATTCTTCGCCAGCTTGTAGAACACCAGCTGCAATAGGTCCCCAGAAGGCAGCAGCTTTTTCTCTTGATATTTGTTTGTTTACGTTATTTATCCCATGATCTAATACATGATGTGCTACTTCGGATGCAATAATAGCAGTTAATTCTTCTTCTGAATCCAGAACAGAGAGCAGTCCGGTAGTGACAATAAGTGAACCGTCCGGTTGCATGTAGCTATCTGGGTTTGGTGATTTTAGAATATAAACTTTTAATGTTTCGCTTCTCTTGTCATTAAACTTCTGATAAATCACTGATGTAAAGATGGAATTTACATAATCTTCAATATACGGATCTTCGTAAAATAAACGTTCTTTACTTAGCTTTCCTATATAGTTGGCCGATTCTTCTTTTAATTCCTGTCTAAGGTCATACTGATATCCCTTATAGATTAAATTTGTATATAGGTCATTTTGTAAGGCTTTATATTCCCAAAATGAATCATTGTTTGTAGGTTCCAGATTTACTGCTCTCAACTTGCTGAAAGGTACAGCAATCTGAAAGTTGTTGATAACAAGACCAATACTAAAATCTTCTGCTTGATCACCTTTTGCAAACTTTAGAAAGCTGCATAGCTTGACAGGAGTTCCTGCTTTATATTCTTCGTAATCTTCTTTAAGTGTACCATCAATATCGAATGGAAAACTTTTTAATGCTTTTTGTGAGTAGGCATTGTATGTCCACAAACTGAAAATACATATTACGAGAAAGATCTTTTTCATACGCATATTAGTTTAGCAATTTATTTGTAGCTAAAGATATGTAATTGTTTTACATTATGGTATTTTTAATATTTTTCTTTTAATATAATTTATACTATTATATGCCAAATGAACACTCCTGATATACTTAGCATTCTGATCTTATCTCGTTGCTTTTTTATTTGTGACTTTTATCCACAATGGAAGTAAGTATCTACAACTTCTTTCATCTTCATAGGTTTGTTCTGTAACTCCTCGCGTAAGTTTACATCATTGTAAGCTTTCAGTTTGCGAATAACGCCGTCTATCATACTTGGACTAAATACATTGTACTGTTCAAAGAATGCACGTTGCTGTTGCAGACGGTCGGCCGAAGCACTGCAACTATCGGGTAGTTGTTCCAGCGCTTTTAGTTGCTCCTGATTCTCTGACCGGTGAATGTCTACATTTACATAAGTTCTCTTGGCAATGCCTAATGCGTCTTCTATTTCAAAGCCATGACGGCAGGCAACAGCCAGACTGGCCAGCAGCTGATAAATATCCGCTGAACCATCCGGTGAGCGCATTTCTACAGTCTGCTTTTGCGTGGTGTCATAATTACTGGGAGCTTCCAGCGGATTGGCCAAGGCACACATATCTTTCTTTGCCGACCATCCCAACGGTACGCGAACAAGGACGGAACGATTGCGATCTCCCCAGCAAATGTTGGTGGGTGCTTCCTGATGCGGAACCAATCGGAAATAAGAAGTAGGAGTTGTGTTTCCAAAAGCAGTAATAGAAGGAGCCAGACACATCATTCCGGCAATGGCTTTGCGTGCTGTGTCTGATAATGCACCGTTTTCCAACATCTGATTCTTGCCGTCTTTTGTTATGCGCATGTGAATATGCAAGCCCGAACCAGCTTTGCCCACAGTAATCTTTGGCGCAAAAGTAATGTTATATCCGTATTGATAAGCCAGATTACGGATAACCCATTTTGCAATCATTAGTTGGTCTGCAGCTTCTTCTGCCGGAGAAGGCAGAAACTCAATTTCGTTTTGCTCATAAATTAATCCATTCTGTGTAAAATTTCCTACCTCGGAGTGCCCGTATTTAATCTTTCCGTTGGCTTGGGCAATGTATTTCATGCACTGAGTACGGAATTGGTTGAACTTGTCATACGGTCCGGATTCATGATACCCGTGCTGATCTGTTGCGGGGAACAATCCATTGTCGGGTGCAATAATGTAATACTCCAGCTCTCCCATAGCTTCAAACTGCATACCTGTTACCTCATTAAAAGCCCGGCAAGCCTTATGCAGAGTATATTCCGGCGAACTCTCAAGAGGTTCTCCATCTTTATTAAAGAAAGAGCAAAGCATGGTTAGTGTGGGTATTTCGGCAAACGGATCAACAAAGGCAGTTCGAAAACGGGGGATAGCATACAAGTCACTGCTCCCGGCTTCAATAAAGGTAAAAAGACTAGAGCCATCCACGCGTTCGCCGCAGGTTAGTATAGCATTCAGATAGGCAGCGTCGTTGATGACAAAGTTCAAAGTTTTCAGTCGTCCATCACCGGCAGGATACATGAAATTAATCATGCGTATTTCATTTTCTTTGATAAAAGAGATGATGTCTGCTTTGGTAAATTCAGTGGGTAGTTTTTGCAGAAACTTCACCAATGCGTTGGAATTCATTTCTAATTGGCTGTTCATATCTTCTGTTGATTATTTAAGGTTGATAATAATCAAAGATAGAAATAAATAATCAATTTGTCAATTTTATAGCTTTGTGTTTTAAGTTTGATTGTTTGCTTTGGTGTTATTGTTGTATTTTAATGTGTAATTGTTATCAAATTGAAAGTTTGGCAACAATAATCTTCTGGATTAACAAACTTGCCTTCTCTCTCGTAAGAAGGTTTTAAAAAATATCACTCCAGAGTATAGCAAAACTCCCGTCTGCTTTTTTTTAAATCACTAGACTAATTTATGTATCCTTGTACAAAAGAATGCATTCTTCTGTACAAAACAATTAATTCTTTTGTACAGAAGAAAGATTTGTTTTGTACAACATTACATAAGCATCATTCCTGAAAAATAAGAAATCACTCGGGAGAAGAAAGAAACCTCGTTGCATCTTTATGAAAGACTATAGTGGCAAGATTAGTTCAATAATAACGCTACATAAAATAAAAAAATCCACAAAAAGC
>Ga0183099_1001333_pt1 | contig 14623 bp, 10 predicted proteins | sample Biomet1_FD_127788 | JGI IMG/M metagenome (GOLD analysis project Ga0183099, IMG submission 127788) | Microbial communities from bioreactor (seeded with anoxic lake sediment) at LBNL, California, USA - Biofuel metagenome 1 | ecosystem: Engineered > Bioreactor > Anaerobic > Unclassified ... | reverse complement strand
CTATATACTATTATAGCTAGATCATTCTCACACAGATTTTGATAAAGTATGGCAGGATTCCGATCGTGATTACTGGATGATTGCGCAAGAAGCGAAAGATTACGGTATGATTGACGAAGTGCTTATGCGTAAACCTGCAGCTATATAATTAAGGTATAAAGATTAAATTGAATAACTAACATTGGAAGATTCAAAACCATCAAAGAATAAAAAGAAATGTAGCTTTTGCGGACGTCCCGAAAGTGAAGTTTCTTTTTTGATTACGGGGATGAATGGCTACATCTGCGACAGTTGTGCCACTCAAGCTTACGAAATCACTCAAGAGGCTGTTGGAGCAAGTAAACAAACTGGCTCCGGTAAGCCGTTAAATCTCAAAGATCTACCTAAACCTGTAGATATTAAAAAGTTTCTTGACCAATATGTAATTGGTCAGGACGATGCCAAACGTTATCTTTCGGTATCTGTCTATAACCACTATAAACGATTGCTGCAGAAAGATAGCGGTGATGATGTGGAAATAGAGAAATCTAACATTATAATGGTGGGAAGTACAGGAACAGGCAAAACACTTTTAGCAAGAACTATTGCTAAATTATTGCATGTACCTTTTACTATTGTTGACGCAACCGTGTTAACAGAAGCAGGTTATGTGGGAGAAGATATTGAAAGTATTCTTACCCGATTGCTGCAGGTGGCAGATTATAACGTTTCTGAAGCAGAAAGAGGCATCGTGTTTATAGACGAAATAGATAAAATTGCCCGTAAAGGTGATAATCCCTCTATTACACGTGATGTAAGCGGTGAAGGAGTTCAGCAGGGATTATTGAAATTATTGGAAGGCGCAGTTGTTAATGTTCCACCGCAAGGCGGACGTAAACATCCTGATCAGAAAATGATTCCGGTAAACACCAAAAATATTTTATTCATTTGTGGAGGTGCATTTGATGGCATTGAGAAGAAAATAGCACAACGTTTGAACACTCACGTGGTTGGATATAGTGCCTCTCAGGCTACAGCGGTTGTTGATAAGAAGAATATGATGCAGTATATCGCCCCTCAGGATTTAAAGTCTTTCGGACTAATACCTGAGATTATTGGTCGTCTGCCTGTGCTCACTTATCTCAATCCACTAGATAGAAATGCATTGCGTGCTATTCTAACCGAACCGAAGAATTCGATTATCAAACAATACATCAAGCTATTTGAGATGGATAACATAGCGCTTTCGTTTGACGAAAGAGTTTATGAATATATCGTAGATAAAGCCGTTGAATACAAACTTGGTGCACGTGGATTGCGTTCCATTGTTGAGACAATCATGATGGATGTAATGTTCGAAATTCCTTCTCAAAGCAAGGCTGAATACAGTGTTTCGCTGGAATATGCTAAGAATCAACTGGAAAAAGCAAATATCGCTCGTTTACAAACAGCTTAATATCAGCAGATAAAACAAAAAGATAGTGGTAAACATTATTTTTTTGAAAAATATTCTGTGAAAGATACGTAATATTTAAGAAGTTGTTTATAACTTTGTTTGAGTTCAAAAAGAAAAATTGAACTGTGAATTGACGAATAGCCAAAAACAACTTAAAACAATGGCAGAGAAGATTAATTTAACGGAAGAATTAAAAGCGTACTTTGGATTTGATAAATTCAAAGGTAATCAAGAGGCGATTATTAAAAATGTATTAGCCGGTAATGATACGTTTGTACTTATGCCTACAGGTGGTGGTAAGTCTCTTTGTTATCAGTTACCTTCTTTAGTAATGGAAGGAACGGCAATCGTTATATCTCCCTTAATTGCCTTGATGAAAAATCAGGTAGATGCTATGCGTAACTTTAGTGAGGATGATGGAATTGCTCATTTTATTAATTCCTCGCTGAATAAAGCTGCTATTGATCAGGTTAAATCAGATATTCTTTCCGGAAAGACAAAGTTGCTTTATGTAGCACCTGAGTCATTAACGAAAGATGAGAACGTGGAGTTTCTGAAAAAAATTAAGATATCTTTCTATGCTGTTGATGAAGCACACTGTATTTCTGAATGGGGACACGATTTTCGTCCTGAATACCGACGTATTCGTCCCATTATTAATGAAATAGGGAAAGCGCCTCTTATAGCTTTAACAGCTACGGCTACTCCAAAGGTGCAGCATGATATTCAAAAAAATCTCGGGATGATTGATGCGGAAGTCTTTAAGTCTTCCTTTAATCGACCCAATCTTTACTATGAGGTACGCTCTAAAACAAATAGTATTGATAAAGAAATTATTAAATTTATCAAGGCTAACACTGGAAAGTCCGGAATAATTTACTGTTTAAGCAGAAAAAAAGTTGAAGAACTGGCTGAGATTTTGCAGGCAAACGGGATTAATGCCCGTGCTTATCATGCCGGCATGGATTCGTCAACGAGAACCGATAACCAGGATGACTTCTTGATGGAGAAGATTGACGTAATAGTTGCTACTATTGCGTTTGGTATGGGTATTGATAAACCAGATGTTCGTTATGTAATTCATTACGATATCCCTAAAAGTCTGGAAGGCTACTATCAGGAAACTGGTCGTGCGGGACGTGATGGCGGCGAAGGTCAGTGTATTACTTTCTATACCAATAAAGACTTGCAGAAACTCGAAAAATTTATGCAAGGCAAGCCTGTTGCAGAACAGGAAATAGGCAAGCAGCTTCTGCTCGAAACCGCTGCTTACGCCGAATCTTCCGTATGTCGGAGAAAGTCTTTGTTACATTACTTCGGCGAAGAATATACGGAAGAAAATTGTGGTAATTGTGACAATTGTTTAAACCCTAAGAAACAAGTGGAAGCTCAGGATTCATTATGTGCCGTGATAGAAACTATCTTGGCAGTAAAAGAAAACTTTAAAGCAGACTATATTATCGATGTATTACAAGGGAGGGAAACCTCCGAAGTGCAAGCCCACCTACACGAAGACTTAGAAGTTTTCGGTTCAGGAATGGGAGAAGAAGATAAAACATGGAATGCTGTTATTCGACAGGCTTTAATAGCTGGCTTTTTAAGTAAAGATGTCGAAAACTATGGATTATTAAAAGTAACGGATGCAGGACGCAAATTCCTGAAACATCCAAAATCGTTTAAAATAACCGAGGACAATGAATTTGAAGAAGTAGAAGAAGAAACTCCTATGAGAGGAGGCGCTGCATGTGCAGTAGATCCGGCACTTTATTCAATGCTGAAAGATTTGAGGAAAAAACTTTCCAAGAAACTCGACGTTCCGCCTTATGTTATTTTTCAGGACCCATCACTTGAGGCGATGGCAACCATTTATCCGGTAACACTGGATGAGTTGCAAAATATCCCTGGCGTAGGTGCAGGAAAAGCAAAACGCTACGGTCAGGAATTTTGTGTGCTGATAAAAAAACACTGCGAGGAAAATGAGATTGATCGCCCTGAAGATTTGCGTGTTCGTACAGTCGCAAATAAGTCGAAACTGAAAGTCTCTATCATTCAAAGCATTGATAGAAAAGTAGCATTAGATGATATTGCTCTTTCCAAAGGCATTGAGTTCGCTGATCTGCTTGATGAAATTGAAGCGATAGTATATTCAGGTACAAAGTTGAATATAGATTATTTCCTTCATGAGATTATGGATGAAGACCATATGCAGGATATTTATGATTATTTTAAAGAATCTGTTACCGATAAAATTGATGATGCTGTCGAAGAACTTGGCGGAGATTACTCAGAGGACGAGATTCGTCTGGTAAGAATTAAGTTCATTTCTGAAATGGCTAATTAAAGTACAGAAATATTCTTTTAAGCGCAGGCTATACAAATTGAAATCAATAGGTTATGATGTAGAATATCTTTTTTACATAAATCTAATACAATTTGTATAATCTGCGTTTTTCTTTTTCCATTTTATAATTATTCAAAAAAAATCGGATAATTTCTCGCACCGAACAAAGATTTCTTCGTATATTTGCACGCAATAATTTCTAAAAGCAAACCCTATGTCATTTATTGCAGATAAAATTGTCATGGATGGATTAACGTACGATGACGTACTTTTAATCCCTTCATATTCTGAGGTATTACCCCGTAGTGTCGATCTCTCGACTAAATTCTCACGAAACATTGAATTAAAGGTCCCTTTTGTAACTGCAGCAATGGATACAGTAACCGAAGCGAAGATGGCTATTGCTATTGCACGTGAAGGAGGAATTGGCGTTATTCATAAAAATATGTCTATTAAGGCTCAGGCAAAGCAAGTTGCTATTGTGAAACGTGCTGAAAATGGGATGATCTATGACCCAGTTACTATTAAGAAAGGTTCTACTGTACGTGACGCTTTGTCTTTAATGGCGGAATATAAAATCGGAGGTATTCCTGTCGTTGATGATGATAGAATGTTGGTAGGCATTGTGACTAATCGTGATTTACGTTTTGAACGTGATATGAATAAGCGTATTGACGAGGTTATGACAAAAGAAAATATTGTTACAACCAATCAGTCTACAGATTTAGAGTCTGCTGCTCAGATTTTACAAAAACATAAAATAGAGAAACTTCCTGTAGTCGACAAAGATGGTCGGTTAGTAGGACTTGTTACCTATAAAGATATTACAAAAGCAAAAGATAAACCAATGGCTTGCAAGGATTCCAAAGGAAGACTTCGCGTAGCAGCTGGAGTGGGAGTAACATCCGATACATTTGCTCGTATGCAGGCTTTGGTTGAAGCTGGTGCAGATGCTATCGTTATTGATACAGCTCATGGTCATTCAAAAGGAGTTATCGAACAGCTTATTGAAGCAAAAAAACGTTTCCCAAATATTGATATTGTTGTTGGTAATATTGCTACAGGTGCCGCTGCTTTAGCTCTTGCGGAAGCTGGTGCCGACGGTGTTAAAGTTGGTATTGGTCCTGGATCTATCTGTACTACCCGTGTAGTAGCTGGTGTTGGGGTACCTCAGCTTTCAGCTGTTTACGAAGTGGCAAAAGCATTGAAAGGTACAGGTGTTCCTTTGATTGCTGATGGAGGTCTAAGGTATTCTGGAGATGTAGTTAAGGCTTTGGCTGCTGGAGGTTATTCAGTAATGATTGGTTCTTTGGTTGCCGGTGTAGAAGAAAGTCCTGGTGAGACAATCATCTTCAACGGAAGAAAATTCAAATCCTATCGCGGCATGGGTTCACTTGAAGCTATGGAAAATGGTTCTAAAGATCGTTATTTCCAAAGTGGAGAAACAGATGTTAAGAAGTTGGTTCCAGAAGGTATTGCTGCACGCGTGCCTTATAAAGGAACCCTTTTTGAAGTGATTTATCAATTATGCGGTGGTCTTCGCTCAGGAATGGGATATTGTGGTGCTGCAAGTATTGAAAAACTTCATGATGCTAAGTTCACTCGTATTACAAGTGCCGGTGTTCTTGAAAGCCATCCACATGATGTAACGATCACAAGTGAGGCTCCAAATTATAGCCGTCCGGAATAAAGCGATAATAATTAGCTTATATAGTAAGGGGAATAACTTTTAATAAAGGTTGTTCCCTTTATTTTTTCAATATAAATCAGTGCCTTTTTATGCAGCAAAAATATAGTTATAATGACTATTCCCAGATAGTTGAACTGGTCATCTGTCTTTTTTTATATATGACAAAGCTCTTTTTGTATAAATGAATCTATTTTATTGTTCAATAAGCAGCTGTTTTTTTAAAATTATTTCTCCGTCTTTTGTCTTCTTCTTTAATCCTGTACAATTAATTTTCAGATTTCTTATCGTGTATAAAGAGATTATTTTCTTGTCTTATAATAAAAACGAATGAATTTGATTTAGAATACGCAATTTTTACGTATTTTCGCCGTTGAATTATTGATTGTTATGCCAATCTATTTTTAATATGTATCTAACGAAACACGAATAATGAAAAGAAAGATTATTTTATTTGCAGGTTTAGCTTTGAGTGCTTATGCTTTTTCACAGCAAAAAGATCAGGTCTTGATGAAGATAAACAATAAAGATATTACACGATCAGAATTCGAATACATTTATAATAAGAATAATTCAAACAACGAGCTAGATAAGAAATCATTGGATGAATATGTCAACTTGTTTGTGAACTTTAAGTTGAAAGTTTCTGCTGCTGAATCTGAAGGGGTGGATACTACAAAGGCATTTCGTGATGAATTTATGGGATATCGTCAGCAATTGGCAAAGTCATACCTTACTGATGACTCGGTAGACGAAGCAAATGCTCTGAGCATTTATGAAAGACTAAAAGAAAATGTAGAAGCATCGCATATATTGATCCGATGTAAACCAGATGCAACTCCAGAAGATTCACTAGAAGCATATCACAAAGCTGAGCGTGCGCGTCAGCGAATTCTTAAGGGGGAGGATTTTGAAAAGGTTGCTCGTGAAGTTTCTGAAGATCCTTCTGTAAAACAGAACGGAGGTAGTCTTGGATATTTTAGTGCTTTGCAAATGGTTACTCCTTTTGAAGATACAGCTTATTCTTTAAAGAACGGCGAAGTTAGTAAGCCGGTTCGCACAGAATTTGGTTATCATGTTATTAAAGTAACTAATCGTCGCCCTGATATGGGCAAAGTGCTGGTTGCGCATATATTTAAATTCCTTCCACAAGACGTAACCAGAGAGCAAGAAAATAAAGCAACAGTGCAGATTGATTCCATTTATAATGCTTTGAAAAATGGTGCCGACTTTGCTGCTTTAGCAAAGATATGTTCCGATGATCAGGGCACAGCTCCACGTGGCGGTGAATTGCCATGGATTGGTTTCCATCAGACTGTCAAAGAATTTGAGAACGTGGCTTTTTCTTTAAATAAAGATGAAATATCAAAGCCGTTTCGCTCCCCAAGTGGCATGCATATAGTGAAGCTGATTGATCGTAAATCTATTGAACCATTTGAAGAGAAAAAAGATGAGATTATTCGTCGTATGAATCGTCAAGAACGAGGAAACAAAGGAGTTGAGGCTCTTGTTGAAAAGTTGAAAGGTGAGTATAAGTTCTCTTACAATGATAAAGTGGTTAATGACGTTAAGAGCTTAATGAAAAATGTTCAGGCAGGAAAAGATTCTCTGTCTTCTACCCGTGCAATGAACCTTTCCGGAGACCTTTTCACATTGAACGGAATTAACTATCCGGTACAAGGCTTTGTTGTTTGGGCAAAAGCTCAGCAAGGAAGTTCTGAAAAACTACTGAAAGATTATGCCTCTAACTCAATTCTTGCTTATGAGGACAGCCGCCTGGAGCAAAAATATCCTGAGTTTGGTCATCTAATGCAAGAATACCGTGACGGAATTTTATTGTTTGATATCAGTAACCGTAAGGTATGGGATAAAGCTTCAAAAGATGAAAAAGGTCTGGATACTTTTTTTGAAGAAAATAAAGCAAACTACAAGTGGGATTCTCCTCGTTTTAAAGGAGTGATTGTTCACTGTAAGGATAAAAAGACAGCTAAGGCTGCTGAAAAACTGGCCAAAAAGAATCCACAGGAAGAGTGGGTAACGATAATACGTAAGACTCTTAATAATGATTCAACCTCTGTAGTTAAAGTAGAAAAAGGGCTCTTTATTAAAGGAGACAATAAATATGTGGATAAATTGAAATTTAAGTCTGGCAGTTTTGAATCGGTGAAAGATTATCCAGTGACAATTGTTATTGGTAAGATGTTGAAAAAAGGACCTGAAAGTTATAAAGATGTTCGTGGACCTGTTACTGCTGACTACCAGAATTACCTTGAAGCTGATTGGATTAAAGAATTACGAGACAAATATAAGGTTGAAATTAACCAACAGATTCTAAAAACAGTTAATAATCATTGAATGAATTGATTATTGCACTATCTTCGCCTTGTGTTGTATCTAAATACATTTTTATATAACTCAAGGCATTGCTTTCTTTCTGTTATTTAAAAGGCAACTGTTTCGGGTAATTATTTAGTGACAAACAGACACATCAAAACAACGGGTACTGAACTCTGTTACTTTCTTATCATAAACGAGTATTTTACACCTTGGGAATAAGACTTTTTGCTTTGTAAGAGCAAAGGAAAAAGAAGACTTGTTAACCTGATACCAGTGACATTTACGAGTAATATGAATAATGATTGGCATATGAGTAAGGTTGGAAGAAAAAGATTAATTATTTAAATAAAAAGAATGAAAAAGTTAGTGAACTTTAAAACGCTTGTATTACTCTTTGTGTTGTGCACTACTCAAGTGAAAGTGTATGCTCAGGATAATGTGATTGACGAAGTGGTTTGGATCGTGGGTGATGAAGCCATTTTGAAATCGGATGTTGAAGAGGAACGGCTGAATGCGCAGTATAACGGAACCAAATTTGATGGTGATCCTTATTGTGTGATCCCGGAGCAAATTGCCATCCAGAAATTATATCTTCATCAGGCTGCTATCGATAGTGTGGAAGTTACCGACTCGGAAGTTCTGCAACAGGTTGAGTGGCAAATAAACAACATCATTCGCCAGATAGGTTCAAAGGAAAAGATGGAGGAATATTTCAATAAGACCTATACTCAAATCCGGGAAACAATGCGTGAAAGTACACGCGATGGATTAATTGTGCAAAAGATGCAAAAGAAATTGGTAGGAGAATTAAAATCACCCCCGCTGAAGTAAGAAGATACTTTAAACAAATACCGCAGGACAGTATCCCTTATGTTGCTACTCAAGTAGAAGCTCAGATTATTACCCAGGAACCTAAAATACCTGTGGCTGAAATTGAAGATGTGAAAAAACGATTGCGTGAATACACAGATCGTATCACTTCCGGAGATACTCCGTTCTCTTCTCTAGCTATCCTTTATTCTGAGGATCCGGGGAGTGCACGTCGTGGTGGTGAGTTAGGATTTATGGGAAAAGGTGAGCTGTTGCCTGAATTTGCTACAGTAGCATTTAATCTGCAAGATCCTAAAAAGGTATCAAAGATTGTAGAAACAGAATATGGCTATCATATTATTCAGCTAATAGAAAAGCGTGGTGATCGTATCAATTGTCGTCATATCTTGTTAAAACCTAAAGTTTCCGATAAGGATTTGAATACAGCTACGCTTCGTCTGGATTCTATTGCTAATGACATTCGTAAGGCGAAATTTACCTTTGATCAGGCTGCTTCTGTAATCTCTAATGATAAAGATACTCGCAACAATAATGGTTTGATGGCAAATGCAAGAACTGGTACTTCAAAATTCGAGATGGATCAGTTACCTCAGGAGGTTGCAAAAACTATTGATAAACTAAATGTGGGAGAGATATCTAAAGCATTTACTATGGTAAATGAAAAAGGCAAGCAAGTTTGCGCTATAGTAAAACTAAAAACAAGAATTGATGGTCACAAGGCAACTATGACAGATGATTATCAGAGCTTGAAAGAGCTTGTTCTTAGCAAGTTGAGATCAGAAAAACTAGACCAATGGGTTAAAGATAAGCAGAAAAGTACATATGTTCGTATCAATGAAGGTTGGAAAAACTGCGACTTTAAGTATCCGGGTTGGATAAAATAAATGAAGAGAAGCACTAAGAAAATATGCTGAAGAATAATATAAAAAGATATTCAATAAGCAGGCACAGAATACTATTAATGGGTATTCTGTGCCTGTTTGGCGTTTGTTTAATAGCCGGAAATAAGCCTGTTGATAAGAAAAAGCAAAACCTAAAAAGGACCTGGTTTATATCCTTAACTCAGACGAAACGATAGGTAATGAACTGCTTAGGCCAGATATTACACTGTTACAAGGAAACGTTAAGTTGCGTCACAAAGGTATGTATATGTTTTGCGACAGTGCATACCTAAATGAAAAAATGAATTCCTTTGAAGCTTTTGGGAAAGTTCATATGGAGCAGGGAGATACACTGTTTATATATGGAAACTATCTTAAATACGATGGTTATAAAGAACTGGCCACACTTCGCGAGAATGTAAAGCTAGTAAATAGAGAAACAACACTGCTCACAGATAGTCTCGACTATGACCGTGTGCTTGATAAGGCTTATTACTTTGAAGGTGGAACCTTGCTTGATAAGGAAAATGTACTTACATCTGATTGGGGAGAGTATAGCCCTTCTACAAAGAATTCGGTATTTAACTTTGATGTAAAGCTGGTGAATCCACGTTTTACGTTAAAAACAGATACACTGAAATATAATACAGCTACAGGTATAGCCAATATAGTAGGACCTTCTCGCATAGATAGTGATAAGAACCACATTACTTCCAAACGCGGATACTATAATACACGTGCCGATCAGGCACAGTTGGTCGATCGTTCTCTTCTTGTAAATGAGGATGGAAGGACGTTGACTGGAGATAGCATTTATTATGACCGCAAGAAAGGTTACGGTGAAGCATTCAACGATGTGTTAATGACGGATTCAGTGAATAAGAACTTTCTTAAAGGCGACTATTGTTTTTATGATGAACTCAAAGGAAATGCAATAGCTACAAAGCGAGCATTGGCTGTTGATTACTCACAAGGCGACAGCTTGTTTTTGCATGGCGATACTCTTAAGCTGAATACATTCAATATTAAAACAGACTCCATGTACAGGGAGATGCGTGCTTTCAATAAAGTACGGTTCTTTCGCAAAGATGTTCAGGGAGCATGTGATTCATTGTTCTTCACAACAAAAGATACCTGTCTCACCATGTACAAAGATCCTATTCTATGGACTGAGAACAAGCAGCTATTGGGTGAAGAAATCAGAATATATATGAATGACAGTACTATTGATTGGGCACACATTGTTAACCAGGCTTTGAGTGTTGAAGAAAAAGATTCAGTTCATTATAACCAGATTACCGGAAAAGATATGAAGGCCTATTTTATAGGTGGGGATATGAGGCAAGTTGATGTAATTGGAAATGTTAGATTGGTATATTATCCTGAAGAAGAGGATAGTACAATGATAGGAATGAATGTGTCAGAGACCAGTCTGCTTAACATTTATCTCAAGGATAAGAAAATGGATAAAATGGTGATGAGTCCTAAGTCCAACGGCACTCTTTACCCCATGCTAATGATTCCTACAGATAAACTTCGACTAGAAAACTTTGGATGGTTTGACTTCATTCGCCCGCTCAATAAAGATGACATCTTTGAATGGCGAGGCAAAAAAGCCGATCAAGTATTGAAGAAAAAAGGAAGAAAATCAATACCTTTGCCTAATCGTGGAGTACTAAAAAAGTAAATTCCATGTAACTATTTGAAAAATTAATATGAGTGATATTATTCGTTTGTTGCCCGACTCAGTTGCCAATCAGATTGCTGCCGGTGAAGTGATTCAGCGTCCGGCCTCGGTAATAAAAGAACTGGTCGAGAACTCTATTGATGCCGGTGCTAAGGAAGTACATATCCTTATAACTGATGCGGGGAGAACCTGCATTCAGGTTATTGATGACGGAAAAGGGATGTCAGAGACTGACGCCCGGATTTCTTTTGAACGGCATGCTACCTCAAAAATTCGCGAAGCTGCGGATTTGTTCGCGCTTACTACTATGGGTTTTCGGGGTGAAGCTTTAGCATCTATTGCCGCTGTGGCACAGGTGGATCTAAAAACACGCCCTGAAAATGAAGAATTAGGTACCGTTATTTCTGTAGCCGGTTCAAAGGTAGAACGGCAGGAAACAGTATCCTGTCCTAAAGGAAGTAACTTCTCTGTGAAGAACCTATTCTTTAATGTGCCTGCCCGCCGTAAGTTCTTAAAGTCGAACCAGACTGAATTAAGCAATATTCTGACCGAATTTGAACGCATAGTCCTTGTTCATCCTGATGTGGCATTTACGCTTCACAGTAATGACATAGAACTGTTCCGTTTGCCGTCCTCTTCTCTTCGTCAGCGCATTATCAATGTGTTTGGCAAAAAGTTGAATCAGCAACTGCTCAATGTAAATGTTGATACCAGTCTTATTAAAATATCCGGTTATGTTGGTAAACCAGATGCTTCCCGCAAGAAAGGAGCCCACCAATACTTTTTTGTAAACGGACGATATATGCGCCATCCTTACTTTCATAAGGCAGTAATGGAAGCGTATGAAAAGTTGGTTCCTGCAGGCGAACAAATATCTTATTTTCTTTATTTCGATGTTGATCCCGCCAATATTGATGTGAATATTCATCCCACAAAGACGGAGATTAAGTTTGAAAGCGAAGTGCCTATCTGGCAGATCCTTGTGGCTTCCGTAAAAGAATCTCTTGGTAAGTTTAATGAAGTACCTTCTATTGATTTTGATATGGAAGGTATGCCCGATATCCCTGCTTATGATGGGAATGCCCCTATTCAGCCACCAAAATTGAATTTTAATCCTAACTTTAACCCTTTCCAAAAGACAGGAGCTACTTATTCACGCCCCAGTGTAGAGTGGGAAGAATTGTATGAAGGGATTGAAAAGGCTGAACGAAAAATGGAGCGTACCTACGAGCCTGATGTGATAGATTATCCTGCATTTCAAAAAATGGAACCCGAGCCAGAGCAGCCTACTCTGTATGATGAGGAGACTGTAATGGAAAAAAGTTCTCTTCAGTTCCAGTTTAAAGGACGGTTTATACTTACTTCCGTAAAATCCGGACTGATGATTATTGATCAGCACCGGGCGCATGTCCGGGTATTGTTTGACCGCTATCTGGAGCAAATAAAGAATCGTCAGGGAATTACTCAGGGAGTACTTTTCCCCGAAATACTGGAACTTCCGGCTTCTGAAGCGGCTATGTTGGAGGATATCTCTGATGATCTTTCAGCCATAGGTTTCGATCTGAGCGATTTGGGAGGAGGAAGTTATGCCATTAACGGAGTTCCGTCCGGCATTGAAGGACTGTCTCCGGTTCAGCTCATAAGAAATATGATACATACTGCTATGGAAAAGGGAAGTGATGTGAAGGACGAAGTTCATAACGCGCTTGCTCTGACCCTTGCCAAGGCAGCAGCCATTGTTTACGGGCAGGTGCTTAATAATGAAGAAATGACAAAATTGGTCGATTCTCTTTTTGCTTGTGCCACACCTAACTATACTCCCGATGGGAAAACTGTTCTGTCAATGCTTAAAGAGGATGATATAGAAAAACTCTTTAAGTAACAAACTTAAAATAAAAGATCTATGGAATACGCTATCTGTTTTGTTCCCAATAATCCTCTCCGGGTTGATCATGATGAATGCTCGGAAATGCTCACAGAACTTCTTTTTGGAGAGGCATGCACCGTGACAGATTCATGGGGCAACTGGAGTAAGATTATCAATAAAGCTGAAGGATATGTAGGTTGGGTAACCACAAAGATGCTCACCGAGGTGAATAAAGACTATTTTGATGCTTATGGTCCTGCTGCTCAAAGGGTAGTAACCACACTTTTTTCTCAGGCTGTGAGTGAAACAACAGGCGAAAAAATGCTGCTTACAGGTGGAAGTCTACTTCCTGAATACAAGGAAGACGGAACGTTCCGTGTAAAGAACGACCGTTTCCGCCTGAACCCTGCCGATGCTCTTCCGCTAAGTGAATCATTGCTCGACACTGCCCTTCGTTTCCTTAACACTCCTTATCTGTGGGGTGGCAAGAATGCTATGGGAATGGACTGTTCCGGACTAACACAAGTGGTGATGCGTATGCATGGCATCCATATTCTTCGTAATGCAAGCCATCAGGCAACCCAAGGCGAACTGATTTCCTTCACACAAGAAGCACGTCCGGGAGATCTGGCCTTCTTTGATCATGCCGACGGACACATCTCACACGTGGGAATGGTGGCCGAAGAAGGCTATATTATTCACTGTTCCGGCTCGGTTCATATAGATAAACTCGACGATCAGGGAATATTCAGCAAGGAACTCAACAAGTACACACACGATCTCCGGTTTATTAAAAAGATATCTGTAACGAGATCTTTTTAAATATCCCTTGTAATCTTTTTAGCGACCTGCGCAGCTCGCACAATCGAGTTGCGCAGGTCGTTTCTTTGAGTTGTGCAGCTCGCCAACTTGACCTGCGCAGGTCGCCAAAAACATCTCGGCAGAGATTGGAAAATATGACTAGAAATAACTTTAAATAATACCCGAATGAGCATTTTATTTAAAGCGGCGCCCCTCAATGATGCCCGCAAAAAGGACGAGAAACAGCTGTATTATGCTGTTCCTAAAAGAAAAGAGCTGGTAACCATTGATGATTTAAGTACATTGATTTCTCAGAAATGTACTGCCACAACTGGAGATGTGAAGCTGGTGCTCGAGGAGTTTGCCAACACGCTAATCAGTGAACTGAAAAACGGTAACTCGGTAAAGCTGGATAAGGTGGGCACATTCTCGCTATCACTCACCTCAAACAAGGTGAGTAATCCGGATAAACTTCGAACTACTGATGTAAAGGTGAGCCGTCTCTTGCTTAGAACCGCCCCTTCTTTTATGACAAAGATGAAAGATGCAGCTTTTGAACGGAAAGAGTAGGTTTAATTTTAGAGAAAGTTTTTGATAAATATAAAAACGCCCCGTTATCTAAATCAAGATAGCGGGGCGTTTCATTTATTGTATTGTAGTTTAAATATCCTATCACTCACCTCAAACAAGGTGAGTAATCCGGATAAACTTCGAACTACTGATGTAAAGGTGAGCCGTCTCTTGCTTAGAACCGCC
>Ga0183099_1001332_pt1 | contig 14643 bp, 14 predicted proteins | sample Biomet1_FD_127788 | JGI IMG/M metagenome (GOLD analysis project Ga0183099, IMG submission 127788) | Microbial communities from bioreactor (seeded with anoxic lake sediment) at LBNL, California, USA - Biofuel metagenome 1 | ecosystem: Engineered > Bioreactor > Anaerobic > Unclassified ... | reverse complement strand
TTTAAGAAGTGCTCGATATAACTCGTTGCCTGGCCTGTCTTGAGTCTTTCCGCCCAGGCGACGGTAGAAATCTGATTTTGAATTGCCTCGTGATATTTGAGCGCCAGCAAGCCTTCCGGGCCTTCCGGCTTTTCCACCGCGGCCCAGGCGTCCGTCAAAAATGCAGCCGTAGCCGCAAGGTTACTTTCCACATCCGCGCCGGATGCCGCAGCCTGCGCACCGATAAGCGCGACGGCGGCGCGGAACCCTTCGGTCTCTTCCACGGCAAGTACGTCTTCGCGTTTCCAGGAGCGTATGGCCTTGCCGTTAAAGTGTCGGTAAATCGGTCTCGGCAGGAACTGTCTTGTCAGTTCATCTGTCCAGCCACGGTTCTTGAGGGCACCAAACGGCCAGTATTTTCCCGCGTTTGCCATCGCACCACCCCTTTGCACAGTTTTCTTAGTTTAGCACAGAATAGAGCTTTTCATCAATCCCACGTTGCAAAAGCCTGCATTATTTTAACTAACAGGCCTTTTCTCGTCGCCCGGCAGGTCCAAGCCGATGGTGCCGCCCGGATTCATTACATAGCCGGGGTCGAAGTAGTTCTTGAGCGCCCGGACGGCGCCATACTCCGTCTTGCCGAGATAGCCTTCCAGCCACGGGGCAAAGAGTTTGCCGATGCCGTGATGGTGACTGATGGCAGCGCCTGAGGCCTGGATGGCGTCCAGGATGGAGTCGATGTAGGCCTTGAATTCGTCCGCGCTGCGCATGGGAGTGATAAAAATAAAGTACAGATTCGCGCCCTGCGGATAGCAGTGGCTCATGTGGGTGGTGACGATGGTATTCGGCAGCGCGTGACATACCTTTCGCACCTCATCGTGCACCTTCGCCATGTTCGACCAGTTGACGGCGCACTCGATCGTATCCGTCACGATGCCGAAATCCATCATTGTGTCCCGCAGATAGGGGTCGGTGAAACGGCCCTTTTCCCAGCTTCTGCATACCCCGCCCGTAAGGCTCATGGCGCCGTGCGCTCTGGCGATGCGGCGGATGTTTTTCGCGACATTTTGGGAAAAGCCTTTCTCTCCGTCCGTAAATCCGAGAAACAGGCATCGCTCCATATCCCTGTAACCGAATTTATCCAGCAGCGAATGCAGTGGCGTCTCGTCTACATTGTACAGCCGGAGCATCAGGCTCGTTTCCTCCGGGTCGGACAGGCGGAACACGCTGGCAAAGCCGCACTCGCACTGCATCATCTCGCGCGCGGCGTCCATGGCCGCCTTCCAGCTTTTGAAGATGTACGAAAAGCGCCTGCGGTTTTCCGGCATGTAGCGGAATACCTTCAAAGTCACTTCCGTCAGTACGCCGAAAGTTCCCTCCGAACCCATCATCATCTGGTTGATGTTGGGGCCGTGGCCTCGCGCGGATAGCGGCTCGTACGCACGACGCCCGCGGGCGTCGCATAGCGCTGAGACAGGACGATGTCCGCGATGGTGCCGTAATAGGTGCTGTTCTGGCCTGCGCCGCGGGTCACAACCCAGCCGCCCACACTCGAATATTCAAAGCTCTGTGGAAAGTGGCCGCAGGTATACGCGCACTTTGCGCCAAAACGCAAGACCGCATTGTTCAGGGCCTGCTCCAGCGCGGGGCCGGAGATACCCGCCTGTACGGTGACGGTCTGATCGGTTTCGTTAAAAGAAAGCACTTTGTTGAAGCGCTTCCGCATGTCTAGGGACACGCCGCCCCGCACCGGCTCCACGCCGCGCGTGACGCTGCTTCCGCCGCCGTAGACATACAGCGGCAATGCGTTGCGCGCGCAGTACGTGACCAGCGCCTCCACTTGTTCCGTGGTCTCCGGGTAAACCACCGCGTCCGGCAGAGAGTCGAACCGCGCGCGCGCGCGCGCGCGTCGTAGCCCGTCTTGCCGTAGGCGACGGAAAAGCGGTCGTAATCCGCCGTAGAGACAAAACTTTCCCCAACAATGGCCGCCAGTGCCGCCAGTTGTTCCGAAGGCATCTGAGATGGTTTATCCAGGGATACGGTCTCAAAGCCGGGATCGATGGAGTAATTTTTGAAGTCCTCATCCGTCAGGCCGAAGGTCTGCTTCATCAGCTTATACAGAGATTCCTTGGGAACCTTGACGAAATCAGGGTCGCCCCAGCGGAATACGCTGCGCAGACTGCCCTTTGGAGCTGGTTCGGTCACCCATTTCGGTTCGAAGCCCTTATAAGGTTTTCTCATAGATAACCTCCTTGTTGGCGTCCGCGGTTCGTTTTACTGCGCGATGGCCGTCAGGCCCCTGTGTACCTGTCGCAGGGTCTTATAGAGTTTGAGGTAGACTTTCTCAAACAGCCGCTCGTAAAGCGTGTGTTCCGCCGCGTTCGGCATGAACACGTCCCGCACGCGCACCATCCCGGCGGCCGCCTGCTCGTAGGAAGAAAATTCGCCCATGGTCACAAAGGCGCACATGGCCGCTCCCATCGAGGCGGACTCGGGAGTGTGGATGCGCTTGACGGGCAGGCCGAACATGTCGGCAGTGATCTGGCAAACCTCGTCCGAGCGGGAGCCGCCGCCGCCCGCAAAAATCTCCCGGATCTTCTGACCGGAACGCTTTTCCATGCGGCGCAGGCCCTCCATCAGGCCGAAATTCACGCCCTCTATAATAGCGCGGTACACATGATATTTCCCGTGGACCTCGCGAAAACCGACCAGCGCGCCGCGGGCATCGGGATTTTCCAGACCCGGGCACCAATAAGGCAGCAGCATCAATCCATTGCAGCCCGCGGGCACCTCGCATAGGTGGCGGTCCAGCAGTGCCTCCGCCGCGCAGCCGAGTCTTTCGGCCTCTTTGCACTCCGGCTGGGCAAAGTTTTTCTTAAACCATGTCAGCATCCAGTAACCGCAGTAAATCTGCACTTCACCGTTGAACATGCCGCGCGGGATGGCAGGATAACTTGGCAGAAACGGGCTCGGTTCAAAATACTTTTTGGAGACGAATTCCACAGAGGCCGCGCTGCCGAAAGAAATGGCGGCCTGATCTTCCCGGATAACCGAAGGCCGGATAGTCTCGCAGGCCTTGTCGGCGCCGGTTGCAACGAGCGGCAGTCCCGCCGGAATGCCGGACAGTTTGGAAGCTTCGTTGGTCACGCGGCCGACAACCGTACCGGAAGGCACGATATCGCACAGTTTCTCCTGCGAAATGTCATAGACATCGCGGGTCAGGCTTTTTTGTCCCATTTCCGGCTTTTGTAGTTGAAAGGAATATGCCCCATCTGTGCGGCATCGCTATCGGCGAGACGCCCGGTCAGTCGCAGGCTCAGATAGCTTGAAAGCATGACGTATTTATCCGTCTTCGCCCATAAACCCGGCTCGTTTTCCGCAAGCCAGTTGCAGATCGATCCGCGTTGGATCAGGCGGATCGCGTCGCCCATGCCCACGAGTTTGAACAGCATCTTTTTGATGCCAGGCAGGGGCTTAGGTTTTTTTGCCTCGCGCTTGTCAAGCCAGACGATGCAGTCCCGCAGGGGTTTGCCGTCCGCATCCAGGCACACGGTAGAGTCGCGGAATACCGTCATCGCCACGGCGAGAATGTCCGCAAACCTCTCTTTCTGCCGCTGTTTAAGCTGCTCAGAGGCAGCGCAAATCTGTTCAAAATAATAATCCGGCCTCTGCTCGGCCCAATTGGGCTGGAGAGAGTAGTAGGGCGGGTCGTAGACCTGATGCACACTGTCAATGATGTCTCCGTGTTTGTTTATCAGCATCGCCCGCAGGCTCTGCGTTCCCACGTCAAAAGTGAGAATCAGCGGTTCTGTCATATCACTGCTCCCCTTTCAGTTTCCCACTGGTCGCGACAATGTCCACACCCAGATTGAGAATATTAGGAATCACCACGTCTCCCGCGCCGACACACCGGGTCAATCTCTCTTGGTTAACGGCCGACATCACGTCCTTCACGCGGTCTTTCGGCACCTCGCCCGTCGTCCGTACAGGCAGCACGGGGTACTCGTCAAACACCGTGCGCACCGTAGTCGTCACCGTGCGCACCGGAGCCGTTCGCTCGCTGACCGAAAACGCAGCACCGCGGGGGCAACGGTTGCCTGTGACTTCGCCCGTGACGGGATCGACCTTCATTACGCAGCTGTTGGGGCACACGATACAGACAATCTCGTCCTTTTCGATCTTACACTGCGCTGTGACCTCGCTTTTCGGCTGCTTAAAGTTTACATAATTCTTAATTCCCTTTGCGTAAAGAGCGGCGTTGTGCCCGGCGGCTTCGCCGGAATCGGAGACCTTGTCCACCAGGTCAAACACGCGCTGGGAGTTGCCGCAAATAAAAATGCCAGGTACGCTCGCCTGCAACGTCTCATCCGTTACAGGACCTTTCGTCTTGGCGTCCAGCTTCACGCCCAGTTTTTCCGCCAGCTCGTTTTCCGGGATGAGCCCCACGGACAGCAGCAGCGTATCACACGCGACGCGCTGCTCGGTACCGGGAATGGGGCGCAGTTTATCATCCACAGCCGCGATTTCCACTGCCTCCAGCCGATCGATGCCAAACACCCGGGTCACGGTGTGGGACAAGGTAAGAGGGATGTCGAAATCGTTCAGACACTGGCTGATGTTGCGCGCAAGGCCCGACGGTTTGGGCAGAATCTCATAGGCACCCAGTACCTCCGCCCCCTCCAGCGTCAGCCGGCGGGCCATGATGAGGCCGATGTCGCCCGAGCCAAGGATTACGGCGCGGCGGGCGGGCATCACGCCCATCAAGTTAACATAATGTTGAGCCGTTCCGGCGGTGATAACGCCGGCGGGGCGGGTGCCGTGGATGGCCACCTGCTGGGCGGTGCGCTCCCGGCAGCCGGTAGCGAGCACTATCGCCCGCGTTTCGATCATGCGGATTCCTCCGGCCGTCACAACGGACAAGCGAAATATACCATTTTCTCCGCGGTCCGCGGCGGTGACAAACGCCTGTAAAACAGACTCGATGCCCAACTCATGAAACTGCCGGATGAAACGCCCGGCATATTCCGGTCCTGACAGGCGTTCGCCGAAGCGCCCGAGTCCGAACCCGTCGTGTACACACTGCTTGAGAATGCCGCCCAAGGCCGATTCCCGTTCAATCAGGATCACCTGCGCGCCGGTTTTCTTTGCTTCAATCGCGGCGGCAAGGCCCGCGGGGCCTCCGCCGATCACAGTCACGTCAACCATTACTTCGTCACCCCGTAGTTCATGATGGAGTCCCCGCCATCTTTTGTGACTTTGCAGACGGGCACACCCAGAAACTCGGCGATAATTTTTGTACAAGCGGCCCGCAGAAGCCTCCCTGACACCGGCCGGTCCCGGGCCGGACGCGGCGCTTGACGCCGTCGAGCGTCGGCACGCAGATGGGCGCGCGCAGCGCGTCGAGGATCTCGCCCTTGGAAATTTCCTCGCACCGGCACACGATGACGCCGTAATCGGGGTTCTGGCGGATAAGCGCATCCCGTTTTGCGATATCCAGCTTCGCCAGCCGCCCATAGCCCTTTCTCGTCGGATCAAAGTCGGTTTTCTTCTCGGCTCCGCTCAGTTTCTCCACCACCATTTCAGCAACGTCTGGGGCAAAAGCCGGAGCCGCGGTGAGTCCCGGCGACTGGATGCCGGCGGCATGAACGATATTTCTCGTCCTTCGCCCCTTCTCCAGAATGAAATCTTCCTCAAACGTAGGCGCTCGTACGCCGGTAAACCAGGTGATAATATCCCGCTCCGAAATGCCCGGCACCGTCAGCCTCTGTTTTGCGAAGGTTTTTGCAATGCTCTGCGCATCAGTAGAAAAGTTTTCCTTTTCCCATGTTTCAATGGCGTTTGGGCCGACCAGCATATTTCCGTAGGCTGTGGTGGCGACGCAGCCGCCCTTGGTATGGGCCTGACGGTTGGTTTTCTGCAGCGGGTCAGCGGCCACGCCTTGGATGGGATCGCTGACTTTTTTGTCCAGAACGGAGTTGGTCCCCTTGCGGGGGTGAATGGAAAAGAAGCGGTCGCCGGCCATTTTTGCCACTTCCTCAGCCATGACACCGGCGGCGTTGACAACGACCTTGGGGTAGAGTATGCCGCGGTTTGTATGTACGGCGGTGATGACGCCGCCCTGTACGTCCATCCCAAGGCAGGCGGTGTTCAGGCTCACCCGGCCACCGTTTTTCACAGCGTTCTCCGCCAACGCAATGGTGATGCCATACGGGCATACCACGCCCGCCGACCAGTCATAGAGGGCAAATTCGAAACCGGGGGCCAGCGCGGGCTCGCGCATATAGAGCTCTTTTTTCCCGATGACGCGGGTTCCCTGCGTTCCGTCAAAATTACGGCGCTTCCAGGCAAGGATCTCCGTAGGGATACGCAGTCCTTTGTCTTTGAAAACGCTCGTTTGTCCCACGCGCTTAAACGGCACATCCAACTGTTTGCACAGTTCTTCGTACATGCGGTTGCCGAGAATCTCGTAATGCTGCTTGAGCGAGCCTTTCTTCAGGTCTACGCCGGGATGAATCTCACCGGTATTGCGGCTGGAAGCCGCAGCAGCGAGGTCGCTTCCCTTCTCAATGAGCAGAACATCGAGTTTATAGCGCGTCAATTCCCGGAAGATGGCGGAACCCGTGATGCCGCCGCCAATGACCAGCACGTCCGGTTTCTGGCCTTCCAACGCGCTGTCCGCCAGCTTTGGCAGGCATACCGACTCGTCCCTTCCCCGGTAAACCGGATATTGTTTACCACATGGATTTTCGAGTATTTCTCTGCACACAGGTAGCAGGCGTGGATTACGTCATTCCAGTCGTCCAGTTCCCCCGTGACACGCAGGCATCCGTCCTCCAGCGCTACACGCACCCGATCTCCATATGCGACGCGCAGCAATTCCTGTTTGCCCTTTATATTCATCCGAAAGCCTCCGTCGACTTCCTTATACATAATCAAATAATTATATCGCCGCCTTATTTCTTTGTAAACACAATTATAAAGGTGACGAATTTAGTCGCTTCTCCTCAAACAGCCGTTCCGGTTGACAAACAGCGGCATGTCGTATAAAATTATTTAAGTAATAATTTTTGAATAGGATGTATGAAGCGTGACGAAAGAAATCAAAAACCTATATGAAAAATTCCGTCTGGTACATTACCGGGAACTGTTTGGACGTATCCACGAAAAGGACGGCTCGCTGTCGGCCACGGAAGCTTTCGCGGCAGACGTCATTTACTTATTGAAGAACCCCACTGTCAGCCAGTTTGCGGAGACTCTCGGCATCTCGCAGCCCAATGCCACCTATAAAATCAACAACCTTGAAGCCAAAGGCTATGTCGCCCGGGTCAATTCCGACTCGGACAAGCGGGAATGCCGCGTAACCGTAGCAGACCGCTTCTTTTCCTATTACGATACCCAGTGTACGTTCATCGACGGGGCAATCGGGAAGCTCCGGGACAAATTTACTCCGGACGAAATCGCGGTGTTTGAAAAAATGCTCTGTGCCCTGGCCGGCGCAGTGGAATAATCACAACGCGCCGAGCGGGGCGCGGGAAGGGAAACTTTTCCATGACAACGGGAACGAATCTGTGGGACACGAACGTTTGGTCGTTTATCGTCACAATGTCGATACTTCTGATCGCCATGATGGTCGCAAACGCCCTGCGAAACGTCATCAAGCCTCTGCGGCGGCTGATGATTCCAAGTTCCGTACTGGGTGGTTTTCTGCTGCTGGGCGCAAATTTCCTGTATAAAAAGCTGACGGGCAGCTCCATGTACAACACCGCCACGCTGGAACTTCTCACCTACCACGGCCTGGGCCTCGGCTTTGCGGCCATGGCGCTGCGGAACATCGACAAAAAGCAGGACAAGCGTTCCAAAACCGGTGCTTTCGACGCGGGCATAACCGTCGTGAACTCCTACCTGATGCAGGCTATTCTCGGTCTTCTGATCACCATTCCCCTATACTACATACTGGGCAATTTCTTTGCTTCCGGCATTCTGCTTCCGATGGGCTATGGCCAGGGTCCCGGTCAGGCCTACAACTGGGGTCACACTTACGAAGCGATCTACGGTTTCACAAACGGCACCAGCTTCGGCCTCACGGTTGCCGCGATGGGCTTTGTAGCGGCCAGCATTGGCGGCGTTATCTTCTTGAACGTGCTTCGCAGAAAAGGCACCATTCATCGCGACATCGGCGAAAATGTCGTGGATAAGCTCTCCGTGGAGACCTTTACCTCAGCCGGCGAAGTTCCTCTGTCCGAGTCCATGGACAAATTCACCATCCAAATGTCCCTGGTATTCGGCGCATATTTTATCGCATACTTATTTATGCGCGGCGTCAACGGCCTCATCGAAACCAGTGCGCTGGGCAACTTCGGTAGCACTCTGCAAAGTCTTATATGGGGCTTCCAGTTTTTGTTCTCCACGCTTTCTGCCATCCTGATAAAGAGCATGCTGCGCGGGCTCAAGAAAAAAGGCGTTATCAGGCGGGAATACACCAACAATTTTATGCAGAACCGTATTGCAGGCTTTATGTTCGATGTAATGGTCGTGGCCTCCATCGCAGCCATCAACCTATCCGCCTTTGAGGAAGAGCGGTTTGTCATTCCGTTGGTCCTTCTGTGCGTGCTGGGTGCGGTTGCCACCTACTATTACCTACGGTATGTGTGCAAACGGGTGTTCCCCATGTATGAAAACGAAGCTTTTTTATCCCTGTACGGGATGATGACCGGCACAGCCTCCACCGGCGCTATTCTTCTGCGCGAGTTAGACCCCCAGTTTGAAACGCAGGCTGCCGACAACCTCGTTTATCACCAGCCGTGGGCCATCGTATTTGGCTTCCCGATGATGCTGTTAATGGGCATTGCCCCGAAGTCCGTATCAAGTTCCTGGTTGACTCTCGTCATCGCAACAGCGCTTTGGATAGTGTTTAACATCATACTGCTCAGAAAGAGCCTATTTAAGAAAAAAGCAGAATAACGAAAGTGCCGGGACAAAAGTCCCGGCGCCTTATTGTTAATCCATTAGTTTTGCTTTTTCAGCGCCAGCACAATAAGCGGAATCAGTACAATCTGCAGCGCAATCCCAGGCAGCGCCGTCACAAATGCGCCCGTGAAAAACAGCGCCCATGTGAAGGTCGTATTGGATGCCATCGTCAGCATTGCCCGCACGGCGCCCCATACGAGGCGTCCGGCCAGCATGGCAACGATAAGGGAAATATAGATACTGCCCGCCTTCTGGTGCAGTCGCTTATACAAAAGCCCGCAAACTGCACCATAAGCTGCAAGCTCAAAGCACATGGAAACGCCTATCGGGAACAGCGGAGGCATTCCGAAGATCGCAAAGCGCAGGACCGGCGCGATAATTCCGACCGCCAGGGCGTACCAAGGGCCGCACAGAAACGCGCACAGCAGAACCGGGATATGGATCAGGCAAACGGCATTGCCCAGCTGTTGTATGTTTCCGGTCAGGAGCGGCAATACCATGCACAGCGCAAGGCACACCGCCGCGTATACAAGTTTCCTCACATTTTTCTTCATGGTGCTATTTTAAACAAATAGGTTCCATATTGCAAGAGTCGAAAAAAATCATTGACAACAAGTGTCTTTTTTGCTATTATACTACCTGCGCCTGGGGGTATAGCTCAGCTGGGAGAGCGCTTGACTGGCAGTCAAGAGGTCAGCGGTTCGATCCCGCTTATCTCCACCAATAAGAAATCCTGTAACTGCAATGGTTACAGGGTTTTTTGTTTTTCCCCTGTGCCTCTAATTTTTGCTCCGTTCTAACACTTGTTCTAACACTGCCCCATGGCCCCGGAAAGCTTCTCTGCAATATCCTTTTTTCGCTTCACGTCGAGGTGAGAAGCATTTCTACACGTCCTTGAAGTATAGTCCATGGCAATTTACAGTCACAGCCGTGGCACGCGTGTGCGTATTTCGATGCCTCAAGCGTGCGAATCCCCCACATAGTTGTACGCGTCCTGTGGGCCGCTACGCAACTATTTGGGGGCTATAATTTTATTTTGGTAGATAGATTTTTCATAAAATGTTATATTGTGTAATAGCTATTGTACAAGCCATGTCCGAACATAGATTAAAGGAGCATTATCATGCAAAATATTAATTGGACTGCATTAAGTGCATGCGCCCAAATTTTATGTGCTCTGGGTACCTTTATGGCTGTTAAAGCTGCTTTTCTGCCTTTTAAAAAGAAAATCAAAATTGAGTGTGTTGATACTTTTCTAGGGTTAAAAATAGGTGACGATCCTCAAGGAAATATGTATATGAGTACGATATTATCTGTATCAAATGCAGGCAATAAAAAAATTACAATCTCTGACTGGGGAGTTAAAATAAAAGGTTTTGACTATATCAGTATGGCTGACGGAACTGAACCTCAAAAAATTATCTTGGATTCTGAGGCCAGTACCAATTTACCATGTCCCTATAGCAAGTTCTCCAAAGCTATTGATAATTCAACATCTTCTTTTGAAAATGAAATGAATAAGCAAAAAATCAGGTTTTATATTCGCGATAGCACCGGTAAAACATATTTTGCAGTCAGTAAAAGTCATCTTTCAGACTACAGTAACAAAGGATTAAAAAATAGCGAGTTATTCAAGGATTTCGAATAATTCATGGCATTCTTACGCGCTCAGCCGTTCGAGCTAACCAGCATCAGGTTATGGGCGCTAGACATTGGAATTACAAGGTTTTTGTTGGGATAAGATAAAATCAGAAAACAATATATGGATATAATTTCTGCCTCTGGCAGTCAAGAGGTCAGCGGTTCGATCCCGCTTATCTCCACCAACAAGAAGTCCTGTAACTGTAATGGTTACAGGACTTCTTCTTTTTGTTTGTTTTCGGATCAAACAGGTGGACACCGGCGGGATCAAAAGCACTGCGCAGTTTGTTCACTGGTCAACATTTCCGTGCTCACGCTGCAAAACATGCGTGATCTCGCCGATATACATATCATGATAATCTTTATCGGCATAAATCTCCCGGTCAATGGTATCATAGAGAAAACTTTTGAGCGGGATCGGATCGCACAGCTTTTTACAGCGGATAACCGCTTCAGCTTCGTCGAAATACGGCGTCCCCTCCAAGTGAGCGACAGTTAATCCGGCTTTGGCGATCTTATCTTCATTTCGACCGGACACCGTTCCAATATAGGCCAACATTTTTGCGTATTTCTGGTGGTCGAAGAAATTCAAAGAGAAGGTGTCCGAACTGTCAACGAATTCTTTTGTATAACGGCTTTTACGCACGAAGATCCATGCGGCATTGCGGTTCCACAGCACGCCAAATCCGCCCCAGGAAGCGGTCATAGTATTGGCCTTTCCGCCCTTTTCGGCAGCAATCAGCATCCATTCCTCCCCAATAAGGCGGAACGGGCTGAAATCAAAATCTTTCGCGCTGATGGGATGAAATCTATTCATGATCTACCTCTACGCTTTTTTCGTTCGTGAGAACTAAAATCAAGATCGTCACCTTATATATTGACCCTTATATTCGGATTTATATCCGCAAAAAGTTCCCGCGCTGGATTTTTAGTGCCGCTCTATTAAAAGCGGGAGCGGAAGCATACCTTCCGCTCCCATCTTCCTAAGCCCGCGGCTGGGTTCATCTCCCGATCTGTCCCAGGTCAAAGGGAGTTTCCTGATAGACGTAATAGTTGAGCCAGTTGGAGAAAAGCAGGTTCGCGTGGCTCTTCCAGCGCATGACGGGTCCGAGGCCGGGGTCGCCATCCAGGAAATAGTTGACCGGCGGCTCGATCTCAAGGCCTTTATCCATATCCCGCCGGTACTCGTTTCCAAGCGTGTTCCGGTCATATTCCGCGTGGCCGGTCACGAAGATGCGGCGTCCGCCGCGGCTCGCGATGAGGTAAGGCCCGGCCTCGTCGGACGCGGCCAGGATCTCCAATTCCGGGACTGCCGCGACGTCCTCTGCCCTAACGCCGGCATAACGCGAATGCGGAGCGAAAAATTCCTCATCGAAGCCCCGGACGAGTGGGTGGGTCTCATCCAGAAGCCGGTGACGGTAGACACCGGACAATTTCTTCGGAAGCATGTACTTCTCGATCCCGTAGTGCCGGTAAAGGCCCGCCTGTGCGCCCCAGCAAATATGGAGCGTGGACCAGACGTTTGTGCGCGACCAATCGAGGATGCGGCAGAGCTCGGGCCAGTAGTCGACCTCCTCGAACGGCAGCTGTTCCAATGGAGCTCCCGTTACGACCATGCCGTCGTAGCGGTTCGGTTCCACCTCCTCAAAAGTTTTATAAAACTTGAGCAGGTATTCCTCCGACGTGTTTTTCGCCTGGTGCGTTTGTGTTTGAAGAAGCTCTGCGTCGATCTGAAGCGGCGTGTTCCCCAGCAGCCGAAGAAGCTGTGTCTCCGTCTCGACCTTTTTCGGCATCAGATTCAAAATAAGGATTTTAAGCGGCCGGATGTCCTGCCCGACCGCCCGCGACTCCGGCATGATAAAAATGTTCTCTTTATTAAGCTGTTTGATTGCCGGAAGACCATCCGGCACCGTGATAGGCATGATTGAATTCCTCCAAAATACGCTGATAAATTTCGGGCGCTTATTGGACGGCCCGGTTAAGGGCCTGATCGAGGTCCCAGATCAGGTCGTCGGGATCTTCGAGGCCGATGGACAAACGAATCGTCTCCGGCCCGCAGCCTGCCGCCCGCCGGGCCTCGTCGGTCATCTGCTGATGCGTGGTGGTCGCGGGGTGGATGACCAGCGACTTTGCATCCGCGACATTGGCGAGCAAAGAGAATAGCTGAAGGCTGTCGATAAACTTCCGAGCCGCGGCTTCGCCCCCTTTTACGGAGAAAGAAAAGATGGAGCCGGTGCCTTTGGGGAAGTACTTTTCCGCCAGCGCATAATACTTGCTGGTTTTGAGACCCGGATAGCTGACGGAGGCCACTTTCGGATGGTTTGCAAGGAAGTCCACAATTTTCTCCGTGTTGGAGACATGCCGCGCAACGCGCAGCGACAAGGTCTCAAGGCTTTGCAGAAGCAGCCAGGCGCTCATTGGGGCAAGCGTCGCGCCCGTATCGTGCAGGAGTTGCGCGCGGCACTTGGCGGCGAATGGCGCAGGGGCAAGATCCGCAAAGCGGAGTCCTTGAAAGCTCGGGTCCGGCTCCGTGAAGCCCGGAAATCTGCCGCTCGCCGCCCAGTCGAAGTTGCCGCCGTCGACGAGGACGCCGCCGATGGTGCTGCCGTGCCCACCGATGAACTTCGTGGCCGAGTGGACGACGACGTTTGCGCCGTGCTCAAACGGGCGGAACAGGTAGGGCGTCGCAAAGGTGTTGTCGACGACCACCGGAATTTTCGCTTCCGCCGCGATCCGTACGACAGCGTCGAAATCGATGACGTTGATGCCGGGGTTTCCCAGCGTTTCCATATAAATCGCCTTGGTCTTGTCCGTGATGGCCTTACGGAAATTTTCCGGGTCGTCGGGATTGACAAACGTCGTGTGGATGCCGTATCGGGGGAGCGTCGCCGCGAAGAGATTATACGTCCCTCCGTAGAGCGTACCGGCGGACACGATCTCGTCCCCGGCACCCGCGAGGTTCAAAATCGCATAGGTGATGGCCGCCGCGCCGGAAGCCGCCGCCAGTGCAGCGGTCCCTCCCTCGAGAGCCGCAATGCGCTTTTCGAACACGTCCGTTGTCGGATTCGAGATACGGGAATAAATATCTCCCGGAATTTTTAGAGCAAAGCGACCTTCCGCCTCTGCGGTGTCCTTAAATACGAAGGAAGACGTCTGGTAGATAGGAACGGCCCGCGCGCCGGTAGCCGGGTCCGGATGCTCCTGTCCCGCCTGCACCTGCAGGGTATCAAACTTCCACTTTCTTTCACTCATAGCTGCATCGACCTTTCTATATATTCTATAATTTATAAAACTGCATAAAAAAAGGCCGGCGCTTATCGCGTCAGCCTTCAAAATATTATCACTGTGGTTATGCTTGAAGACGTCGGCGGCCGTATTCGGTTATGGGCATGCACATGCACATGCCGCACATCGAGTTGCCGCACATCATCATAATCATTTTATCCGCTGTTTTTTTTGCGACCTGCATATTTTGCACACCTTTCCTGCCGAATGGTTATTCTAAGAATACTATTCTCCCGCAAAGAAATCAACCTTATTTTTCGTAGTCCAGTTTCTTCCTGCTTTTATCTTTCTCAAGGAACTTCCTGTTATATTTTTTCTTTGATCTCTTCCGATAAGGCCGTCCTCACCAATTCCCCACAGCCCTGGCAAAATACCGCTTCATCCGCAAGGAAAGCCCCACATTTAGAGCAATAATGTCCCTTTCTTTGTCCATCCTCCGTCGATTCCGGCAGCGTCTTTTGCGCGAGGTCATCCGTTATGCGGACCTCGGGATCGACCGGAACGGGTTGCGGAGCCGCGGCGGCTGCCTGCTGCTGTTTCTTTTTCTTTTTTAACAACACGATGACGGAGACGACGACCAAAGCACATACGCCCGCAGCGCCCAACAGGATCGGCAGCTCGACGGATTCAAATTTCTCTTTTGCCACCGTCTGCGTGCGTATGTGCCCGACGGCACGTCCAATGTCCGCGGATCGGCAGCTCGACGGATTCAAATTTCTCTTTTGCCACCGTCTGCGTGCGTATGTGCCCGACGGCACGTCCAATGTCCGC
>Ga0183099_1001331_pt1 | contig 14644 bp, 14 predicted proteins | sample Biomet1_FD_127788 | JGI IMG/M metagenome (GOLD analysis project Ga0183099, IMG submission 127788) | Microbial communities from bioreactor (seeded with anoxic lake sediment) at LBNL, California, USA - Biofuel metagenome 1 | ecosystem: Engineered > Bioreactor > Anaerobic > Unclassified ... | reverse complement strand
CCAGATAAAAAGGAATATGGAATAAAGATTTTTGTTGTTCATCCGTCATTTTTTCGGATTCGTCTGTCATTTAGTGAGCCTCAGGAGCAGGATTTCCTTTTGGAGCAAGATTTACTTTTAGAAAAAAACATTTCTTTGTCTAATACAATAATAATAGCGACAACTACAGTAATAACCAGAGTCTCAATGCACTTGGTCGTCTGAGACACATTCAGTGCCTCCTGGGAGATATTTATAATAAAGTGAAAGAGAATCGCCGCAGGAATACTTTTTCCATTTTTAATGCAGATCCAGCTGACAAATATTCCCATAGGGATAATGCTGACAAAAAAATTCACCGCATACCATATGTTTTCATGAAAAATTTCATACTGATAGAAGTTGTTGACAAATATCAGAGGAAAGTGCCAGAGCGACCATAGTATACTGAAAATTATTGATGCCATGAAGTAGGTGTACCGGCTCTGCAGACTGTCAAATGCATACCCTCTCCATCCAAGCTCTTCAAAACATGCGGCGAGCAAAAGAAAAACCAATGAAGGTACAAACCCTGTCGAGAAAGAGAAACCATCAGCAAGTTGAAACTGCGAAACTGATCCTCCAAACGGAAGCGAAATGAAGATAGATACGATAACAGTTAGAGGCATTATCAAGAAAAATAGTGGAAGCATTTTTGGCTTTATTAGCCTGAGGTTGATAAGCTTGTTAATAAAATCCTTTTTTAAATCCGAATTTTTTGACGTAAAAATCATAAAAAGTGAGATTAGAAAAGGCGCCATCATTCCAGGCAGTATAAATAACATATAAAGTCCACCTTTTTCATCCTGAAAACTTAGATATGCTGCTGCAAACAAGAAAGCATAAGTTACGATAAAGGTCGCAGCAAAATAGACCCTGGGTTTGTATTTATAATTAAGAATCATTTGTTCCTCCAAATTTTAAATTTCACGGCATCGTTTTTATTTTTCAACTCAACGCAGTCTTGACAGTCAAAAGTAACAAACGGTTCTTAATTTTGTTATCTTCAACAAAAAAAATACAATCAATCCTGTTAATTTGTTACATTACTCCTAATATATACATCTTTTTTATTTAATGATTATATTGTATTCTGAAATGTGAAGATGAAATGTAAAAAGGTAGCCTCTGATTGGACATAATGAAGGCAGCCTTGATTGGACATAATGTTATCTGAGGGATAGTTTACAAGTGGGAAGTGAAAATTAGCAAACCAGTGAAATTAAAAACTTTAGCTGTCAATGAGAGAAATTAATAATTAAGACTCCGCCAAAATCGAAAAATAAGATTCATCCAATTAAGATGAACCAATTCCCGTTAAGATGAGTAAGTATTACAGTTACAGAAATTATTACCGAAAGAAAACTTAAATAATCTTTGAATCTTCAGAATAAAGCTCCATTCTCCGATTCTCAAAAACAGAAATCATTTTACGGACTTCATTTTTTCCAGACAGGTCAAGGTCATGCACTATTACGCACTCTTTATTGCCGGCATCGGCTTTTACCTCACCCCAGGCATCGATTATCATGGAGTTTCCGAAATAACTGCAGTCAGGAGCAGAACCTATCCGGTTGCAGGCAATATGTGGGATCTGATTTTCAATCGCCCTTGCCTTTGCGAGAATTTTCCAGTGTTCTGACCTTGGATTGGGGAATGCGGCTGTGGTCACAAGCAGGTCAGAACCGGCAAGGGGAAGTTTTCTTGCAACCTCGGGAAAGCGGAGTTCATAGCAGATTTCAAAACCGATTTTCAGATTTTGCTTTTTAAGAGAAATGGGCTGTATAGAACTGCCTTTCGAGAAATAACTATTTTCGGTTTTGAAGGGGTGAGTTTTCCGGTAACTACCTGCAAGAGTTCCTGACTCAAAGCAAAAGCCAAGATTGTAGTAAAACGAGGAATTACTGGAGTCCGAAAGAGTAGAATTTTCAGAATCCGCAGGTTTCCCACTGCCAGAAGTCTCTTCCAAAGCGACTTTTTCGATTAAGGAGCCCATGATAATACAGTCATTGGCCTCGGAAAAACAGGCCAGGTTTTCAAGGAGAGGAGAAGGCAAGGTCTCTGCTACATGGTCAAAATACTCGTAGCAAAACCCTGTTGAGAAGACCTCGGGTAAAACAATAAGTTCGGCTCCTTTACTTACGGCTTCGAGAGCCATATGCAAGGCTTTTTCAAGATTTTCCTGCTTTCTGCAATGCAGCACATCCATCTGGATACAGGCAACTTTCATGTCCGAACCACCAGCCAACCACCAGCAAACAATCTGAGTCCTGTTAACGTAGAATTTCAAATTTAAGGTAATAATTTAAAGAGATTAACTTGAAGAAATGATTTTAGAGAAATGAGTTTAAAGAAATGAATTTCAAATTAAAATAACTGAAAATTTCCTCAGGGGAGCAGGGTAGTTTGCTTGCTCTTCGCTACCAGGCCCTCCAGGTCAACCCTTTGCTTTATCAACCCTGAAAGGACTTCATTCGCAAGCCTGGTTATCTCTTCCCTGCTTTCCCGCATTTCATACGCAGGGTCATCGAGAGGGATCTCAATTTTTGTTATATCGGCTCTGGCTTTTTTTAAATATGCATCCTGTGCTTCGCAGACTATACCGGGTTTTTCCAGGTACTGCTCAAGATGTTTTTGAGTAATTCCTATAAGCTTCAACTCCCTGCGGAAACAGGGCCTTTCAAACAGCCTGGAGACAACATATACTCCCACAGGAATTCTGAAATCCAGGTTGATTTTTAGAAGCTGGGCCCTGAGAATAGAATAGATCTCTTCCGGATCAGAAAGTTCCGAAGACCTGGAATCCTTGCCTTTCTCGGATAGAGGTGCAGTGATTTTTTCAGGCAGGGCATAAATCTTCGAAGGGGGAACTTCAGTTTCTTCCAGAATTTTAAGGTCCCTGAGCGCCCTGAGATAGCCTGTAAGAACCAGGCGGTGCTCATCTATGCCTCTAGCTTTCAGTTCTCTGGAAAGCCCGCTGATTGAGAGCCGCCTGCCTTCAAGTAGTTCCAGGAGTTTTAAGTTGAGTTTTTCTTCCATCTGTACCGACATCACGTTTTATTGCTCTTAATTAATTCTTCAGGGCTCAGGCCGAAAAAAACATTGTCTTCCTCTAGGGCAACCGGACAAATAAGCCTGTGTTTTCCTGAATCTTTGAAGAAGACCTGACCATTCCCTGTCTGAGAGGCGAGTAAACAAGAGAATTGCAGGGAGTAATACACGATGTAATTATCCTGCATAATATAAACCTTATGAGAGAGCCTGTAAGGATAAAGTCTAAAGAATTTGGGAAGAGACTGGAAAATTCACATAAAAAAATTTGTTGAACTTTGTAGATAAATAGAAGAAAGTTTGACCTGAGAAAGATAAACCAGAAATCTTCTGGAAAGAAAACGTATAATATAGCGTAACGAGCGATTTCCTAGAAAGAAAAGGCCTGAAATAATATAATGAATGTAATCTTCGTATATTCATTGTTAGCTAAATAAATAAGAATTTAGCTTTTTTCCAGCAGAATCGAAGGGCAACACTTAAAAATGATAATTGCCATCTGAATTAAGTTTAAATTGATTATTTCGCAAGGATGTAAAGATGATTACGAAGTTAATTCCCAAAAAAGTGTTCTTTACAAGTGGAGTTGGTACACACCCCGAACATCTTGAGTCATTTGAGGTTGCACTCCGGGACGCAGGTATTGAGAAATTTAATCTTGTAACTGTAAGTTCTATCCTGCCTCCTAACTGTGAGATTGTATCCAGAGAGGAAGGTCTCGAAGAGTTGAGTCCCGGAGAAATCGTATTTTGCGTAATGTCCAGGATTTCTTCCAATGAGCCAAGAAGAATACTCAGTGCATCGGTGGGTTGTGCACTCCCGCAAAGCATAAACAAGCACGGTTATATATCAGAGTATCACGCCTATGGAGAAACCGCACAGGACGTTGGGGAACATTCAGAGAAACTTGCGAGAAGCATGTACAGCACCTGGACAAATGAAGCACCTCTCAGGACTCTCAGTTTTCCCAGGTCGTCTTCCGTAGATGAGCATGGAGACTGGATGACCGTGATATCTGTAGCAGTCTTTACTATATGAACATTAACAGGTATGCCTGTAATTATCTGCGATTGCTTACAAGCCACTATGGGAATATTAAAACTGCTCATCATGCTGTCAATTTCACATTCTTTGCTCCTGACTCAAACCTGGTAAATTAGTTTTCTTTAGGAAGATTCATCTCTGTTGGATATCATCCAGTGGAAGAGTCCGCATATATTGATATTTAATAAAAATATATAATTATCTAGCGCTATTTGCATTTCTTACCGCCTGTTGCCGAATGCCTTCGAATGCTTTCAGGTGTTAGAAATCACATGCAAAACTATCATTATCTGCTTATTAGGAGAATGGTATGCGTCTTAATGTATTCACAGATAACCCAACCGTTCCGATAGATGTAAAAGACAGGTCTGTAAGTGAATTGATGGACGGGATGCTCAAAACAGGCTTTCAGGGAAGGAAGCTGGCCGAATCCGTCCAGGCCTGGCACAGCATGCTAAAAGAAAAAAATATGACCGTGCTTATGGGCCTGTCCGGGGCTATGGTTCCTGCTGGCATGCGTAGAGTAATTTCCTATATGATCCGGGAGAGGATGATAGACTGCCTTGTAAGCACAGGGGCGAACCTGTTCCACGACTCACACGAAGCGCTCGGCAAGAAACACTATGTGGGTTCACATCTTGCTGACGATGAAAACCTCTTTGAACACGGCGTGGACAGGATTTACGACGTTTTTGCAGTTGAGGAGGAATTCAGGGCCGCAGACAATCTGATTGCGGATTTTGCAAAAAAAATCGGGGAAATTTCCTGCTCATCAAGGGGGTTCATGCACCTGCTCGGAAAGGAACTGGTAAGGCGTGGAGCTGCAGAGGATTCTATAGTGGTAAGTGCATACAGGCACAATATCCCTATCTTCGTTCCTGCACTTTCGGATAGTTCAATAGGGATCGGGCTTACTATTGCAAGAAGAAGGGGATTGAAACTTGAGATAGACCAGATAAAAGACGTTGACGAGGTCACGCAGATTGTGGAAAAATCAGGAAAAACCGGAGTTGTCTATATTGGAGGTGGAGTCCCGAAGAATTTTATCCAGCAGACCGAAGTAATAGCTTCTATTCTTGGAATAGACGTTGGAGGGCATGATTATGCAATTCAGTACACTACTGATGCTCCGCACTGGGGAGGGCTTTCAGGCTGTACTTTTGACGAAGCCGTTTCCTGGGGAAAGATCGCAGCCCAGGCAAAAAAAGTGCAGGTCTTCGTGGATGCTACTATAGCTCTCCCTATTGTTGCCCATGCACTCCATGAAAAATGCCGTGAATTGAAGCGAAATGCCCCTACTTTTTACTGGGACGGGCCTGAAGGGCTTGATATCGATTACAAAGAGTAATCAAATTACAAATCTTTATTATATTTGAAAGCTTATAACGTAAGACGAGAAGGAGAGGAGTAAATGGGTAAAAGAACTCGAATAATTAACGATCCTTCCTATTTAGTACCATTACTCAGGACTTTTGGGTCAAGAACTCACAAAAAGATATTCGACGCACTTTCAAACAAATGGATGACCAGAACAGAAATAGACGAATTCATGGGTACAGACTCATCAAAAAGCCTTCATATTCTGAAAAAAGCCGGACTTCTTGAGAGCCAGTGGAGAGTTCCGGAGGCAGGGCAAAAACCCTCCAAAGAGTACCACAGTTCCTATTCCAAAGTTCAGGTTAACTTTCAGTGTTCTTTCGAGGATTTGAGCGATATTATCATGCTGACCTTCAAGCCATACGAGGAGGTCAAAGATGCGATAGAAGAACTGGAAAAACTGGTCGAAGAAGGTAACACCTCCATGAGCAATCTCACGCGGACACTTAATAGGAACCCGTTTTATATCTGTGCTGTTGCTCGCAGATCTGAAAGGCTTTCGGTAATGGGACAGAGGTTAAAACTAATTGAAGATGTAGAGGAGAACTACGATTGATGATCAAAATCCTCCAGACTAAAAGCGGAGTAACCAAGTTTCAGGTCCTTATCGAAATTGCAGCCCACCAGCCGAATGTAAGACAAAAAGAAATTGCCGCAAAGATTGGAATAACTCCCCAGGCAGTTTCCGAATATATTAAAGAACTTGTAAACGATGGACTGATAGTTACTGAGGGCCGGGTCCGGTACAGGATTACAAAAGAAGGTGTGGAATGGGTCCTTGAAAATGCCACCGAAATGAAGCAGTACGCCCGCTTTGTCATGGAGGATATAATCAGCCATGTTTCAACCTGGACAGCCATTACAAAAGAGGATGTAAAAGAAGGCCAGCAGGTATACCTGAAAATGGAAAGGGGACTCCTGTACGTAAGCAGTATAGAAAAAACAGGCGCATCAGGCAATGTCATTTCTGATGCAGCTGCAGGGGAAGATGTAGGAGTAACGAGCCTTAAAGGCCTGATCGACCTGGAAAATGCTACAATAACTATCTGTAAGGTTCCGAGGATTGAGCGTGGAGGATCAAGAAAGGTAGATATTGAACGCCTGAGAACTCTAACAAGCTCAAAACCTTATATAGCAGCTATCGGCGTGGAAGCCCTTATAGCCCTGCGCAAGATCGACATAACCCCTAATGTCATGTTTGGAACCAACGAGTCAGTTATTGAAGCTGCATACCATGGGCTGTCCTCTCTTGTTGTCTCAGTGGACGAACAGGTTCCTTCCCTTCTTAATAGGCTGGAAACCGAAAATCTTGAGTACGAACTCGTAGACCTGACACTCGAGTAATTCCTGCTAATTTTTAAATAAATTCCAGGCCTGCGGGTCTAGGTCAAAAACTTCTATTTTTTCCGAATACTGCCACTGTCGGATAGTTTTATCAGAACCTCTCAAAATAGCTGGCTTCTCCAGAATATTTATCTGCCCCCATATTCGGTTTGCTTTGTTTAACTGCATAGATTTATCTTGAAGGGGTATATATTCCCCATTTTTGAAGGGTTTTATAAGATTCAAAATAATCAAAGTTGCGCTGGCGCACCCCGCTGCAAGCAACGGGGTATCTTCGCGCCACCGCTTGAAATTCCGTAAAAGAAGACAATAAACCTAATAAGGTTTAGTTCGAGCAGAAGTCAATAAACAAAAAAATGGAATTGATAAATCTCATTATCATTAACTGTTACCGGGGAAGTTTTCCATCCCCGCAGCAAGCTAACGGGGTATTCGACTGAAATAATATCTCCTGTTTTTAACCAAAGTGAGGGGAAATTTTACCCTCACAATTTAATTTTATTGAATTGTACCTAAAGAGATTAACTTCGTATCTGTGCCCCAGCCTCCTCCTGATACTTGCAAATTGCAGGTAATTCCTTTAGGCACATCGAAAATAGTCTCACCTGTAACTGGAAGCCCTGGTTGAATTTGTTTCAACAAAATGTTATTTTCTAGAGCAGTCCAAGCATTTGAATCACTTTCAAATGTTCTCTCATCGGAGTCTATGATTTTTACATCACTATTGCTCAATGTTGCAGACTCCTTTCCAATATTTTCTATAGTCATAGTCACGATAACAAAAATACCAGTTGCTTCTTTTTTGGTATAGTCAGCCCCTACAGAACTTGCAGTTCTTATATCTGTTATTGTATATGCCCTATCGCCGACAACAACTCTGTCACCAACTTTATAAGTTTCAGGTGTCGATTCAGCTTCTGCTACAGCTTCTGAATCAGAAGCTGTAGCAGAAGTTGTAGCAGGTTCTTGAACCTGATTTGATGTATTATTATCGGACGTATTATCTCCGCCAGATCCTAAAAGAGCAACTATAAAAAATAAGACAAAAATTCCAAGAATAATTTTAATAATTTTGTTCAAAGCATTACACTCCATTTTTCTTTTTGGTTTTATTATAATATTTTCCCCATTGGTATCAATATCGACTATATTCCCATTTTGCAAGTCGAATTTGTCCCGCAGGAAAGCAGGCAGATAAATAGAAACTCTATTGTTTTAATAGAAACTCTATTGTTTTTATCTTGTTAATTCTCATTTCTGCCATATGTGTATACATTTATATATAAATATATTAATTTTTTCAAATTAATATTAGATAACAATTTAAAACGATTTTATACACATTTTGAGAATTTAGCTACAGCACATACCAATTTCTCCCTAAATGAGATAAGGAAGGCAGTGTATCGATTTTTTGTAAAATCACAACTTCAAATTTACAGCAAAATTCGAGACACTTCTTAGGATTTCTCTGAAAGAAATGAATAGCCTAAAAATCTTTATTCCAAAAGCCTCGTTATGAAAGAACTACATAAAGCGAAATATGCAATAAATTCATATTGCGCAAACCCCTATTTCCATAGGGGTTCTGATGGGAGAAAAGCGCTTTGTTTACATGGACCATGCAGCCACTACTTTCACAAAGCCTGAAGTAGTTGAAGTTATGCTGCCTTTTTTGAAAGAACATTTCGGAAACCCTTCTTCCCTTTATTCAATAGGGAGAGAAGGTAAAGAGGCCGTAGAAAACGCCCGTGAGCAGCTTGCAAAGGCTCTGGGGGCTAGTCCTGAGGAAATATATTTCACCTCCGGAGGAACCGAGTCCGATAACTGGGCTATCAAGGGAACGGCTTTTGCCAGGCGAAAGAAAGGAAAACATATCATTACCACGCCAATCGAACACCATGCCGTGCTCTACCCCTGTAAGTATCTGGAAACCCAGGGTTTTGATGTGACCTACATGCCTGTAGACAGTTATGGGCTTGTAGACCCTGCAGAAGTTGAGGCTGCGATCAGGGATGATACTATTCTTATCTCGGTAATGTATGCGAATAATGAGATAGGGACAATAGAGCCAGTTTCTGAGATAGGTGAGATCGCAAGAGAATCTGAGATTCCTTTCCATACCGATGCCGTTCAGGTAATCGGTAAAATCCCCCTTGAGATGAAAAAGAAAGACAGGAATGTTGACATGCTTTCCCTTTCGTCTCATAAGTTCTATGGGCCCAAGGGAATCGGCGCGCTCTATCTGCGTAAAGGGACAGAAATCGACAATTATATGCACGGAGGCGGCCAGGAGCGCAAAAAGCGAGCAGGAACCGAGAATGTTGCAGGTATCATGGGATTGGGAAAAGCAATAGAACTTGCAACAGGAAAGATTGAGGAGCACAATGAGAAGATGAGAAAAATGAGAGAACGCCTACTTGCCGGAGTCTTGGAAATTCCTGACTGCAGGTTAAACGGGCATCCGGAAAAGCGCCTTTCGGACAACCTGAATTTCAGTTTTGAGTACATTGAAGGCGAGTCTCTGCTTCTCATGCTTGACGAGATGGGAATTTGCAGTTCTACAGGGAGTGCCTGCTCTTCAGGTTCTCTTGACCCTTCGCATGTGCTCAGGGCAATAGGGCTGCCTCCGGAAATAGCTCAGGGTTCCCTTCGCCTGACTCTTGGGGATGAAAATACCGAAGAAGATATTGATTATGTACTTGAAGTCTTGCCTGAAACTGTCGAAAAGCTGAGGGCGATGTCTCCTTTCTATAAACCTGAAAACGCATGTGAGAAATAAATAGAAAGTGTACAAAAATGTAAGAATCGGGGGAGTTTCGTGTACAATAAAAAAGTCATGGATCATTTCATGAATCCGAGAAATGTAGGGGAAATTGAGGACGCTGACGGCGTTGGAGAAGCAGGAAACCCACACGGGGACCACATGAAGATTTTCCTGAAAATCCGGGACGATCGAATTGAAGATGCGAAATTCAAGACTTTCGGTTGTGCGGCAGCAATTGCATCCAGCAGCATGGCAACTGAACTGGTAAAAGGCAAGACCCTCAAAGAAGCCTGGGACCTTACAAACGAGGCAGTCGCTGAGGCTCTCGAAGGCCTGCCTCCAGGCAAGCTGGAGTGTTCGGTTCTTTCCAGGGAAGCAATCCACAGCGCAATAAATGAATACCGAAAAAAGCAGGGGCTTGAGGCCCTTCCGGAGCAGACATAATAGAAGGAAATAAAAATAATCTCTAATCTCCAAGCTTACTGAAAAGCCTGTTACCTTATCAGGATCCGCGCAATGAGACCATGAAAAACCTTCATTTACTGCATTCCAGATTTCCTGTACTTCCTTATCGTAAACTTGATCTGGTATTCTCTCGATGATGCTCTATGAAAAGAGTAGGAATTATCATTACTGACCCGGAAGACTGGACAGCCAGGGCACTTACTGCTGCAGCGAGAAAAAAAGGCTTTTCTCCTTTTACTCTGGATCTCAGGACCGCAGAGGTCAGCATGAATTCAGCAACTGGTGAATCGGCAGTCAATAGGTCGACAGCTGTTTTTAAAGTGGGTGATATAAAACTTTGTGATCTTGACGCGATAATTGTAAGGGATGCAGGTGCGGGGACTTTTGAGGGCGTGTCTTTCAGGTTTGATATCTTGCGGGAACTGGAAGCCGAAGGAGTCCCTGTTGTCAATTCCCCTGAAGCTATCCGGAATGCCGCAAATAAATACCATGCTTCATATCTTCTGGCAAAAGCCGGATTGCCTGTGCCCGAAACTGTAACGGTGCAGAATGTGGAAGCGGCCCTAAAGGTAATATCAAGATTCGGAGACGCTGTCATAAAGCCCGTATTCGGGTATAAGGGAAAGGATATTGCAAGAGTAAAAGATGGGGAAGTCCGGTTTTCGGATAGAAAAGTAGAATCCTCATCCTTGGAAGCGATTTTCAATAGGCTGCTTGAAGAGAGAGGTATGCTGTATATTCAGGAGTTTATAGAGAATCCGGGAAGAGACATTAGAGCCTTTGTCGTTGGCGGCACAGCTATAGGTGCCATTTACCGCAAAGCGGCATCCGGCTCCTGGGTCAACAACCTGAGCCAAGGAGGCAATGCAGACCGGTGTGTACTTACGGAAGAACAAAAAGAGATTGCTGAAAAGGCTGCCATGGCAGTAGGCACAACTTTTGCAGGTGTTGATATTATAGAAGGTTTGACTGGCAATCTGGGCAAAGAAATTAAGATTAATTCCAGCCGAACTGAGAGGAGTCCTCAAATTCTTGAGGTCAATGGAACACCATCAGGAAAAGGTATTTTTGATGCATGGGGGATAAATCCTGCAGAGTATATTATAGAATACATGGAAAACATTTTATGAAAGAGTTATAAATGATATCAACCATAATATCGATTATAATATCATAACCCTTCGAGAAAGAACTTAGAATTTTAATACTTACTTTGGGGCCGGATCTAATGCAATATAAATGATGTTATCATGAATATAAAAAGTGATATCTAAAAATAGATCCGGATACTCTCATCGAAAACATTTAAGAGACAGACGGACCTTCAATAAGCCCGAGGCAAAGGATGAGTGAATATAAACAGTGCATAGTTACCCGGGACGACCTGAAGCTTTCCAAAGGCAAGTTTGCAGTACAGGTAGCTCATGCTGCCATTTCTGCTGCCGAATGGGCAAGCAAAAGTGATCTTGAAAAATGGAAGGAAGGCGGGCAGAAAAAAATTGTCCTGAAAGTTCCTACCCTTAATGACCTTTATGAACTTAAGGAAAAGGCAAGAAGGGAAGGACTACCTACTGCTCTTATACAGGATGCAGGACTTACGGAAATTCCTCCGGGAACGGTTACAGTCCTCGGAATCGGGCCGGCAAAAGAAGAGCTTATAGATAAAATTACGCGGGACCTTAAACTTGTTTAAGTGCAGTGAACCTGAAAGTCAGGTTTAAGAAAACTGCAGTAAAACTAAACCGAGCCGAGGCTATCTATACGATAACTCCTCCGATCAGGAAAGAGGTTCTGCCTGCGTTCGATTCAGGAGGGAATCATGAAGAATTCAGGGGTTTCAGGAAAAGAGGCAGCCTCAATAACTGCTGTTTTATGTATATGTCTTGTACTCGCCACACTTACCGGGGTATTGTCTTCGAATTCGATTGAGAATTTTAGAAATGAGGTAACAGATTATATAATCTCAGGACTTGAGCCCCAAAGCCAGGAGAGTACTTTTACGCCTGAACCGAGTTTATTTACTTTCCCGGCAATACCCACGTATTTCCCTAGGGAAAGCGAACTCACTCCTATCCTGAGAACACCATTGCAGCCTGGCTTCTCTCTGAGCAGCAACTACCAGACCTCAGAGTTTTTCCAGGGAGGAATGGGCTATATGAGAATCAGTATCAAAAACGAAGGGCGAAACCCGATCTTTATTGACAAGTATGGGGTTTCGGTTAATGCCCCCGAAAACCGGATTTATTCAGAGGACTGCAGAGTTTTGATTTCTCCCGGTGAAGAGCAGAGCCTCGGAGTGATCGCATTTCAGATCCCCGAAGAAGAAAAAGCCAGTTTCAACATTGTCCTCTGGCTACTTGCCGAGACCTCAAAAGGCAAATGGCATGAATACGAGCCCTATTCCCTGAAAAGCTTTACTGTAAACCTGAAACCAATGCCAGAAAAATCGGCTCCAGTGTACCGATACAATCCTGCTTCTTACTTTAAAACTATAAACCGACTTGTGGAACCAGCTGAACCTGATGTAAGGGAGAAAGCAGTCGAAATAGCTCGTTCATATCCGGGAGCATATAATATTTATCAGGTCTGTGCCGTCTTTGACATGGTAAAAGAGAAAATTGAATATGTCAGCGACCCTAGAGGTAACGATATCTGGGAGCCTGCCAACGTTACTTTGAGAATAGGAGCCGGAGACTGTGAAGACCAGGCAATTCTCCTTTCATCCATGCTCGAGGCTGTAGGAGGCACAACCCGAGTTTACCTGACTAACACCCATGCTTTTGCTGCGGTATATATAGGTAACGGAACCAATGCGACAAATGCATCAGTCGAAGGGGTCAGGGCCTATTACGGAAACGTCGATGTGAATTACCTGACCGACGAATACGGTTCCTGGCTGATACTCGACCCAACTTCAAGCCTTTATGCAGGTGGACTTCCCGGAAAAACGGCCCAGACAAAAGTTAAGGCAGCCGAAGGAGACGAAACATACAGAAGCTGGACCTTCGTAAATACGAAGGAAGTAAGAACTATCGATATCAACCCCAATTGGCCTTTATAATTTTCACCAGATACGTAATAGAGGAGTGTTTTTAACCCATGCAAGTACCGGAAATTGAAAAACAGATCGGAATAAATCTTTACTCCACGGATACCGACGGCCTCGGAGGGCAGCTTCGCCAGGAAGTGGAGGATTTCATCGTTAAAGAGGTTACGAACCGGGAGGAAGGGCAGGAAGGAAAATACCTTATTCTTGAGCTCGTAAAGCGTGACTGGGATACACATCATCTGATCCGGACTCTCGGAAGAATTCTTCAGATAAGCCAGAAGCGAATCAGCGTTGCAGGCACAAAGGACAAACGTGCACTTACCACTCAGAAAATCAGCATTTATGATGTTGACGCTCCGGAAATTGAAAAGATCTATTTAAAAGACGTAGAGCTGAAAGTCCTGGGACGCTCCCGAAAATCCGTTGAACTCGGGGACCTGTGGGGAAACGATTTCAGAATTACCATCCGGAGTATAGCCCATTCGCCTGAGGAGACATCCAAACTGCTTGAGAAGACTACAAACCAGATCCGGGCTCAAAGCGGCGTCCCGAACTTCTTTGGGATCCAGCGCTTCGGCTCTGTACGCCCTGTTACGCATCTGGTAGGAAAAGCCATTGTTGAGGGGGATTTTGAAAAAGCTGCCATGCTCTATATTGCCGAACCTTTCCCTGATGAGCCTGAAGAAACAAAGGAAGCCCGTCAGTTCGTTAAAGAGACCCGTGATTTCAAGGAAGGCCTGAAAACCTATCCTCTCCGCCTTGGGCATGAAAGAGCAATGATGAACCATCTAATAGCAAACCCGGACGATTTCGCAGGCGCTTTTCCGGTTCTCCCGAAAAACCTCTACAGGATGTTTGTGCATGGCTACCAGTCCTATATGTATAATATAATCCTGTGCAGACGGATCGAAAAAGGCCTTCCCTTAAACCAGGCTGTAGAAGGCGATATTGTCTGTTTCAAGAATGAGCATGGCCTGCCGGATTCTTCAAAAACCGAAAGCGTTACAGCCGGGACCGTAACTGCCATGAACCGCCTGATTAAAAGAAATCGGGCCTTCGTAACCGCTCCCCTTCCGGGGTATAATACAGAGTTTGCTTCGTGCGTTCCTGGAGAGATCGAGCAGGCAGTTCTCGAAGAGTTCAAAGTCCCTCTGCAGGGTTTTAATATAGAAAAAATCCCTGAAATGAGTTCGAAAGGCATCCGGCGGGAAATCCTCCTTCAGGTTGAACCGAAGTTTGAAATTGCTGAAGATGAACTGAACCCTGGGAAGTCAAAAGCTGTGCTTGAATTCATGCTGCCGAAGGGAAGTTATGCAACAACCGTGCTCAGGGAATATATGAAGGTAGACCCTCTGCAGATGAGTTGAGAAAGCTCGAAACTCAAAACAAGCCGGATTGCAGGAAAATCAGGTCGCAGGAAAAACGGGCTGCTCAAGGAGTTTCTCTACTTTTTCTGGTCAGAGCAGCCTTAAAATGATAATAGAAGGTTATGAGGTCCCGGAAAAGGGGGGTGTGGTTTTTGCCCTCTT
>Ga0183099_1001330_pt1 | contig 14654 bp, 11 predicted proteins | sample Biomet1_FD_127788 | JGI IMG/M metagenome (GOLD analysis project Ga0183099, IMG submission 127788) | Microbial communities from bioreactor (seeded with anoxic lake sediment) at LBNL, California, USA - Biofuel metagenome 1 | ecosystem: Engineered > Bioreactor > Anaerobic > Unclassified ... | reverse complement strand
CAGAATGCTCGGGCCGCCGGCACAGATGATGATGCTGGCATCGGCGCATTCTTCAAAGCCGCCGGAATAGATTTTTATGCCCGGGACAAAGGTGCAGGGGGTGGAATGCGATGCATCGAGTGCTTCGCCGTAGGCTTTTTTTTTCGTCGCTGTCAATGCAGACGATTTCCGGGGCGAGCTGGCAGGCAATCGCTCTTGCCAGTACCGCGGATCCGACATGGCCTAAACCGATGATGGCGAGTTTGTTCTTCTTCATATGTTTCCCTCCTAAAAATAAGAGCCAGGACAACGCTTGTCGTCCTGGCTGGGTATATCATAAATATTTTGCTAGTGACTGTTATAAAGTTTACAGCATTACAATTAATATGTCAATCACATATGAGGTTTGTCAATTCGAGGCGCAACGTTATCGTGAATTGGCGGAAAACATTTTTTGGAACATTTTTTTTAATGTATTCAACGACTGTTCGAAATCGTTGATTTCACAGGGCGATAGGACGGAAATCAGTTGTTCAAAATTATCCGCATTTTCGTTGTGGTGCTTTTGCAGCAAGGTGTACCCCTTGTTCGTCAAAGAAATACTGGAACAGCGCCGATCTTCCGGCAATTCCTGTTTGTCTACATAGCCGCTTTTTAGCAGCTTATCGATAATTGGCGTCATCTGCTGCTTGGAAACGTTAAGGCGCTTGCTCAGCGATGAAATGGTCAAATGCGAGTGCTTGTAGAGCGAAACCAGGGTGATAAAATGATTGACGGGAAGCGGTAAGGTTTGCTGACAGAAAAAATTTCGGTTAAAAGAAAAAAGGCATTCCATAAATTCTTTTGAGAGCAGCTTCGATGGATTTTCTTTCATAAAATATCGTAAAAACTCCTTTCGTCCTAAATCAAGAAGATGGCATATAAAATATATGTATAATTTTAACAAAGCAGGCGATAGAATGCCTTGACTTTTCAATAAATATACTATACTATAATATTCACCAATAGTAAATACTTATTTACTATTGAGGGTTTTATAACTATTATAAAAACAAAAGCAGACATTAAAATTTAGGCAATAGGCATATTGGCAATATGCTTGTTACGGGTTTTAATAAGGGAGGTAAAAATAATTTTGTTTTCGAAGAAAAATGTGAAAACGTATGCTTTAGCTTTAGGTCTTATAATGGCATTGACGGCCGGTTGCGGCAGTCAGCAGGCTGGCCGTCCGGCGGCTGGAGCATCACAGGTTAAGGCCATGAAGGTCATGCAGCAGGATACCCCGCTCAGCTATGAGTATGCAGGGCAGGTAAAAGGGAAAAATGAAGTAAAAGTACAACCACGGGTTTCCGGGACGGTTGTTGAAAAGTACGTCAGTGGTGGTCAATATGTTCATGCGGGACAGCCACTGTATAAACTGGATGCTCGCCAGTATGAAAGCGCCCTGCTCTCCGCCCAGGCAACGCAGGCACAGTCTGAGGCTACGTTGAACAATGCGCAGATTGATCTGCAGCGCAATCAGGAACTTTTAGCTTCCGATGCTATTTCTGAACAGACGGTTACCACACAGGAATCCAATGTTCGCCAGTATACAGCGGTTACAGATTCCAATCGGGCGCTGGTTAAAAAAGCGCAGGAAAATCTGGATGACACTGTTGTTTATGCCCCAATGGACGGGCGTCTTGACGTGAATGATGTGGCGGTCGGCACTTATGCTTCGGCAGGAGCTACTACCCTCGTCACGATTGGTTCGATCAACCCGGTATTTGTGCAGTTCAGCATCAGTGAAAATGAGTATTTGAAATTCATGAGCTTGCATCAGGCAAATGCCATGAATGAAAAAAATGCTACGGTGACGATTACCCTGAGCAATGGCATGGAGTACCCGATTGCGGGAAGAGTTGAGCAGATCGACCGTTCTTTGGCCGACAATACCGGGACACTTACGGTGAAAGCAGCTTTTGACAATCCGGACAATGTTCTTTTGCCGGGCATGTTTGCCCGCGTTAAAGTCAGCGGGGAAATACTGCCGGGGGCAATCCTCATACCGCAGCGTGCGGTGCAGCAATTGCTCGATAAATCCTTTGCCATCGTGGTTGACGGCGATAACAAATCGGAATCGCGGGCCATCAAGCTCGGTGAAAAGGTTGGAAGCTTCTGGGTCGTCAAAGAAGGCTTATCAGCCAATGATACGGTTGTTGTCGAAGGATTGACGAAGTTACAGGCTGGCATGGATCTTAATGTGACAATGGTAACTCCGGAAGACTTAAAATTGTCAATGAATTCGTAGGAGGTGCCATACTTTGTCAAAGTTTTTTATTAATCGACCGATATTTGCTATCGTCATAGCACTTATCATTGTAATTCTCGGGCTGATTTCAGCTGTGAATTTGCCGGTTGCGCAGTATCCACAGATATCGCCGCCGACGATCAGCGTGTCGACTTCTTATACCGGGGCGAATGCCAGCGTCGTCAACCAAACGGTCGCTCAGGTCATTGAACAGCAGGTAAATGGGACAGCTGGTATGGATTATATGAGTTCCAATGTCGATGATACCGGAAAGTACAGCCTTCAGGTTGTATTTAAACTCGGTACCGACGGTGACATGGATTCTGTAAAAGTCCAGAACAATGTGGCGACAGCCAATGCCAGTTTGCCGTCGGATGTGCAGACGGCAGGGGTTACGACCAAGAAAGCTTCGGCGGATATGGCGTTGATGGTTTCGCTGTTTTCCCCGAACGACACCTATGATCGCGTGTTTTTGAAAAATTACACCGATATTTATCTGATTGATAAGATTAAACGCGTAAAAGGCGTCGGCGATGTCAATATTTTTGGTTCCGATTATTCGATGCGCGTTTGGCTGAATCCCGACAAATTGGCGGAACTCGGCTTGACAGTCGCCGATGTTTCTGCGGCGATCAAGGAGCAAAATATTCAGGCACCGGCCGGAACGATCGGCCAGATGCCGGCTCCGCAGAATCAGGAATTCCAGTATACTGGTAAGGTGCAGGGCCGCCTTACGAGCCCTGCCGATTTTGAGAATGTCATCATCAAGGCATCGTCAAACGGATCCTTCATTCGGTTGAAGGATGTGGCTCGTGTCGAAACGGGAGCCAAGACAAATAATGTCGTTGCCAAGGCTGATGAAAATCAGGCAGTTGCCTTTGGTGTACAGCTGACCAGTGAAGCCAATGCAATGGAAACCGTCAGTGCTGTGCAGAAAATACTGAAGGAAGCAGCGGTGGATTTCCCGCCGGATCTCGAATACCGGGAGATCGTCGATAATACGCAGTATATCCGCGAATCCATTCAGGAAGTTGTCACTACCTTTGTGGAAGCACTGCTGCTCGTTACCTTGATTGTATTTATCTTCCTGCAGAATTGGCGGGCGACATTGATTCCGCTGCTTGCGGTTCCGGTATCGCTCATAGGTACTTTTGCTGCCTTCGTATTGTTGGGATTTTCCATTAATACGCTGACTTTGTTTGCCATGGTTCTGGCCATCGGGCTGGTTGTCGATGATGCGATCGTCGTCATCGAAAATGTTGAACACCATATGCGCTATGGGGGACTTGATCCGAAAGAGGCGACGAAGCGCGCCATGGATGAAGTTGCCGGTCCGGTTGTGGCCATTGCCTGCGTATTGGCAGCGGTATTCGTTCCTGTTGCCTTCCTCGGTGGTATTATGGGGGTTCTCTATAAGCAGTTTGCGTTGACGATAGCCATTTCGATGGGCTTGTCCGCATTTGTCGCATTGACCCTTACGCCGGCCCTTTGTGCAATGCTGCTGAAGCCGCATGATCCGAATGCGCACGAAGGCCTTTTGGGGCATTTCTTCGAGAAGTTCAATGACTGGTTTGACAGGACCAATAAAGGCTATGTAAGAGTAGTCACTGTCTTGATTGGCAAGGCAAAATACTGCCTGGTCTTCCTGCTCATCATTGTTGGTCTTACAGGGCTGCTCTATAAGCTTGTCCCGGCGACCTTTGTTCCAAGTGAAGACCAGGGATTTTTTATCGCTTCGGTGACACTGCCAGAAGGAACATCGCTGAACCGCACGCAGATCACGATGGACAATTTGTCCGCGATGATCAAGCAGAATCCGGGCATCAAGACGGTCATGTCGATCACCGGTTATGATGTTTTGTCGAGTGGCGCGAAGTCAAATGGCGGAACCATGTTTATCGGCTTGGAACCTTGGAGTCAGCGCAAAGATGCGGCAACGCAGATCGATGCGGAAGTTGGCCGCGTGTTTGGGCAGGGGGCGCAGGCATTCCCGGAAGCATCCGTTATTGCTTTCAATATGCCAGCGTTGCCGGGACTTGGCATGGTCGGCGGCTTTACGATGCAGTTGCAGGATATGTCCGGACATACAGACGAAGAACTTGATGCCATTACGAAGAAAATTGTAGCGGCAGCGAACCAGCGTCCGGAAGTGCAAGGCGTCTATTCCACTTATAAAATCAACTCGCCGAATTATGAATTCGAAGTTGACCGTGAGAAAGTTAAAAATCTCGGAGTGAATATTTCTGATGTATTTACGGCTTTGCAGGTTAACTTTGGTGGTTCGCAGGTCAATGACTTTAACCAGTTTGGCCGCACCTATAAAGTTATGCTGCAATCCGATGTCGGTTATCGCAGTGAAGCGGATACCGCACGCTTTATCTTTGTTAAGAGTTCCAAAGGAACCATGATACCGCTTGACACGCTGCTAAAACCGAAACTCGGCACGGCGCCGTCGATCATCTCCCGCTTTAATGCGGCCCGCAGTATAACGATTCAGGGGAATACGGGGAATGGTTATAGCTCGGGACAATCCATTGCGGCAATGGAAGAGGTTGTTAACCAGACGGCACCGACTGGCTTTAATATAGAATGGTCGGGGCAGAGCCGTGAAGAAAAAACTGCCAGCAGTTCGACGATGCAGGTGCTGGCGTTGGCGCTGATTTTTGTGTTCCTCTGCCTGGCAGCGCTTTATGAAAGCTGGAGCGTGCCGTATGCTGTTCTTTTGACTGTGCCGACGGGCGTGTTCGGGGCATTGCTTTCCGAATATGCCATGAGCCTGCAAAACAGCATTTACATGCAGATCGGGGTCATCATGATCATTGGTCTGGCAGCTAAAAATGCCATACTGATTGTCGAGTTTGCCAAGGTCAGAGTGGATAAGGGCATGGAACCGGTTAAAGCCGCGATTGAAGCTGCTGGTCTCCGCCTTCGTCCGATCATCATGACGTCTATGGCCTTTATTATTGGCTGTCTGCCGCTTGCCATAGCGACGGGGGCTGGTGCTGGTGCTCGTAATGCGATGGGCGTTGCCGTTGTCGGCGGCATGATTTTTGCCACGGCTTTGGGGATATTCCTGATACCGGTAATGTTCATCATCGTCGAAATGATTACGGCTAAATTTGGTCATATCAAACAGAAGAAAAAAACTACGCCGACCGATTACATGTAAACAAGAGACCGATGTTTGTGCAGCAATTTGCAGCTCATATCGGATAGGGCAAGCCGTTGCAGATTGTTTTTGCAGCGGCTTGCTTTTTTCAATGGATTTTCAGGATTATTTGGTATAATATAAGAGATAAAGTGGAAAAGAGGAGGTTTTTTATGAATTATATAACACGTTTTTGCAGATCGCTGGTTGCTTGCGGCATCGTTGCCGGCATGCTGCTGGCGGCACCATCGTTGACGCAGGCCGCAGGCTATACCTATACGAGCCAGGAATATGGCTATACGATTGAATGCCCGGTAAAACCGGTGGGGGTTATTCCCTTGAGTTCTTTATCGCCGCAGGAAAAGGGCGATGTGCTCATTTTTGCCAATGACGGCTACAATATTAAGCATGCCTGGGTTATCATGCCGGATGCTTTTGCAGAGACATCGCTACCTGATCTGGATGCGATTTCTGAGGCGGATGCCAAGACGTTGTTCACCAAACTTTTGGCCACGGGTTATGAATTTGCCAGTCTGGTGAATGTCAACGGTCATAATGCTCTGTATGCGGTGACGGCCAAGACGATTTTGGTTGATGCCGACAAAGACGGCAAGCCGGAAACCAAAGCGGAAGCGGACAGCCAGGAGATCAAAACCTTTATTCGCGGAAAGAATCAGCGCTATGCTGTGATCCTGCTGGACAATCCGACGCTGCTGAAAGAGGATATAGCTGCCTATCAGGATGGTGTGCTCTCCTTTAAGGAAATTGTAAAGAAATAAAAAAAGCGGGCTTCTTCCCTGGGAAGAGCCCGCTTTTATAATAGCTAATATTTGCTGAAATCCAGATGGTTATCCTGGATCAGTTGATGTGTTTTACCAGGGATGGTGCTATGCCTACATACTGCGATGGTGTCAGTGCCAGCAGGCGTTTTTTATCTGCTGCTGGCAAGTCAACACTTTCGATGAAGGCTTTGATGTCTTCTTCGCTGATGCCTTTGCCGCGCGTGATGGCTTTGAGTTTATCGTAGGAATTGGCATGGCCGTTTTTGCGCATTACGGTCTGCACGGCTTCCGAGAGAACTTCCCAGGCATGGTTCAGATCGGCAGCCAGGGCGTCTCTGTTTACGCCAGTTTTGCGGAGACCTTTTAAAGTATAGGTGATGGCAATATGGGAATGGGCGATGCCAGTGCCGATATTGCGCTGGGCGGAAGAATCGCTGAGGTCGCGCTGCAGACGCGAGATTGGCAGTTTGTTGGCCAGATGATCCAGAACGGCGTTGCTCAGGCCTAAATTTGCTTCGGAGTTTTCAAAATCGATCGGATTTATCTTATGCGGCATCGTCGAAGAACCGACTTCGCCGGCGATGGCTTTTTGCTTGAAATAGCCAAGTGAAATATAAAGCCACATGTCGCGGTCGAAATCCAGAAGAATATTGTTGAAACGCGTAAGGGCATGGAAGGATTCCGCCACATAGTCGTGGGACTCAATCTGCGTTGTCAATGGGTTGAACGTCAAGCCCAGGCTTTCAACAAACGAACGGGAAACGGCTTCCCAGTCGATTTCCGGGTAAGCGATGCTGTGTGCATTGAAATTGCCGACAGCGCCGTTGAATTTCCCCAAATATTCCTGCGCGCGAATTTGTTTTAGCTGGCGGTTCCAGCGGTAGACAAACACGGCCAGTTCCTTGCCGGCTGTTGTCGGCGAAGCGGATTGTCCATGGGTGTGGGCAAGCATGGGGATGGATTTTTCTTCTTCGGCCATAGAGGTAACAGTTTTGACCAGATTTTCCGCTGCCAGCAGCCAGACATCTTCAATGCCGTGCTTGAGCATCAGCGCATAGGAAAGGTTGTTGATATCTTCTGAGGTGCAGGCGAAATGAATGAATTCGAGTATATCGGCCAGCGACATAGCACCTAAGGTTTCACGGAGGAAATATTCGATTGCTTTTACATCGTGGTTGGTTGTGCGCTCAATTTCTTTGATCTTGAGCGCAGCGGCTTCATCAAAATTCTTGACGATATCACGTAAAAAAGTGGTTTCGGCCGGAGTGAATTCGCGAATTTCAGCAAATGCAGGATTGCCTGCCATCGCAATCAGCCATTCTACTTCGACATGAATGCGGTATTTTATTAAAGCCCATTCCGAAAAATAATCTCCCAAAGGTTCGGTAATGGCTCCGTAGCGTCCTTCTAACGGTGTAAGTGATTTAATGCTCATGTTTATCCCTCGTCATTCTTTAAAAATTAACAGCATCTAGGATGTTGTTTTCAAAAATCTATGCTTATTATACTACATTACAGGCGTATAATGCCATGTTCTATAGTAAATTATAGGGCTGCGTGTTTTTTTGGCGTTTACGGAAGTTGTAAAATAACGAATCCTGCATTTTGAAATTGACTTTTTGATGTATTCGCGGTATCATATTATTTAGATTGGCACTCATGACAACAGAGTGCTAACAAAATGATGAAAAAACAAGTGAAATGGCTAAACATAGCTCAAAAAACAGGAAAAAGGGGATATTAAGTATGGCAAAAGAAATGCATGAGTTTCAGGCAGAAACCAAACAATTATTGGATCTTATGGTTCATTCCATTTACACGAACCGTGAAATATTCTTAAGAGAACTTATTTCGAATGCTTCGGATGCGATGGATAAGGCTCATTTTGAGTCCTTGACCAATACGGAACTTTTGGAAGGTGACAGTTCCTTTGAAATATACCTGGTCCCGGATGCGGCTTCACATACGCTGACAATTTCCGATAACGGGATCGGCATGAATCGTGAAGAACTGGTTGATAATATTGGTACGATTGCCAAATCCGGCACGAAAGCTTTTATGGAAAAGCTTAAAGAAGCCAAGGAAAGCGATGCGGCAGTCAATGATAAGGAAATGATCGGCCAATTCGGTGTCGGTTTTTATTCGGCTTTCATGATTGCCGAAAAAGTTACGATTGTCACCCGCAAAGCCGGCGAAAAACAAGCGTATAAATGGGAATCCCAAGGGGATGGCGCTTACAGCATTGAAGAATGTGAAAAAGATGCCCGCGGCACAACGATTACGATTACGCTCTTGCCGGAATTCTATGGCGAAAAGGTGGAAGAAGACTTTACGGATAGCTACAAGCTGCAAAGTCTCGTCAAGAAATATTCCGATTATGTCCGCTATCCGATTAAGATGAATTTCGTGATCGAAGAAACACCAAAAGACGAAGAGGGCAAAGAGATCGAAGGTGCTGAAAAGACGAAACGCGATGAAATGCGCACGCTTAATTCAATGCAGCCGCTCTGGACCAAAAACAAACAGGACATCAAAGAAGAAGAGTACAATGAATTCTTTAAAAATCTCTTCCATGAATGGGAAAATCCGATGGAAGTACTGCATTCCAAAGCGGAAGGAACGGTGGAATACACTTCCCTGCTCTTTATCCCGTCGCGTGCACCGTTCAATTTATACCATACGGATTATGAACCGGGTTTGCAGCTGTATTCCCGCCACGTGTTCATCATGGATAAATGCAAGGATTTGCTGCCGGACTACCTGCGCTTTGTTAAAGGCTTGGTCGATTCACCGGATTTTTCGTTGAATATTTCGCGCGAACTCCTGCAGCAGAGCCGTGAACTCAAGCTGATCGGCAAGAACCTCGAAAAGAATATTTTAAAGACATTGGAAAGAACCCTTAAAAATGACCGGGAGAAATATGAAAAATTCTGGGCAGAATACGGAAAATCGCTGAAGATCGGCGTTTACAACAGCATGTATTCGGGCAAAGATACCGTGGACAAGCTCAAGGATCTCTTGCTGTTCGCGACATCCAAGGAAGACAAAGCACTGAGCTCGCTGAAAGAATACGCGGAACGCATGCCGGAAAGCCAGAAGAAAATCTACTATGCGACGGGCAAGGACCGTGAAATGATCGAACATTTGCCGCAGATGGAGCTTTTGCGCGAAAAGGGCATCGAAGTGCTGTTCCTGCTGGATCCGGTGGATGAATTTGCCATCGAAACGCTGCATGAATACGATGCGAAATCGTTCCAGTCGATCAGCCGCGGCGATCTTGGCTTAGAGGATGTCGAATCCCAGGAAGTCAAGAAGGAAACGGAAGACATCGAGAAACACAATGAAGACCTGATGAAGGATATCAAGGAAACCCTCAGTGCGAAGGTGGCTGATGTCAAGGTCAGCAAGCGCCTCAAATCAAGCGCGGTCTGCCTGGTAGCCGATGAACAGGGGCCGAGCCTGGCGATGGAACAGGTCTTTGCGGATGCCAACAATCCGATGTTTAAGGCCAAACGCATTTTGGAAATCAATCCGCATCATGATTTATTCACGCGTTTGCAGGCTGTGCACAGCGCGGGTAAAGATGCCGAAGAATTCAAGGACTACTGCGATTTGCTTTACACGCAGGCTTTGCTGATCGAAGGGATTTTACCAGAAGATCCGATTGCTTTTGCCAATAAATTAGCTAAATTGATGGCGAAATAAAAAGTTCATAAAAAGAATGTCCTCTGCCGCAATAGTCGGCCGAGGACATTTTTTTATGACGAAAGGAGAGATAAGGTTTTGAAAAACAATTATGTATGACAACTATTTTGAATTGTACTTTATTAAAATGCGCTGTTGTGGCGAGGAAAGCGGCTGAAAACAAGAGCAAACCGCATGCTGCAAATAAAAACAAGCGAAATGAATAAAAAATAATTGCGTTCGGCAAAGGAAAGTGCTATATTATGTATTGTAAGTTGTATGACTATTTTAAATATATGTATTACAACAAAAATACAAACATTAATACTTCTGGGAATACAATAAAACAGACATGTGGCATGGATTGGCCGGCAAATATGGCGCAGCTGTTTTGTTTCCAACATAAATTTGGATCCTTTGGTACGAAAAAAGCTAATACATAAGGGGAGACAGAAAACATGGAAAATGTAGCAGAACAAAACTATCGGATGGTACTCACCGAGCGGGAAGAAAAAGCGGCGCGGATGCGCAAGTTTGTTTCTTTTGCCGCAGGAATGGCAGGATTATTGTTTGGGTTGGATATCGGCGTAATATCGGGGGCTCTGCCTTTTATTACAAATAGTTTTGCGTTGACGAGTCAGCAGCAGGAGTGGGTTGTCAGTGCGATGATGCTCGGCGCCGCCTTTGGGGCAGTGGCCACCGGGATGCTTTCTGCGCGGTTCGGCAGAAAATACAGCTTGCTTACGGGGGCGGGGCTGTTTATTTTGGGATCGCTCGGTTCAGCTCTGGCGATGAGTGTCGCTATGCTGCTGGCAGCCCGCGTCATCCTGGGATTTGCGGTTGGCATAGCCTCCTATACGGCACCGCTGTATTTATCGGAAATGGCGGATAAAAGCGTGCGCGGCAAATTGATCGCCATGTATCAGCTGATGGTTACCGTCGGCATATTGCTTGCCTTTTTGTCGGATACGGTGCTGAGTTTTAGCGGCGATTGGCGTTTGATGCTCGGCATCATCTGCGTACCGGCCTTAGCCTTGCTCCTGGCGGTATTCGGATTGCCGGACAGCCCGCGCTGGCTGGCATCAAAAGGCCGCTTTGAAGATGCCAAGCGCGTTTTGACTATGCTGAACGGCAATGACGAAAAAGCGGATGCGCAGATGCACGACATCAAGGAAAGCCTTGAAGTAAAGCAGGAAGGTTGGGCGCTGTTCAGAGCCAATAAAAATGTCCGCCGGGCGGTCTTTCTCGGCATGCTTCTGCAAGCTATGCAACAGTTTACGGGCATGAACATCATCATGTATTACGCTCCGAAAATATTCAGCCTGGCAGGATTTACCTCGACGACGGATCAGATGATTGCAACCGTTTTTGACGGCCTCATGTTCGTCATGGCAACGTTTATCGCCATGGATATGGTCGATAAATCTGGCCGAAAACCAGCACTGAAAATAGGCTTTTCTGTTATGGCTTTTGGCACCTTTGTTTTGGGGGCTTGTCTTTACTTGATCGATCAGGGAAATGCTTCGCTTTGGATTTCCTATCTGGCGGTAGCGATGACCATCGTCTGCATTGCCGGTTACGCCATGAGTGCGGCACCGGTCGTCTGGATCTTGTGTTCGGAAATCCAGCCGCTCAAGAGCCGTGATTTCGGTACGGCCTGCTCGACAACGACCAACTGGGTGTCGAATATGATCATCGGCGCCACTTTTTTGACCTTGCTCAATACAATCGGTTCTGCCATGACGTTTTGGCTCTACACGATAATGAATGTAATCTTTATCTTCTTTACGATTTATCTGCTTCCGGAAACAAAAAATGTGTCTTTGGAACAGATTGAAAAGAATTTGATGTCTGGCAAGAAGTTGAAGGATATCGGCTGCTGATGTTGCAGCACTGTTAATGATTTTTGGAGGGGTTTTCATGGCAAAGTATTCAATCGGGGTAGATTATGGTTCGCTTTCCGGCAGAGCGGTATTGGTAGAGGTTGCAAGCGGCAAAGAAATTGCCAGTGCGATTTACGCGTATCCGCATGCTGTCATGGATAAGGCGTTGCCAGATGGAACGCAATTAGGTGTTGACTGGGCCCTGCAGGATCCGCAGGATTATATCGATGTATTGGGAAAGACGATTCCCCAACTCCTGCGGGAAACTGGTGTGGCTCCCGCAGATATTATTGGCGTTGGTACAGATTTTACGGCTTGTACCGTTTTGCCGGTAAAGGCTGATGGCACACCGTTGTGTTTTTTGCCGGAATACAAGAGCACGCCGCATGCTTACGTAAAGCTTTGGAAACATCATGCGGCGCAGGACAAGGCCAATGCGCTCAATGAAGTTGCGGAAAAAATGGGCGAAACCTGGCTGGCCCGCTATGGCGGAAAAATATCTTCTGAATGGGAAATTCCTAAATTATGGCAGATACTGGAAGAGGCGCCGGAAGTCTATGCAGCGATGGATCATTTCGTGGAAGCGGCCGATTGGATTATTTGGCAGCTTACAGGGCAGCAGACGAGAAATTCCTGTACGGCCGGGTACAAAGCGATGTGGAATAAAAAAGAAGGCTATCCTTCGCCGGCGTTTTTCAAGGCGCTGGATCCGCGGCTGGAACATGTGGTTGAGGAAAAGCTGTCCTGCCCGGTTGTATCGCTTGGACAGAAAGCCGGCGTGATAAGTCAGGCGGCGGCAGAGCTTACGGGCCTCAAAGCGGGCACGGCGGTTGCTGTCGGCAATGTCGATGCGCATGTGACGATTCCGGCGGTCAAGATCGATGGCCCGGGGAAAATTCTCGCCATTATGGGAACCTCGACCTGTCATGTGCTGCTCGGCGAAAAGGAAAGTCTGGTTCCGGGGATGTGCGGTGTCGTTGAAGACGGGATACTGCCAGGCTTCTTCGGTTACGAAGCCGGCCAATCTTGCGTCGGTGACCATTTTGACTGGTTTGTGAAAAATTGCGTATCGGCGAAGTATCAGGAGGAAGCTGCAGCGAAAAACATGGACATCCATCAGTTACTGACGGAAAAAGCGGCAGAACTTAACGTCGGGGAAAGCGGCCTTTTGGCGCTTGACTGGTGGAACGGCAACCGGTCGGTGCTGGTTGATGTCGATCTGACCGGGTTGATGCTTGGGATGACGCTGCAGACCAAGCCGGAAGAAATGTACCGGGCGCTGATTGAAGCTACGGCTTACGGGACGCGCAAGATCATCGAAACTTTTCAGAAAAACGGCGTGCCGATTCGCGAATTTTACGCTTCTGGTGGGATTTCGCAGAAGAATGCCGTCGCCATGCAGATTTATGCGGATGTCATCAATTTACCGGTTCGCATTGCCGGATCCCTGCAGGGGCCGGCACTCGGTTCGGCAATTTTCGGTGCAGTAGCAGCAGGCGAAGCAGCCGGTGGCTATGCGGATATTTTTGCCGCGACGCAGGCTATGGGAAAATTGCGCGATGATATATATCTGCCGCAGGCAGAAAATGTAAAACTTTACGATAAGCTTTATGAAGAATATACTGTATTGCATGATTATTTTGGCCGCGGTGTCAATGATGTGATGAAACGCGTCAAAGTTTTGAAGAAAAATGCTAAAAAATAACAGTTTATAGAATAGAAAAATTCGGGAGGGAAATAAATGAAACAATTAAAAGAGTATACGTTTTGGTTCATTACGGGCAGTCAGCATCTTTACGGGGAAGAAGCCTTGGCCAAGGTTGCCGACGATGCAGAAGAAATGGTAGCGGGGCTCAACGCCGCAGGAAATTTGCCGGCGAAGATTATGTTTAAAATCGTAGCAACGAATTCCGATGGAATTGAAAACATTATGGAAGAAGCCAATTATGATAAGAACTGTGCTGGTATCATCACCTGGATGCATACGTTTTCACCGTCGAAAATGTGGATCCGCGGATTAGGCAAACTGCAAAAACCGTATCTGCATCTGCATACGCAGTTCAATAAGGAAATCCCGAACGAAGGCATTGACATGGACTTCATGAATTTGAACCAATCAGCACACGGTGACCGTGAACACGGCTTTATCGGAACCCGTATGCGTCTGGCTCGCAAAGTTGTTGTCGGCTATTGGGCGGATGCCCGGGTGCAGCAAAAGATAGCTGCCTGGATGCGCACGGCTGTTGGTGTAGTCGCTAGTCGCAAGCTTAAACTGGCGCGCTTTGGTGACAATATGCGCGATGTTGCGGTAACGGAAGGCGATAAAGTAGAAGCACAGATCAAATTCGGCTGGTCGGTCAATACCTATCCGGTTGGCGATCTTGTGCCTTACATCAACCGCGGAACGGAAACGGAAATCGATGCACTTGTGCAGGTATACGAAACAGAATATACGATGCATACGGAGAATATGAAGTCAGTTCGTTATCAGGCCAGAATGGAAATCGGCATGAAAAAATTCCTCGAAGCCGGTGATTTCGACGGTTTTGTCAATACCTTTGAAGACCTTTACGGCATGGAGCAGCTGCCAGGACTGGCAACGCAGCATCTGACCGCGCAGGGCTATGGCTTTGGCCCGGAAGGCGACTGGAAAGTTGCCGCCATGACGAGCGTCATGAAGACCATGGCGCAGGGAGAAGACAAGGGAACGGCTTTAATGGAGGATTACACCTATCATTTTGCCGATAATGGTGAAGGCCTGATTTTGGGGGCGCATATGCTCGAAGTATGCCCAAGCGTGGCGGCAGAAAAACCGCGAATTGAAGTCCATGATCTCGGGATCGGCGGGAAAGGAGCACCCCCCGGCCGCTGCTTCTGAGGGACAACCG
>Ga0183099_1001329_pt1 | contig 14666 bp, 15 predicted proteins | sample Biomet1_FD_127788 | JGI IMG/M metagenome (GOLD analysis project Ga0183099, IMG submission 127788) | Microbial communities from bioreactor (seeded with anoxic lake sediment) at LBNL, California, USA - Biofuel metagenome 1 | ecosystem: Engineered > Bioreactor > Anaerobic > Unclassified ... | reverse complement strand
CTGTTCCGAAAAAACCATGTCGCCGCCGCAGCGGTCAACAGGACAACAGCCGCAATCAGCCCTGCGGCGATGCGTCTCCGCTCTTTTCGCGAAAGTTTTTCCTTCGACTTTTTACTTGCTTCAGGCATAAGTATTCCTTATACTTCGGTAAATATATATTTTAACATATGAAACTGTCATTTGTCCATTGTTTCCATCATTTTTCCGACAATTCCTTCATACCAGACGCGATGCATATAAAGACCCTGCGGCGGCATCGTCGGGCCGGTGAGACGTCGGTCGCCGGTTTCCAGAAGTGAAGGGATCTTTTCCGGAGCCAGTTTCCCGTGGGAGGCGTATACCAGCGTACCCACAATAGCGCGCACCATATTGTAAAGAAAACCATCCGCACACACGCTCACGGTGATGAGATCCCCCTCGCGGCGGACACGGCACCAGCGGATGGTGCGCACGGTGGTTTTTGTCTCGGTGCCCATGCTGCGTACGGCGGCGAAATCGTGGGTGCCGACAAACCTGGCCGCCGCCTCGTTCATTACGGTCTCATCGAGGAGGTAGGGGTAAAAGCAGACCCGATTTTCCAGAAACGGGTCGCGGATGCGCGTGTTCAGAATTTTGTATATATATTCTTTTTGAATGCATGAGCCGATGGCGTTAAAATACTCCGGAGCCTCTACCGCTGCTTTTACGGAGATATCCATGGGCAGGCGTGTGTTCACCGCCAGCGGCACCCGGTCGACGGGGATGGTGCCGTTTGTGTGGAAACTGGCGCAGTAATTGAGGGCGTGGACACCTGCGTCCGTACGGCCGCAGCCGGTGACGTGAACCGCTTCCTTGAGGATCTTTTCCAGAGCCCGCTCCAGCGTCTGCTGGACGGTCGGTTCCAGCGCCTGCGTCTGCCATCCATGGTAGGCGCTGCCGTCATATGCAAGTTTGAGCGCTATATTTCTCAATTCTACTTCTCTCTGCTCTTTGGGGGCGGCTATAGCCCGAATTGTCGAAGTGTGATTACAAGAGCCATCAGCGCCGCGCCGCAGATAAAAGCCCCAAAGTCCTGACCGTGCATCTGCAGCTGCTTCATGCGGGTGCGGCCCTGACCGCCGTTGAAGCAACGGCACTCCATGGCCACCGCCAGTTCGTCCGCGCGGCGAAAAGCCGACACGAACAGCGGAATCAGCAGCGGCAGTAGCGCTTTGGCTCGCTGTGTCAACTTCCCGGTCTCAAAGTCCGCGCCGCGGGCCTTCTGGGCCGACATGATGCGGCCTGTCTCCTCGATGAGCGTGGGGATGAACCGCAGGGAGATAGACATCATGAGGGACAGTTCGTATACGGGAATACCGAGCTTCTTAAGAGGGGTCATGAGCCGCTCCAGCCCATCCGTGATGGCAAGCGGCGAGGTGGTGTAGGTAAGCAGGAATGTCCCCGCCACGAGCAGCATCACCCGCAGTACCATAAACGCAGCATTGCGCGCACCGGTGTGCGTGATTTTTATAAAGTGCCAATGGATCAGATAGTCTTCCCCGGAAGTGAAAAACAGGTTCAGGATGGCTGTGAAGATGATGATGTAAATCAGCGGCTTCAAGCCCCGCAATACGGCTTTCGGTCCAATATGGCTCAGCGCCATTACTGCACACAGGCAGGCAAACGTGACCGCATAACCGACCCAGCCTTTGGCCGTGAACAACGCTGCGATAAAGACGGCGGTGAGTATGAGCTTTGTACGCGGGTCGAGACGGTGTACGATGGTGTCGCCCGGGAAGTACTGACCGAGGGTGATGTCCTTCAGCATGCCGTACCTCCGTTCCGCAGGGCGAGGACGGCGTCGCACAGCTGATGCGTCGTATAAACCGAGGCGGGCACGGGAACCCCCACCTGCCGCAACTTGAGCGCAATCTGCGCCGCGCCGGGCAAACCAAGGCCCATGGCGGCCAACTCCTGCGAGTGGGAAAAAACCTCTTCCGGCGTACCGTTCAAGGCGATATGTCCGCTGTTCAGTACTATGAGGCGGCTGCACAAAGTAGCGGCGGCGCTCATGTCGTGCGTCACGAGGATAACGGTGGCGGAAGTCGCCTTTTGCCAGTTTACGATATTTTGAAGAATACTTTCCCGCCCTGCCGGATCCAGACCGGCACTGGGCTCGTCCAGCACCAGAACTTCCGGCGCATGGCCAGCACGCCGGCGATGGCGACGCGCCGTTTCTGCCCGCCGGAAAGCTCCAGCGGCGATTTGTCAAAGACATTCTCCGGTACGCCGCAGAATCGCGCGGCTTCGGCTACGCGCTCGGAGATTTCCTCAGCGGACAGCTTCATGTTCTTGGGGCCAAAGGCGATGTCCGCGGAAACCGTTTCCTCAAAAAGCTGGTACTCCGGGTACTGGAATACAAGACCCACCCGGAAACGGGCCTCGCGCGAGGCGGTTTTGGAGGCGAAAATATCTGCCCCGTCCAAAAGGACGCTGCCCTCCGTCGGCTTGAGGAGAGCGTTGAAATGCTGAATGAGAGTGGATTTCCCGCTTCCCGTGCGTCCGATGAGGCCCAGGGTTTCCCCCGCTTTTACGGACAGATCTATATGGTCGAGTGCAATTTTTTCAAACGGGGTCCCTCGACTGTAAACATGGGTCAGGCCCCGGACTTCAATTATAGGCATAGAGCCTCCTTGATGACCGCCGCGCATTCGTCCGGCGTCAGGGCTTCGGAGGGCAAGTGCATACCCGCGGCATTGAGCTGACAGATGAGCTCGGTAGTTTCCGGCACTGTCAAGCCCAGGGCCTTCAGATCCGTGACGCGGGGAAAAATTTCCCTTGGCGCGCCGTCCATCGCGACATGCCCCTTGCTCATTACGATCACGCGGTCAGCCTGCGCAGCCTCAGCCATGTGATGAGTAATCAGAACGACCGTGATGCCCTCGCTGCGCAGCAGGGCGATGGTGTGCATGACTTCTTCACAACCCTGGGGGTCGAGCATGGCGGTCGGCTCGTCGAGCACTACGACCTGCGAGTGCATGGCCAAAATCCCCGCAATGGCGACTCGCTGTTTCTGCCCGCCGGACAGAAGGTGGGGCGAATGCATGCGCAGCTCGTACATTCCGACGGCGCGCAGAGCCTCATCCACCCGGCGACGGATCTCCTGCGGCGGTACGCCCAGATTTTCCGGGGCGAAAGCCACGTCGTCCTCCACCACGTTCGCCACGATCTGGTTGTCGGGGTTCTGGAACACCATACCCACCGTGCGGCGGATGGGGATGAGGTTTGCCTCTTGTGCGGTGTCCATTCCGGTGACCAGCACGCGCCCGGCGGTTGGGATGAGAATAGCGTTGAGGTGTTTGGAAAGGGTGGATTTTCCGGAGCCGTTGGCGCCGACCATGGCAACAAACGAGCCGGGAAGAATATCGAGCGTTATGTCAACTAAAGCCGGAGCTTCGGCCTCGGGATAGGTGTAGGTCACATTTTCTACTTTTATGATGGGTTCTGTCAAAAACGGTGCCTCTCTTATCTGTCAGGATTCCCAGCGGCAGCTTGCTCCGCAGGGGAGGATCAGGCCGGAATCGGTCACAGAAAGACCCAGCTCTTGGGCTGTGCTGTGTCCGCCGTAGCGCTTTGTAAAGATACTCTCGGTGATGTAGGTGAGGACCGACGGGGAAAGGCCCGTGGTGTAGGAATTGATGAGCACGAACAGGGGCTTTTCGCTCATAAGGCGGCTGACGGTACAAATGAGTTCCCAGAGGTTGTCCTCTAGTTTCCAGATTTCGCCGCCGGGGCCGCGGCCGTAGGAGGGCGGGTCCAGAATGATGGCATCATACCGCCGATCCCGCCGAATTTCCCGCTCGGAGAATTTCAGACAGTCGTCTACGATCCAGCGCAGGGGCTTGTCCGCCACACCGCAGGCGGTGGCATTTTCGCGCGCCCAGGCGACCATGCCTTTGGCGGCATCCACATGGCAGACCTCTGCGCCGGCGGCCAGACACGCGCAGGTTGCGGCGCCGGTGTAGGCAAACAGATTCAGCACACGCACGGGCCGCCCCGCGGAACGGATGATATTCATGGCCCAGTCCCAGTTCGTAGCCTGCTCTGGAAACAAACCGGTGTGCTTGAAGTTCATAAGCTTAATGTGAAAACGCAGGTCGCCGTATGCAATTTTCCAGCTGGCGGGTAGGCAGTTTTTCTCCCACGCGCCGCCCCCGGAGGAACTGCGGCGGTATACCGCATCCGGTTTCTTCCAGCGCGGATCGAGTCGGGGCGTGTCCCAGAGCACTTGCGGATCGGGCCGCAGGAGGATATAATTTCCCCAGCGCTCGAGTTTTTCCCCGCGCGAGGCGTCCAGAAGCTCAAAATCTTTCCATCTGTCTGAAATCCACATAGCTGACTCTCCTACTTACAAATAGACAAATATTATACCACTGATATCCATCGGGGGTCAATCACCGTCTTTCGACAGAATTCGAAGAATTAACTTTTTTCCTACAAATGGGCTTGCATTCATATAGGGCAGGTATTATTATTTATAAGCAGAACTTGATGGACTCGGAGGCAAAGTATGCGAAAGAGAGACGTAGCGGCTCTTATAATATTGGTATGTCTGGCCCTCATTTTGACGGCCGTCACCGTCTTTCTTATCACACGATCCACGGCGGCATCCAATCATAACGGCTCGGGAAAAACGACAACAGAAACTGTTACGAGCTTTACGCCGGCGCCGGCATCCACGACCGAAACGGCTGCGACCCCGTCACCGGTACCAACTCCTGAGCCTACACCGGAACCTACCCCAACCCCGACGCCCGATCCAACCGTGCCGGAGCAGTCGAACCAGGCGCCGAGTGATTATTTTACAGACGCCGCTTTTTTGGGCAACTCCGTTGTAACGGGTCTGGATATTTACGATTACAAAAACGTGCTGGCCGGAGCCACATTTTGTGCGGCAAACTCTGAGACTGTGCTGGGGATCAGCGATTATGTAAGCCAAATGAGCTCACACACCTATGGAAAGATTTACGTCGGCCTGGGTCTCAACGAGGTGAGCTACGACCGAGGCGTCATCCGCTCTTCTTTTGTATCGCTGGTGCAGCGGTTGCAGAAAGAACATCCCGGCGCCATCATTTACCTAATGGCCGTCACACCCGTGAGTTTGAATAAATCTTCCACCAGCAAAAGTTTCACAAAAGACCTTGTGGTGAGTTTTAACCAGATGCTCTATGAGATTGCGCAGCAGACGGGTGTATATTATATGGATGATTATACTGCCCTGAGTGACTCGAATGGGTACCTGCCTTCGGATGTGACATCGGACGGCGTACATTTTACCTCCGCTCATTACGGGCTTTGGTTCAATTATCTTTTAACGCATTATATTCCGGTGAAGGCAGACACCGCCAACACGGCAACACCCAACGGAAACTGAAAGACAGACTAAGGGGTAAGGCATGAAAAGAGTTTTGTTCTTGGTATTGGCACTGGCGCTGCTCCTAAGTGTGGCAGGCTGCGGCGCTAAGCCCAAGACCATTGATATGGACGCCCTGGCAAAGGAACTGGCCGGTGCGAAGATTTATGACGATATTCTGAGCCAGATGCCGGATGGTATGACCGAGCGCTTCTACAGTATGGACAATGGCGACGTCGTGCGCAGCATCCTCTATTACGGCACTGGCGCCACCGCCGAAGAGATTTGCATTCTCCAGTGCACCGACGAAAAGGCCGCTGCCAAAGCCGAGGCCAATGCCCATACACATATCGAGAACCAGAAGACATCTTTTAAAAATTATGTCCCTGCCGAAATTCCCAAACTGGACAACGCCGTGGTGGAAGTTTCGGGTGTGTATGTGATCGTAGTGGTGTCCAAAGATGCTTCAACGGCCCAAAGCATTATCAATAAATATACCAAATAAATCGAAAGAATTTGCGCCCGGCCTTCGGCCGGGCGTTTTGTTATTTCATGTAATAGGCAGCAATGGCCGAGGAAACCAAAATCCCGTCTACATCGCCGGAATTCAGGGCGCTGAAAAGGCCCGATGTGCCGGTCTGATAGGTGATATGGTCTAGTCTGGAGACAAACTTTTCATCCTTCTTCAGCACATTCAGGTCAGCCGTAATAGCGCCCAAAACTTTGCCGTGCAGGCCGGATTTGGTGGCAATGTTGCTGTCGGCTCTCGTAACGAGCACATATCTGCTGGATAGATAAGAAGGGGAGTAGTCTAAGCCTTCCTTCATGTTGCCGATGGGGACGCCCATGGCACAGTCGATGTTGCCGCTGTTTAGCTGTATGTCCACCTCGTCTGCACTGATGGGCTGCAGAACCATGCTCCAGCCCAGATAGCCGCAAATATAGTTGGCTATATCTACGTCAAAGCCGCAATAGTTGGTGCCGTCGGTATAGCTCATGGGCATGTTATTGGTATCAATGCCGACGATGAGCGTACGGGGAGACACTTCGCTCCGGTAGCTGTCCATGGCACCGGCTTGCGCTTTCAGGCAGATTAGGTCTTCCCCAAACCAGGTAAGCGATGTGCTTCGCAGAGTGCCGTTCGCCGCCAACTCCTGCATGGCGGCAGATACGATGGGACACAGCTTGTCACCCTGACGAAAAGCCAGCACATAGCTGCCCTCGGAGTCATACGTGGAGACGATCCGGTAGCCGTGCGAGGAACGATTGCCACAGCCAGTTAAAAGCAGCAGCGCCGCGCACAAAATTACGCATAAAATTTGAATTCTACGCTTCACGAGCTGCCTCTTTTCTAAAAAAAGTCCGCACCATGGGTGCGGACTTTATCTTACCCGATATGCTCCATAAAATCAAGTCTCTGCCGAATAGCCTTTCAGAAATTGACGGGTGCGTTCCTGCTCCGGGGATGCCAGCACCTGAGCCGGGGGACCTTCCTCCACCACCGTACCGCCATCCAGAAATATTACCCGGTCAGAGACTTTGGCGGCAAAGGCCATTTCGTGCGTGACCACGACCATGGTCATGTCCTCTTCCGCCAGAGAGCGGATGACCCGCAGGACTTCCCCGGTCAGTTCGGGATCCAGCGCGCTTGTGGGCTCGTCAAAAAACAGAATTTCCGGGTCCATGGCCAACGCTCTCGCTATGGACACGCGTTGCTGTTGTCCGCCGGAAAGCTGGCAGGGATACGCGCCGGCCTTGGCGGCAAGACCCATCTTTTCCAGCAGGGCGAGAGCCTTGGCCTGGGCTTCTTTCTTGGGCATGTGCAAAACCTTTACCGGCGCATCCATCACGTTTTTCAAAACGCTCCAATGGGGAAAAAGATTGAAATTCTGAAACACCAATCCGAATCGGCGGCGGATGGCCTTCATCGCGTGCGCCGATGCGTAGACGGTGTGGCCGTCCTGCGTCCAGGCGGCATGGTCGTCACCATAGGCGATGGACCCAGAATCAATGGTTTCGAGGAGCGTGGCGCAGCGCAGGAGCGTGGATTTTCCGCCGCCGGATGGGCCGATGACAGACAGCACCTCACCCTTTTCCAAGTGCAGGCTGACACCTTTGAGAACTTCCTGTCCGTCGAAGGACTTGCGGATATCGTTCATTTTCAGCAGTATCATAACAAACCCTCCTCAGCGGTAATAGGTCAATGCCTTTTCGCAGCGCTCCATGCCCCAGGCCACCACGGCGTTGAAAACGTAATAAAACGCCGCAGCAATGACAAAAGGCGTCAGGGTTGCCTGGGAGGACGCTATTTTCTTAGCCAGAGTGAACATTTCCGCCACGGCGATGATGGTGGCCAGGGAGGTGTCCTTTACAAGGGTAATGACCTCGTTTGTCACGGAGGGGAGAACAATTTTCAGCACCTGCGGCAGGACGATACGCAGAAAAGTCTGGCTTCTGGAGTAGCCGAGCACCTGCGCGGCTTCCCGCTGCCCTACGGGAACGGAGGCAATGCCGCTGCGGTAGATTTCGCCGAAATAGGCCGCATAGTTGATGACGAAAGCAATGATGACCGCCCAGAAGCGAAAGCCTGAACCCACAGTGATGCCCAGAAGGTAATACGGGCCGAAAAACACCACCATTAACTGCAGAATCAGCGGCGTACCGCGCATGATGGAGATATAGATCCGCGTCAGCCACTGCAGTGGCCCAAAACGGCTCATGCGGCCCAGTGCCACCGGAATTCCCAGCGGCAGAGAGCCGAGCAGTGTGAGAAAGAAAATGGCGACGGTCTTTGCAAACCCAACCGCCAGCACGGAAACCATAGTTTGTATCGTCATAGAGCCACCCAATAAAAGGGCGGGGGAGTAATCCCCGCCCGGGATTTGATTATTTGCAGAGGCAAAGTGCTTGAGGAACCAGACCGTAGGACACATAATTCTGAGCGATCTTCATCATAGTGCCGTCAGCGGCCATTTGCTTCAGAGTAGCATCCACAGTCGCGGCCATTTCGGTATTGCCCTTCAGAAAGCCGACGGCATACTGTTCATTGGAAAGAGGCTGACTGAGAATGACAAAGTTGCCGCTGCTTGAGGCAAGCTGGTAGTTTGCTACGCCCACATCTACGGCTACCGCATCCACCGTGCCCTGGCCCATATCCATGAAGCCGGTATTGTAATCTGCCTCTTCCAACACGCTTCCCAGGGAAGCGAGCAGGGCGGCGTTATCCTCGCTGTTCAGCGCCGCAAGAGCGGAGGAATCGGTCTGCACCATGACGGTCTTACCGGCAAGATCCGAAAGACTCTTGATGCCGGAGTCGGAGCGCACAACCACTACAATGCTGTTATCGTAATAGGGAGTGGTCCAGGTATAATCATTCTCACGGCCGTTATAGGTAAAGCCGTTCCATATGCAGTCGATGTTGCCGCTTGAGAGTTCCGCATCCTTGGCGTCCCAGTCAATGGGCTGCGCAACGAATGTCCAGCCGAGTCGCTTGCAAACCTCCTTGGCGCAGGCGAGGTCAAATCCGTCGTAGCTGCCGTCTTTGGCTATAAAGCCAAAAGGCGGGAACTCCGAATCAAAGCCGACCGTAAAGGTGGTGCCGCTGGCGGAAGGCTCGGTGGTTTGGCCGGCGGCGGGAGAAGATGCGGTTTCCGTGGGCTCGGAGGTAGTATTTGCATTGGCGGTGGATCCGGTGGCGCCACAGCCGGCCATCAGACTCAACAGCATCAGAGCCGCGCATGCAAGGGCGATGGTTTTCGTTTTCATGATAGGCACCTCACAGAATTTATTATGGTAGCATGATAACACATTAGCGAGAAAAAGCAAGCCTTATTTTCGCTTTGCTCACGATTTTTACATTTTGTTAACCTTTGGGCGATAAGTATGACTATAATTGTAATAGATTGCACAAAACGGATAGAGAGATTATCCGCCTATGGGGAGGGGTTATGATGGCGAAAAAAGCGCTGGTCGTAGAAGACGACGCCAATATCGCGGAACTGCTGCGCCTGTATCTGGAGAAGGACGGATTTGAGGTCAGTATTGCCTCCGACGGCGGTGCGGCCGTAGACATGGCCCGTGTAGAAGGATTGGATTTAATCCTGCTGGACATCATGCTGCCCGTGAAGGACGGTTGGCAGGTATGCCGACAGGTGAGGGAGTTTTCCAAGGTTCCCATTATTATGCTTACCGCAAAAGGTGAGACTTTCGACAAGGTTTCCGGCCTCGAGATGGGAGCGGACGACTATATTACAAAACCCTTTGAAGTCAAGGAGCTGCTGGCCCGGGTGCATGCGGTGATACGCCGCACGTCAGGAGAAGAAGAAAAAACCGAACGGTGCCTGGAATTTGACAAACTCATTATTAACCTAGACTCCTATGAACTTATTATAAACGGCCAGAAGATTGACACGCCTCCCAAAGAGATGGAACTGCTATACCATCTCGCTTCTTCGCCCAACCGGGTTTACACCCGTAACCAGCTGCTGGATGAGGTGTGGGGCTTTGATTATTTCGGCGATTCCCGCACCGTGGACGTGCACGTCAAACGCCTGCGTGAGAAGCTGGAGAATGTTTCCGACCAATGGCGGCTCAAAACCGTTTGGGGTGTGGGATACAAATTTGAAGTGGGTCCGCAGTGAAGAGCATATTTTTTAAAAACTTTATTATAACAGCATGCATGTTCATCGCGTGCTTTCTGGTGTTCGGCATGACTTTGTTCGTCATGGGCCGCGCTTTCATTGTGAATGAGAAACGGGAGAGCCTTTTTGCCAACGCCGAGGAGGTAGAACGCACAGCCACCGCATTTGGGACCGCGGGAGGCCTCAACAACTGGAACCTTCGCATGAACATTACCACCATCGCCCGCAGCACCGGCAACGACATTTTTCTGTGCAATACGGACGGCATCGTGGTGTCCTGCTCCGACCTGGAGATGCTCAGTCCCCAGATCGGCAAACAAATCAACAAAAGTATTATTGACGTACTGCGCCAGAACGGAAGCTATGAAGCGGTCACGAACCTGGGCGGTTTTTACGATGCACAGTATTATATCGTAGCGATTCCTATTGTCGCACAGGACAGTCAGCTGATGGGCTACGTGTTCGTGGGCTACAGCAGTTCCGGATTTGCACTCGTATGGGGCCGGTTTATGCGGTTCTTCGCCCTGGTCGCGGTGGTTGTACTGGCGGCAGCGGTGGCGCTGGAATGGTTTAATTCGAAGCGCCAGGCTAGGCCCCTCAACGAGATGGCCCATGCCGCCCACCGCTTTGCCAAGGGCGATTTCTCCGCCCGCGTGTCCACTTATGCCCGCGACGATGAGATCGGCGAGCTGACCGAAGCATTCAATGCAATGGCTGAGGCACTGGAACGAAACGATTCGCTGCACCATGAGTTTATTGCCAATATATCCCATGAACTTCGTACGCCTATGACCACCATCTCCGGTTTTGCCGACGGCATTCTGGACGGAACCATCCCTTCGCAGAACGAAACGAAATACCTGCAGACCATTTCCTCGGAGACAAAGCGCCTGTCCCGCCTTGTGCGCGGGATGTTGGACGTATCCAGACTGCAGGAAGGCAGCGCGCCCGAGATGATTGCCGGGCAGTTCGACCTGTCGGAGCTAACGGTGCGCACGCTTCTGAATTTCGAGGGAAAGGTCAACGCAAAGCACCTGGAAGTGAAGCTGGATATGCCGGAAGAGCCCATTAAGGTGCGGGGCGACGAGGACTCCATCGTGCGGGTGGTATACAACTTGCTCGACAATGCCATCAAGTTTTGTGCCGAGGCGACGGAGCTGTATGTGGGACTTTGGAAGGAAAACGGCAAAGCCTATACCTGCGTGCGAGACAAGGGGCAGACGATTCCACCAGAGGAACTGCCGCTCATCTTTGACCGTTTCCACAAAGCCGACCGCTCACGCAGTCTGGATAAGGAGGGCGCAGGGCTTGGCCTATACATGGTCAAAGCAATTCTGGACGCCCACGACCAAGACATCTTCGTAACCAGTGAAGACGGCGTCACAGCATTTACCTTTACCCTCGAACTGGCGTAATTCGGTATACCGATTTGCAGCTGGTTCAAGTCTATTGCAAAAATTAACCTCAAGGAGAACAAAATGCTTCCAATCGACAAGGCAAGCTGGTATAAGCAGGCCAACGAACTGGATAAACGTCAGGCGGACGCTTGGTACGGCGGATCCTCCGGCGAGACAAGCTCTCGGCCGGTGGACGCAGGTCGTTCCATCCGTCAATCTTCTCCCCGTTCCGCCGGGTTTTCTCCAAAAGAAATGGCCAAAAGGCGGAGGACAAAAATCATTTCGCTTTCTATCTTTACGTTGCTGCTGGTTGCTGCGGCGCTGTTCGCAATTTTCCGGGGTGGCGGTGGACTTAAGAACATCGTTGATTCGGATGAAGCGGTGTCCGGACAGCAGACCGAACCGCCCAAGGATGCGAACGACTACTTCGACAGTTACTACAAGACATCCACCGCCATTAATATTCCCAAAGCCGATACCGGCGCCGATGTGACTCTCAATTTTACGGCGACGAAGCCTGCGCAGATGTCCTTGCAGGCGATCTATGACGTGGTTAGCCCCGCGGTGGTGGGCATCACCACCTATCTGAACGGCGAGGAATACAGCTGGGGTACCGGAATCGTATTTACCGCCGACGGCTACATTGTCACAAATGAACATGTGCTCGAATCTACGGACGGCGCCGTTATTACCTTCAGCGACGGGACTGAATACAACGCAAAGCTCGTCGGAAGCGACGACGCCACTGACATTGCCGTCCTGAAAATTGATGCCAAGGGATTGACTTATGCCAAGTTCGCGGATTCCTCGACCTGTCGGGTAGGAGACAACGTCGTGGCCATCGGAAATCCCTTGGGTAAAGAGTATTCCGGAACCATGACGGACGGCATCATCTCCGCCATTGAGCGGAGCGTGACCTATAACGGCCACAGTATGACTCTCATGCAGACCAACGCCGCCCTCAACGAAGGAAATTCCGGCGGGCCTCTTATCAATGCTTACGGCCAGGTCATCGGCATCACCAACATGAAAATCATGTCCACGTATACCAGCATCGAAGGCATCGGGTTTGCAATTCCCACAAGCGTCATTCAAAACGCGGTGAACCAGATTATCGCCTACGGCACTGTTTTGGGCGAGCCGACCATCGGCATCACCGCCGGGAGCGTATCCGAAGAGGCGATGCAGCTATATAACCTCCCCGAGGGCGTTTACGTTTCCAAAGTGGAAAATGGGTCTGACGCTTACGCAAAGGGCGTTAAGGTAGGCGACGTCATTACCGCCGTAAACGGAAGCGCCGTTACGAGTGTGGCCGATGTCAACGCCCTCAAGGAAGATTGCAAGGTGGGCGATACCATTACCCTTACGATCTATCGCGATGGTAAAACCTTTGATGTCAAAGTTCAATTGGTCGATAAAAGCACTGTCGGATAAAGAAAATAATTTGTCCCGAAGCTAAGCTTCGGGACAAATTATTTTTAGAAAGTCCAGTAGCCAAAATAGGCTATATTGTCACTTGATAATACCTGTCTGGAGCTTTAGGTACAAGATACGGGTTACGCTTTCGTTCAGGCGGTCAACGGTCAAATCCCCGTTGTTCACCGCGGTGAGAATGGCCTGACCGGACGTATTCAAGTCTTCCGGCGCTAGAATCATGTCAGCTCCCGCTTGGATGGCTTTGACTGCGGCGTCGCCCTTCGTGTAATTTTTGAAAGCATTGCCGGAAAGCTCGTCGGTGATGACAACACCTTTCCAGTTGAGCTCATTACGCAATACATCCGTCACGAGTTTGGAAGAAAGACAGGCTGGTACGTTCTCGACGCTTGTAACCGTAACCGAGGAAACCATGACCATGCCTGAGCCGGCATTCATAGCGGAGGTAAAGGGCTGAAACTCCTTCTGGCGCAATTCGTCAAGTGTTTTGGAAAGAGTTAGATCATTTTTGCTTGCTTCGCCGATGCCGGGGAAATGCATGACGACCGGAATAATTTTACCAGCAGTAAAACCCTTCACGGCGGAGGACACAAGATCCGCTGCTTTTGTAAAGTCGTCGGAATAGCATCGCGCGCCTATGTAGCTGTTGTTTGAATCTGAGTATACATCGGCCACGGGAGCAAAATCGACGTTGAAGCCCAGCGCAGACATACCAGTGGCAACAGTGTTCGCATTGGAATAAGCCTTATCGGTGCCATCGTCCTTATACTTGATCATATCGTCCGGAATCGGGGAAGTCAAAATTTTTGCAAGAGGCGAAGTATTGCCGCTCTCTTCGTCGCAGGCAATAAACAGGCCGAGTTTAGATAGGCCCTGCGCGCCGGTCGTCATGGCGGTCACTTGGTCGGCGTCTTCAAAATTGCTGGAATCGTATACAAGTCCGCCAACGGGATAAGTCTCCAGGCCCTTTTTCATGCCGTCCTTGGAGACGGTGACATTATCGACCCCGGAAACTTCTTCCGGCGTGGCTATAAAAAGTTGCCAGACTTTTTCCTCCAGCGTCATCCCGGCTACAAGCTGTTGCGCCCGCGTCTGCAAAGGGTCCGGCGTTGGTGTGGGTGCCGGCGTGGGTGTCGGCGCCGACGTCGGTGCCGGTGTGGGTTTGGGTGTGGGGGTGACGGTGGGCGCGGGTGTCGTCGCCGCAACTTGCATGTCCTCTGGGCCGAGATAAGTGGTCTGGGTGAGAATGAACCAGCTACACCAAGCGATGGTGATGACCGCCATCAGGATTACGATTAGCTTTTCAAATTTATCGTTGCTCATAACTTTCTTACTCCAGAGGTAAAATAGGAACGGCCGCCCTGCAGGGGGCGGCCGTCTGATTTACGGCATAGGTTTCAGATCTGGCGAGATGATGAGCGTAGGCTCAGTGACTGCCTGGATCTGCTTGATGGCCTCTTCCGCGGAGCCGAGCTCGGGGTTGAACTCGCGCAGCACAAGACCCTTCGGCGTCACATCGATGACGCACATCTCAGTGATGATCATCTTGACGCAATGCACTGCCGTGTAGGGGAGCTTGCAATCCTTAAGAATTTTGACTTTGCCTTTGGAGGTGTGCTCCATAGCAACGATGACATTCTTCGCGCCGACCAGAAGGTCCATGGAGCCGCCCATGCCGGGCATCATCTTGCCGGGAATCTTCCAGTTGGAAAGGTTGCCGTGCTCGTCCACTTCAAGGCCGCCCAGAACGACGGCGTCCACGTGGCCGCCGCGGATCAGGCAGGAGTTTGTGGCGGGATCAACGAAAGCGGCGCCTGGGAGGCC
>Ga0183099_1001328_pt1 | contig 14666 bp, 10 predicted proteins | sample Biomet1_FD_127788 | JGI IMG/M metagenome (GOLD analysis project Ga0183099, IMG submission 127788) | Microbial communities from bioreactor (seeded with anoxic lake sediment) at LBNL, California, USA - Biofuel metagenome 1 | ecosystem: Engineered > Bioreactor > Anaerobic > Unclassified ... | reverse complement strand
TGAATACAGCATGGCGTTCCTTGTGGCTAGCTTGCGAAATAGCGCAGCAATAAATCAGATTGTACAATCGCAGCTGCTGACTGCCAGTTTGCTGGTCAGTCAGCGCGGTATTTGACGGGGCCATGGTGTTGATAATCAAATGGCCGCAGTGGCGTGTTCCAGCCACAATAAATCACTTCCTTGCAGGGAAGGTGCGATGGCTGCGAAAACGTCGCGGTGGTAGTCATTCCACCACTCTCTTTCATCGCTATTCAATAATTCGCTTAATAATAACCGTTTATCGAACGGCACCAGTGTCAGGTTACGAAATGCATAACGTTCGATTTCGCTGGCGGAGGTCATCGCTTCTACCGCCACCAGATTTTCACATCGCATGCCAAAGGCGCCTTCGCGGTAATAGCCGGGCTCATTAGAGATCACCATGCCCGGTTCAAGCGCAGTCGTGCTGCCTTTCGGTGAGATCCGCTGTGGGCCTTCATGCACACTTAAGACATGGCCGACACCATGGCCGGTGCCATGGTCATAGTTAAACCCGGCTTGCCACAATGGCAATCGCGCCAGCACGTCCAGTTGCATACCACAGGTTCCTTTCGGGAATTGTGCCCGACTCAGTGCGATGTGACCTTTCATAACCAGCGTAAACAAGGTTCGTACATCGTCACTGGCATCACCAACCTGAATGGTGCGGGTAATATCGGTCGTGCCTTCGTCATAATGACCGCCGGAATCGACCAGATAGACGGCATCTTGGCCAAATGCGCGAGGTATGCCATTGCGGAAGTTGTAATGCGGCAGGGCGGCATTCGGGCCGAGTGCGGAGATGGTCGCGAAGCTGGCTTCCAGATAACCGGGTTGTTGCAAGCGGAAGCTTTCCAGCTTGTCAGCCAATTGGGCTTCATCACTTTGCAGTCCATCGGCGATGGCGTTATCCAACCAGGCCAGAAAACGGCACATGGCGATAGCATCTTTACGATGCGCTTCTTGCATACCAGCCAATTCAGTGCTGTTTTTGCAGGCTTTGGCCAGCAGGCAAGGGTCGGCCTGTTCCAGCAGATGCGCGCCATGTTGCAATAATTGTAAACCACAGGCGGCATTACAACTGGTGTTGTCTAACCAGACTTGAAGCGCATCTTCGCCCAGTCGTTGTAAGACATCATGGAGTTTACTGGCTGGATAGACCGATACATCATTACCGACATGGGCACTAAACTGGCTGTCCAGCCGGGTTGGGTCAATAAACAGATCGAGCGTGGCATTGCTGTATAAGATGGCAAATGCACTAACGACTGGCAGGGCCGGAATATCACTGCCGCGAATATTCAATAACCAGTTGATAGATTCATTTTGGGTTAATAGTAAGGCATCAGCTGATTGTGCGCGTAATTGTGTTGCCATGCGCTGGCGTTTCGACATGCTGCTTTCGCCGGCCACTGTTTCGGCAAACAGTCGCGCAGGTGCTGTGGAAGCTGCCGGGCGATCTGACCAATGTAGATCAATCGGGTTTTCTGCCAGTGGATGCAGGCTGATTTTTGCGGTGCTCAATTGCTGCTGCGCTTTGCGGTACCATTCCAGACTGTGCAGACGGGCATCAATACCAACCCGGCTACCAGCGGGTAATTGCTGTACTAACCAATCCAGAAATGGATCGCGGATCAGATGCTGATGGCTGAAATGCTCATCAGATACCTGTTGACGTGCTTGCACTGTGTAGCGTCCGTCAACGAATAACGCCGCTTGTTCTGCCAGCACTACCGCGACACCGGCTGAGCCGGTAAAACCGGTTAGCCACGCCAGACGTTCATCTGCCGGCGCTGTATATTCGCCCAGATGTTCATCATCGTGAGGTATGATAAATGCTTGAACATCAAGGTGTTGCATCGAATGGCGAACTGTTGCCAGACGTTCCGCAATTGAGAGTTGAGTAGACATGCGCGCATCCGCGGGAAGCTAAAAATGGGGTAAGAGTATCATAAATCAAGCTAAAACGAGGGATGTTTACATCTCGTTCGGCTTAGTAATGATGTCAGAATCACTAGAATTTTCATCTGTAAATTAGATAAATTGTGGCATTTCAATGCAAAAGTGTACGCCATTTCCAGAATTACTCTGGCATTTGATTTTTCCATTGAGCAATTGCACTACCTGATTATAGATAATGTATCCCCCAAGGCCAGAGAAACCCTGCTCCCGTCGGTTGGTGACAAACGGTTCAAAGATATGGGGTAATATCTCAGGGTCAATACCTTGCCCATTATCGTGATAATCAAGCCGCACCTGGCCTTGTTCATGGCTGACCTGAATCGTAATGCTGCGAGGCCGGTTGCAATGCTCAAAGCCATGATCCAGTGAGTTTTGGATCAGGTGGTTGCAGACCCGGCTAAAAGCCGACAGATAATTTTGCACCTCGAGTGTTGGCTCGCATTGAATGGTGACATGACAATGTTGCTGGTTCAGTCGATGACCTTGCGAGATGATGATTTGGTGCAGGGTCTCAGCCACGTTAAAGCGGCTGGTGTGCTGGCCACTGTGCGTGATGGCGATCTGCTGGAAGTTATTCAGTAAGTCCAGCGCCTTCCGGGTCTGTTGTTGCATCAGTTCGGTTGACTCTTGGATGGCAGCTAATTGCCCGTGCCAGCCGTTGTGTTTTTCCGATTCTGGCAGCGGGGCGGCGACTAAATCTTTTAGTTGGGAGGTTAGAAAACGGTTGGCGGTCATGCTGATCCCGAGCGGTGTATTCAGTTCATGCGCCATGCCGGCCACTAATGCACCCAAGGAAGCCATTTTTTCTGATTCAATCAGCGCTTTCTGGGTATTCTTTAAATCATCGTAAGCCGTTTGTAATTCGTGATGACTGGTTTCCAGTGACAGGGTTCGTGCCACCACTTTTTGTTCCAGTTTTTCATTCAATTCTTTATTAATCGCATGCTCTTGCTGCAGATTATCGGCAAATGATTGCTGTGCCTGCCAGTCATCGGCATGTCGTTGTTGCATCTCATTGATGCTGTTCACTATGGCGTCCAGTTCATCGCCAGAAGCCGCTGAACGCCGCTCTAAGATGATTGGCTGTGGTGGTGAACTGACATTTAAATGTTGCAGAAAATCGCTGATCTTATGCAGATGGCGGATCAGCTGATGGTAAAAGATCAGCAGAATAAAACAGGAAACGAGCAAGGTTTTCAGAGTTTGTGTGATCAGAATAACCAGGCTTTTTTGCCATAAGCGTTGATAGATGGGCTCCAGGGTCAGGTTAACTTCCAGCTCACCGACGACATAACCTTCATAAGACAATGGGAAGCGCTGCTTTAATACGTGCAACCCGGAAGTCTGCCCCACCCGCATCCGTTCCAAAAAGTGGGTATCAATGCGTTCATATACTGTGGCTGTCAGCATATCCGGCATTTGCTGCAGCCCTTTGAGCTGCAGACTCAATTGCTCGTTGTCCATGTTCCAGACGCTGGCAGCAATGGCGGTCAGGTGCGTGGATTCAATTTCGCTGAGGCGGGACTTCGCTTCATTCATACCCTGGCTGTAATCCCAGCCCAGCTGGAGGAGCGTTGAGATCAACGCGAGCACGGTACTACAGGCCAGAATGTAGGCCAGCAGCCGTCGGGATAATTGATGAGAGGCAGAGAAACTCTGCAATAGGTGTTTCCAGTAGGTCAGCATGATCATTCCATTTGCTGGTGTTATCGGTTCGCACATAACCGAATACCCAGACTGTTCATCCCGGGGACTTCTGATCCCTATTTTTAATCTTCAAGATATAGCATGCGGATGGAGAAAGAACAAAGTCCGCTACATCAAGGCATTATCTTCCTGTGCGTAAAGGTATGTTAAACCATAACAAGGGTTGATAAATTGATTTTCTGCCCGCATGTTAATAAGAATCAATATTCCGTTTTTGCGCCGTATTCTGAGGTAAGTGTCGATGAGCAACCCACTGTTATCCATGGATGGCTTGCCGCCGTTCAGCAAGATCAAACCAGAGCACGTACAGCCTGCCGTGCAACAGGCGATAGCGGATGCCAAACAACGTATTGCGGATGTATTAAGTTCATCCGACAGTTTTACCTGGGACAATCTGGTCGCGCCACTGGAAGAAACTGATGACCGTCTGGGTCGGATCTGGTCGCCAGTGAGCCACATGAATTCGGTTGTTAACAGCGATGAGCTGCGCGCGGCATATGAAGCTTGCTTACCGCTGTTATCGGAATACCAAACCTTTGTCGGGCAACATGCCGGCCTGTATCAGGCCTATCAGCAATTGGCTGACAGCAATGAATTCCGTCGTCTGAGCCAAGCGCAACAACAGCAGGTGAGCAATACGCTGCGTGATTTCCGCTTATCCGGCATTGCTTTGGAGGCAGCGCAACAGCAGCGTTATGGCCAGATCGTGAGTCGCTTATCAGAGCTTGCATCGCAATTTAATAATCAGGTGATGGATGCCACGCAAGGCTGGGTAAAACATATTACCGATGAAACCGCGCTGGCCGGTTTACCGGATTCCGCGAAAGCGGCAGCGGCACAACAAGCGCAAAGCCGTGAGTTGGATGGCTGGTTATTTACGCTGGATATTCCCTCTTACCTGCCGGTCATGATGTATGCCGATAGCCGGACGTTACGTGAAGAAGCCTATACCGCCTTTACCACGCGTGCTTCCGATAAAGGACCGCATGCCGGCAAATGGGACAACTCGCCGCTGATTGAGGAAATTCTGGCGCTGCGCCATGAACTGGCTCAGTTGCTGGGGTTTGCTAACTATGCCGAGCGTTCGCTAGCCACAAAAATGGCTCACTCTACGGAGCAGGTGCTTGAGTTTTTAGGCGATCTGGCAACACGTTCTCGCCCACAGGCACAAGCTGATCTGGCTGAATTACAGGCATATGCGCAAGCAGAACACGGCGTCGGCGAACTGGCTGCATGGGATGTTGCCTATTACAGCGAAAAATTAAAGCAGCACCGTTACGCTATTTCAAATGAAGCGCTGCGCCCATACTTTCCGGAACAAAAAGTGGTGCAAGGTTTGTTCGATGTGGTGAAGCGCATTTTTGGTATGCGTATAAAACCGCACCTGGCGGTAGAAACCTGGCATCCGGATGTGCGTTTTTACGATATTGTTGATGCTGATGGTGAATTACGCGGCAGCTTTTATCTGGATCTGTATGCCCGTGCGCACAAACGCGGTGGTGCTTGGATGGATGATTGCATGGGACGCCGTTATCGCCGCGATGGCCAGTTGCAGCACCCGGTAGCCTATCTGACCTGTAACTTTAATGGTCCGGTCGATGGCAAACCTGCGCTGTTCACCCATGATGAAGTAGTGACGTTATTCCACGAGTTTGGTCATGGCTTGCATCATATGCTGACGCAGATCGATGTGGCCGGTGTCGCCGGTATCAATGGTGTACCGTGGGATGCGGTGGAATTACCAAGTCAATTTTTGGAAAACTGGTGCTGGGAGCCGGAAGCACTGGCGGTGATTTCTGGTCACTACGAAACCGGAGAAGCTTTGCCGCAAAGCGAATTGGATAAACTGCTGGCGGCGAAGAATTTTCAGTCGGCAATGCAAATGCTGCGTCAGCTGGAATTTGCGTTGTTTGATTTCCGTCTGCACCGCGAATATGACCCGCAGCAAGGTGGCCGGGTGCAACAGATCCTGGATGATGTGCGTAACCAAACAGCGGTGCTCGTACCGCCAGCGTTTAACCGCTTCCAGCATAGCTTCTCACATATTTTTGGCGGTGGTTATGCGGCGGGTTATTACAGTTATAAATGGGCGGAAGTGTTATCGGCAGATGCGTTCTCGCGTTTTGAAGAGGAAGGGATTTTTAACCCACAAACCGGCCGCGATTTTCTGCAATATATTTTGGAAAAAGGAGGCTCAGACGAGCCAATGACCTTGTTCAAGGCATTTCGGGGCCGTGAACCGCGGATTGATGCATTGTTACGCCATTCCGGGATCCAATAAAATCTTTTTCCTGACCAAAAAAACGGCACTTCGGTGCCGTTTTTTTTCAAAAGCATGACGCTTAACGCTAAATTGTGATCAAACCAGAGAATGCTTGGGCTTTCGTTTGCGCTTCGTTTTACTTACGTTTATCCTCGAAAGTCATTTGAAACATAAATGACCTTAGTATGGATGCTGGTGTAAGCGTGATTTTGCGCTGAAGGTTATGGGGATTGTTAAATGACTGCAGAGCAGCAGCATGAACTGCAGATGAGTGTAGCGCCTGCGCGGGTTTTCCAAGACTGGGAGCTGAATCACCTTCAGCAACATCAAAGTATCATCTGGCAATATCTCAATGATGCGGTGTTGATCTGTGATGACCGCATGCATGTGCTGACGGTTAACCCGGCCTTTGAACTCATCACCGGCTTCAGTTGTGATGACGTGATCGGACAGAATGTCGAATTATGGCGTTCGGGCCTGATGAATAAGCGTTTTTATCGCCATTTAGCACAAACGTTAGAACAACAGACGTTGTGGCAAGGCGAGATCTGGAATCGTCGTAAAGACGGTTCACCATTCCCTGCATTTCTGACGGTCTGCAAACAGATCGTGTCTGCCGTAACGACCGGTTATGTGGCTATCTTCCGTGATCTGAGTGCCCAAAAAGAAGCAGAAAGCCATGTGCATAACCATACTCACTATGACCTGCTGACCGAACTGCCGAACCGTCAGTTGTTTGCACAAAGCCTCGCGCGGTTGTGTTCTTATGAAGATCCCTTTGCGCTGTTAGTGCTGGATCTGAACGACATGAAAACCGTCAATACCAGCATGGACCATCAAACCGGCGATGGCATTTTGTGTGCCGTAGCGCATCGTTTGTCGGGGCGTATCCGCTCCAGCGATCTGTTAGCGCGCACGGGCGGCGATGAATTCGCTCTGTTGGTGCCGGGTATTGTTAACCGTCGTCAGGCGGAGATTTTTGCCAAACAGATCATGGGCAGCTTTGACTGGCCGTTTCAGCTGGAAAATCAGCAATTGTATATGGCGGCGGCCATGGGTGTGGCGCTGTATCCGATGGATTCCAAGGAACCGGATGTGTTGCTGAGTAATGCAGAACAAGCGTTATTTGAAGCAAAAAAACAGCGCTTACCGCTCAAATTATACAGTAGCGAATTACGCCGTAATCAGCGCAGCCGGAATAAGTTGCAGCAAGATCTGGCGAATGCCATTAAATACCATCAGTTGTCTTTAGTGTATCAGCCGATCTGGGATATCGACACCAATCGCGTTGTGAAGCTCGAAGCATTAGTGCGTTGGCAACATCCGGAACGTGGTGCCATTTCGCCGGTAGAATTTATTCCTTTGGCGGAAGAGAGTGGCTTGATCCAAGGTCTAGGACAGTGGATTTTATTGCATGCCTGCGCCGATCTGGTGAAGTTACACCGCAAAGGTTTTAGCCAGATCCAGATGTCGGTGAACCGTTCTACGCCGGAGTTTCAGACCATCGATCTTGATGCCCGTGAGTGGTTGACCACCATCGCAGATATGGGGTTAAACCCAAAATCGATCATTTTTGAAATCACCGAATCGTTACTGATGAGTAATCAGGAATCAAACCGTCAGCGTATGCATGCCTTACGTGCGGCCGGTTGCGGTATTGCGATCGATGATTTTGGTACGGGTTATTCGGCACTGAGTTATTTACGCAGTTTCCCGATTGATGTGGTGAAGATTGACCGCACCTTCGTACGCAGTATTCCGGCAGAAGAGCAGGAGTGTTTGTTGCTCGATGGCATCATTAATCTGGTCAACAATCTGGGCATGACGCTGATCATTGAGGGTGTGGAGACCGACGATCAGCTGGAATATCTGAAACAACGTCAGTGCAGTTATATTCAAGGCTTTTTATTCAGTAAGCCGTTACCGTTTGATGAGTTGCTCTGCTATCTGCAGCGCGTCATGCCATCCCTGGTGTAAGCCTTTCGTTATCCTTTCAACTTTTGTTATATACCCTTCGTACTTGAAGTTGCAGCGTCGTTGACGGCGTTCACTCAAGCCAATCACATAGACTATCTATGCTCATGGGGATTCGCTCACTTGTCGCCTTGCTGCAACTCCAATTACTTTGGGTATACAATGTGCGCCGAATTTTGATGTTGAATGACAGCCACAGGAGCGGGCATGTACCCCATTCAGGTTATAGCAGAAGACCCTAACCGTACGGCGCAGGCGAGTGAACTGGCGGCCAGTTTGCAGCAACAGCAGGCTGAAGCGCCATTTGCCTTGGTTTGGGGGGAACAACATCTGGAACTGCGAAAACTGGATGAACCAAAACTGGGGCCGGTACTGGTCGATTTTGTCGAAGGTGCCGTTGCTCACCGGCGTAAATTCGGTGGTGGTCGTGGACAATCGATTGCCAAAGCGGTTGGGCTGAAATCGGGGGCCAACCCCACCATTGTCGATGCGACGGCGGGATTAGGGCGCGATGCCTTTGTATTGGCGTCGCTCGGTTGTCAGGTCACTATGCTGGAGCGTCATCCGGTCGTTGCGGCATTGCTGGCGGATGGTTTACAACGTGCGCAGCAAGACAGCGAGATTGGTGACTGGATGCGTGAGCGTATGTCATTAAGAGCCGGATCGGCATTAGAAAATTTGCAGCAGTTGGGTTTTACACCGGATGTGGTCTATCTCGACCCAATGTTTCCGCATCGACAGAAATCGGCATTAGTTAAAAAAGAGATGCGGGTGTTTCAATCCTTAGTGGGCGCCGATCTCGATGCTGATGCGCTGTTACCAGTCGCACTGGCGGTGGCTGGCAAACGAGTGGTAGTAAAACGGCCAGATTACGCCGGTTTTCTCAATGATATGCCGCCAAGCATGAGCATAGAAACCAAGAGTAACCGGTTTGATGTGTATGTGCTGAAGTCTTATGGCAACGAATAACAGAACGTTGACACGCCATGAATACATCCATGTAGGCTCGACGGCGGCTTCCCTGCCGCCGACGGTCACTTATCTGTTACCCGTTGCCACCGCTGAGTAATGGGCTGATGTGTGCTGCCTTCCTCTCGATTTAAGCCTTCAACGTATCAGTAATCGAACTTGCCTGTGCGGCGATGCGCTGGGCGACCTGCAAGGATAATTTCGCGACATGGCTGGATTGTTGCTGCATCTCGGCCATTAACGCACCGAAAGACGAGAGCTGCTGCACTTGTTCCTGCGCATGCTGATTACCTTGTTCAGCCATCTGTGCGCTGTGTTCCAGTGTCTCCCGCACCTGCTGGGCATTCTCTGCCAGCGCATTCACCTGTTCACTTTGATGGATCGTCGCATTCGCAATATCGCTGATGCTGTCACCGAGCTGATTCGACGCCAGTTTTAATTGCTGGAAGATACTCATGATTTGAGTGAGGGATTTTTGCGTATGCCCGGAAAGACTGCGTACTTCATCGGCGACTACTGCAAAGCCACGGCCATGTTCACCGGCACGCGCCGCTTCAATCGCCGCATTCAAGGCCAGTAAATTGGTTTGTTCCGCAATATGACTGATGGCATCGACGATCCGGGTGGCATCATCCATCGCTTTTTGCCAGCTATGCAGTGCCTGCTGACAATCATCCGACTGGCTGCGTGTGGTGCTGGTCGCAGCATGCAAGGCACCCACCACCTGTTGGCTTTGTTGCATAACCTGATCGTTCGCTGCACCTAAATCTGAAATGGTTGATGCAGCCAGCTCAACTTGATTGGCCAGATCTTGTAGCTGTTGCAAAGTGGTATGCCCTTGTTCGATGGTTGATTGTGCCTGGGTGGCATTTCTTTCCATCTGTTCGACTTCGCTTACCATGCTGTGTAACTGGTCAGTAATATGTGCCAGTTGTTGTGCTTTCCGTTGTTGATCCGCGTGTAGCTGCGTGAGTAACAGATTAAAACTATGCGCGATAGCACCCAGTTCGCTGTTGGCATTCACGACCGGGATCTGCTCCATCTGACCACTGGAGGCCAGCTCATGAAACGCTCGTTGTAACCGCTGTAGGCGTTTCACCACCATCCGTTGCTGGAATAACCAGGCAGCGATGGCGTACAGCACCAAAATAGCGGCCAGCGCAGCGAGCGTAATAGTCGCCGTCTGACGGCCTTTTTGCTGCTCTTCACTCAGCTGTTGGCCGATCTGATGGATCTGCTGTTCCAGTTGGGCAAAGTCGGTTTGTAATTGCGTTTTCATCTGCTGCTGCTGTTGTAATAGCTGATTGGTGTTGCTGATCTCTTTCGGGTAACGCACCAGCACGCTATTGAGGGTGCTTAATGGTTCATCCAGCGGATATTCTACTGTACTGGGCGTCAGGCTAAATTCATCTTGTGCCGCGCTGGTTTGTAAATCACTGAGTTTAGGTAAGGCATTAATTTTGCCCAGTTGTTCATTCAGATAATTCAGCTCAAATTGCAGCGATTGTTGTAATGCTGAGGTCGGGTTTGCCAGCAACTGTTCACGCTGCTGGGCGATTTTCAGCATGCTGGATAACATCTCGCTGCTTAACTGCAGATATTGGCTATGTTCGGTTTGTATACTCTTAAGTGCCTGTTTTTGGATCTGCCGCAGTGCGTCATTCATTTCATCTTCGGCATGCATCAGCAGTTGTGAGGTGTTGCCGGATAATTTTCCGGCGGACAAATAATCCCCTTGCATTTTTTCCCGCAAAGTTTGCATCGCGGTTAACGGGGCAGTCGTCTGTTGGGTTGGAAATTGTTGTAACGCGGATTCCAGCTGTTTGAGCTGTTGGGCGGCGTTCGTCAGATGAGTGCTATTGCCACTGCGCAGGTATTCAGCAACCAGTCGTTGGGTGGTAATGCTGACTTGATCTTGAATATGCTGATAATCGTTTTGTTGCTGTTCCCAGCGGATTTGCTGTTTGGCCTGCCAATACAAGGTGCCGCAGAGCAAACTGGCCAGCAGTAAGAGTAAAAACGAGGATAAACGGGAAAACAGGGCAATTTTCATAGTCACATCATCAGGTCAGACCAATTGCTGGCACTATATGAATTTAATGTGACAGTTATACGGATCAATTTATGACATTTTTGTGACTATCCCCTTCGTACTTGAAGTTGCAGCATCGTTGACGGCATTCTCTCACCCCAATCACATAGCCTGTCTATGCTCATGGGGATTCATTCACTTGTCGCCTTGCTGCAATTCCAATTACTTTGGGTATAAACCTTGGCAAAATAAAAAAGAGGGCTTTCGCCCTCAGGCACCTATGAACAATCAGGTCAGTGAAACAGGGATTCAGTTCATTAAAGCCAGTGCGTCCGCGAGTATTTTATCGCCACGCATCATGCCGTAATCCATGCTGTTGATAATAGCGATCGGTTTGTTCAGCGCAGTGGCTTTTTTATTAAATTCATCAAACTTATAGCGAATTTGTGGGCCCAGCAGGCAGCAATCGTAGTTTGGTAGGGTGGCATCAAACTCTTCCATACCCACGGCATTGATTTCGACTTCGATCCCTTTTTGGGTCGCGGCCTGACGCATCTTATTGACGACCATACTGGTAGACATGCCGGCAGCGCAGCAGAGAAAAATCTTTTTCATGGAAAGAAGGCTCCTGTTTTTGGTCTCAAACGAAATTAGCAATAACTTGTTAACACTCTGGCATGGGGTCGAGTCAGGGTCTGTGAACTGTTTCGCAAAATAAGATATGGTATCGACAGCGAAATGTAAGGTTGTGGCAGCTAACGCAAGTGCTGGCTGGAATTAACTAAGTGACTGATCCGAGAGATTGATCCGAAGAGTGACGAAATGCGTAAATGCGGGTGGCAATTACGGGTGGTTTCACCATAGAACACATAAGGTAGAAATAACGAATGAAATATATCGGTGCTCATGTCAGCGCAGCAGGCGGGATCGAACTGGCGGTAGAACGTGCCTCGGAGATCGGTGCGAATGCGTTTGCGTTGTTTACCAAAAACCAACGGCAGTGGCATGCGCCGGATCTCACCAGTAAGACTATCAGCGCCTTTCGGCATGCCTGTGAAAAAGCCGGTTTTCTGCCGGAACAGATCTTACCGCATGATTCTTATCTGATTAATCTTGGCCACCCGGAAGCTGAAGCGCTGGAAAAATCGCGTCTGGCTTTTATTGATGAGATGCAACGCTGTGAACAGCTCGGGCTCTGTTATCTGAATTTCCATCCCGGCAGTCATTTGAAAGCCATTTCCGAAGAGGAAAGCCTGCGCAAAGTGGCGGAATCGATCAACATCGCGCTGGATAAAACGCAAGGCGTTACCGCCGTTATTGAGAATACCGCCGGGCAGGGCACCAACCTCGGTTGGCAGTTTGAACATCTGGCGGCGATCATTGCGCAGGTGGACGACAAATCACGCGTTGGGGTTTGTTATGACACCTGTCATGCCTTTGCTGCCGGTTACGATATGCGCACGCCAGAAACCTGTGCCGCGACGTTTGCCGAGTTCGAGCGCATTGTCGGTTTTAACTATCTGAAAGGCATGCATATCAACGGCGCTAAATGCACGTTTGGCAGTCGGGTCGATCGCCATCACAGCTTACAGGAAGGTAATCTCGGCACTGCGGTGTTTGAATTCATCATGCAGGACAGCCGTTTTGATCGTATTCCGTTAATTTTAGAAACGGTAAACCCGGATATCTGGCCGGATGAGATCCGCTGGTTACGGCAATTGGCGTAAAATAGTTACAACCTTCCCCTTGTGTCAGGCTTGAGCATTCCCGGCAGTCAGTTTATGCTCAAGGCTACGACCTTAGTTTTTATCAGGGCAATGCTGTGCTGCGACGTTGCGGGTTAATATTGATGCTGTTGTTAACTGGCTGGATCCCTTTCCAGTCGGTTGCGGCGTGGCAATCAATGACCCGTGCCGAGTTTCCACAAACCACCTTGGTGGTTGAAGCGCCGATGCAAATAGTGGAATCTTGTCATGCCAGCATGCATGAAACGATGGCTTCACCCGTTGTCACTAAGTCGGATAGCCACTCTTCGCATGATATGCAGCAACATGGCTCGCAATGTGCCAGTTGTTTGCCATTGTGCACCGGTGTACCGCCCGCGATTGCGCCTGTGCGCGAATTGGCGGCACAAACCCAACTGCATTTTCCCGCGGTAGATTCCCTCTATCGTGACTTCATTCCCGGCGTTCTCTCCCCGCCGCCGCTCGCTCTTATCATCTGAATCTTTCAGGGCTGATTAGCTCTGTGCACTGACTTACCTGTCAGCGTTTGCTTATGACTTTATGCCAGCATTTTGGCTGGTTATGCATTGATTTTCGGAGATAAGAGAATGACTTCCACTACTACTCAATTTGCCCGTATTGCTTTGTTTACACTGACGGCGTTATTTGCTGCCGGCTCACAAGCCGAAGAGGCGATGCCTGCTCATGACATGAGCCAGATGCCTGGTATGGCGATGAGCCAGCAACAACAGCAGACTTACCCGTTGAATGGTCGCGTGGTGGCGGTTGATGTGGCAAACCAGCAAGTGACGCTGGACATGATGCCGTCACCGAGTTGAACTGGCCGGCGATGACCATGCCGTTCAAAGTGGCCGATGCGAATTTGCTGCAAGGCTTGCAACCGGGTCAAACCATCATGGCGATGTTCACAGTCAACGAAGGTGAAGCGCCCACCATCGTATCGCTGCATTCCATGTAATACGACATGTTGGCCGCCGTATGGCTGTTGATGATGGTTTGAATAACGCCCGGTGTTGAGCTGGGTGTGGAGTTGGGCATGAAAATATCCTCTGTGTTACTGCTGTTGGTCGGTGTCGTGGCGGGTGGTGCGGCCAGTTATGGCTGGTTTGCGCATCAAGCAACCGCAGTGGCTCATAATGAGCAACTGGCAGCACGTAAGATTCTTTATTACCGCAATCCGATGGGGTTGGCGGACAAATCGCCTGTGCCGAAAAAAGACAGTATGGGCATGGATTACATCCCTGTGTATGCCGACGAAGCGCAAGCACAGCCCGCAGAGCGCAAAGTGCTGTATTACCGCAACCCGATGGGGCAACCGGATAAATCTCCTGTGCCGAAAAAAGACAGCATGGGTATGGATTATATTCCGGTGTATGCCGATGCGGTGTCGGCCGAGCAAGGGGCGGTCAGCATTGATGCTACCCGTCGGCAAAATCTGGGGGTCATGTCGGTGGCGGTAAAAACGGCGCAGCTGGATCGCCAAATCAAGGCGGTCGGTATGTTTGCAGTTGATGAACGCCGGCAATATACCATCACCAGTAAGTTAGATGGCTGGGTCGATAAACTCTACGTCAATGCGACGGGTCAGATGGTGAAAGCTGGGCAACCGCTGTTTGAACTCTACAGCCCGGAACTGATCGTGGCGCAGCAGGAATATCGTATTGCCCGGCAAACTCAACCCAATGTTGATGCCGATAAGTTGTCACCGGCTGGTTTAGGTGGTGCGGCGCTGACACGGTTACGCTATTGGGATATTCCCACTACAGCGATCAATCGGCTGGCTGCGGGCGGTGACGTTAAACGTACCCTGTCATTGCAAGCACCGGGCAATGGCATCGTGATGACCAAGAATATCACCCAAGGCATGAAATTCAGTGCCGGTGATGCATTGTACCAAATTGCCGATCTGTCACAGCTTTGGTTGCTGGTTGAAGTCTTTGAGCAAGATCTGGCTGCCGTGAATGTAGGGCAAACGGTACAGGTGAAAGTGAATGCT
>Ga0183099_1001327_pt1 | contig 14670 bp, 15 predicted proteins | sample Biomet1_FD_127788 | JGI IMG/M metagenome (GOLD analysis project Ga0183099, IMG submission 127788) | Microbial communities from bioreactor (seeded with anoxic lake sediment) at LBNL, California, USA - Biofuel metagenome 1 | ecosystem: Engineered > Bioreactor > Anaerobic > Unclassified ... | reverse complement strand
AAAGCTTCATCATAATAACCCGTTTCAAAATTAACTTTCGCTTTTAATTCATAAGTATCTTTAAGACTAGGCTCTATTTCTATTACTTGAAGCAGAACCTTTTTTTACTGCTTTATTTATATCATTTAAAGCTTCATCATAATAACCCGTTTCAAAATTAACTTTCGCTTTTAATTCATAAGTATCTTTAAGACTAGGCTCTATTTCTATTACTCTATTGCAATCTTTCAATGCTTCTGGATATTTTTTAGTTGCATAATATGCTTCTGCTCTACGATAATATCCTAGTACATACAAGCTATCTATTTCTATTAATTTTGTATAATCCTCAATAATTCCCAAATAATCTTTTAATCTATATTTTGCATTTGCTCTATTTGTATAAGCTGTTTTATTATTGGGATCAAGCTCTAAAACTTTGTCATAATCTTCTATTGCATTGGAAAATTCATTTAGTTTAAAAAAAGTATTTCCTCTATTAGTATAAGCATTCTTATTATTTTTATCTCTTTCTATTATCTGACAATAATCATCTAAAGCTAATACAAAGTTATTAGTTCTATAATGAATACTTGCACTATAGTTTAATATTCTTAAATTATCTGGATCCAATTCCAAATATTTACTAAAATCTGATAATGCTCCTTCATAATCTTTAGTATTTACTTTAGCTACTCCTCTTTCACTATACGCATGAATTATTGTACTATCAATTCTTAATGCTTCTGTGTAATGTTTTATTGCACCTTCAAAATCGCCTATATGCCCTTTAGCATCTGCACAAGTTACATACGCTTCTGCAAAGTCTGGAATGATTTCTACTACTTTTTCAAGGTCAGGTATTGCTCCTTTATAGTCTTCTAGACTTAACTTTGATATAGCCCTTCCATAGTATGCTCCATAACTATTATCATCTATATCAATAGCTGTTGTATACTCTGCTATTGCTCCATAAATATCCCCTGCTTGAGCTTTTTCGTCACCTTTATCTATGAACTTTTTAGTTCTTTCTTCTTTTTCTTCATTTTCATCAGCGTTTATTAAAACTATACTTGGACTTAATTCTTTTGCTTTATCTAAATCTGCTTTATATCCTTTTTCATCTCCTAAATCTTTTTTTGCATTTGCTCTATATTTATATGCTTCTGCATTTTCGGGATCTAGTTGAATTGCTGAAGTATAATCTGATATTGCTCTATAATAATCTCCTAAATAGTGTTTTGCATTTCCTATTTTTATATATGTTTCAGAATCTTCAGGATTTAATCTTAAAGCTTCTGTAAAGTCTACAATTGCACCATTATAGTCTTCCATTGCTGTCTTTGCCATTCCTCTTCCAAGATATGCTTCTATATTTTCGGGATCTCTTTCTAGAGTTTCAGTATAACTTTCTATTACTTCTTTAAATTCATTTTGTATATCATTCATGGAAATATCTCCTTTCAAATTAACAAATCATTTGTATAAGTATACCTCAATTTTCCTCGCTTGCCTAGTTCAATAATTAGAAAACAGTATTTTTTTTAAATAAATTTTATTATTATAAAGCAAAAAGTTTCATTTAGAAGCATATTTTGTCTATATATAAAAAAATAGAGTGCAAATTACACTCTAACTTTTTATAATTTCATTCTAAACATATCCATTTCTTCTACCTTATCTTCCAAATAAACTTTTACAATAGCATTTGTATTTACTACCTCTAGCTCTTCACCAGTTTTAATTACAATAAATTTCTCTATGTTTATTTTTTTAGGCGGTCCAATTGGTTTTATTAATTCAATTTCATCTGTAATCGCTAATCTATTTCTTATTTCTAAAATAGTTGCTCCATCATCTTCATGTCCAATTACTTTAGCAACTAGTTTATGAGTTTGTGAATAAGAGTTTCTATCATTATAATTTTGCCCTTTTTCATCTGGACGTCCTTCATAGAACCCCTCTGTATATAGTCTATGAGAAATAGTTTGTAACTCTGTTAACCATTCAGGATTATACTTGTAATCTCCACTATAATAACTATCTAGTGCTTCTCTGTATGTTTTTACTGCATTAGCTACATAGTAAATACCCTTCATTCTTCCTTCTATTTTTAAAGAATCAATTCCTGCATCTAATACTTTATCAATAAACTCTATTGAGCACAAATCTTTTGAATTAAAAATATGCGTTCCATGTTCATCTTCATAGATTGGGAAATATTCATCTGGTCTTTTTTCTTCTACCAACTTATATTTCCATCTACATGCTTGGGCACAATCTCCACGATTTGCATCTCTACCTGTCATATAGTTTGATAATAAGCATCTTCCCGAAATTGCTATGCACATTGCTCCATGTACAAAGGCTTCGATTTCTATATCAGGAACTTTAACTCTTATTTCCGCCAGTTCCTCTAATGAAACCTCTCTTGCCATAACCACTCTTTTGGCTCCCAATTCTTTCCACATTTTTACTGAACGCCAATTCGTATTACTTGCTTGAGTGCTAACACTTATTGGAAGATTTGAATTTTCTTTTACTACTTGAAAAACACCCATATCTGCAACAATAACTGCATCTACTCCTATTTTTTCAAGAGTTTTAACATATTCAGGTAAAATTTCTAGTTCTTTATTATGTGCTATTATATTTAAAGTTACATATACTCTTTTATTTCTAGCATGAGCATAGTCTACAGCTTCTTGAAGCTCCTCATCACTAAAATTTGTACTACCTGCTCTTAAATTAAACATTTTCCCACCAAGAAACACTGCATCGGCTCCATAATGAAATGCCATTTTTAATTTTTCCATATTTCCTGCTGGTGCTAATAATTCTGCTCTTTTCATATTCACTCACTCCTTAAATTTTACCTATAAATTATACTATTCTATACGAAAAAAGTCAATATTAGAAATATCCTAGATTTTTTGCTAGATTTTGTTACTTTAACTTTAAAAAAATTGAAATTATTCTGTTAATGTTGTAAACTGTATTAACATCTATTTAAGGGCGGGGAAAAATGAGCAGAACTTTTTACGGAGCAAAGTGTGATATTTATATAGGAACAGGTGCAGGGAAAAATCTACTCACTGATATGGAAAATGCAAAAGAAGAAATAAAAATAATTTCTCCTTACTTAAGTCCAAGTTTAGTAAATCAATTAATATCACTACACGGACAGGGGAAAACGATAAACTTAATAACTATTAATGATATTGAAGACACCAAAAATAAAGAAAATATAAGAAGACTTATTAAACAAAAGAAAATTACTGACGAAAATGCTGAAATGCTTAGGAAAAGATGGTCATACTATACTAAACTTTTATCTTCATTAATAATTTTTATAGCATTATCAACTGTTTCATTATATATTTTTAATAAAGACTTAAGATTTTTTTATATTATTATCCCTTTAATTTTATTTGGAATTATAAACAGGTTTTACTATAAGAGAATAGCTACAATCAGAATTTATACATATGAATATGAACCATTATTTCCGTTTAAAGTTCTTCTTCAGCCAGATGAAACTGAAAAAAGCCATAGATTAAATCTTCATAGTAAAATATATATTATTGATAATAAAATTGCATATCTTGGTAGTCTCAACTTTACTCATTTTGGTACTAAATCAAATCATGAAACAAGTATAAGAATCACTGATAAAAATGCAATTACTTACATTAATTCTGAATTTGAAAGTTTACTTAATAATGATTACTATACAAAACGTGAGCTTAATGAATGGGGAAAATCTTTATATGATGAGCCTATAAATTAAAAATGACTCAAATTTAATTGAGTCATTTTTTTATTCTATATCTTCCAAACTAATTTCTATCACTTCACCTTTTTTTAGATTCCCTAACTCTAATTTCCCAAAGCTAAGTCTTTTTAGATAAACCACTTCATTTCCAACAGCTTTCAGCATTTCTTTAACCTGATGATACTTTCCTTCTGTTATTGTAAGCTCAATTATCTTATCTTCTACCTTATTAACTTTTGCTTCTTTAGTAAAATAATTATCCAAAATAATTACTCCATTTTCCAACTTTTCTATATTTTCATCAGAAATACTTTCTCTTAAATGAACTTCATAAATTTTATCAACATGTTTTTTAGGAGATAATAATTCGTGGGATAATCTTCCGTTATTTGTAAATAATAAAAGCCCTTCAGTATCTTTATCTAGTCTACCTACAGGAAATAAATCCTTCCTTATTACCCACTCTGGGAGTACTTCCATCACAGTTTTTTCTCTATAATCATCTATGGCAGTTATATATCCACTAGGCTTATGCATAACATAATACCTAAATTCTTTATATTCTAATTCTTCATTTTTGCAAGTAATCTTGTCTTTTATTTCATCTATTTGTTCTTTAGAAGACTTCGTAATTACTCCATTAACTTTAACTTGACCATTTCCCAATATTTTTTTTACTTCTGTCCTACTTCCTATTCCACATTCTACTAAAAATTTATCTAAACGCATATTTATTAATCCCTTCTTTTAAAAATCTCAAATAAAAAAGATAGAATTTTTCTATCTTTTTAGCTTTATTTTTTCCAAGTTACTTTATTATAATCTAAATTTTCTTTTGTTCTAGCTTCTTTAATTTCATCAGAATACCCTATTGAAACCAAAGCTTCTACCCTCAAATTCTTTTCTATTCCTACCAAATCTTTAACAAATTTCTCAGAACTTATTCCATCTTTAGTTTTTCTTTCTTTTAACTGAATCCAACAGCTTCCTAATCCCAAATTTTCAGCCATTAATTGTATAAAAGTAAGAGCTATTGATGCGTCTTCTACCCAAGTATTTGATATTTCGTCATTAACCAAAACAGCTATTACTAAAGGGGCTCCTTCAACAAATTGAGCTCCTGTTTCTTTACTTTCAGCAAGTTTTTTTATAATTTCTTTATTAGTTACAACAGCAAATCCACATGGTTTCAAATTTCTTCCACTGGGAGCTAATAAAGCTGCTTCTACTATTTTATTAATCTTTTCTTCTTCTACCTGTATATCCTTATATTTTCTAATACTTCTTCTCTTATATAATAATTCTAACATTATACAATTCCTCCTATAAAATTAATTTATTACATAACTACGTCTGTATAATCAGCAAATTTAGTAAATTCACTTAAGAATGTAAGTTTTACAGTTCCTACAGGTCCATTTCTTTGCTTACCTATTATTACTTCAGCTAGTCCTTTAGTTTCACTATCTTCATTGTAATATTCATCTCTATATAGGAATACAACCATATCCGCATCTTGCTCAATTGCTCCTGAGTCTCTAAGGTCACTCAGCATTGGTCTACGGTCAGCTCTTTGCTCTGGAGCACGTGACAATTGAGATAAGGCTATAACTGGTACATTTAATTCTCTAGCTATTCCTTTTAAAGACCTTGAAATATCCGAAATCTCTTGTTGTCTATTATCCCCTTTACCTACTCCTTTTATAAGTTGTAAATAATCTATTAATATCATATCAAGCTTTCCTGCTGCTTTTATTCTACGAGACATAGCTCTTATTTCAAGAACAGTTACATTAGGTACATCAGCTATTTGAACATTAGAATTTGCTAATTTTCCAGAAGCAATTCCAAGTTGTCCCCATTCATGTTCATCTATAAATCCATTTCTAATTTTAGCAAGAGGAATTTTTGCTTCTATTGCTAAAAATCTTTGGAATATTTGTGAGTTTGACATCTCTAGAGAAAAAACCAATACTCCTTTATTTTGCTTAACTGCAGCATTAAGAGCTAAGTTTAGAACAAAAGCTGTTTTCCCCATTGAAGGTCTCGCTGCAATAATTACTAAATCTGAATCATGGAATCCTGAGGTCATTTGGTCAAAATTTTTGAATCCTGATGAAATTCCTGTAGTAACTCCTTTATTATGAACGACTTGTTCTAATCTATCTAATTCAGGTTGAATAAGTTCTTTTAATGTAACAACTTCTTTATTTTCTTTGTTTTCCGCAACTTTAAATATTAGAGATTCTGCTTTGTCCAAAATACTGTCTACTTCTTCAAATCCATCATGAGCCATCTCTACAATTTGTGACCCAACATTTATTAAGCCTCTTAATATTGCCTTTTCTTTAACTATTCTTGCATAATTTACAACATTTGCAGCTGTTGGAACTGTCTCTATTATTTCAAATAGTACGCTTTCTCCACCAATTTCATCAAATTTATTTTTTCTTTTTAACTTCTCTGATATTAGAACTGGATCTATTCCCATCCCTTGATTATAACATTCTAACATGACCTCATATATATATTGATGTGATAGTTTATAAAAATCACTTATTTTCAAAATTTCAACAATGTCTTCCAAAACATCTTGTTTCAGAAGTATTCCCCCAAGTACAGACTTTTCAGCCTCATTACTGTAAGGAATTGACCTTAGTTTTTCTACTTCCATATGTCCTCCTTGAAACTTATAAATCTACTAAAATAGTTGAAAAATGCGAGTAATTAACTCGCATTATTCTCCTATTACAACTACTTTAACATTCGCTTTTACATCTTGATGAAGTTTTACTTCAGCTGTATGAGTTCCCGTTGTTTTAAAGTTAGCTTCTACCTTTTTCTTTTCTATTTTTATTTTAAATACTTTTTCTATTTCCTCTACTATTTCTTTAGAAGTTATTGCTCCAAATACTTTGCCACCTGCTCCAACTTTTACTTTCAAAGTAATTTCTTTTGATTCAAGGAATACTTTACTTTTTTGAGCTTCTTCTTTTTTCTTTTGCTCTTCTTTATCTTTTTTATCAGCTTTAGCCTCTAATTTTTTTATTTCTTCTGGTGTTGCTATAATACCTTTATTTTGTTTTAGTATAAAGTTTCTTGCGTAACCTTCTGCTACACTTACTACTTCACCTTTTTTACCATGACCAACAACATTATCCGTTAATATTACTTGTATTTTTGACATTATATGTCCTCCTCTTTAGCTGTAAATAGTTTAAAACTTTTTAGTGAACCATATATAAATAATATGGCTGGTTGAATGCTTAATATAAGCAATACAATTCCAAAACTTAAAAACTTCATTTTAAATATATTTTTTATTTTCAAATAAAATTCTTTGAACCCGTAAAGAATATATAAATATTTTATACTATCCATCAAATTTTGTACATAAATATTATCAATTTTATATATTTTTATTGCAACAAATGCAACAATATAACCTAATAGAAATACATAGCTAAATTCCCAATTAATAGATTTTTTTAAATTTATAGTAAAACTTGTTAATAAATTTTGTAAAAAAACAAATACTGTAGAATAAACCAATAATTCATTAAAAATATCTTTAGTCATTTTTAACGCTTCATCACCAGAAATACTTGGCTCTACTTTTTTAATTGTTACAAGTACTTGTTCTATAAAAACTACCTTCAAATTAAGAAAAAAATCTCTATTTAGTAAGTATATTATTCCTAATAATAACATAGAAATTACTGTAGACATAAATGCCTTATTCCATTCTCCTATATCATACTTTTCAAAAATCAAATATAAAACTAAAATCACTCCATAAATACTAAAAAACATAGCTATTAAAGGAATTACGTTAAAAACTAAAGAAATCCCAATACCACTTAAAAAAAATACAATCAATCCTTTTTTTATTCCTCTATCTTTAAACTCTTTTATAATTTTTCCAGTATATAAAAAGCCTAAATAGGGAGGAAATACTGCCAATAAACCTAATAGTAAACTTACTATTATAGAATATAACATTTTTTCTCCTATTCCAAATTCATCTCTTACCTTTTATAAAGAGTAATTTTATTTCTACCATTATTTTTGGATTCGTACAAAGCTTTATCAGCTACTTTTATGATTTCTGTATGCTCATATACATCTATATCTTTTACGTGAGCAACTCCTCCACTTATTGTAACTCTCATCTCTTGACCCATATAACTAAAAATTCTATTTTCTATATTATATCTTATTCTCTCTGCAACAGTAACTGCTGTTTCAGATGTTGCTCCTAACAATATCACTCCAAACTCTTCTCCACCATAACGAGAAACTATATCAAGTTTTCTTACTGATACTTTAATTATTTTAGCTACTTCTTTTAGAACATAGTCACCTACAAGATGCCCATAATTATCATTAAACTTTTTAAAGTGATCAATATCAAGGATTATCAAAGAAAACTCTTGGCTTAATCTCTCATATCTCTTCAATTCTCCTTCAATACGTTCTTTAAAATAAGTTTGTAGATATAATTTAGTCATTGAATCAGTAATTGCCATTGTATACAATGTTCCATTTTGTATATACATAGATATTTGCTGTTTTAATGTCTCCAAAAAATCTAAATCTAGATTTTTTTCACTTCTAAATCCAATAATTCCCAGTAAGTTTCCATTACTTGTTAACGGAACGATATAGTCTGAACCTAGACCTTTCCTTCTATTAAGTTCTTCATTTATTTTTTTACAGATTCCAAAACTTTCTTGTTTTTCATTATTTATTCCAATAGTACCTGTTGTAAGCTGACTAATCTCAAAATCTGAATAATCTAATAAACTAATAATATCCGATTCATCCTCTTCTTCAATATCTTTTTCAATAGTAAGTTTATATGTGTCAGAATCATAAGAATAAGCTAAAACATTTATTGATTTGAAGTTTTCATTTATTAATTTTTTAGTAAGCGAATACAGCTCTTTCATGTCTAGAGTAGAACCCAATTTTACTGCAAACTCATTTATAAGTGATAAATTAAAGTTTTTTTCAATAAGTTCTTTATTCTTTTTCTCAATCATGTGTGTTTTTATTGCATTTTCTAAAATAATATCAACTTGACCTCTTATAGTTACTAAGAATTCATCATCAACTTCACTATAAGTCCCATAAGATTTTTCCCCTAGAACAATAAACATTGTCTCAAAACTCTCATTATTTCCTAAGAATGTTAAACAATATCCCTCTTCAAATTTACCAAATATTTCAGGTAATATTTTTCTTTCATTAAGTTTACCAATCTCTATAATAGAAACCTTTTCCAAAAATTCTATTTCATTCTTACGATTTTCTAAGTTCAGTTCATCTCCACTTAAAAAGTCATAAAAATTTTTACTGTCTAAAAACATTAACTTTTGATTTTTAATTTCAAAACATAATCCTCTTTTAACAAGGCTAACTTCAAAAAGCATATCCAAAATTAATTTTTTTAAATTATTTATATTCTTTTCTTTAGCAATTGATTTTGTTATTTGATGTATAGTCAAAAATTTAAAGCTTTTTTCTGCATACTTATTTTCCAATAATTCATACTGTTCCCTTAACAGCTCAAATTGATTTTCCATATAACCATCCTCATTCTAAGAATTAAAAATCCCTTTACTTAATGATTTCGCCATCAAAAAAGTCTTTGACTTTATCTACTAGTCCCCCATCAGTATTTACGTGTTTCTTTTCTTTTTGCCCCTCTAATTCATAAATAACTTTTATTTCTTTCCCGAAAACTTCTACCAATACTGCTTCTAGGATATCATTAGTTTCTCTTTTTTCCATCATTTCTTTATGATAACTATAATCCTTAGGAAACATAAGATAAAGTTTATTCCCCGATAACTTGCTTACACTAGCTTCATATAAAAAAGCTTTTAAAGCAATTTTTTTTCTACTTACTTTATCTCTTATATCTTTCCACTTTGTTTTTATTTCATTAATACTTATGTTTATGTCATTTTCTGTTTCTTCTACCACTTCTTTTTTGACTATTTCTTTCTCAATATATTTAATTGTTTGCACAACTTCCTCTTTAGGTAGTTCCACTATTTTATACAAAATTAAATATCCCAGTAGTCTTTTATCTTCTTCATATTTGAATTTATTAATAACTTCAAATATTTTTTCTATTATAGCAATTCCTCTAATTACAGGCATATCACTATCATTCAAGAGTTTATTTTTTATAAAATACGCAAAATCTCTTAAGAAGTCCTCAATATCAATTCCAACTTCCCAAAGCTTATCTAAAAACATCATTCCATCTTTTATGTCATTATTATTAACAATAACTTCAAATTCCAGAAGTTTATTTTTAGGTATTACTCCTAGAGCTTTTTCTGTTTTCTCATAAGTAATTTCTTCATTAAAATAGTAAGACATTACTTTTTCAAAGACTGAAATTCCATCTCTCATACTTCCACCTGATTTTTCATAAATCAGTTTTAAAGAATCATTATCTATTATTACGCCTTCAGCGTCAGCTATTTCACGAAGTTTTCCACTCATTTCTGTTAGTGAAAAAAATGTGAAATCATATCTTTGACATCTAGAAATTATTGTGTCTAAGATTTTGTCTGGCTCTGTAGTTGCAAGAATAAAAACTACATGTGAAGGTGGTTCTTCTAAAGTCTTTAAAAGAGCATTAAAAGCTTCTTTTGTAAGCATATGAACTTCATCTATTATGTATACTTTTTTTCTGCCATTTACTGGTTGATAATTTATTTTATCTTTTAGAGCACGGATTTCATCAATTCCACGATTAGATGCTGCATCTATTTCATTCAAATCAATAAAATTTCCCTTATCTATTGCCAAACAATTATCACAAGTATTACAAGGTTCATCTGTAACTCCATTTGTAAGACAGTTCAATCCTTTAGCTATAAGTCTTGCTGTTGTTGTTTTACCAACACCTCTTGGTCCTGTAAAAAGATATGCATGAGAAACTCTATTTTCTCTAAGAGAGTTCTTAATTGTAGTTATTATTTCTTTTTCTCCTGCTACCTCTTCAAATCCCTTTGGTCTGTATTTTCTATATAAAGTAATATGTTCCACAACTTTCCTCCAAACTAATCTAAACCATAACTATTCATTTTTGTTCTAAGAGTAGTTCTTGTAATTCCTAGCAATTCTGCTGCTTCTACCTTTTTCCCCTTAGCTCTTTCTAGAACTTGCCTTATAAGTTCTCTTTCTACCCTTGTAATAAGACTATCATAATACTCGCCTTCATTAGTCTTTTCAAGCATATCAAGTTCTCCCTCAATCCAATCAGCAAGTACCCAATCGTGAACTGCACCGTATCTTTTAGAAATTTTAGTCCCTATTACCTGTGCAGGCAAATCTTCTACTATAATATACTCATTTCTCGCTAAAGCCATTGATGCTTTTATAACAGATTTCAATTCCTTTATATTATTTGGAAAGTTATATTTCATAATTTTATTCAACGCTAATTTATCTACGCCTTTTATATTAAGTTTCAACTCATCATTAAAAATATCTATAAAATACTCTATAAGTTCAGGTAAATCATCTTTTTTTTCTCTTAATGGTGGAATATAGAGAGTATTTTTCTCAATTTTATCCCATAAACCTTCATAGAATCTATTTTCTTCTACCATTTCTTCCAAATTTTTCGATGAAGAACATATAATTCTCGTTTTTGAATTTACTTTTTCTTTTCCATTTATTCTAACGAAATTTCCAGTTTCTATAAACTCTAAAAGTTTAATTTGGGTCTCAAGACTTAGATTTTCAACTTCTTTAATAAGAATTGTTCCATTACTTGCTTTTTCTAATGATGATTGTTTTACTTCTAGAAGCTTATTTCCATCATAAATCTCTTCACCAAAAATAACTTTATCTGCTAACTCATTTATATTTCCATGAATTACTAAAAACTCTCCTATTTCTTTCTTATTAAACTCATGAAGAATTTTTGCAAGTAACTCTTTTCCTGTTCCATTTTTCACCATTTATAAAGACTGTTTCGTTACTTAGTGAAAATCTTCCTATATTTTTATATAAATCAACCATTTCTTTAGTACTACCGAGCATTATATCATAATTAATTTTCTTTCCGCTACTTTTTATTTGATTTTTTTTCAAATCTCTTTCTAAAGTAAAAATTAATTTTTGAACATCATAAGGTTTAAGTATATAATCTTTTGCTCCTGCTGAAATAGAACCAGCAACTAATTGTATACTAGCTTTTTCTCCAAGCACATAAACCAAAAGTTCTTTATTTATTTCTTTTGCTCTGAAAATCAGTTCCAATAATAGTTCTTCTTTAATTTCATCTGTCCAAAGTAAAAGAATATTAAAATAATCTGATTTCAATTTTTCAAAAAGTTCTGTGTAATTGTCAAGAAGAGTTATATTTTCTATAACTCTTCTAATTTCTTTTTCTTCTCTTTTATTTGGTAACAATCCTAATATCTTCATAATTCTCTTTTCCTAAAAATCAAATTTAACTTTAACTTTAACTTTTCCATCAACAGATAATCCATTTTTTTCTATTGCTAAAAGCCAATTTTTAGCTACCTTATCTACTGATTTATCAATTACAGAGTAGCCACTTTTACCAACTATTCCCAAATAGCTAGTTTTTCCACTTTTAACTACAAACTCTACTTCTACATCTCCAGCCCATCCATTTTTTTGGGCTTCATCAGGATAATCTGGAGTGATATATTTCCTCCATACTACTCTTCCTCCTGATACATCTATAACATTTGCTGAAATATTCTTTGGAATCGAATTATTTATACCTTTTGCATCTACTAGAACTTTACCTACATCATTGGAATTTATTGAACTATTATTTTTATCTATTCCAACAGTAGTTTTATCATAATTCCCAGTTTGTAATGCCTTCGTTCCTTCTTTCAAATTCCCACTACCTATTTCAATCCCTTTAAGGTTTGTATTTTTAGAACTAAGTGTCCCAGAACTTCCTTTTGAAACTCCTTCATAAACACCCTCTTGTTTTTCTCTAAGGGATTTTGATGTATTTGTTGCAAGAACTAAACCTTCTATTCCATTATCTTCTCTTGTAGGTCCACTCAAATTAGTCAGTGTTTTCTTCTCGCTTGTTTGCGAATTTGATTTAGTTGTTCCTACTTTTGTTTTAATAGTTTCATTTGCTGTTATCTCTTTTTTTTCCTCTGTTCTTACATATTGTTCTGAACTTTGATTTATTGAGCCTAACTCACTTGTTACTTCTTTTTTATACTCAATTATATTTGTATCTGTTATACTTATTAATCCAGTCTTAAAACTCTCATACTTTAATTCTTTATTTTCAAGAGTCTTGTTACAACTAGGAATAAGAAATAACATTAAATTTATAACAACAGAAATTAAAAGAAACAATACAAATCTTAACTCATCTTTTTTTCTTTCAACATATACCATTTAATCACCTATTTTTCGTTTTCAGTGGCAATATCAAGACTTGTAGCCCCTGCATTTTTAGATATTGTCATTATTTCTACTACATCTCCATGTGATAGCTCTTTATCAGCTTTTATAACTACATTTTTTTCTGCAGATAATTTTAATTTTTCTGTCAAAAGTAGTTCTAAATTTTCCATAGTTGCTTTTTCATTTACTCTAGTATTGTTTTCAATAGTAGCATAACTCACTTCTATATTTCTACTTTGGTCAACAAATATTACTAGGTCTTGAACTTCAGCTAATTCTACTACACTAGATTTAGGAAGTTCTATTTTTAATCCGGTTTTATCATTAATAAGTTGAGTTCCTACCATAAAAAATATTAAAAGTAAAAATACACAATCTATTAATGGAGTTAAGTCAAGAGATAAATCTTTTCCTCTTCTCTGAATTTTTCTTATTTGCATAACTACCTCTTTCTAAGAACATTTATTATTTCAACACTTGATTTTTCTATACTATTAAGTACCATATCAATTTTCTTGTTTAAATAATTATATGAAAACACCGAAGGGACTGCAACAATTAATCCAGCAGCTGTAGTAATAAGAGCTTGTGCTATTCCACTAGCTAATGCTTTAGGGTCACCTGTTCCAGTTTCTGATATTACTTTAAAGGCAATAATCATTCCTGTTACTGTCCCTAATAATCCTACAAGGGGAGATAATTGAGCTGCCATTGAAAGTAGCCACATATTCTTTTCTATTTTTGGCAATTCTTCAAGGGCAATTTCTCTTGCTTTTTCTTCTAACAAACTTATCTCAGCTTCATCATCATAATAAACTTCCTTAAGTATACCTTTTAAAACTTTTGATGCTGAACTTTTATGAGTACCACATATTTCTATAGCCTCTTTAACTTTATCTTCTTTGACCAACTTAATAATTTCTTCTTTCATGCTTTCCATATCTTTGCTCTCTTTTATAATCAAATAAAACAATCTATCTAAAACAACAGCAAGTCCTAAAATTGCTAACAATAATATAACATACATTAAAGGCCCACCACTTTTAAATATTTCTAACATTTTTCCTCCTAAAATTTCTAATATTTTATCTCTAATCCTACACTAATTACTCTTCCATTAATATCATAATCTTTCATTTTTTTTCCATTTACATCCAAAAGATTAGTTATATTAAAGTTAACTGAATAATCATTTCCAAAAGTATATGTATTCAACAAATCTAATGTCCCATAAGAACCAATACTTTCTCTGTCAGTATTATCTTTCTTATATTTTGTATACATACTTCCATTAAAATTATATTTTAATCTACCTTCATATTTATCTTTAGTATAAATACCTTCTACCGAAGCTTTTAAACTTGGATTATACGCTATATCTGTCAATGATGACAAACTCAAACTAGCTGCACTTCTAAATCTTTCATCCATAGTATAAAACTAGCTGCACTTCTAAATCTTTCATCCATAGTATA
>Ga0183099_1001326_pt1 | contig 14675 bp, 12 predicted proteins | sample Biomet1_FD_127788 | JGI IMG/M metagenome (GOLD analysis project Ga0183099, IMG submission 127788) | Microbial communities from bioreactor (seeded with anoxic lake sediment) at LBNL, California, USA - Biofuel metagenome 1 | ecosystem: Engineered > Bioreactor > Anaerobic > Unclassified ... | reverse complement strand
ATAGAGGCCTGTATTTTCTGGTTTTTAAGGATCCGCAGCAGCGCAGGAACGGACGAAAAATCGGAAAGCGCAATCCGCGTCGCCGTATCGACGAGCCGACCTATCGCGCCGTTCATGAGGGAGGTTAAATCCGTGTTCTTCATTGCATCCTTTCTATACCATCTTCCTGCAAGCGACAATACATCCTACCGGATCTCGTCAAGCGTCGATTCGCCCGAAGAACAGTCGCCGCTCGTCCATGTCCACTTCTCGTGGAGCCTGATGCGTCCATCTGACAGGATCTCCGGGATCGAATGGCAGCGGCCGGTCCGTACGACCGACTCGTCATTGATGTGTTCGTAAGCGAAATCGAGCTCGCCGCCCGGATGCGCGGTCCCGACGATGAAGCCCTTCTCGATGGCGCCACCGGAATACTCCGCCCAAACCGTCGAGCCGTCCTGATGATACCGGAATACCGTGTCGCCCGCGGATTCTCCGTTCTTCGTGTTCGCCACCGGTGAAAACCGACGGCCTTCGTAGGATATTTTACCGGCGCTGGAATCGGCGGATATCCGGTGCCCGGAACCTACCAGCGCTTTTTCCATCACATGGTAACAGAGAACCTGCCCGTTGGGGGTGCTGATCATGCGGTAGGCTATCGGATGGTAACCGAGCTTGAGATAGAGGGCATATCCCGGCAGTGAGGAATCCAGACGGACATAGCGGTTGGTCTGCGCGATCACCGATTCCAGTTCGCGCATGATCATGCTGCCGTACCCCCTGCGCTGGAACGCGGGAAGGACAAAAACCCTCCCGATCTCGTTTCCGCTGACGGTGCCGGTACCGACATTGACGCCGTCTATGTCCAGGAGGTAGACCTTTCCCTCGCCGATATCCTCCCGGATCTGTTCATCGGCATGGTGGTCCAGGAAAAAACGTACGACATCGTCCGGATAGAAGGAGGAATATACCGTCTCGATCGTCTCGTGGACAATGTTGCGGACCGTCTCGAAATCGGCCGCTGTTGCGACATACATTTTCATCGGAACCTCCTTTCTGCTACACCTATTTTAACTATACACTGCCGGTATTGCAAAGGCAATGAACGGCCCGTTCATAGAATAAACCTCCATTTTCCTGTACACTCACCGGCATGGCAAAGACAATTGACGACAAGAAAATCATCTACACGATGGACCGGGTCTCGAAGAGCCACGGTACCAAGCAGGTTCTGAAAGATATCAGCCTTTCCTACTTCTACGGCGCGAAGATAGGCGTGCTCGGCCTGAACGGCTCGGGAAAATCGAGCCTCCTCAAGATACTAGCGGGAGTGGATACCGAATTCCTCGGCGAAACATCCTGCTCGCCGGGATACACGATCGGCTATCTCGAACAGGAACCGCACCTCGACAGCGGAAAAACCGTCAGGGAAGTCGTTTCCGAGGGAGTACGGGAAACCATGGCTCTCCTCGCCGAATTCGATGCAATCAACGAAGCGTTCGGCGATCCCGAAGCAGACATGGACAAGCTGATGGAAAGGCAGGCAAAGGTACAGGAAAAGCTCGACGCCACCAACGCCTGGGAGCTCGACAGCCAGCTCGATCTCGCGATGGATGCGCTCCGTTGTCCCCCTGCAGACCAGGTCGTTGACGTCCTCTCCGGAGGCGAGCGGCGGCGCGTCGCTCTGTGCCGCCTCCTTCTCCAGAAACCAGACATCCTCCTCCTCGACGAGCCGACCAACCACCTGGACGCCGAAACAGTCGCCTGGCTAGAACGGCACCTCCAGCAGTACGCAGGAACGGTCATCGCGGTCACCCATGACCGTTACTTCCTCGACAACGTCGCCGGGTGGATCCTCGAGCTTGACCGCGGCGAGGGTATCCCGTGGAAGGGCAACTACTCGAGCTGGCTCGAGCAGAAGTCCGACCGCCTCGCAAAAGAAGAAAAGGGCGAGTCCGACCGCCGCAAGCAGCTCGACCGCGAACTCGAATGGATCCACATGAGCCCGAAGGGCAGGCACACGAAGAGCAAGGCGCGCATCAACGAATACGAAAAGCTCCTCGCCGCTGACGGCAAGGAAAAGATAAAGGACACCAAGATCACGATTCCCGCCGGACCGCGCCTCGGCAACCTCGTCATTGAGGTGAAGGGCCTCGCGAAAAACTATGGCGACCGGCTCCTTTTTGACAACCTCGAGTTCACGGTTCCTCCGGGAGCCATCGTCGGCATTGTCGGTCCGAACGGCGCCGGAAAGACCACCCTCTTCAAGCTGATCGCCGGTGCCGCCGGACAGGTAGTACAGACCGGCGGACCGGACGGAGAGGTCGCGATCGTGAAACCCGACGCCGGAACCATCAGGCTCGGAGAAACCGTCAAGCTCACCTATGTCGACCAGATGCGCGGCAAACTCGACCCGAACAAGACCGTCTATGAACAGCTCTCCGACGGCTATGACCTGATCAAGCTCGGCGCGATGGACGAGAACGGACGAGGCCTCAACGGACCGGTACGCGAGGTCAACGCCCGAGCCTACTGTTCCTGGTTCAACTTTTCAGGTGCGGACCAGTCCCGCAAGGTCGGCGTCCTTTCGGGAGGAGAGCGCAACCGGCTCAACCTCGCGATGATGGTCAAGGAAGCCGCGAACGTTCTCCTCCTCGACGAGCCGACGAACGACCTCGACGTCAACACGATGCGAGCCCTCGAGGAAGCCCTGGACAGCTTCGCCGGCTGCGCGATGGTCGTCAGCCACGACCGCTGGTTCCTGGACCGTGTCTGTACCCACCTTCTCGCATTCGAGGCGGACGGAGAGGTGATCTGGTACGACGGCAACTGGAGCGAATACGCCGAATGGCGGCATGAACGCTTCGGCACCGACGCGGACACGCCCCACCGCGGAGTGTACCGCAAACTGCAGAGGTAGCTACCGGCACACCCTGCGGTTTGCGTTCCGCAACCCGCAGCCCTATACTTTTCCTTTGACGAGGTAAAGGCTGTGGGAAACAAAAAGAACTTCATCTATTCCCTGGGTACGACCCTTCTCTTTTCGATTCCGCTCAGCGTAATGCTGCTGAGCGGTATTTTTTTGCTCACCGACAAGGCAGGAAAAGACCTGGAAATTCTCGCCGAGGAAACGGGCCTGATGCTCGGCTCATACCTGGACCAGTACAAACGGCAGGTCCAGATCCTTGCGCTCAATCCGGTCCTGAGCGATCCGGACCTGCGTCTCGACCGCCGGCTCGGCGTCCTGGAAAGCTACGCAGCGACAAACCGGCCCAGCAGCATCTATCTCGCAGACCTGGCCGGAACGGGAAGGAGCCCCGGCGGGACTGAACGGGACTTCCGCGATGATCCGTATTTCAGGGGAGCCCTTGCGGGAGAGACTCTCGTCTCCAACCCGGTGCAGTTTCCCGGAGATTCAGCGTCCTACATGGAAACCGTCTCTCCGCTGTACTGGAACAAGCTCTGCATCGGTGCCCTGATCCAGTACACCGATTGGAGGGAAATCACCAGCCTCATCGATACGCTCAACCTCGAGAAAGGAGGATTCGCGTACCTCCGCGACAGGAACGGGGCTTTTTCCACCCACCCCGACCCTGCGATACGGAGCAACCAGCTGTCCCCGCCACGCAAGAACCTCCTGGACCGCAGGATGGACCGTCTGTACGAGATCAAGCGACATCTCATCGCCGGGGATTCTGGTTCCGGCAGCTACTGGTACCGTGGCCGTGAAAAAAATCATGGGATTTGCACCGGTCCCCGGGACAACCTGGTCGATCGGAATTTCCATTTTCCGTTCGGAGATCCTCGTCCAGGGATGGCTGCTCCTCGTACTGTACGCTTTTCTCCTTCTGGCAGTCTTCCTTGCCACGCTGCGTTACCAGATCCGCCGGTCACGGCTCCGGGAGGAAAACGGACAATACCTGCTGGAACTACAGGAAGCGAACGCAAAGCTTTCCGCCCAGAGAACGAAGATCAGCGAACTGGCAGACGCCCGCATCCAGGAGACCGAGGACCTGTACCGGAACCTGTTCGATTTCATGACCATCGGGGTTTTCCTCTACAGGGTGACCGACATGACTGACAGAGGATCCGGCGGCATGGAATGCATCCTCGCCAACGAGGCGGCCGCACGGATGTCTGGCACCGACCGTACCGTGCTCAAGGGACGGAGCCCCGGCGAGAACTTTCCCCTTCCCGAAGGGACGGACTCCGCAGCTCTCCACGAAATCACGGGGAAGAAAGAGATGAAAGACCTCGGTGAGCTGCAGACGTCCGACGGAATGAGGCTCCGCTGCTCCGCCTTTTCACCGCGGGACGGACAGCTCGCCCTCCTTTATAACGACGTGACCGAGAGCGTCAAAGCCGCGAGGGAACAGGAAGAGGAACGGAATCGGCTCCTCCAGGCAATCCGTTCTGCGGAAGAAACCAACAGCTCGAAGGATCAGTTTCTTGCCAACATGAACCAGGAATTCCGCTCGCCGCTCAATGCGATTCTCGACATCGCCGACAAGGAGATGGCGGGCAGGCATGAACTCCAGACGGTCCAGGGTTTCAGCTTGATCCGCGACAACGTCCGGAGCCTTATTTCCATCCTGAACGACATCGCCGATTTCTCCGGCATGAGAACAGGAAAGGCGAACCCGGACCGGATAGAGTTCCAGCTGGAACGTATAGTCAACAATGCGCTCAGAACCGTCATTTCCCGGCTCAACGCCCGGAAGGCAGAGATGCTCGTCGACTACGATCCGGATCTTCCCGCCCGCATCATGATCGACCCACTCAGGCTCTGGCAGATACTCAAGAATGTTCTCGACCATGCGGCCCAGGCTACCGGGACAGGAAAGATCATCCTCGAGATCAGGAAAACATATAACGGAATGCTCCGCTTCACTGTTTCGGACAGCGTGAATGCCGACGAGCAAAGCGGAGCCGCAGGACCCGACACCGCGCCCGGCCATTCCGGACTGGGCCTGACCCTGGCCCGGCATCTCGTGGATATGATGGAAGGAACCTTGAGCATATCGGACGCCCCGGGCAGGGGCCAGGTGATCCACATCACGCTGCCCCTCGAAGCAGGGCCGAACTCACCAGAACTGCTTTCTGACGACGGAAAACCCGACCAGTTCAAGGACAGGAGGATTCTGGTCATCGAGGACGACCGGACCGCGCAGCTCATCATCTCGAAGATCCTCGAACGCACGGGGGCCTCAGTTACCTGCATGGCTTCGGGTACCGACGCGCTGGAGTTTCTGTCCGCCGAGGAAGACAGCAAGCGGATCTTCGACGTAGTGCTGATCGACTTCCTGATGCCCGGTCTGAACGGCATCGAGACGGCCGAGCGGATTTCGAGGCAGATCCACTACAAACCGAAACTGCTGATGGTAACGGCTTGGTCCTCGCTGCTCGAACCGGAGAACATCATGAACGCAGGGTTCCGGGATGTCATCGAAAAACCCTTTGTACCGTCGCAGCTGCTCCTGAAGGTACGTCACGTCCTCGAACAGCAAACCGCGCCACCGGGATGGAAGCAGAAAGGAGGGCATGTCGAATATCCGGCGGCCCGGGTCCTGGTGGTCGAGGACAATCCGCAGAACAGGGATGTCCTTAACCGCATGCTTCTGCTGTTCGGAATAAAAGCGGACACGGCACACAACGGACTGGAAGCGAGAAATGCTTGCAGGGACAATGCCTACGACCTCGTATTCATGGACATACAGATGCCCGAACAAAACGGTACTGAGGCAACGCGCCTGATCCGGCTCGATGAACAGGCTGCCGGAAAGAAGCCCGTACCGATCGTCGCGATGTCCGCCTTCACGATCAACTCGGATCTCAGGGAGAACACGGAGGCCGGGATGAATGACAGCATCCGCAAGCCGATCGAACAGACGCTCCTGAAACAGATGCTCGAGAAATACCTGCCGGATAAGAGGGCGCTTGCGGGGGAGCCGGAACAGCAGAAACCCGGACAGCCGGACGCGGAACTTGTCGCCGTCCTGTACAAGCTGCAGGGCGAAATCGAAGCGGAGAACCTGGAGGGCGTCCGGGAGATCCTTGCGGGCCTGTCCGGCAAGGAGTTCAACCGCTTCATGTCGACCGAATTCGCCGAGATGCAGCGGATGGCAATGGGGCATGAACTGACCGACCTGCTGGAGAAGACGAAAAGGATGATCGGAGGGACGATCGATCCCTGAGCCTTACGCGCCCGCCCCTCAGGTCCGGCGCCGTTCCCGGAGGAGCTTCCTGAACAGGGCTGGGAGCAGATTTGCCGCGGTCGTCACCCCGAGGCCGACAAGGCAGCCCAAGAGGACGCTGAGCATCCGCTGGAAGGCGCTCACCGGTTCCTGGTCGATATATTCCTGTATCAGGACGATGACAAGAGCGGCAAGGGCCGAACGGGTTCCGGCCCCGAGACTGAGAAAGGAACAGACAACCAGGGTCAGCACGACCCCGGTCAGCATCGCAGCGAGGGAGGGAATCGGGAGCATGAAACAACCGAGTCCGATGACCGAGCCGACGATGTTTGCTTTCATGCGGGTAAACGGAAGCTTGCGGCTTTCGCTGTCATCCGGGGAAAGGACCAGCAGAACCGAGATGATACTCCAGTACAGACGCCTGCCGGGAAGGAACGCGTCAATCAGGTAACAGACCGTAAGCCCGACAAGGCATTTGGCGACATATATCCAGAAATTGGCGGCCTTCAGGAACCGGGTATCGGCAAACCGGGCCATCTACACCCTGTCCATGGCCCGGGAAAGGTCTTCCAGGATGTCATCGATATTCTCGAGCCCGACCGAGAGGCGGATCAGCCCGGGGGTAATCCCCGCCGCCGCAAGCTGGCCGTCGGTCATCTGCCGGTGGGTAGCGCTTGCCGGATGCAGGACACAGGTCCGGATGTCGGCTACATGGACGACATTCGACGCGAGCTGCAGGCTGTCCATGAAACGGATCGCATTCTCGCGGCCACCGCGTATCGAAAAACCGATTACCCCGCTCGAACCATGCGGCAGATATTTCTGCGCCCGCTGGTAGTAGGGACTGCTCTTGAGGCCCGGATAGTTCACGAATTCAACCTTCGGGCAGGAGGCAAGATATTCGGCGACCCGCTCGGCGTTGCGGCAATGCCTCTCGATCCGGACCGGAAGGGTCTCCAGTCCGAGATTCAGGAGAAAAGCACCCATGGCCGTAGGGGTGGCACCGAGGTCGCGCAAGAGCTGGACCCGCGCCTTCGTGATGTAGGCTGCCCTGCCGAATTTTTCTGTGTAGACAACCCCGTGATAGGATTCATCCGGTTCGGTCAGGCAGGGAAATTTCCCGCCTGCCCAGTCAAAATTGCCCGAATCCACGATGGCCCCGCCGATCTGCACGGCATGACCGTCCATGTATTTCGAGGTGGAGTGGGTAACGATATCGGCACCGAACTCGAACGGACGGCACAGGAGCGGCGTGGCGAAGGTATTGTCGACGATGAGCGGAACACCGTTACGGTGGGCAAGCGCGGCGAACTTCTCGATGTCGAGCACGGTAATCGCGGGATTCGCGAGGGTCTCGCCGAAAACAGCCCTGGTATTCGGCCTTATCGCCTTCTGGAGCTCCTCGAGGGGAAGCTCCTGGTCCACGAAGGTGCATTCGATGCCGTAGCGCTTCAGGGTCACCCCGTACAGGTTGAAGGTGCCGCCGTAGATCGTCGAAGACGCCACCAGATGGTCACCGGCCTGCAGGATGTTCATAAGCGCGATCAGGGATGCGGCCTGGCCCGACGATGTCATCAGGGCCCCGACGCCGCCTTCGAGGGCGGCAATCTTTTTCTCGACACAGTCGACGGTCGGATTCGAGATCCGGGAATACATGTGCCCTTCGACCGAGAGGTCGAACAGGGCGCCGATATGTTCGGTAGAATCGTAGGTGTACGTCGTACTCTGGTATATCGGGAGGGCTCTGGGCTCTCCGTTTCCGGGCTTGTAGCCCTCATGAAGGCACTGGGTTTCTATTTTCATGCCCAAAGAATATCCAATTTATCCGTCGTTGAATAGTTACTTCAGGTCCTGCAGTTCATGTTATCTGAACGCATCAAGGGCTCGCGACGGCCTGCCGTCCTGTTTCCAGGCGCCCTTCGTGTAGCCGGCCCAGTTGTAGCACTCAGGTTCCCAGTACAGGACCCCTTCAACGTGAGAATCCTTTTCCCGGCACACCCTGATCAGGGCGGACAGGAACCGGAAGGATTCCTCTTCTGCCTGTGCATTCATGCCCGTCTCGCAGATCATGACCGGCTTCCCGTACCGCAGGGAGAGTTCGCGCGCCGTATCCATCGCGTCGTCGAGCTCCTTCTTCCAGCCTGAAGGGTCCGGATACAGCGACATCCCGATACAGTCGTATTTCGCTCCGTGGACGGCAAGCTGTCCGAACACCCAGCGGAACAGGGCCGTATCATTTCCGCTCGAGATATGGACGATTACCTGCGCGCCCGGGAACACGGCCTTGACCGCATCATGGCCGCTGTTGATGAACCGTGCCGTATTCGCTGGGCTTGTGGAGAGCCGTCCCTCGTTCCAGAGAAGCCCGTCGTTGATCTCGTTCCCGACCTGCACCCATTCGGGGGTCACGCCGGCCTCCCTGAGGGCGGAAAGGACATCGAAGGTATGCCGGTATCCCGCATCGGCGAGATCGCCGGCGGAAAGTCCTGACCAGGCGGCGGGTTTCTTCTGCTGGCCCGGATCGGCCCAGGTATCGCTGTAATGGAAGTCGATCATGATACGGAAACCGGCATCACGGGCACGGCAGCACATGGCGACAGTTTCATCCCTGCTGCAGTGTCCGCTGAACGGATCGCCGGAGGGGTCCACCCATACCCGGAGACGGACCGTATCGAGACCGTGGGAAGAAAGGATGGAAAGACAGGAGGCATCCTCTCCGGAATCCATGCGGAAGCTGTATCCCGCGTTTTCCATCTGCGGGAGCCAGCTGACGTCGGCACCCTTCGCAAAGGGGCCGTCCGGATTTCGCCCCGGTTCCGTTCCGCCGGAGAGACAGGAAACGGACAGGAAGAGGGCAAGGACTGATTGGACGATACAGAGCCGGAAAGGAAGCCCGTTTTTCATACGGTAAAATACCGCAGCATGTCGCTCAGTTGTTCAGCCTGGCTCGACAGCTCCTCTGCGGTTGAAGCCAGCTCCTCGGAAGCCCCGGCGTTCTGCTGGATAACCGTATCGAGCTGCATGATTGCCGAGGTGCTCTGGTCGACCCCGAGCTGCTGTTCCTTGCTGGACGCGCTGATCTCCTGCACGAGATCCGCGGTCTTCCTGATGTCCGGGACCAGCTGTCCGAGCAGGGCTGCCACGGAACCGGAGGCGTCAACCGTCTTGCCGGAGAGGCTTCCGATCTCGCCCGCCGAGAACTTGCTCCTCTCCGCAAGCTTCCGCACCTCGGAGGCAACAACGGCAAAACCCTTGCCGTGTTCACCGGCGCGGGCTGCCTCGATGGCCGCGTTCAGCGCGAGCAGGTTTGTCTGCCCGGCGATCTCCTGAACGATCGAAACCTTCGCCGCGATTTCCTTCATCATCTGCACGGCCTCCCTGACTGCCGAACCGCTCCGTTCCGCGTCCTGGGCTGCCTTGACCGCAATGCGGTCAGTCTCGAGCGCATTTTCCGCACTCTGCTGGATATTGCTGCGCATCTCCTCCATCGAGGCCGAGACCTCCTCGGCGAGCGATGCCTGTTCGGTCGCATTCTGGGACAGGTGCTGGGCCGTCGAGCTGAGCTCGAGGCTGCCCGCCTTCACGTTCTCGGAAACGCCGTGCACGTTGAGGATGACCTGCGCGATCTTGTCCTTCATCCGCTCCAGGCTGCACGCAAGAGACCCGAACTCGTCCTTTCTCACCATGAGCTCGTGCTGGACCTCGACGGTCAGGTTTCCGTTCCCGATCGCGCCTGCAAAATCCTGAAGCCTGTTGATCGGTCGGGTTATCGAAGCGCTGAGCGCGAGTGCCAAGAAAACCGAAACGGCAAGGATGATGACAAACACTATCAGCAGGGTCAGCAGGATACGATTGTAGGCGAGGGTACTGGCCTTGTAGTTGGTATCTATTTCGCTCAGCATCATGCCGGTCAGGACATCCATCGAGCCGCGCATCGTTTCGAAGGTCGCCCCAATAATCGCCGTAATAGGTGTCCCAGACGGCTCCGACATCCCCCGCCGCCATCTTCTTCTCGAGATCCCCGGTCAATTGCACGAGCCGGTTATAATTCTCGTGGAAGGAACCGAACTCGGGCGGCTCTTCGCGTCCCATCCCCTTGAAGACGTTCTCGAAGACAGTGAAACGTTCAAGAACCTGGGCAAGGTTCTGGTCCACATCCGAGATGTATTTCTCGACCGGCTTCAGGTCACCGCTTTCGATGTACCTGAAGGACTGCGCGATGGCGATATTCGACTGATAGGCATCCCGGTCTGCCTCGATAAGATTCTCGACACCAACCAGACCCTCGTTGTAGATATCGCCGGTCGCGGCGTTGATTATCCGCAGGGAAACAAAAACGAAGAAGAAACCGGCCACAAACACGCCAAGAATTCCCGAGAAAGCCACCAGAAGTTTCCATCCGATCTTGAGATCGCTGAACTTGAACATAGTAACTCCTTGATCGCAGGATGAAGAAAGCTATAAAAAATAATAACCTAGGGAGGTCAAATTCACCAGAAAAAACGGGAAATTGACAAACCAGCACCCCGGAAGTACAGTTGAATCATGAAAGACACCACCGAAAAGCTGCTCGAGTCGGACGGATTCACCAGCTTCATCTTCAACAATATTTCGTCCGCCATCTTTCTGGTGGACAAGGATCTCCGGGTGCGGAAGGTCAATGACTCCTTCAAGGCGCTTTTTTCGAAAGAAGAATCCGAGGTGCTCAACCGGCTCTGCGGCGATTCCCTCGGTTGTTCCTACGCGGTGGAACAGGACAAACCGTGCGGAACAACCTCTGCATGCAACGAGTGTACGATACGGAACAGCCTTACCGACTGCTTCAGTGACGCGTCGGCAATCAAGGGCACCTATGTTACCCGCAGTTTCTATATCCAGGGCGAAGCCGTACAGAAGCATCTCCGGCTCAAGACCCGTCAGGTGTGCTGGGATGGGCAGGAGATGGCGATCATCGCCATTGACGACATCACCGAACTCGAGGAACAGAAACAGCTGTTGAAAGACATGGCCGAAACGGATTTCCTCACGAAACTCTACAACCGCCGCCATTTTTTCGATATCGGCGAGAACCTCTTCCAGACCGCCCGCCGCGGGGACTTCTGCATCTCGGTCGCGATGTTCGACATCGATTTCTTCAAACGGGTCAATGACACCTGGGGGCACGCGGCGGGCGATTTCGTCATCAAATCGGTAGCGGACATCCTGAGCGCCAACCTGCGCAAGGCAGATGTCCTTGCTCGGTTCGGCGGGGAGGAATTCTGCCTCATCCTGCACTGCAAGGAACCCGGGGACGCCTATACGGTGGTGGACAAGCTGCGCCTCATGATTGAGCTGCATGCGTTCGTTTTCGAGGGAAGGAAAATCGACGTCACGATCAGCGCGGGCCTTACCTCGCATCTGGGGGACTCCCTCGAGGAAATGGTCAAGAAGGCGGACGAGATGCTGTACAGGGCGAAGGACGCCGGGCGGAACCGTACGGAAGAGTATTCAGTCTGACCCGAACCGTTTGATCCGCATCGTTTTGACATTCCCTCTCGCGTGCGGTATCCTGTTACCGTAACTCCCAAGGAGACCCCATGCCCGACAAATTCAGGAACATCGCCGTCCTCATAGACGCTGAAAACATTTCACACAATTTTCTGGAAGACATTTCCGAAAATACCGCCCTCTACGGAATCGTATCCGTACGCCGCATCTATGCAGACTGGACATCTGAGAAGATGAAGGGATGGAAAGCCCTGCTCCTCGAGTATGCAATCCAGCCCATCCAGCAGTTCAGCAACACCGTCGGAAAGAACTCGACCGACAGCGCACTGATCATCGATGCGATGGACCTGCTGTACCAGCAGCATTTCGACTGCTTCTGCATCGTTTCAAGCGACAGCGACTTTACCCGCCTCGCCAACCGTATCCGCGAACAGGGAAAGTACGTGATCGGCATCGGTGAGACCAAGACGCCGAGCGCCTTCGTCAACGCCTGCAACGAATTCATCCATCTCGAGGCGGCCACGAAACAGCGGCACGAACCGAGAAACGCCAGCGAAAAGCTGAACAAGACCGAAATTCTGCTCGACAAGGGCGTGGACCAGCTCGCCGATGCCTCCGGGTGGGTCATGCTGTCGCAGCTCATGCAGTATATCCGGCAGGTAAAACCCGACTTTGACCTCCGGGAACTCGGTGTCCGCAAACCGGTGGACTATTTTGCGAACCGCAAGGACAAATACCGCGTCCAGAAGGAGCGGGAGGACGCTCCGAGCACCGTCTTCATCTCGCGGGTAAAATAGGCTCCTTCCCGATCTTTTCCTCCCGGGAAAGGCAGGGTTCCTCGAGAACGCGCAGCAGTACGTCCGGCCGGTTCGTGATCAGGCCGTCGACACCGCAGCGGACAAGAGCGAGGGCCTGCAGCCTGGTGTTGACGGTCCAGCAATTCACGAGCCGGCCCCGGTGATGGGCCAGGACCACCGATTTCCGGCTGGCTTCTGTGCGCAGCGGATGCCAGGCCTGATGCGGGATGCAACGCATCGCCGGCCTCGTATCGAAGGAAAGCGAGGGGCTGTGGAGAAAGGCCAGCGGAATGTCCTGCCGAAGTTTCCGGAAGAACTGCAGGGCGGCCGGATCAAAGCTTGACACGATGAGCCACGCGGGAAGTTCCGGCACAAGCCGGGAAACATCCCGGATGCAGGCTTCCGTCCTTTCTACCAGAACCCGTACCGCCAGCTCGCGTTCTCCGTCCTCGCGGACCGACAGCACCGGATGTCCGGCAACGGGGCGAACAAGCTGCCGCCAGGGAGGATCTGAAGGGAGAGCGGTCTTTATCTCGATGTTGACATAGGTCCCCGCCGGACGCGAACGGAGTATGGTCGCGAGGAGCGGTATCCGCTCTCCGGCGAAACGCGCGGAGAAACGGGAGCCCGCGTCCAGTCGGCGCAGGTCGTCAAGGTCGAGTGAAGATACAGCGCCGGTACCGTCCGTCAGGCGGTCCAGGGTATCATCATGAAAGACGACGGGGACGCCGTCCCTGCTGCACTGCACGTCAAGCTCGATTCCATGAGCCTTCATTTCCCAGGCGAGTTCAAAGGACGGAACCGTATTCTGCGGGGCGTAGGCCATCGCCCCGCGGTGACCATAGACGAGGGTGCTCTCCCCCGGAGCGGGCAGGGCCGATGTCGCAAACCAGACGTTATCATTCATCCTCAAAGTCTCCCTCTTGCTGCACATTCCGGTATCAGAGGTGGTGTTGTTTTGCACCAGTTTTTAGGTTATATTCAGTGCATGCCCGAATCCGTTAGCGCCTCGAAACAGGACTACCTCGAAACCATTCTGGACTTCAGTGCCACTGACGGCCAGGTCCGGTCCATCGATATCGCACGGACACTCGGTGTTTCACGCGCCAGCGTCAACAAGTCCCTCGGCGTCCTCAAGGAATCCGGACTCGTCGAGCACGAACATTACGGGGACGTCAAGCTCACCGAAAAGGGGCTCAAGGTCGCCCGCCAGGTCCGTGCACGGCACAACACGCTCAAATGCTTCCTTACCGAGGTACTCGGCGTCGAGCCGGAAACGGCCGAAATTGACGCCTGCCGGATGGAGCACGCCATCAGCCGGGAAACGGCAACCAAGCTCGAGGAATTCATGAAAAACATCCTCTCGAAAGCCGCCGACCGCTAGACGCGAAAACGCTTCATTCCGGCGCCGCAAGGCGCCGGAGATGTGCGACACCCCGTTCTCAGCCTCTTTTTCCGTTTTCAACGTACTTTTTCAGCTGTATCGAGGCAACCTTCGGGTTCGTGATGACCGACGGTCCGGCTATACAGCCGCCGGGGCAGGCCATGACCTCGACAAGGTTGGCATCCGCCAGGGTCCCCGCCGAGGCTGCCTTACCGTACAGGGCAAGCTGCTTCATGCCGGCACGGTCAAGCCCGTTTATCACGGCAAAGCGGAGTTTCTCGGGATGCGCAAGCCGGACACGGACAGCCTCGGCCACGCCACCGGACTGGGCAAAGTTCCGCCCGGTCGCCGTCGGCTGGCAGGCGCAGGCTACCGCATCGCACTCACCGATGTCGATCCCCTTCGCCACGAACAGGGCACCGATCTCCTCCGCCGAGAGGACATAATCGACCAGAGGGTCATCGAGCCCTTCCTTGCGCTTCGCGAGGCAGGGGCCGATGAATACCGTTACCGAAGAAGGATCGGCTCTCTTGGCAAGCTCGGCCGTGTAATGCATCGGCGAACGTGTTTCTGAAACGCAGGGATTCAACTCCGGTACATGAAGGCGGACCGCACGGACATAGGCAGAACAGCATGACGTGGTCATCAGCACATCGCCCCGGTCCATGCGTTCCTCGAATTCCTCAGCTTCCCTGTCGGCGGTTATGTCCGCACCAACCGCGACCTCGAAGGTTCCGGTAAAGCCGGCTTTCAGGAAGGCTCCCTCGAGCTGGCCGGGAACGGCACGAAACTGTGCTGCGATTGCCCGTGCATAGAGGGCGACTACCTTCTTGC